>Ga0163144_10014410_pt1 | contig 16411 bp, 16 predicted proteins | sample OliLak19BULKMAT1_FD_123175 | JGI IMG/M metagenome (GOLD analysis project Ga0163144, IMG submission 123175) | Freshwater microbial mat bacterial communities from Lake Vanda, McMurdo Dry Valleys, Antarctica - Oligotrophic Lake LV.19.BULKMAT1 | ecosystem: Environmental > Aquatic > Freshwater >... | reverse complement strand
TCGGCGTACTTGTTCGTGAAAACGCTGCCGACACCTTCGAGGATGGCCTCGGAGACGAAGTTTTCGCTGGCGATCAATTCGAGGCGGCTATTCTGCCGTTCGGCTTCGTTTTGAATCGCTTGATAGACAAGGGGATCGACTTCGGCCAGCGATCGGTTCATAGAGTTACTCATTCCGTTATTCCGTTTGCTCCAATAACCTGATTTTTTCAATACGCCGGGCGTGGCGCCCGCCCTCGAAGCCGGTGGAGAGAAAGACTTCTAGAAGTTCTTCAGCCAAGGCGGGGGCGGTGTAGTTGGCCCCGATGGCGAGGACGTTGGCGTCGTTATGGCGACGCACATAGGACACTTCATCTGGATTCGTGCCGAGGGCGGCGCGGATTCCTTTAATTTTGTTGGCGGCGATGGACATGCCGACTCCGCTCGAACAGACGAGCACGCCTTTTTCAAATTCGCCATCGCGCACCGCGTGGCCGACGGCGGCGGCGTAGTCGGGATAGTCGGTGGACTCGGTGGAGTTCGTTCCGAAATCCTTCACGTCGTGCCCTTCGGCACGGAGCTTATCGCGGAGCAGTTCCTTCAGAACGAAACCCGCGTGGTCAGAGCCGATAGCAATCTTCATAACCGCTTAAACCTAAGTTTAGCATGCTAAAATCGGATACTTCCCTATGTTTTGGAGCCAATTGTACGTCCCTACTCTGCGGGAAATCCCCGCTGAGGCCGAAGTAGTCAGCCATCAACTTTTGTTGCGCGCGGGTTATGTTCGCCAACTTGCGGCGGGCATCTACAGCTACCTGCCGCTGGCGCAGCGCAGTTTGTTGAAGATTCAGCAGATTATCCGTGAAGAGATGGACGCGATCGGCGGCCAGGAGATGCTGCTGCCGGCGTTGAATCCGGCGGAAGTGTGGAAAGAATCGGGCCGCTGGGACGTCATGGGCGACAACATGTTCCGGCTGAAGGACCGGTTCGGGCGTGAGCTGTGTTTGGGAATGACGCACGAAGAAGTGATGACTTCGCTAGCGCGGGGCGAGGTGCAGAGCTACAAGCAACTGCCGCAGATCTGGTACCAGATTCAGACGAAATTCCGCGACGAGCCGCGGCCGAAATCCGGGCTGCTGCGCGTGCGCCAGTTCCTGATGAAAGACAGCTATTCCTTTGACTTGCTGCCGGCGGGGCTGGACGTTTCTTACGAGAAGCATCGGGTGGCGTACAACAAGATTTTTGAACGCTGTGGGTTGAAGTTTATCGCTGTCGAGGCCCATTCGGGGGCGATGGGCGGAAGCCAATCGCATGAGTTCATGGTGGAATCGAACGCGGGCGAAGATCTGGTCGTAGTGTGCGAATCGGCTGGCTACGGGGCGAACCTGGAAAAGGCTGTCTCGCGTCCGGTGGCTCCGGCGGCGGCGGACGATGAGACCGCGCTGGACCCGGAAGAGTTTTCGACTCCGAACCAGAAGACGATTGCGGAATTGGCGGTCTTTACGGGGGTGGCGGCGACGGGTTTGATGAAGTCCGTGGTTTACGTCGGGGACGAGAAGCCTTACTTGTGTTTGTTGCGCGGCGACCACCAGTTGAGCGAGACCAAGTTCAGTTCGGCGACCGGGGCGGTGGAAGTGCGACCGGCGCATCCGGCGGAGATTCAAGACTGGTTCGGCGCGGCGCCGGGCTCGCTGGGTCCGGTGGGCGTAAAGAACATGCCGATTCTGGCCGACCAGGCGCTGGAAGACCGGCGGAACCTGATTACGGGTGCGAATAAGGACGACTTCCATCTGCGGAACGTCACGCCCGGGGAAGACTTTACGGCGGTGTTCCATGATCTGCGGCAGGTGGCCGAAGGGGATACCCATATCGAGACCGGGGCTCCACTGAAGATCGTGAAGACGGTGGAGATCGGCCACATCTTCAAGCTCGGCTACAAGTACTCGGAAGCGATGGGGCTGAAGGTTTCCGACCAGGACGGCAAGGAAGTGACGGTGATTATGGGCAGCTACGGGATCGGCGTGGAACGCATTCTGTGCGCGGCGATCGAACTGTTCCATGATGAAAGCGGGATGTCGATGCCGGCGTCGATTGCTCCGTTCCAAGTGGTGATTACGCCGGTGAACTACACGTACCCGGACATGAAGGGCGCCGCCGACCAGCTTTACAAAGAGTGCAAGGCGCTGGGGCTGGACGTGTTGCTGGATGACCGCGATGAGCGGCCGGGCGTGAAGTTCAAAGACGCCGAACTGATCGGGATTCCGTACCGGATTACGGTGGGCAAGAAGCTGCCGAACGGCATTGTCGAAGTAGTGACGCGGCGCGACCGGAAGGCGGCGGACGTTCCGGTGGCGGACGCGGCGGCGCATGTGGCCCGGCTGATCCGCGGGTAATAGGGATGCTGCGCGATCAGTACCCGGCGCTCGCTCGGTACACCTATCTCAATACGGCTACGTACGCGGCGTTGTCTCTTCGGAGCCGCGCCGCGATGGTGGCTCATCTGGACCGGCGAGACGAGTTGGCGTGCAGCGACTTTTTGAGTTGGTTCGAGGATATGGATCGGCTGCGGGGGAAACTGGGGCGGTTGGTGGGGGCGCAGGGGTCGGACATCGCGTTTGTCAGTTCGGCTTCGGCGGCGATTTCGCAACTATTGAACGGGCTGAGTTGGGAGCCGGGCGATGAGATTGTCACGCTGGAAAACGAATTTCCGAATCAGCTTTACTTCCCGGCGCTGCTGGCGGGCCGGGGAGTGAAGTTCATTGAGTCTTCGTGGGAGCGGCTGCAGGAGAATATTTCGGCGCGGACGCGTTTGATTGCGGTGAGCCAAGTTAGTTATTCGACGGGGTTTCGGCCTCCGCTGGAGACGCTCGACCGGCAGAACGCGCTGCTATACGTGGACGCGACGCAATGCCTGGGGGCGCTGACGTTTGACTGGGCGGCAATCCGGCCGGACATGCTGGCCGTGAATGGCTACAAGTGGATGCTGGCTCCGAACGGGGCGGCGTTCTTTGCGATTACTCCCGAGTTGCGGACGAGATTAGCGCCGCAGGTGGTGGGATGGCGTTCGCACTTCGATTGGCGGAACGTGAACAACTTGCATGCCGGCGCGCCGGTTTTTGCAGAGGCCGCCGAGCGGTACGAAGGGGGGATGGTCGACTTCCCGAGTTTGTATGCGCTGGAGGCGGCAGTGGATACGTTGTTCGAACTGGGTCCGCAAGCGGTGGAGACCTACGTGAGGAATCTGACCGAAACGTTGCGGGGGGCGATCCGGGGGATTCCGGGGACGAGCCTTTACAGCGACGAGTTCCCGGCGACGGCACCGAGCCCGATTACGAGCGTCCATTTCGCGGACCGCGATGCGGCGGCGCTATCGGGGCGGCTGAAGACCGAGCACCGGATCCTGACTTCGGCGCGCTGCGGCCGACTGCGCTTATCGCTGCATTTCTACAACGATGAGAACGATATCGACCGCTTGTTGAGCGTGCTATAGACCGTAGGCCGTGATCGCGTTTTTCGACAGGATCTGTTCCTGCTCGGCGGGCGAATAGCGTTTGATCGTGTCTTTGACGAGTTCGACCCAGGTCTTATACTGACCGGCGACGAGCATGACGGGCCAATCGGAACCGAACATGAGGCGCTTGGGGCCGAAGGCCTGGAGGGCGGTATCGAGGTAGGGCGCGAGGTCGGCGGAGGTCCACTTTTTGTGGTCGGCTTCGGTGATCATACCGGAGATTTTGCAGTAGACGTTGGGCCGTTTGCCGAGGGCGATCATGTCCTCACGCCAAGGGGAGAGGATCCGCTCTTTGATCTTCGGCTTGGCGACGTGATCGACGATGAACATCTGGTTCGGGTGCTGGTCGACGAACTTGATGGAGGGCTTGAGGTGGCGTTCGAAGATCAGGATGTCGTAGCGGAGCTTGTACTTCAGGAGCTTCTTAATGCCGGCGTTGAAGTCGGGGCGCAGGATGTAGTTGTCGTCGGGTTCGCCCTGGATGACGTGGCGGACTCCCTTGAATTTCTTGTGGGTGGAGAGGCGTTCGAGATGCTTCTCAACATCCTTTTCGGTGAGGGGTACCCAGCCAACGACGCCGCGGAGGAAGTCGTGTTTTTCGGCCATCGAGAGGAGCCAGTCGGACTCTTCGACGATGGTGCGGGCTTGGACGGAGACGGCACCGGAGACGCCGGCATCGTCCATCGTCTTCTTCAGATCGGCCGGGAGGAAATCGCGGCGGATCGACTTCATCTCGTCGCTGATCCAGCCGTACTCAGCGGTTGAGTACTTCCAAAAATGGTGATGGGTATCGATGATTGTCATGAGGCTTGTGCTTGGGCGGCGGCGCGTTTCTTCTCTGCTTCGCGCTCGGCCAGAATGCGCTTCCAGTCTTCGAGAATGACCGCCGTGGCGGTGGAGCCGAACCGGTCGCACCCTGCATTGTATACCGCAAAGGCTTGGTCTAAAGTCCGAACGCCGCCAGAGGCCTTCATCTTGACGCGATCTTTCAGGATCGACTTCATGAGGGCGAGGTCGGGAAGAGTGTGGCCGGTGGGGCCAAAGCAGGTGGAGGTTTCGGCGTAATCGACTTCGCAGCGTTTGCAGATGCGGCAGAGGATGACTTTCAGATCTTCTGCCAGATAGCCGTTTTCGAAGATTACTTTGCAGAGGGCTCCGGCTTGGTGACAGCTTTCGCTCATCTGCAGGATTTCGGTTTCGATGTGTTGGAACTGGCGGGAGATCATTTTGCCGGGGCTCGTGACGATGGCGATTTCCTTGGCTCCTCGGCGAAGAAGGTCGCGGCCTTCGTAGAGCTTGGTGGCTGTGTTGGAGGACCCGTGCGGAAAGCCAGCGACGCTGGCGACGGCGACGCCGGATCCGTCGAGAATGCGGACGGCCAGATCGACGTCACAGGGGCGGACCACGACGGCGGCGACGCGATATTCCCGGGCGAGCCAGAGGCCGGTGGAGACTTCGTCTTCCGAGAGGTCGGGCCGGGTTAGCGAATGCTCGATGAGGCGCGCGAGATCGTCATAGGTTTCTAACGCGGGACGGGCTTCTTCGATGTTCTGATCCATAACGTACCCCATTCTTGCAAATTCGTTCTGCCTTGCGGGGACCCGGCAAACCAATCTTCGTGGTGAAAATTACCAAAGTTTCCGGTGCCGCGTTCCTTCTGATCGAGGTCGCCGAGGGCGATGTTGAGGCCCATGGGGCGGTCGCCCAGTTTGGTGGAATAGAACTGGCCGGGGGCGACTTCGAGGCAGGGGTCGAAGCTGATGGCCCATTCGATGATGTAGCCCTTGCCGCCGGGCTTGGTCTTGGCGGCGCAGTCCATGGCGTGGGTTTGAATCCAGCGTTGGTAGGTGGTCCAGGCGGCGAGTTGGGAGCGGGGTTCGCCTTCGAGGAGGCCGCCCGAGCCGACGCCGCCGAGACGAGATTTGGTGAGATTGCAGACCATTTGCCAGCTTTGGCCGTTGCCGGCGGCGTTTTCTTTGGGCGTGGCCCAGCGGTTGGTGGCGTTGATGAGAATCTCCATTTCGTCGCCGAACCAGGGGTAGCCTTCGCGGGTAAGCTCGTGGGCTTTGGGGTTGTTATCGGGGAGCCAGCGGGGGGTGTCGATGCCGTAGAGGACGTCGTCAGTGACGTCGAAGGCGAAGTAGAGGCGTTTGCCGTCGTGCTTGACGTAGCCTTTGACGGCGAGATCGAGGGGATCGGTGACGGGGGAGAAGGTGGAGACCCAGCCTTTGACACCCTCAAAGGTGTTGGCGTCGGACCATTCCCCGGGACGGAGGACGCCGTCGATTAGGGGCGTGGATCCGGGGAAGGCTTCGAGCGAGCGGGGAAATTCGCCGGCCCAGCCTGGGGTTGCCATAGCCAGAAGGAGGACGCACCGCATGGGCTTACCGCTTCTTTCGGCCGGCCGCGGCGGGTGCCGCGGCGGAACCGAGGGCGCGCAATTCCGTGCGCGCTTTGGCCGAGTTTTCATGCGACGGATACTTCTTGATCAGCGAATCGAACTCCTTCCGGCCTTCGGCTTTGTAGCCGCTCTTGACGAGGGCCCGGCCTTTGAGCAGGAGGGCGTCTGGGGTTTTGGAATTGTCCGGATAGGCTTCGAGGAGTTTGTCGAAAGCAGCGAGGCTGGCGGTGTAATCGCCACGCAGATACTCGATCTCGCCGATGTAAAATTGGGCATTCGGTGCGAGATCGGTGTTGCCGAAATACTTCAAATAATCAACGAATTGGGCGATGGAGAGATCGGCATTGCCGGAGGTTCGATCCCGCATGGCGGCGGTATAGAGTTGCTCGGCGGAGACGCCTGAGGGCAGGGCACCGGCTTGGGGACTAGTGGGGGCAGCGCCCGGGGGCGGGGCGGGCGGAGCGCTGAGGGTACGAATGGCGCTGGAGAGGTCAGCTACCTGGTTTTGCAACTTCCCGACGCGGGAAGTGAGGTCGGCCATTGATTCGCGGACGCTCGAAAAATCATTCGACATCTGGTCGACTTTTGTGCCGAGACCGGCGACGGGGACGACCAGGTTCTTCTCCTGATCCTTCAACTTGTCGCGCAGGCTGGCTTCGAGGACGGCGGTGGCCGTGCTGGCTTTGCCGGCGACCTCCAAAGTTTGCTGGAGGAGCACCTGGATACCAGCGAGCTTTTCGTCCTGGGACCGCTGTAAGGAACGCAACTGATCCTGCATTTGCAGGATGTCGCGCTGCATTTCCATAATTTCTTTCTTCTGCCCGTAGACGGCCGGGAGGGCTACTACAACGAGCAGGGCAAAACGAAGAATAAAGTTCATAACCATTCGCGTATAGGAAAAGGGGGCGGATGCTGCCATCCGCCCCCGGTTGTTTGTGATTGTTAGAGCTACTGCGCTACGAAGTGCGAACGACGATTCTTCGACCAGCAGCCTTCGCTGCTTTCGGTGCAAGACGGCCGCTCTTTGCCATAAGAGATGGTGCGGAGACGGTCAGCCGAGACGCCAAGCTGGGTCAAGAATTCTTTTGTCGCGGTGGCGCGGCGATCGCCGAGGCCGAGGTTGTATTCGGCAGAACCACGCTCGTCGCAATGGCCCTCGATCGTCAGCGTGTTGTTCGGGAACTTGCCGAAGATGGTCTTCAGCGCGTCCGCGTTTTTGGTTAAGGTCGCCCGGGAATCTTCCCGCACGTCGCTCTTGTCGTAGTCGAAGTAGATGTCCTGGATGAGCTTCGAAACCATCGCGCCGAAGTCGTCGGACGGAGCCGGGGTAGCCGGCGGAGCGACGGCCGCGGGAGCGGTCACGTTGACGGTGACGGTTTCGGTGCTGGTGCCGCCTTCATTGGTGGCGGTCAGCGTGTAGCTGGTGGTCGAAGACGGGAACACGGAACGGTTTCCCGCTGCGGTAACGGTGCCTAGGCCCTGGTTGATCGACACGGACTGGGCGCCGGTGACTTCCCATTTCAAGACCGCGGCTTGACCGCGTTCGATGGTCGACGGCTCCACCGTGAAAAAGGTCACCATGGGCTTCTTAACGGGTGCCTTGGCAGCCGGCGCGACTGCGGCGGGGGCGGCCGGAGGAGGTGGTACGCCCACCTTCTTTCGACAACCCGCCGCAAAAAACGACAGTGTAAGAGCGAGTGCGAGTGCACTGGCGCGTTTGGTGTTCATCCTAAAAATTGCCTCCTCGATTCTGCTGCGATGCGGTTTTGTTAAAGCTGTAAAATCTTTTTCGCCAGTTTATTTGGTCCAAACCGGCTTTTCATTCACGCCGGCAGAGGTTAACTGCCTGAGCTGTGTTCCGTCGGCGAGCATCGACCAGATTTGAGTCGACCCGCCACGGTTGGACGATATCACGATGTGCCGCCCATCAGGAGCCCAGCTCGGGTTTTCATTCCGGCCAGCCCCTTGCGTGAGTTGCACATAGTCTCTTGTCGCTACATCCATTATGAATAAATTCCAATTTCCCGGTGAGTACCCTCTGGTCCAGGCAAAGGCCATGTGTGACCCCTGCGGATTCCAAGCAGGATTGGAAGCTTCTCCCTCTCCGGTTGTGAGGCGCGTAACATCTGCACCGTCAATATTCATTTTATATACTTGTTGGGCTCCGCCGCGACCCGAAACGAACAATATCTCATTTCCAGTTTTCGGATTGATCTTGGGTTCCACCTCGATCGACCGAGTGTTCGTGAGCCGCTGGAGGTTGCTGCCATCGGCGTTAGCCATGTAAAGCTGGGCCCAGCCGCTGGCGGAAGAAGAATAGATGATTTGCTTGCCATTGGGCGTAAACGAGGCGGTTGCGTTCATGGAGGCGCGCTGATTATAGAAGGGAATCTTGCGTCCGGTCTCGAGGGAATGGATGACGATGGAAGGCCCTGCGCCGCCCGTGAAACTGGTGAAGGCGAGGCGCGTTCCGTCGGGGGAGACGTTCGGCATGGTGATCAGATTTTTATAAAAAGTGAACTGTTTTTGATTTGAGCCGTCATAGTCCATCACCCAAATCTCTTTTGAGCCCGAGCGGTTCGAGACGAAATAAATTTTCGAGCCGGCCAAACTCTCGACGCCGAACTGTTTCAAGATATCGGTGGCGAACTCATGGGCGACCTTTCGGGCCCCGTCTTCATCCAGGGTGCCATGGTAGATTTTGCCGATCACCTGGGCGCTGGAGACTTCGGGTTGCTTGACGTTGAATAGCCAACCGAAGAGCACCATTTGGTTATCCTGTTCGGCGGTGTAGCCGAAGGCAAGGAAGTCGCTGCTGACCGGGGGTTCGCTCCAGTCCTGAAGCCAAGGAGCCCGGGTGCGGTTGTTGGGGTCGTACTTAAGGGGTTTGCGGAAATCTTCCGGTCGCTGGGGAATGGCGAGCGGATACATGCTTTTCGGGGCCATCTTGAAGACGCCGGCGTCTTCGATGTCGCGGAACAGGGTTTGATTGAACGTCGCTACGAAGTTTGCGGCCTTGCCGGCGCCCCGGAAATCGGGGATGGCGATGGCCGCCTTCTGGCCGCCGACAATCCGGCCCACGATATCGGCGCCTTGCTGGCCGAAGGCCGCGGACGCCGCTAATGCAACCAATAAGGGGAGGGTGATTTTCTTCATCGCTGTAGTTGAAATTGAAATTCTACGTTTGCTGAGTCGCGTTCAAATTCTCGGGGCAAGGGCGGGAAAGGGGAGGCTTCCTGGACCGCGCGTTGCGCCGAGTAGTCGAGTGGAAGGATGCCGCTGCGTTGCGACAACTTGATATTACGGACGCTGCCATCGCGCAAAATGTCGAAGGTGACCGAAACAAGATTGGCGGTCCGGACGTTTGGATCGATGTCGTTGGTGCGCCATTTTTCGGCGATGCGGCGTTTGATGAGATCGGCGTAAGCGCCGAAGCGGTTGCCGAGGGGGGTGCCGGTACCGATGCCGACGCCGCCAGCGCCGGGGACGCCAAACATGGGGTTCGTGAGCGTGCGGCCGACGGTGGTCGTCAGTTCGTTCGGACGTTTGGGTTCGTTAGGGCGATAGCGATTTTGTTCGGCGGCGACCTCGGCAATGCGGCGTTTTTCCCGTTCCGTTTTTAACGGGATGGCGTCGGGATCCTCGCGTCGTTGGGTCTTTTCCGGTTTGGGTTCGTTTTGTTTAACTTCGGACTCAGTTTCTGCGGCGACGGGATTGGGACGAGTCGGGCGGACCATCATGGGAATTTTGCTGACGGGGGTGATGGCGACGCCGCCGCCGGGCAATGCATTGGGATCGCCCCAGCTTTCGCGTTGGCTCATGGGGAGCAGACCATAGCCGACGGCGACGCCGATGACGGTGCCGTGGAGAATCAGGCTCCGGACGAGCGGACCGCCTGCGGCATTCTGCTTCGGTTGGCTCATCGTTTCTTGCGTCCGGCCTCGTCGACGGGCTGGGTGACCATGCGGACGTCGAGCTTCGATTGGCCCAGTTCGGAAACAACTTGGGCGATGGGGTCCCATGGGGTGGCTTTATCGGCGCGGACGTAGACGGCCTTCTGGCCGGGGAAACGCTTCTTGATCACGTCGCCGAGCTCGTTGATGTTCACAGCTTTTTCATTGAGCTGCATTTCACCTTCCTTGCTGATGGTGACGACGGGAAGGTCTTCGGCCGACTGGCGAACCTGCTTCACTTTCGGCACATCCACTTCGAGGCCGAACTCCATTACATGGGCGGTGAGCATGAAAATGATGAGGAGGACGAGGACGACGTCGACCAAGGGGATGATGTTGATTTCGGCGAGCGCCGTGGTGGAGCCACGGAACCGGGAGCCGCGCCCGCCTCGATTTCCTAGAGAAAAAGCCATTGATTAGCCTTCGTACGCTCTTTCGACCATATTGAGAAACTCGAGCGAGAAGTCTTCGAGGCGGGCCCCGATCTCGCGAACGGCTCCGCCGAAGTAGTTATAGAAAATGGCGGCCGGAATGGCGGCGGCGAGGCCCATCGCGGTCGCGACCAGAGCTTCGGCGATGCCGGGACCGACGGCCCGGAGGCTGGCGCTACCGGCGGCGCTGAGGGCTTGGAAGGCGTCGATGATGCCCCAAACGGTGCCGAATAGGCCGATGAACGGGGTGATGGCGGCGATGGTGGCCAGCCAACTGAGACTCGATTCCAGATCGCTGATCTCTTCGCTGATGCCGATTTGCAGGCTGCGCTCGATCGCGATCCGGTTGGTCAGCTTACCTTTGCTGCGCAGTTGGCGATCGACTTCGGCCCATCCGGCGTCGAAGACGGCGACGACGGGGGCGGTGGGGAATTGCTCACACGCCGCGGTGACGGTGGCAACATCCGGCGCTTTGCGAAAAACGCGGAGAAAGCGGGTGTTTTCCTGAGTCGCCTTTTTCAGTTTCGAAAACTTCTGAAAAACGATCGTCCACGAATAGATTGACGCGGCTGCCAAGAGCAGCAGGACCGCCATCGAAATCGGCTTCGAAGCACTGACGATGCTCCATAAACTAGTGGGGGCCGAGCCTACGGCGGTAAGTATGAGTACGATCAACAAAGTCTCCAGTCCTCTATTTTAACCGGACGTGGGGCCGGAAGAAAAAGTTGAAGCATCAGGACGTTTTGGTTTCGACGGGATAGCCGAGTTCGCGCCAGTCGGGGAAGCCGCCTTCGAGGGGGCGGACGCGGCCGACGCCGTTGCGTTGGAGGCGGAGGGCGGCGCGGACGCTGGATACTTCGTCGGGACAAGAGCAGTAAAGCACTACTTCGGCACCTTCGTACTGAGCGATGTCGGCGAGGAGGATAGAGCCGGGAATCCAGCCTTCCTCGCGTTCGAGGGCGTTCCGCAGATCGACCAGGACCAGGGGTTCGCCCGCGTCCATGATGCGCTTTAGCTCTTCGGGCATGATGCGCGCCACGCGGAAGGCCTTGAAGACCTTGCGCCGTTGGGCGTATTTAAAGCCGAGATAGCCGGCGAGCCCGAGGCCAATGAGGACGCCGAGCCCCACGCCCATTTTGTTCAACTGTTCAGCAACGTACTCCAGTTGGGAATCGAAGAGCCAGCCGAGGAGGATGTAGGATCCGGCCCAAAGCGCTGAGCCGAGGCCGTCGAGGGCGAGAAAGCGGCCGATGGACATGCGGAACAAACCGGCCATGGGCGGGGCGACGACACTGAGGCCAGGGACGAACTTGGCGACGACGAGAGTGGCGATGCCGTACTTTTTGTAAGAGGCCTCGGTGTAGCGGACGCACGAATCGGGTTCGAGGGAGATTTTGCAGAGCGTACGGAGAATGGCGGTGCCTTTCTTGCGGCCGAGGTAGAACCAGACGACATCGCCGATCAGGCAGGCGAGTATGGCGAGGCCAAGGACAGGAGCGAGTTCGAGACGACCGAGTCCGGCCAAGGCCCCGGCCGCCAAAAGCAGGGGGACGGCGGGCACGGGAAGGCCCAACTGCTCGGCCAGGACGACGGCGAAGAGGAGGGAGTAACCGTGACGGACCAGGAACTCGAGGGTATTATTCACGGGCGTGGAGCACCCTACCATTAAACACCGTGAGGTCGACGCGGGTTTCGTGGATGGCGCTGGGGGGGGAGGCGAAAGAGGTCCTGAGACAGGATCAGAACGTCGGCTAGCATGCCGGGCCGAAGCTGGCCTTTGATTTTCTCCTCGAAACTGGCGTAAGCGCCGTTGCCAGTGTAGGCGCGGAGGGCGGTTTCGACGCTGCCGCGCTGCGCGGGTGACGATCCGCCGGCGGGCATGCCGGTGGTGGTTTGCCGATTGACGGCGTTGTGGATGCCGCGGATGGGATCGAGACTGATGGAGGCGGGCCAGTCGCAGAGAAGACGAGCCGGGCTCCGGCGTTCGGCAGGCGCTCTGGACCGATGGCATGGGCCCAGACTTCGACGGTGCCGGGGTCGGCGTGGATGGGCTCCATGGACGGCATGACGTCTAGCTTCGAGAAGCGCGATGTGTTCGATGCGGAAGCGCGCATCGTGGGGCCCGTTGGCCCGCAGGGCGGCTTCGTAGCCGTTACGGCGCCATGCGGACGGCGCGGTCGCCGATGGCGTGGGTGTATAGCTGGAGGCCCAGTTTGTCGGCGGCGGTGGCGGTCGCGTTGAAGCGTTCCTGGGTCCAGACGGCTTTGCCGATTTCGCCGGGTTTGTTCGAATAGGGCGCGACCATGGCGGCCGTGTGGGATTCGATGACGCCGTCCATCATCGTTTTTATCGCGGCCACGCGGAGGATGGGTCCGGCGTATTTTCGGCGCATTCCGGCCCATTCTTCGAGGGTCGCCTTCTCGGTCAAGGGTCCGACGCTGGGCGCGATGGCCGTACGGACGGTCAGCTTGCCGGCTTGGGCAAACTCGTCGAAAAGGGCGATGGTCTCGGCGTCGCCGCTGGCGTTCTGCATGCTGGTGATGCCCAAGCGGGCCAGCAGCGGCATGCCGTCGGCCATGGCCTGGAGATTACGCGCTTTATCGGGCTGCGGAACGAACCGACGGACGAGGCTCTGCGCGCCTTCTTTGAGCGACCCGGTGGGTTCGCCGGCGGCGTCCTTGACGATCTCGCCGAAGCCCTTGTAATCGGTGGCCTTTGTTACCCCGGCGACGGCGAGCGCTTTGGAGTTCACCCAGGCGGTGTGGCCGTCATAAGCGCTTAAGAATATCGGGCGATCTTTGGCGACCCCGTCGAGCCATTCCTTGAGCGGGAGCTTGCCACCAGGGAAGCAGCGATATTCCCAGCCGCGTCCGTTCACCCAACCGGGGCCGGGATTCTTGGCGACGAACTCGCCGACCGCTTTCTGAATCGTCTCGAGAGTGCAGATTCCGGTGAGGTCGATTTCGCGCGGGCCGAGGGCCCCGCTGAGAAAGTGGACGTGGGCGTCGATGAACCCGGGGGTGACCAAGCGCCCCTTGGCGTCGATGACGGTAGCGCCCGGCCCAGGTTTGACTTCAGCCTCGGTCCCGGCGGCTACGATTTTTTCGTCGCGAATCAGCACGGTGTTCGCCCAGGGTTTTGATTTGTCGCCGGTCCAGACGCGCCCGTTCCGAATCACCAATTCGGCCGACCAAGCCGCGAGCGCCACGAGAAAACAACAGAAAAGCCTCATTTTCTTCAGTGTGCCAGATCCCGGCGAATATACTAGGAAGATGTCTCCGGAAGTCATGGAAAAATACGAGGTCGTGATCGGCCTTGAGGTTCACGTGCAGCTCAGCACGCGCACCAAAATTTTCTGCTCTTGCCCCACCAGCTTCGGCGCGCTGCCGAATACGAACGTCTGCCCGGTCTGTTTAGGCTTGCCGGGCGCTTTGCCGGTTCTGAGCCGGGGGGCGGTTGAATTGGGCATAAGGGGTTCGACGGCGCTGAACTGCACGGTGCAGCCGGAGTCCGTTTTTGCGCGGAAGAATTATTTTTATCCGGACTCGCCGAAGGGTTACCAGATTTCGCAGTTTGATAAGCCGATCGCGCTGGGGGGCTACCTGGACGTGCTCGTCCACGGCGAAACCAAGCGGGTGGGGATTACGCGCGTCCACATGGAAGACGACGCGGGGAAGTCGATCCACGATGGGTTTAAGGATTCCGACCGATTCACCTACGTCGACCTGAACCGGTCGGGCACTCCGTTGATCGAGATCGTGAGTGAGCCGGACATTCGGAGTTCGGACGAAGCGGTGGAATATCTGACCGAGGTAAAGCAGGCGATGCAGTTTGTCGAGGTTTCGACCTGCGACATGGAGAAGGGCCATCTGCGGTGCGACGCGAACGTTTCGATGCGCCGGAAGGGCGCGGAGAAGTTCGGTACGCGCGCCGAAGTGAAGAACCTGAACTCGTTTCGGTTTTTGAAGCAGGCGATTGAATTCGAAATGGTGCGTCAGGTGGAGATCCTGGAATCGGGCGGCCGCGTGATCCAAGAGACGCGCTTGTTCAACCCGGATTTGGGCGAGACGATTTCGATGCGTTCGAAGGAAGAGGCTCACGATTATCGTTACTTTCCCGAACCGGATCTGATTCCGCTGCGGATTAGCCCGGAGTGGCTTGCGCGGGTGACGGCCACGATGCCGGAGCTGCCGCAGGCGCGGCGTGGGCGTTTCGCGACGGCCTATGGGCTGAGCGACTACGATGCGCAAGTGCTGACGGTGACGCGGGAGATCGCAGACTACTTTGAACGGGCGGCCCGGGCGTGCGGCGACGCCAAGCAAGCCGCTAACTGGGTGATGGGCGATTTGGCCGGGCTGTTGAAGGCCGACGGCAAGGAGATGGCGGAGTCGCCGATTTCGGCCGAGCATCTGGGCGAGCTGATCGGATTGATCATCAAGGGTGAACTCTCCGGCAAGCTGGCGAAAGACATCTTCCCGAAGATGTACGCGACCGGCGACGCGCCTGGCGTGATCATGGAGCGCGAAGGATTGAAGCAGATCAGCGACTCGGCGGCGCTCGAAAAATTCGTGGATGAAGTTCTGGCCGCCAATCCGAAACAGGTGGAGCAGTATAGGGCCGGCAAAACCACCGTCATCGGGTTCCTGGTTGGCCAAGTGATGAAGCTCTCGCGCGGCCAAGCGAACCCCGGCACCGTGAACGCCCTGTTCGCCGAGAAGCTGAAGTAGGCCGCTATGGACGCAAGCCCATGCCGCTCATCAACCATCTGTTCTTCACCGAGTTACTCGGACTTCGGGTCTACGACCTTAAGGGCCGAGAACTCGGACGTATCCGCGACGCGGCGCTAGTCCCGTTGGTTGACGCCATTCGCGTCGACCGGTTCCTGCTGGGCGGGGGGCCGGCTTGGCTCACCGTGCGCTATGACCAAGTTGACCGGATCAACCTCGACGGGCTGTGGCTGCGCGATGAGTTGCTGACGCCGTACCATCGCGACGAGTACATGCTGCGGATCGGTCGCGACCTTCTCGACCAGCAGATTATTGACGTGGATGGCCGGAAAGTGGTGCGCGTTTCCGATGTCACCTTCAACCTGGACAACTCGCTGGGTTACGACGAATTGCGCATCGTCGAAGTCGACATTGGCCTGCGGAGCATGTTCCGAAGGGTGACGCAGGGGCTGCTGCCGCGTCCGCTGATCCGGCGGCTGATGATGCCGATTCCGCCGAACTCGATCAACTGGCAGGTCTGCAACATCGTCGAGAGCGACCCGCAGCGGCGTCTCCATTTGAACATCTCGCACGACCGGCTGGAGCATCTTCATCCGGCTGACCTGGCCGACATCGTCGAGGCGCTGGGCCCGGAGGATCGGGAAGCCATTTTTGAGTCGATTGATAGCGAAGTGGCGGCGGATGCTTTGTCGGAGATCTCACCGGAAATCCAGTCGAGCATTCTGGAATCGCTGGACGAAGACAAGGCGGCCGATATCATCGAAGAGATGTCGCCGGATGAGGCCGCCGACGTGCTCGGCGACCTGGACCAGGACACCTACGAAGCCATCCTCGAAGAGATGGAAAACGAACCCAAGGCGGAGGTTCGCGAGCTGCTCGAACATCGGGAGGATTCGGCGGGGAGGTTGATGACGACCGAATACATCACGCTGCCTACCGGCTCGACCGTTGGCGATGCGATCGCCGCCATTGCCGCGAACGCCGAGATCATCGACAACTTGAATACGCTATTTCTGATTGACGGCGAGGAGAGGCTGACCGGTGCGGTGCCGCTCGCCCGGCTGTTCACGGTGGCCGGCTCGGAGCCGCTCGCTGAGCTTCAAACGGAACGCCTGCTCTCGGTGCTGGTGACCGAAAAGCAGGACCGGATCACCGAGATTTTCGACAAGTACAACCTGCTCACCTTGCCTGTGCTCGACAAGCAAAAGCGGCTCGTGGGGGTGATTCACGCCGACGATATCATCGCCCTTTTAAGGAGTCTCTAGGCCATGTTCCAACGACTCAAGTACCACATCGCGGTGTTCTTCTCCGTCATCGGGCCGGGCTTCATTACGGCCGTGGTGGACAACGACGCCGGCGGGATTTTCACCTATTCCCAGGCCGGCGCCAAGTATGGCTATCTGCCGCTAT
>Ga0163144_10014409_pt1 | contig 16411 bp, 18 predicted proteins | sample OliLak19BULKMAT1_FD_123175 | JGI IMG/M metagenome (GOLD analysis project Ga0163144, IMG submission 123175) | Freshwater microbial mat bacterial communities from Lake Vanda, McMurdo Dry Valleys, Antarctica - Oligotrophic Lake LV.19.BULKMAT1 | ecosystem: Environmental > Aquatic > Freshwater >... | reverse complement strand
TCGGGCGATCCTGAAGGTGCGCCGCCGCGGCTGCTTGGCCCTTTAATCCCTGTCTGCTAGACGAGGCGCCCAAGGAACAAAGAATGACTCCGCGCGACAAGATCAGAAACTTCTCCATCATCGCCCACATCGACCATGGCAAGTCGACGCTTGCGGACCGCATCATCCAGATGACGGGCGGCCTCAGCGCGCGTGAAATGACCGAACAGGTCCTCGATACGATGGATATCGAGAAGGAACGCGGCATCACCATCAAGGCGCAGACAGTGCGCCTTGACTACAAGGCGAAGGATGGAGAGACCTACGTTCTCAACCTGATGGACACGCCCGGCCACGTCGACTTCGCCTACGAAGTCTCGCGCTGCCTCGCAGCGTGCGAGGGCTCGCTCCTGGTGGTGGATGCCTCCCAGGGGGTGGAAGCTCAGACCCTCGCCAACGTCTACAAGGCCATCGACGCCAACCACGAGATTGTCCCCGTTCTCAACAAGGTCGATCTTCCCGCTGCTGAAGTCGGCCGCGTGAAGCAGCAGATCGAGGACGTGATCGGCATCGACGCCTCCGACGCGCTGGAAATTTCCGCCAAGACCGGTTTTGGCGTCGACACCGTGCTCGAAGCCATCGTCACGCGCCTGCCGCCGCCGAAATCGGGTGACGCCGACAAGCCGCTGAAAGCGCTGCTGGTCGACGCCTATTACGACACATATCTCGGCGTCGTCGTCATCGTGCGCATCGTCGATGGCACGCTGAAGAAGCGCCAGCAGGTCCAGATGATGAAGACCAGCGCCCACTACACGCTTGACCGCGTCGGCGTGTTCCTTCCCGGCAAGCTGATCGACGCCGATGAGCTCGGGCCAGGCGAAGTCGGCTTCTTCACCGCCTCGATCAAGACCGTGGCCGACTGCTCGGTCGGCGACACCATCACTGACGAACGCAAGCCGACGGAAGAGGCATTGCCCGGTTTCCGCGAAGTGCAGCCCGTCGTGTTCTGCGGCCTCTTCCCGGTCGACGCCGCCAAGTTCGAGGACCTGCGCGCCGCCATGGGCCGCCTGCGCCTCAACGACGCCAGCTTCTCCTACGAGATGGAAACCTCAGCCGCCCTCGGCTTCGGCTTCCGCTGCGGCTTCCTCGGGCTGCTCCACCTCGAAATCATCCAGGAGCGTCTCAGCCGCGAGTTCGACCTTGATCTTATCGCGACAGCGCCGTCCGTGGTCTACGAACTGCACATGCGCGACGGCTCGAAGATCGACCTGCACAACCCGGCCGACATGCCTGACGTGATGGCGATCCTCGACATCCACGAGCCGTGGATCGAGGCGACCATCTTCACGCCTGACGAATATCTCGGCGGCATCCTCAAGCTCTGTCAGGACCGGCGGGGCATCCAGAAAGAGCTGTCCTACGTCGGCGCCCGCGCCATGATCCGCTACGAGTTGCCGCTCAACGAGGTGGTGTTCGACTTCTATGATCGCCTGAAGTCGATCTCGAAGGGCTATGCCTCGTTCGACTACAACCAGATCGGCCGTCGCGAAGGCGATCTCGTCAAACTGCAGATGCTCGTCAATGACGAACCTATCGATGCGCTCTCGATGCTCACCCATCGCGCCCGCGCCGAACAGCGCGGCCGCGCCATGTGCGAGAAACTGAAAGAGCTGATCCCACGCCAGATGTTCAAGATCCCGATTCAAGCTGCAATTGGCGGGAAAGTCGTCGCGCGCGAAACCATATCCGCCCTGCGCAAGGACGTGACGGCAAAATGCTATGGCGGCGACGCCAGCCGGAAACGCAAGCTCCTCGACAAGCAGAAAGAGGGCAAGAAACGCATGCGCCAGTTCGGCAAGGTGGAAATCCCGCAGGAAGCCTTCGTCGCCGCGCTGAAGATGGATGAAGACTAGCCCCATCCGGAGTGTGAGCCGCGCTGCACCCGCCACTTCCCTTTCCCATGCCGCCGAATACTGTCCGTCCGGGAGTGGATTCGGGTGGAGCTGTCATGTCATTTACTACGCGTGCCCGGTTTGCGCTGGCGGCCGCCTGCGCGGTCCTGATCGCGCCTGCCACCATGGCCCAGGCCATTCCGGTGAGGCTGGCTCAGGGCGAAGCGCATCTGCCCACATCCGGCCTCGTCATCGACCTGCCGGCGAAAGCCGGCATCCAGTACGATGTGTCAGGCAGCTGGGCGCTGTCGGACGGTGGGACAACGTTCGACACGCGCGACGTCATCGATGAGATCGAAACCGCCACGGGAAATGTCGCGACCGGTAACTGGGTACTCTCGGGCTATTTTACCGCTGGCGGATGTGACGGAACGCTCGCCGGCGCCAGGCTCGACGCCGCATGGACGCAAGAGGCGAGGCTGTGGGGCGAGACCTGGAGTGTGCGTGGCGGCGTGTTCACGTTCGAGAGCGCGCTCGGTCGCAGGCCAGCAGTCGTCTTGTGTCGCGAGACCGGGGAGGGGCCCGCCCTGCTGCTCTATCACTTTCTCGCCAATCAGCCCGAGACACTGCCTCAGGCGGCCATGATGGAGAGCGTGGGCAAGTCCGGTCCGCTGGCCGCCGCCTCGAGGTCGTTCACAGCGGTTCGCACCAAGCCCATCTTCCCGACCCGCCGCACCGACGTTCGCAACAGGGGCAGCGAGTCGGCTGCGCGCAGCGTGACCCTCACCGTGTCGGGCCTTCAGGTCGACCTTCCGCCCGACGGCTATCTCTGGCTTGTCGACAGCAGTGACGGCGCCGACTTCCTCGATCGACTCCTGCCGACATTCCCCGAGCTGTCTCTCGAGACCGTTCTTCTGGCTGACACCAACTGCACCGACCTGCTGGGCTCGCTGTCGCTGGAGCTTCGCGAGGCTCATCGCCCGCTGTCGCTCCCTGCAGGCTGGCTCGATGGTCCCGCCATGGTCGTGGACAGCGAAACGGAATTGACGATGTGCCACCCAGTCGGGGCCGCCGCACTTGTGGTGGGCGTCTTCCAGGGGCCGGACAACCGCGATGTCGGCACGCTCCATCAGATGCTGGCTGCGCTGCTGGTCGCTGCACAGAAAAAGTAGCTAGGGCCGCCGGCCCACAAACGCGCTGCACGTCACCGTTCGCGTCACCACGCCGCCAAACGTCTCGCGCACAATGCGTTCAGCCTCGCCCAGCAAGCGTATCCGCGTATCCTCCGGCGCCATGCGCACGCGAGAGAACGTGCCGTAAAGCGACGATAGCCGTTCAGGCGTGAACGTCACCTGCTGCTCAAGGACGCGATGCTCGACATCCTTGAATCCTGCGTTGCGTAACTCTCCTAGTCGCGCCGCCACATCCAGCGCAAACGCGCCCGTCCCTCTGGTCGCATTCGGATCCTGCTCCACGCCCGCGAACAAGTGCTCCGTCGCGCGCCCAAACGCATCGGGCGCCGCCGAGTTGTGGTACACATTCCACCACATCGCGAAATGCGCTTCGGGCCTGAGCGCCGTCCGTACCCGCGCGAGGGCCTTCATCCGCGCCAGCCAGTGCAGCGACATCGCCGCGAAGCCGAAATCGAACGCGCTCGCGTCCAGCCGTGCTTTCTCGAACCGCGCCACCTCGATCGTCAGGCGCGCGTCCTCGCCCGTCTTCTCGCGCAATCGCTGCGCCAGCCGCGCGTCCGGCTCGATCGCCAAAACGGATCGAACGGGGATCGCAAGTATGGGCAGGGTGGCGTGCCCGGTGCCGGCGCCAATCTCGAAGCACGCGCTATCCGCATCGAGGTCACACCTCGCGCCCAACCAGAAGAACAGTTCTGCGGGATACTCAGGACGCGCAAAATCATACAGCGCAGCATCCTCACCGAATTTGGTCGCGCCGGGTGAGGCGTGGATCGACGCCATCAGGGCGCGAAGCTCGATCGCGCAGTCAGCGCCCATCGTCCGTTCTTGAACTCGACGATGTAAAGCGAGTCGAACTGCGACAGCACGGAGCCGTCCGCACGGTACCGAACGAAGGTGGTCAGCATGTGCGCCTTGTTGGGCCCGCACTGCACCACCTGCCGCTTCGCCCAGTCCGACCGGTCCCAGCCCTGAGCGCCAAGCGTCGCGAAACCGCTATCAAGGTCCTGGGCCCCGTTGATGATCCGCACATTCCCACTGGCGATGCGAACTGACGGGAAATGGAACGTCTTGCCCCAGGCCTCCGCATCCTTGGTGTTGAAGGTGCGCATGAATTCGTCGGTGACCTGATAGGCTGGCGCATACGCCGCACATGAGGCGAACTGGCTGTCGTCTGGTGGAGCCGGAACCGAGGCACAGGCGGATGTGAGCACGACAAGAAGGGTCGCGAGCGCGGCAGGCGGAGCATGTTTCATTTGCGTATGGTGCCCAAAGGGGCCGGTTTTGCAACCGACGCTCAGACTGCGCGGACCGACCGTGCAGCGCCAAAGGCGGTGGGGAAGGACATCAGCACGATCATCAAAAGGGCCGGGGACGCGAACGCCAGCCATGTCCAGTGGCGAGAGCGATCTGCGTCCCGCAATCGGTTCATGACAAGGATAACGAAAGAAAACATGACGACGGCGGCAAAGGCGAAAGCCGGCGCGCCAGCAATCGGATTTGCGCCTGCGATGGTCAGAAGGCTGGTCATCGGATCGTCGGCGATACGGCCGAGCGCACCAAACGAGAGGGGTTCAGGTGCACCCGAGAGCGGGCCTGTCAGCATCGGCCACAGCGTAACCGCGAAGAGAAGATGCAAGGCAATCGCGATTACGAGAAAGGGCACCCTCGCGACGCGGCCATTTGGACCGAAAAGCAGTTTTGTCATCATGCCCCCGAAACGGAACATGACAATGCTGGCACAGCATCAACGTTGGCGCGAGCACGCGACTTGAGGTAACGCCCACGGAAGCAGGCTGCAACGGCTCTACAGCGGCCGGCACGCCACCGTCAGCCACGCGCGATCATCGCCCGACAGCAACGGCCCGACCTCCGCCAGCACCCGGGCATGATAGGCATCGAGCCATGCCGTCTCCTGCTCCGTCAGCAAGCCCGGCACGATCAGCCGCCGGTCCAGCGGTGCCAGCGTCAGCGTCTCGAACCCAAGCATCTCGCGATCACCGCCGGGAATGGCCGAGGCAGGCGTCACCACCTGCAGGTTCTCGATGCGAATGCCCCACGCATTCGCCTTGTAGTAGCCTGGCTCGTTCGACAGGATCATCCCGGGCTCAAGCGGCACGGCATTCGGCGCCTTCGCTACGCGATGCGGCCCCTCATGCACGCCAAGATACGAGCCGACGCCATGGCCGGTGCCATGATCATAGTCGAGCCCCGCTTCCCACAACGCCATCCGCGCCAGCACATCCAGCGCCGAGCCTGATGTCCCCTTCGGAAAGCGCACGCGAGACAAAGCGATATGCCCCTTCAGCACCCGCGTATTGCGGTCCTTCATCTCCTCCGACGCCTCGCCAATCGCCATCGTGCGCGTGACGTCGGTCGTGCCGTCCAGATACTGCCCGCCGCTATCGAGCAGGAACAGCGACCCACGCTCGAGCTTGCGGTTGGTATTCGTGTCCGGCCGATAGTGGTTGATCGCCGCATTCGGGCCCGCGCTCGAGATCGAGTTGAACGACAGGTCCTGCAGCTCCCCTGTCTTCTCGCGAAACTCCTCCACCTTCATTGCGCAGTCGATCTCCGTGACCTCACCCGTCTGCCCATGTTCCTCGAACCAGCGCAGGAAACGGCTCAGCGCCGCGCCATCGCGCCGATGCGCCCGCCGCGACCCTTCCACCTCCACCGCATTTTTCTTGGCACGCGGCAGCATCACCGGATCGGCCGCCCGTACCACGTTCGCGCCAGCCTTTCCCAGCGTGTTGAAGAACCACGCCGACGACATCGACGGGTCCACGCTCACGCGCCTCCCCTTCAGCGTCGCCAGCTGCGCCTCCACCGCGTCTTCGGCATGCAGAGTCACCTCATTGCCAAGATGCGCGACAAGTTCCGCACCAACCTTCTTCGGGTTGATGAACAGCTCCGCCTGACCATCCGCGAAAAGAAACGCCCGGCCAAGCGGCAGAGGCGTGCGCGACACGTCCCCGCCACGAATGTTGAACAGCCACGCCAGCGACGCAGGCGATGTGATCACCGCCGCATCCACCTTCTGCTCGGCCAGCATCTTGCCCAGCCGCGCGCGCTTCGCCGACGAGGTCTCCCCGGCATACTTCGCATCGTGGGGCATGACGGCCTGCATCGGCTCCGTTGGACGCCCCTGCCAAGCCGCATCGATCGGGTTCGTCTCCGTGGCGACCAGCACCGCTCCAGACTTCGCCGCCGCCTCGACCAGCCGGTCCAGCGCATCCGGCGACATCAGCTTTGGATCATAGCCGATCCGCTTGCCCGCCATCGCCTGCTTCGCCAGCCAACCGAAGGCGCCCGGATCGACAAGATCGCCCACCGTGAACAGCCCCGGCGCGAGCTGCTGCTTCACCTGCAGCGTGTAACGCCCGTCCACGAACACGATCGCCGTATCCAGAAACACGAACGCCGAACCCGCCGACCCGGTAAACCCCGTCGCCCACGCCAGCCGCTCATAGCAGGCGGGCAGGTATTCGTTCTGGTACTCGTCGTCATGCGGAATGTAGACGCCATCCAGCCCCGCGCGCTTGAGCGCTGCCCGCAATAGCGGCAACGACGCGGCGCCAACATCCGGCCCGCCGATGACTTCGTAGGTCTGTCTCATGCATCGCCTCGAAATGGAGTGCTGCTTTCTAGACCTCTCCGCCCCGCCTGTCATTCCCGGCCGACGGCGCATGCAATCCACCTGCTGCGCCACGCCGTAGATTCCTGAAACGGGCGGGACACAGGGATCTCTGGCTGCAAATTCCCTACGCGCTCAACATCGCGATCCTCACGCCCGTCTGCCTCGCCATGTTCAGCGTTCGCGGGCAGGGCGCGGTCTTCGAGGGCACCGTCTCCGCCAGTCGCGGGCTCGAACTGCCGGTCGGCAGCCTGTGGCTCGCGATCCTCGCAGCTTCTGCGGCCGGGCTCTTCTTTCCCCGTGTCTTCGCGCCGCGGCTGGCGATGCAGGTATTCTGCAAGCTTGCCTGGCTTCTCGCATACGTGGTCCCGGCGGCGGTCGAGAGGGCCCGGCTGCCAACTGGAATCGCAGCCTGCTTCGCGGCCATCGTCTTGGCATGGCCAGTGTTTCTCTGGTTAGCGGTCGCGACCTGAAGCAGCGCCTCAAGATCCCTTGCTACGCCCCCAATTATCGTGTATAGACAACAGTACGTTGTGTTAAAGGCCTTCTATGTCAGTCGTCCAAAACAGGATCGCGGTCTTCCGCGCCGAGCTGTCGATGAGCCGCAAGGACCTCGCCGACCTCGTCGGCGTCAATCCGCAGACCATCGGCTATCTCGAGCGTGGGGATTACGCGCCCTCGGTCGAACTGGCCCTCAGGCTCGCAGCCGTCTTCAAGGCGCCGGTCGAGGCGCTCTTCTCACTCAAGCCATTCGCCCCCCTCGGGCACACCCTCAAGGAACAAGGGAGTTCGTAGATGTTCGTCCGTTCGAAGCGATACCCGCTCGGCAAGTCCTTCCCGCGCTTCACGCTGCGCGCGATGTTTGCGGGGATATATGTCCTCTATCCGCTGGGTTGCATCCTGCAGCTCGTGTCGACGCCAGAGACGCTCGGCGTTGCTGGCGACGTCGTCGGCCTGCTGATGATCGCCGCCGCGCTCGCCCTCTTTGCCGTGCTTGCGGGCTCCAGCCTGCAACGCCAGAGCCAGGAGCCGGAGACCATGCTTGACGAGCGTGAACTGGCCGAGCGCAACCGCGCATCGTTTAGCGCGCATTCGATCTTCTCGGGTCTCGTGCTGCTCGGCATCATCTACCTGATGATCGGGCGCGACCTGATTGCAAACCAGAAGCTGATGGTGTGGCTGCCCGAAACAGGTGAGCACTGGAACGCGATCTTCTGGGGCCTGCTGATCGCATCGCTCACCTTGCCAGGCGCGCTGCTGGCGTGGCGCAAGGGCGAGCCTGAGGACGAGGCGGAGTAAGGCCCCGACTCAGCCCGCCCGCTTGTACGTCAGCGTCGACCAGCCATTCAGCCGCCGCCGGTTCACCAGCGTGAGCCCGCGCCCAGCATAAGCGGCCCGCACCTGCGGCTCCTGATGCGTCAGCAGGCCCGACAGGATCACCCGCCCACCCGGCCTCACCAGTCTCGCAATCTCCGGCGCAAGCCCCACCAACGGCCGCGCCAGGATGTTCGCCAGCACCAGGTCATACGGCGCCCGCGTCCTGATGGCCGCATGACCAGAGCCGCGAACATGCATCAGCTTCAGCTGCCGGCCCACGCGATTGTTCTTGCGGTTCTCGTTCGCAATGCGGATCGACTCCTTGTCGATGTCCGTGCCCAGCGCGAACTGCGTCCCCGTCTTCACCGCCGCCAGCGCCAGCACGCCTGACCCCGTGCCGATGTCGAGCACGCGCTGCGGCCGCTTCCGCCTGATCTCGGCTGACAGCGACTGGAGGCAGCCCTTTGTGGTACCGTGATGCCCGGTGCCAAACGCCGGCCCCGCCTCGATCCATACGGGGATCTTCCCGCCCTCAAGATGCGCCAGCTCATGCCAGCCCGCTACCACGAACGGCCCTGCATGAACCGCCGGCAATCCCGCCAGCGACACCGCCACCCAGTCCTTGTCGTCCAGCTTCTCGACCGATGCGCGCGCCCCCGGCGCCTCGCGTTCGATGATCGCGGCCGCCTCGTCCGCCTGGCGCTCTTCAATGCAGAAAGCGTCGAGACTCCACGAGATCTTGGACGCCTCTTCCACGGAGACCGCCGAGGCGGGGGAGGGGTCCATGCCGGAGAGCACGTCCGACAGGCGCTCCGCATCGCTGCGCGGCAGAAGGCAATGAACGCGATACATGATTGTCCCGGCTGAGAATGTGCGGGGCTTATAGCAGCGCCCCGCGGCATGTCATCCTGCGCGCCTGTCGATCTGGCGGCGCTACCCGGTGGCGCCGCATCCACACCTTCCGCACGCTGAAAGCTCACCCCCGGAACCGCCAGAGTCGCGCCTGGGTTTGCCCCCAAGCTGCACAAAAGCCATTGAACTTGATACGGCTTCGATGCTGACGCGGCGGCGGGGCCTGCCGTTGCGCATGGCCTTGCGTTCTGATCGTACGCTGATCATTTACCCAAACAGAAAGCCCCGGGCCATTCGGCCCGGGGCTTGTCCGTTCGACGCCGCTGCAAAAGCAGAGATGTCGCTCTAGCGCTGTTGCGGCTTGCGGTCGGTGTTGTCGCCCTCACGCTGCTGCGGCGAGCGGTCATTCTGACCCTGTTGACCTTGCTTGCCTTGCTCGCCCTGTTGTTGCGAGCGCTCGCCATCGTTGTTGCGATCGCGGTTGGGATCGTTGACGTTCGCCTTGTCCTGGCGGTCTTGCGGGTTCTGGGTGTTGTCGCGTGGAGTGTTAGCCATCGGGCGTTTCCTGTTCTTCTGTTGTTGTGCGCGAAACGATTTTCCCACGTCCACGCGCCCAGAAACTACGCCTGCCAGCCGCCGCCGTTCCTGCCATTTCGACGGGAACCGCAGCGGCTTGCTTCAGGTTAGCGGCGGCGGTCGCCATCGGGCTGGCGGTCGCCCTGATCGGTATCGCCAACACCACGCATTGGCTGGTTCCGCTCCGGCTGGGCCGCGACGCCAATGATGTTGACGCGCTCGCCGATTGCGCCCGGCGGCGTATCGTTCACGAACCCATCCGGGTCAGTGCCGAACACTTCATCGTGGATCGGATGTTGCCTGCCGTGGTCCGTTTGTTCGCGCGTCATGTGCTTCTCCTTGAGCATGCGTCCGCAGAACAACGCAATCAGGCGTTCACGGTTGCCCAACGACCAGCAGAGGCGGCGCTTGGCTTCCCGATTCGTGCTGCACGCGGCCCCTTCCGCAGCTTCGACGAGAAGGGGCTGCAGCCCCATGGGGAAGTGTTTCCTCGACTGCGAAGCAGGCGGATGCCGCCTCCGGGGCGCGTCCACACCAGCGGCCCATGGTTCGACGGGCGCGCTGCGCGCTGCCCACCATGAAGTGCTGGGTGTCGCCACACCCTCATCCGGCAACCCGCTCGCAGCCCTCGTCCTGAGCCGCGTCCGAAGGGAGTGTCCGCTGAAGGACGAGGGCGGGCTCCGACGCGCCCGCGCCCCGCCCACTTTCCTCCAGAACCGACCACGCGCTGCCACATATCTCAGCGCCTCCGAGCGTCTGAGATCACCCCACCATGCCCGCGCTTCACGAACCGGACGCCCTGCTCTAAAACTCCCCGATGTCCTTCGACCGTGACCGCTTCGTCGCCGACTGTGTCGCCTCGCTCGACGAGGACGACCCACAGTCTGCCATCGACGACCATCTCGCGCGCGCCGTCTCCGACCACGCGTCCGTCCTCGCCTCACTCGGCGAGCCGACCAGCGCCGGCTTCGACGTCCTGATTGCGAGTCCGCGCCTTACCGTCTTCGCCGCGAAGTGGGCCCCGAACATGACGCTCAGCCCCCACAACCATGAGATGTGGGCGCTGATCGGCCTCTACTCCGGCCGCGAGGACAACATCTTCTGGAAGCGCACCGCGCAGGGCCTGAGGGCAGGCGGCGCCAGCGCGCTCTTTCCCGGCGATGTCGCCAGCCTGCCGCGCGAGGTGATCCACTCGGTCAACAATCCGCTGCCGCGCTTCACCGCAGGCCTGCACATCTATGGCGGCGATTTCTTCGACACGCAACGTTCACTCTGGGACGCCGAAACGTTCACCGAACAACCCTCCAATGGAGAGACTGTCCGCGCGATCTTCGAGGCCGAGAATCGGAAGCTGCGCCAGGCGCAGGGCTGACGCCTACTCGCTCCGGCTCTCGCCGCCCGTCTGCTCACGGCCCTTGCGATCATTCTCGCGGCCGCCGAGCAGGATGTTGTACATGCCGTAATTCCCCTCATGGCATGCGAATTCATAGACAGGCTGTTCGATCCGGTTCAGCGGGATCTCGCCCTTCCACGTCGTCGAGTACACCGTCGGATCATCCACCTCGAACGCGTAGAGGATCTGGCTGTCGTTGATGCGGCTGAACCGCTCGATCATCTTGCCGTCCTTCGACAGGAATGTGCCGCCGGCGCCGCGCTGCTTCGCGTTGATCGCGCGTGTTTCGACCACCAGCGTGTCGCCATCCCACCACGCGATGGAATCGCCATGCCACTGGGCCAGATCGTCCTTGCGATGTTTGCCGCCGATCGGCGCGATGCGCACGTCGTGGATCATTTCCGACATCAGCATCAGATGCGAGTCGGTCTGCACGATCTGGAAATTGTTGTTGTACAGATACTGGCCCAGCGGCGGTCCCGCATTGCCGATGATGATGCAGCGCTCCGACAGCCCCCGCTCTTCCGGATTGTCGAATCCCGAGCCCACCCGCCGCGGCATCGCTGCACGCAGCTTGCGGCCTTCATCCGTCATCGCGGGAATCTTGCCGTTCTCCGGATAGACAATAAAGGACGAGCGCAGCTCGCCATTGACGTTCGCGACATGCGCGCCCGGGTCCGTGTATGCGACATCGTAGTTGCCGACGCCCGGAAGCGCCTTGCCTTTTTCCGGCGCGCCCTGGTTCGGATCGACGAAGGCGGCTTCGGTCTTCATCCGCTGGTTGAACAGCGCGCCGCCCTCCAGCTCGTCTGCCTGCTGGCGGGTGAGAACAAGGGGAAGTCCCGCCGGCCGCTCCAGCTTGGTAACGGATGCAGTGCTCCACACGCCATGCAGATCAGGCTTGCCGCTGCCGAGGCGCGGCGGTTCAAAGGCTGCGGTCTGCGCCATCGCGCAGGGCACCAGGACCGTAGCCGCCAGTATCGCCGAGCAGAGCCCGTGCTTGAGGATAGACAGTGTCATGCGGCGAACCTCCCCGTTGCCGACGGTGGAGCTGTGTCGCTCCTTATTGGCGCGAACATTGCCCTACCGGCGGCCCGGACTTCAAGCCGCGCAAGCCAAAGCTTTTCGTGACCTGAAGCGCCTAGTCTTCTGAGCTGTCTTCGCCGTCGGCCGAGTCGAGCAGGCGTTCCGACGGCGCCTGGTCGATGTGCTGGCCCGGCCGTGAACGCTCTTCGCGGCGGCGGTCGTCGGAGGGCTTCGGCCGCGCATCGAACGAGCGCTTGGTGTCGCTCGGGTCCGAGATCGGCGGGCCCTTGGGCGCGGTTTTTTCGTTGGGCTTGTAGGTCTTCTTGAAGGTCGCCATCTCGGAAGTCTCCATGGCGCGCAGCCGGGGATCGCCAGCCACGTCGCCATCATCGGGTCGTGCGAGACGAGGCATAAGACGCCGCACAGCCCGCACGCTGTCTGGCGAGAAAGTCCGGCGCGAACGCCTAGTCTTCGCTGGCCGCCGGCTTTTCCGGACGCAGCAGCGGGCGCCTGGCCAGCTTCTGCGCATTGGTCAGAGCCGGGGCCGCACGCTGGGCCTCGGCCGCCGCACGTTCGCGCATCGCCTTGGCCGGATCAAAGGGCTGACGCTTGTCGGGAGTCCGGGCCATGAAACGCGCCTTTCGGGGAACGCGCGACCGGCGCCGGGCATGGCGCGTCGCAGACGAAAGACCGGTCGATTCCGGAGATCCGTGCCGGACGCTAGCACGAAAGCTCAACGAACGGGCATAAATCTGCCGCGCATCGGGACGCAGCCTCCCGGGCGAACCTGCGGTCGGAAAGTCCAAACGCTGCCCGGGCTATTTCCGCAGCCCGACACCTACCGGGCGATTGTCGTTGGCAAGGCCCTGGTCCGAGGTCTCGCCCTCGGCGGTCGCCTTGCGATCGCTCGGCCGCCCGGCCTTGCCGTTCGTCGCGACCTGCTGCGCCCGGTTGGCGTCGTTGGCGCGCTGGGCCGCCGTCTGCCGCTTCTGCGGCCACTGTGAGGATGACATGACGTCTCCACGCCAACCCACGCAGACGGAACTCCACCACGCCGAGGCGAGCACCAAGCGTGGACGCGGGCAGGGGATGCAGCAACCGGGTTATTCGAGAGCGGCGCCTTGTTTGGGACTTGATTGAAGAGACCGCCAGGATCCGTAGGGTGCAGTTCGCCACGCTCAATGCACCCTACGGGGCGGGGGCCATGCCGAACCATCGAAGACCCTGTGAGACGGGGGGCTGCGCGTTCCGCAACGCGAGCGAGAGCCAGACATACAGACGGCGCCATCCTGGACGCGGGAAGGTGTCAGCAAATTTGTTTGGGGCCTGCCAGCTTCGCCTTTGCAGTAGCGGGAGCGCGTGAGAGATGGGACTTCGACAAAAGAAAAGCGGCAAGATTATTGGGTTGCCGTTCGCATACCCAGCACAACGGGGTGGCTTTTTTTGTTGGAGTGCTTTTGGGTACGCTCCCCTACTCAGCCTTCTCGTGAGCGGGGGCAGTCGAACGATGGGAACAGACTGTGCGAGTAGTTTCATTTGTTTGTAGTCACTGAAGGAATTCAGCCAGACGGCGCATGGCGCCAGCGAAGTGTCTTCAAACCCTCTTCACAAAACTCTCGACCACCTTCTTCACCCCCGCCTTTTCGAAGTTCACCGTTAGCTTGGCGCCTTCGATGTCCATGATGCGGCCGTAGCCGAACTTGTCGTGGAAGATGCGCTGGCCGAGGGCGAGGCCGCCGGCGGCTGACGGGTCGGAGGAGGCGAGCATGTCGCCGGGGCTCTTGCCGCGCTGAAGCGGGCGCCCGTCTGAATCGCCGGCGCGGAAGGCGCGGCCTTCGATGTCGGGCGGGCTGGCGTTTCCGCGCGTCGCCGCCGCCGCCTGCGCACGACGCCAGCCGGGGCTGTCATAGCCGCCCTTGAACGCGCCCTCGTTCAGCGACGACCCGCCTGTGTTTCCGCCTTTCTGGGCAGACATATCCCACCGGCTCGGTGTCTCGCTGCCATAGAAGCCGCCGCCCGGCGCGACATAGCCCGTCTCGCTGATCGCATCGACATGTTTCGCGGGGAGTTCGTCGACGAAGCGGCTCGGCAGCACGCTGGTCCAGCGGCCATAGATCTGGCGGTTGGCGGCGAATGAAATGTAGGCCCGCTCCCGCGCGCGCGTGATGCCCACATAGGCAAGCCGCCGCTCCTCCTCGAGCCCCTTGGCACCTTGCTCATCCAGTGAACGCCTGGACGGGAACACCTCTTCTTCCCAGCCGGGCAGGAACACCATCGGCCATTCGAGTCCCTTGGCGGAGTGCAGTGTCAGGATCTGCACCTGGTCATGGCTGTTCGAACCCTCGGCATTGTCCATCACGAGTTCGACGTGTTCAAGGAAATCGTTGAGCGAGCCGAACTGGCCCATCGCGCGCACAAGTTCCTTGAGGTTGTCGAGCCGCGACTGCGCCTGCGGAGATTTGTCCGCCTGCAGCATGTCGGTATAGCCCGACTCCTCGAGGATGATTTCCAGCAGCCTTGGATGCTCTGTATCAGGCGCCCCATCTCTTGTTTGGTTCAGGGCACGCCAGCGCTCCATGTCGAGCAGGAAGCGGCGCAGGCCGGTCTTCGCCGGTCCCTTGATGTTCTCGCCGCGTATCTCCATGTCTGCAACGCGTGTGAGATACGAGTTCACCTGCCGCGCGGCGACGTACAGCTTCTGGATCGTCGTGTCGCCCACGCCGCGCTTGGGCTGGTTCACCACGCGCTCGAAGGCGAGATCGTCGGCTTCAGAACGGATCAGGCGCAGATAGGCGAGGGCGTCGCGGATCTCGGTTCGCTCGAAGAAGCGCGGTCCGCCGATCACGCGATAGGGCGTGCCCGTCACGATGAAGCGTTCCTCGAACGCCCGCATCTGCCACGATGCGCGAACCAGCACGGCGCACTCGTCATAACGCCGGTCTTTCTGGCGCCAGCTCGTGATGTCATCGCAGATCAGCCGCGCTTCCTGCTCGCCATCCCAGATCCCGCGCACCTTCACGAGATCGCCGGATTCTGCGTCCGTCCGCAGCGTCTTGCCGAGCCGGCTTGAATTGTTGGCGATCACGGCGCTGGCGGCGGCGAGGATATGCGCGGTCGAGCGATAATTCTGCTCCAGCCGCACAACCTTCGCGCCGGGAAAATCCTTTTCGAAGCGCAGGATGTTGTCGACCTCCGCCCCGCGCCAGCCATAGATCGACTGGTCGTCGTCCCCCACGCAGCAGATGTTGTTATGTCCCTGCGCCAGCAGCCGCAGCCACAGATACTGCGCCACGTTGGTGTCCTGGTACTCGTCCACCAGGATGTAGCGGAACTTGTTGTGGTAGTCGGCGAGCACTTGCCTGTGCTCGGTGAGGATACGGATCGTGTGCAGCAACAGGTCGCCGAAATCGACCGCGTTCAGGGTCGCCAGCCGGTTCTGGTAAAGCTGGTACAGCTTCTGGCCCTTGCCCTCGGCAAACTGCCGCGCCTCGCCCGGCGGCAGCTTCTCAGGCCAGATCGCGCGGTTTTTCCACCCGTCGATCAGCGAGGCGAGATAGCGCGGCGTCCAGCGCTTCTGATCGATGCCTTCGGCCTCAAGGATCTGCTTGATCAGCCGCAGCTGGTCATCCGTGTCCAGCACGGTGAAACCCGACTTCAGCTTCGCCAGCTCGGCATGCTGCCGCAGGATCTGCGCCGAGACCGAGTGGAAGGTACCGAACCACCGCAACCCCTCGCTCTCATCCCCGATCAACCGCAGCGTTCGCTCGCGCATCTCCCGCGCGGCCTTGTTGGTGAAGGTGACGACGAGCATCTGGGACGGCCAAGCTTTCCTCTGGGCGAGGATGTGCGCCACGCGCGTCGTCAGAACCCGGGTCTTGCCCGTCCCCGCGCCGGCGAGAACCAGCAGCGGCCCCTCCGTCGCCATCACCGCATCGCGCTGTTCGGGGTTCAACCCCTTGAAATAGTCAGCGTTCGCATCCTCTACGCGATGTGGCCGCGCCGCCGCCGCCCGCTGCGAGATCGACCGCGTGTCCTCTGCATCGGACGCCGCCTCGTAGCGCTCCCCGGGCAGGGGCGCGTCGTCATCACGCCCCTGAAAGACCTGCGCTGCCCCCTCAGGCAAAGGCTCGTCATCGTCCGACCCAGGCTCCCTGTCACGGGGCACCCGGGCGGCCGGTTCGTCGTCCGGGAAGGGAATGTCAGATGGATCGCGTGAATCGCTCATTCCGCGCTGATCTGGCTGGGGTTTTCCCTTTAAGCAAGGCCAGCGCTGTAGCGCGTTGATTTACGGTTTGTTCTGGGGGCTAGCTTGGCACCAAATCCGAGGTTTCAGCGCTCGCGGTGGCATCTCTATTGGGCGGTGGAGCAGTTTGCGAGTTGCCCATTAGGAGAAGCAGTTGACTAACTCGCGACTTCACTTCCTTAGTGAACCGCCCCGGTAACCCCGGAGGCTGTTTGGTTTGAGTCAGGCTGCGACGGCTTTGTTCTCCATCATAGCATAGTAGGCGGCTTCTGCCTCAGCAGGCGGGATGTTGCCGATGGGCTCGAG
>Ga0163144_10014407_pt1 | contig 16412 bp, 15 predicted proteins | sample OliLak19BULKMAT1_FD_123175 | JGI IMG/M metagenome (GOLD analysis project Ga0163144, IMG submission 123175) | Freshwater microbial mat bacterial communities from Lake Vanda, McMurdo Dry Valleys, Antarctica - Oligotrophic Lake LV.19.BULKMAT1 | ecosystem: Environmental > Aquatic > Freshwater >... | reverse complement strand
CGGAGGGGATCGACGGCGAAGAGGTCGCACGCCGGATCCTGGAGCAGGTGCGCGTTCCCTGATGGATCCGATCGCGGCCCTGTTCCTGGCGACCGTGGTGGTGTTCGCGCTCACGCTGGGAGCTCTCGCCCTGCGGGAGCGTCAGGGCGTGCCGCGCGAGCGAGATCGGCGTCGGCGCACGGAGACTTCGGATCTCCTGCGCAAGGTCAGTCGGCTCGAGATCCGCAGCCGGCACCTGGTCCAGGACCTGTTCTCGGGCAATGCGCAGAGCATGTTCAAGGGCCGCGGCGTCGAGTTCGAGGAAGTACGTCCGTATCAGCCCGGTGATGAGGTGCGCGATATCGATTGGAATGTCACCGCGCGACTCGGCGTGCCTTACGTGAAACGCTTCGTCGAGGAACGCGAGCTCACGGTGATGCTCGTGGTCGACATCTCACGCTCCATGCTGTTCGGCACGCGCGGCAAGGACAAGCGCGAGCTGGCGGCGGAACTGTGTGCCGTGCTCGGGTTCGCGGCCTTGCGTAACAATGATCGCGTGGGGCTGGTGCTCGTCAGCGGCGGGATCGAGTTGTTCGTGCCGCCTTCGCGCGGTCGCACGCATCTTCTGCGCATGTTGCGAGACGTGCTCGGACGCGAGCCACAGGAGAAGGGCACGCGCCTCGGTGATGCCGCGCGCTTTGTCGGTCGCGCGCTCAAGCGCCGCTCCTTGGTGTTCTGGATCTCGGACTTCGAGGATCAACTCGAGGAACGGGATTGGCGCGTGCTGACGGGGCGCCACGATGTGATGGCATTGGCGCTTCGCGATCCGCGTGAGGACTCGCTACCGCGAGTGGGTTGGGCGATGCTCGAGGATCTCGAGACGGGCGAACGGCGGCTGGTCGACACGAACAGCGCCGATGCACAGAAGGGCTATCCCGCTCGCACGCGCGAACGCCGTCGGGCGGCTGAGGCCGCGCTCGCCAAGGTGCGCTGTCCGGTGATCGATTTGAGCACGGACCCAACGAAACCCTACCTGCCGGTGCTCATGCGGTTCTTCGACGCGCGGGCCAAGCGGCGGGGCTCACTATGAAGGGGTTGTGCGCGGCGCTGCTGGTCGCGGCGTGGAGTGCCGCTGCACCGCTGTCCGTGCCTGCAGCGCCCTCGTCAGTCGCACCGCATGAGCGTGCGCATCTGCAGGCCAGTATCACCCCATCCCAGCTCAAACTGGGTGAGCGCGCCACCTATCGCGGTCGTGTGGTGGTGGTGGCGGGGGTCGGTGTGCATTTCGGAGCACCCGTTGCGGGTGGCGCATACAGCTGGGGAAAGCCCGTGGTCAAGCGCGGTCGCATCGAGGATCCCAAGAGTCTCGATTTCGGCAAAGACTCCGTGGTGGTTCGCATCCCCATTCAGATCTTCGAGACCGGGATCGTCAGTGTGCCGGGACTCCGCCTGCAACTCGACCGACTGGCTCCGAGCACTCAAGCGGTGGCAGGACGACTTCCCGTCGTTCGCGTGATCGTGACGCCGACCGTGACCGCTGCGGACAGTGCCGCCGAACTCCATCCGGTGCGTGGTCCTCTGGTGGCGCCGTGGTGGGAGCGGGTCGCTTGGGGTTTGGTGCTCGCCGCAGCCGTGATCCTGGCGGTGCTCGCCTTGGTGATCCGATGGTGGCGGGGGCGAAAGCCCAAGGCCACACTCGTGCGTGTCCCGACGGCTGCCCGGACTCCGCGACGCGATCCGGCGCAGGTGGCGCTCGCCGCGCTCGTGGCATTACGCGGCAAGCGCCTGCCCGAGCTGGGTCAGTATGGCGAACACGCACTCAGCCTCACGCGGATCCTGCGCGAGTACCTCGAAGCCACGCTCGTCACGCCACGGCCAGGCGACACTTCTGCCGAGCTGCTGCAACGTCTCGCCAGCGCCGCGCTTCCCACCGAGGATGTCGCGCGTCTCGAAGGCCTGCTCGGGTTCTGGGACCGCGTGAAGTTCGCACGCGCGCCCATGGGACTCGAGGAGGCCCGCCGTTGTGAGGATGCCGTCGAAGCGTTGGTGCGTCGCGGTGAGAACCGGCGGGAGGTCGCATGATCCGTTTCGAACATCCGTGGCTCCTGCTGGCGCTGCTGCTGATACCGGCGCTCGTGATCTGGCGTTGGCGTCGGCCCGAGACTCAGCCGGCAGCCGTTTACTGGGCCAGTGCGCGTGGGCTTCCTCGCATGGGTTGGCGCGCCGGGCTGTGGTTGCTGGTGCGATTACTGCCTTGGGTGGCGCTCGTGCTGACGCTGGTCGCCTTGGCGCGGCCGCAGCAGGGTCTGCAGCAGAGCGAGGTCGACTCGCGCGGCGTCGACATCGTGCTCGCGATTGATATCTCGCCGAGCATGCGGGCCGAGGATATGGGCGGCGGCGACCGACTCGTGGTGGCCAAGGCCACGGCGCGCGACTTCGTGCGCGGTCGACCGCACGATCGCATCGGGGTGGTGGGTTTCGCTGCCACCGCTTTCACCCAATGCCCGCTCACGCTCGATCACGACACGCTGCAGGAACTGCTCGAGAGTCTCGACTTCGGCCTCGCCGAGGACGGAACTGCGATCGGGATGGGTCTCGCGACGGCGGCGCAACGGCTGCGCGATAGCCGGACCCCCAGCAAAGTCGTGATGCTCCTGACCGACGGCGAGAACAATCGCGGGGCGATCGACCCGCTGACTGCGGCCGATCTGGCTCGGGCGCTCAAGATCAAAGTCTATACCGTCCTGGTGGGTCGTCCGACGCTGGTCCCTGTCATGGTGGATGACCCGCTGCTCGGGCGTACCACCCAGATGGCTGCGGTCGACGTGGACGAGAAACCTCTGATCGAGATCGCGCGTCGGACCGGAGGACGATTCTTCCGTGCCGGCAGCGCTTCGACCCTGAGCGGGATCTACAGCGAGATCGACCGCCTCGAGCGTGCTCCGATCCGTGCGCTCGTCTATCGTGAATACCGTGACCTCGGCCCGTGGTTGTTGGCGGCGGCCGCAGTCAGTCTCGCGCTCGCCATGCTCAGCAATGCGACCTGGGCTTTCCGCGTCCCATGACAAGGTTCCGATGACGAGGCGCTCATGAGTTTCGCCGATCCACGCTTCCTGCTGGGGTTGGTGCTGTTGCCGCTGCTCGCGCTGCTCGAGTGGCGTGCATTGCGCCGGGCCGAGCGCGCCTCCGATGCGCTCGTCGGCAAGCGAGAGGGACATCCGCTGCTGTCGCAGCGTTTCCCCGGCCAGCGCCAACTCGGGCTCGCGCTGCGGCTCACCGCACTCGCGCTACTGGTGGTGGGCGCCGCCGGTCCGCAGTGGGGGCGCGAGACGACACGGCGTCAGTCGCAGGGATCCGACATCGTCTTCCTGATCGATGTCTCGGCGAGTATGGATGTCCGCGACGTGCCGACTTCGCGACTCGATGAGGCGCGACGCGAAGCGCTGGGCCTGTTGCAGCGGATGGAAGGCAGTCGCGTCGCCGTCGTGGCATTCGCCGGTGATGCCATTCGACTGTGTCCGTTGACGCTCGACCAGGCCGCAACGCGTCTGGTGCTCGAGACGATCGAGTCGGGGGCCGTCTCCATGCCGGGAACGGACCTGGGCCGCGCGTTGGACGCCGCGGTCAAGGCGCTTCCGCCGGGACGTCGCGACGATCAGGCCGTGGTGCTGTGGACGGACGGCGAGGATCTCGAAGGGCACACGTCGGCTGCGATCGACGCGGCGGCCAAGGCTGGGGTGCGGGTATTCGCAGTTGGCGTCGGGACAGCGGGCGGGGACATCATCCCGATTCTCGATGATCAAGGTCGGTCCGTCGACGTGAAGCGCGATGAGAATGGTGCGGTGGTGCGCAGCCGACTCGACGAGAGATTGCTGCGCGACCTGGCGCGGCGCACTCGCGGGAACTATTTCACCGCATCACGAGTGGGAGGGGAGCTACCGCGGCTGGTCACCTCGCTTGGTTCCCTCGCCCGCTCGCGGCGGGGCTCTCGCATGGTCGAGCGACCGGTCGCCCGTTTTCCGCTCTGTGCCGCCGCGGTCGCGTTGCTGCTGGCCGCGGAACTCGGACGCGCACGTCGTCGTCGCGTGCGATCCGGTGAGGCGCTGCCGTTGCCGCCGGACGTCCCTGCGTCTGACTCCTCGGGCAACCGCGTGAAGGTCGCTGTAGCGCTGCTTGCGCTGGGCCTGCTACTCCCGCTGCGTGTGGGTGCGCAGACGACATGGGCCAAGGGCGATGCGGCATTCCAGAATAAGCGCTGGGCCGAAGCCGAATCCTTGTATGCCACACGGGCGAAGCAGCGCGGAGCCCCGGCTGCAGTGAAGGTGAATCTTGCCACTGCACGTGCGCGGCAGGGCAAGGCCGACAGTGTACTCACCGAGCTCTCGCGGCTGAGCAGCGACGCAGGTGCAGCGGGAATGGCGGCCGGCTACAACCTCGGCACGCTGTATGGCGAGAACAAAGACTACCCGCGCGCGCTGGCCGAACTTCGTCGCACGCTCGAGCGCAATCCCAACGATGCGGATGCGCGTTGGAACTATGAACTTCTCATGCGCCAGCAGCAGGAGGCGGAGCAGAAGAAGGATCCCAAGAACCAGCCCAAACAGCCCGACTCCTCGCCGCAGCAACCAGCGGGAGGCGGGCAGGGGCAGGGACAGCAACCCCAGAAGCAGGATCCGCAGGGCCCTCCGCAAGCGCCGCAGCCCTCGGATGCCCCGCCGGAGCCACGGCCCGGTCAGGCTCAGGGCATGTCGCGCGAGCAGGCCGAGCGATTGCTCGGTTCGTTGCGTGAACTCGAGCGCTCAGAACGCCAGCGCATGCGGCGTGGTCCCGCACAGCGGGAACGGAAGGGGAAGGACTGGTGAGAGCGACGCTCCGCGCTGGCTGGCTCGCGCTGTTGCTCGTGGCGAGTCCTGTGCATGCGGCCACTTCGGTCCAGGCCCGATTGACCGCGTCGAGCATCGACGTGGGCGGGAGCGTCACGTTGCTGGTCACGGCGACCGATGCGAATGCGAATGTGCGCGACCCTGTTCTCGAGCTGCCGGACGGACTCGAACTCCTGGGACGGGATCGCTCGCAGAACTTCAGCTGGGTGAATGGCAAGAGCTCGAGCGAAGTACAGTTCCGTTACGAGTTGGGCGCGAGCCGGCTCGGGCGCTATTCCATCGGGCCGATTCGCGTCACGGTGGGTACCCAGACCTTCGTCAGCAATGCGCTGCCGCTCGAAGTGACCGAACCCCGGCCGCAGCGCGTCGGCACGAGCGGACGCGGCCCGGCTTCGTTATATGTTTCGGTGACGCCCACGAACCCCTACGTCGGGCAGTTGGTGCAGCTGCGCGTGCAGTTCGTTCAGCGCGCTTCGCTCGCCGAGGATTCACAGTATCTGCCGCCAGGTACTCCGGGCTTCTGGACGGAGGGTTGGAGCGAGCCGCGCAATCGCGAAGCCACGGAAGGATCACGCAATGTCGTGGTCATCGAACGCGCGCAGCGCATTTATCCCCTTGCCGCCGGTAGTGCGACCGTGGGGCAGGCGCAGGCGCTGGTGACGCCGTCACTCGCAGGAGATCCGTTCTTGAGAGGTGGCATCGTGCAGCGGATGACGATCGCGAGCGATTCGTTCCGAGTGTCGGTACGCCCTCTGCCGAATGGCGCGCCGGCTGCATTCGGCGGCGCGGTCGGACGTTTCACGGTCGCGTGGATCGTGGACCGAGCGCACACCGCCCTGGATCAGGCGGTCACGGTACATCTGGATGTCCGCGGGGTCGGGGGGCTGCCGTTGCTGCAGACGCCGACGCTGACCACCCCCGACTTCGAGGTGTTCGCCTCAACGACCGAGGACAGTCTCGCGCCATCGGGAAGTCTGGCTCCCGGTCGGCGGAGTTTCATCTGGACACTCCTGCCCAAGCGCAGCGGCACGTTGCGGATCCCGGCTCCACCTTTCGCGTGGTTCGATCCCGAAGTGGGTGCCTATCGAGAGCTTTCGATCCCGCCGCTGTCCCTTGACGTGATCTCGGCGCGCAGCGGCGCGAATCGCGATGCGGATGACTCGCGTTTCCCGGCTGCCTTCCTCGCGCATGGCGCGAAGCCCGGAGCACGTGGAGCGTGGGCCTGGCTCGCAGCGCTCGCCGGGCTCGCACTGGGCGCTGGCATACGGATCTGGCGTGGCGCCTCGACGCCCGATGCACATGCGGGCGAGCGGGCGCAGGCCCGTGAATACCTGCGCGCCGTGGGGCTCGCGCGTGGGCCGGACTTCTGGCGCGCAGCGGACGGGGCGGCCAGTTGGGTGGAGACGCTTGGCAAACCCATGCTTCGCCTGCGCGAGGATATCGCACAGGCTCGCTACGGCGGGCAGGGCGCGAGCGAGGAGGATGTGAGACGGCGTCTGGTCGAACGGATCGGGGAGTCCGTCAGGCCGGAACCCTCTCCATTGCCGCGTCGCGCGCTCGCGATCGGACTCGGGCTGCTGGCGGTGGTCGCTTGGATCATCGCAGCGCCGCAGCACGGCCCGGAACGTCTTGCCGAGCGCAGTCTCGCCGCCGATGCTCTGGCGCGCTCCGGCACGGTTGCAGCGGCAGAGGCCGAATGGTCGCGCATCTGGGATGAGGGCCCGGGCGATGCCACTTTGTCCGCGCGTCTGGCGTGGGCACGTCTGCAGCAATCCGACCTCGCGGGGGCGGTGCGTTGGACGTTATTGGGCGCCTCGAGCGAGCCGCGGGATGCCGCGCTCGAGTGGAGTGAGGCGCGCGTGCGCGAGGCGGGCGGGCTGGTCGGAACACGGGTCGAACGACTGCCGCTGCGCTCGCTTGAATGGGCGGCGCTCGCATTCGCGCTGGCGCTTGGTCTCGCGCTCGAATGGCCGCGGCGGCTCCCGAGCGCTGCCCTGCTCGCGCTCGCCCTGCTCGCGGCGGCAGCCACGCCGGTGGCTCATTGGGCTCAGGCCCGGCGCGCATTCCTGGTCGTGCGGGCGACGACTCCGCTCGAGGGCGCGGATCTCTCGCTCGACGCCGGACAGGTTGTGGAGCACGTGGGCCCCGCGCCAGCGGGTCGCGTGCAGGTGCGCATCGGCAAGGATCTGCACGGTACGTTGCCGATGGACGCCGTGCTGCCCGTGCATGGAGCGATCCGATGACCTTGCGCAGCGCCCTACTGGTCGTGCTGACGCTGGTGTGGCCGTTGCAGTCACTGGATGACTCGGCGCGCGCATGGGTCCAGGCGCAGCGCCGCCCCCAGTGGGAATCCGCCATGCGACTTGTCAGCAACGGCAGTCGGCCGTTCCTCTTCATTCTGACTGCGGGAGCGCTGGTGTCGGGGACCGCGGGTCGAGCGGCCGTTCTGGACGCCGCCGTCGCACTCGTGCCCGTCAACCTCAGCGTGGAAGGGCTCAAGTGGACCGTGGGCCGTGTCCGTCCCGATGGCGATTCCCATCGCAAGAACTCGGCGTTCCCCTCGAGCCACGCGGCCAACGCGTTCGCGGTCGCGACGGTGATCGCATATCGCTGGCGCCGTGCCACACTCCCATTCGGCCTGTTCGCGGTCGCGGTGGCGTTCTCGCGCATGTACCTCGATCGCCACTGGCTGAGCGATGTCACCGGTGGCGCACTGATCGGCGTGGGAGGGGCCCTGCTCGGGGTCTGGATCGTGCAGCGATGGCGAGCGTCAAGGACAGTTGTCGCAGGGAGTTGAGGCTTTTCCTCCAGCTCACGCTTGAGTCTGCGCACGGTATAATCGCGGCGAGCCTGCGAAACTCCGCTGTGGTGAGGAGTCGCGGTGGTATCCTGCGCCCGTGGCGGGAGGTCCACTGGCTTGGCGATCGCAGAAATCCCCTCGATCCCTTACACCCCGCTCGACATCCTCGAGATACGGCACCGGCGCCGTGAGTCCGCACTGACTCAGTTGGTGGCGGCAGCCGCCCGCTCGGGTGTGCTGCGCGATCCAGATGTGCTGCTCGAGACGCTGCTGAACCGGGAGCGCCTGGGCACCACCGCGCTCGGAAAAGGGGTCGCGGTCCCGCACGCACACTCCATCACCGTGAGTCGAACGCACGTGGTGCTCGGACGCTCGGTGCATGGACTCGACTGGCGTGCACCCGACGCCGAGCCGGTCCGCATCGCGTGGCTGGTGCTCACGCCGAGTGAGGTGTCCGACGAGCAGCATCACGCGCGAGTGGCCGTCGCGGTTTCCGCGCTCCGGCTCCAGCGCCAGCGTCAGCGATTGATCGAGGCCGCCAGTGCCGACGCCGTGCTGCGACTACTTCGGGAATGGAACGCATGGATGCCGTGAAACAGATGATGCAGGTGCACGACCTTGATGTGATTCTGCGCGAGGCCAACGATCGGCGCGCGTGGGGGCGGCTGGGGTTCGAGCTGGGCGCGGCCGAGGGGTTGGAGCAGGAACGCGATCGTCTGCTCGCGGGGCTCGACCGCCGTTGGACTCTGCTCTACGACCGTGGGCTCCGTCGCTATGGTCGCGGGCTGACCCCGGTTCGGGAACGTGTCTGCATGGGTTGCTTCGTTCGCCTGCCCGCCTCGGCTGTGCGCGCATCGGGCGAGGCAGTGCTGCACCTGTGCGAGAGCTGCGGGCGTTTGCTCTACTGGGGCTGAGCAGTCGCTCCACCGGTGGTCTTCTGTTAGTTTCGCGGCGTTGGCCAGCCTGACCGGGCGGCACCGACCGTGAGGAGAGGAAGACCGCATGCTGCACCGTCGTTCCATCCGCTTCGCCATCGTGTCCTGCCTATTGTGCGCGCAGGGCTGCACCAGCCTGCGGGAGCTGCCGCGGCGTGATTTCGCGGCCAAGCCCGAGCGCAAGGCGGTACGCGTCGAGACGCGGGATCGGCTCGTCTACGAGTTCGACTACGCCACCTTCGATCCCGATTCCATGACCGGGTACCGCCATCGCACCGATGTCGAGGGCCCCGTGGATCAGATCGCCGTGGTCCGCGTGGCGCTCGAGGACATCGATCACCTGAGTACCCGTTCCCTGGACTGGTACCGCACGGGGTTGGTCGGCGGTGGCATCCTCGCAGCGGTGCTTGCCGCCGGCCTCGCCAAGAACAACAACGGGAGTGACGCTGGGGGCGGGGGCGGCGGTGGCGGCCCGCGCATTCCCTGAGCGATCAGCGGGGCCGAGTGGTCAGCGCGCCGAGCAAGGCTCCGGTCGCATCGGCACCAAGGTCCACCAGGTCGAAGCGCCCGCGGCGGGCGTCCCAGCACTCCTTGAGTAGCCCGATGCCGAGACTGATGGCGAATGCCGAGGCGCGATCCTCTGTGGCGATACCGCTGCCCACCGCGATCGCGAACGAAGTGGACGTGTGCTGCAGACGGTCTGGTCGCAGCATGCCGACCTGCCAGGCGCGAACCATCGCGGGGGGGGGCGTGGCGACCAGCGGCCCCTCGGCGAGCAGGACATGGGACTCCGGGGTCTTCAGGGATTCCGTCCGGTTCAAAAGCGAATCCCGAGTCGCCTGTGCATGGCAGTACGCTGGGATGAGCGCGAGCGCCCCCGTGAGGCACAGCAACAGGGCGATCAGGTGAGTCCTGAGATCGGAGATCCCGGCGAAGCGGCGCGGCGACGCGCGGAAGTGCGGCTGGTGGAGCATGAGTGGCCGCCCGCACTCCTTCACGTGCTCGAGGGACTCGCTGCCCAAGGCCAGCAGGCGCACCTCGTCGGCGGGAGCGTGCGCGATGTCCTGCTCGGCCGGGCGATGCCAGGGCCGTGGGACGTCGCCACCTCTTGCACGCCCGAGCAAGTGCGCGAACGATTCGCTCGAGTTGAGCCGATCGGCGAGCGGCACGGAACGGTGCTCGTGCTCGATGCGGGCGTGGCGTGTGAGGTCACCACGTTCCGGCACGAGGGCGAATACACTGATGCTCGCCGCCCCGATCAGGTCTGGTTCACGCGCGATCCCCTGACGGATCTGGCGCGTCGCGACCTGACGATGAATGCGCTCGCCTACGATCCGCGCAAGCGAGTGCTGCTGGATCCCCACGATGGCGCGCTCGACCTGGAGCGTCGCTGCTTGCGAGCGGTGGGGGATCCGATCGCGCGCTTCCGCGAGGACGCGCTGCGGCCGCTGCGAGTCGCGCGCTTCGCCGCGGTGCTCGGCATGCAGCCCGAAGCCGCGACCCGTTCCGCGCTTGGCGCGGCCCTCGATCGCAGTGGGGCGCTGGCGGTCGAGCGTGTGCGTGCGGAGTTGGAACGCATGCTCACGGCCACGCGTCCCAGCGAAGGACTCGAGTTGCTGCGCGAGGCCGGGCTGCTGGAGTTGTGGCTGCCCGAACTCGCCGCTTGTCGCGGTGTGCCCCAGAACCGTTTCCATGCTCACGATGTCTATTTCCATAGTGTCTACTCCTGCGATGCGGCCCCGGCGGACAAACCGGTCGTCCGTTGGGCAGCACTGTTGCATGACATCGGCAAACCCGCGACGCGCGAGATCCGCGACGGGGACGCCACCTTCTATCAGCATCAGTTCGTCGGCGCCGACCTTGCCGACAGATTGCTCGAGCGGCTGCGTTTCCCCTCGCGCGAGCGCGCGGCCATCGTACACTTGGTGCGTGAGCACATGTTCGACTATCGACCCGAGTGGGGAGATAGTGCGGTGCGTCGCTGGTTGCAGCGTGTGGGCGTCGCGGCGGTGGCGGATCTGTTCGATTTGAGGCTCGCGGACAGTCAGGGAAACGGTCTCAAGCCGGGATTCCCCACATCCCTCGACGAGTTCGCGGCTCGAATCGAGCGGATCCTCGTCGCGCACGACGCGCTGTGCGTCGCTGACCTCGCGCTCGGCGGTGTGGAAGTCATGCGAATCCTGGGAATCGCACCCGGCGAAGCGGTCGGCGAAGCCTTGACGGCGCTGCTGGAGCGGGTCATCGAGCATCCTGAGGTCAACACGCCGGAGCGTTTAACGGCTGAGTTGCTCGCTTGGAGAGCGCGTCCACGGCGCCCCCATGCTTGACACTTCTCGAAGCCGCTCCGTATCCTGCATCGCGCATTTTCGCGCACCCTCTCCCTCCATCAAGAGCCCGAGCGCATGACCAGCGACCCCACGATTCTCGAGCTGCAACGCCCCGTCCGAAAGCAGTTGGACCAGGTGCAGGATCAGCTCAAAGGCCTGTTCAAGACGCCCATCCCGATTCTCAACGAGGTGGGTGGTCATGTGCTGGCCTCGCGCGGGAAGAAGTTCCGTCCGACCATGCTCTTACTGACCGCGAAGTTGCGGGGTCATCTGGGCAAGGAGGCGATCATCTGCGCCACCGTGGTCGAGTTGGTGCATGCGGCTGCCCTCATCCACGACGATTCAGTGGACCGCAGCCACCTGCGGCGAGGCATGCCCACGGTGAACGGACTGTGGACAGATGAAATGGCGATCATCATGGGCGACTACATGTACGCCCAGTCGATGTCGTTGCTCGTCGAACACGAACTGACGGCCGCGATGGGCATCCTCGCGCGAGTGGTCTCCGAGATGTCGTGCGGCGAGGCGATGGAGTTCCAACACGCCTACGATCTCGATGTCGCCGAGTCGGACTACGAGGAGTTGATCCGGTCCAAGACGGGTTCGCTCATCGGCGCCGCCACCGAGATCGGCGCCGGCTTGAATGGCGGTGGTAAAGACATGAAGCGTCGATTGGCCTACCGCGCATTCGGCGAAAAGGTCGGCGTGGCATTCCAGATCGTGGACGACCTGTTCGACTATCTGAGTGACTCCGAGGTCGCGGGCAAGCCTGTCGGGTATGACCTGGCGGAAGGCAAAGTCACGCTGCCGTTGATCGCGGCGCTGCGCCAGGCAACGCCGTCGGACCGTAAGAAGCTGCATGCCCTCGCGTCCCGCAAGAAGTGGACGAAGGGCCAGTGGGCGCAACTCTGCGCCCTGATCGAAGCGAGCGGTGGCTTCGAGTACGCCCGCCAGCGCGCCCGTCAGCTGGCCGATGAAGCGCGCAGCATCCTCGCGTCGGAACCGCGCAGTGCGGCCCGCAAGGCGCTCGACGTCGCGGTCGACTACGCCATCCAGCGCGATCATTGATCGCGCTGCCTCTTCTCTGAAGGACCTGCCATGACTTCTCCCCGCACGCGCCCCGAGTCCGTCACTCCGACCATCGACCTCGTGAAGGTCGCCGCCCAGGCGGCCCTCGCCAAGAAGGCCGATGAGATTGTCGGTCTGGACATGCGTAAACTCGAGGGCGTGACCGATTTCTTCTTCATCTGCTCCGGCTCAAGCGAGCCGCAGGTCAAGGCGATCGCTGAGTTCATCGAGGACAAGCTCCGTGAACAGGGTCGCAAGCCCTGGCACACCGAGGGATACGACAGCAAACGCTGGATCCTCCTCGACTACGTCGACTTCGTCGTGCATGTCTTTCACGAGAAGACGCGTGAGTACTATCTGTTGGAGCGTCTCTGGGGAGACGCCGGGAGAGTGGACCTTGGTGTGGGATGAGCTGCGCGCCGGCCTCGAAGCGGCGCTGAAGGCGGCGGGCCTGTGGAGCCCTGATCGTCTTGCCCGGCTCGAGCTGGCGATCCCGCGCGATCCCTCGCACGGGGACTGGACCACGAATGTCGCCATGACCATGGCCAAGGCCGCGGGCAAACCTCCGCGTGTCATTGCTGAGGCAATGGCGGAGCACTTCCCAAAAGGGGAGCTGTTCCGCGCGGTCGAGGTGGCGGGGCCGGGGTTCCTGAACCTGCGCTACTCCGATGCGTTCCTCGCCGCGCTGCCCGGCCGCATCCTCTCGCAGGGCGCGGCGTTCGGTCGGTCCAGCCAGGGCGGGGGCGAGAGCATCCTCGTCGAGTATGTGAGTGCGAACCCCACTGGCCCAATGAACATTGTCAGCGCGCGTGCCGCTGCCGTGGGCTCCACGCTGACGCGCGTGCTCGATGCAGCGGGTTTCGCTGCAAGCAGCGAGTTCTACGTGAACGATGCCGGCAATCAGGTGGATCTGCTCGGCGAGTCCGTTGCAGTGCGTTTCGCCGAACGGATCGGCGTCACGCGTGAACTTCCGTCCGAAGGTTATCACGGCACTTATCTCCATGACGTGGCGGCTGGGATCCCCGAGGCGGAAGGGCGCGCGCAACTCGACGCGCCGAATGGCTCGCGCTGGTTCCGCGATCAAGCCCTCGGCCGCATGATCACTGGGCAGAAGCGCGATCTCGAGCGCTATGGCGTCACGTTCGATCGCTGGTTCCTGGAGTCCACGCTGCACGAATCGGGCGCCGTCGGCGTCACACTCGAGGCGCTGCGTGCGCGCGACGTGATCTATCAGGCGACGCGTCCCGAAGGTGTCACCGAGGCGGGCGAGGCTCGGGCCAAGGACGCCGAGGGCGGAGGCGAGGCCACCTGGCTGCGCACGACACCACATGGCGATGACATGGATCGCGTCATTGTCCGAAGCGATGGCCGCCCCACTTACCTCCTGCCGGACATCGCCTATCACCGCGACAAGCGCGAGCGCGGCTTCCGGCACGCCATCAATCTCTGGGGCCCCGACCACCACGCGTACGTCAAGACCATGGCGGCCGCGCTCGCGGCGTTGGGCCTGGAGCCGGACTTTCTGGAAGTGATCATCGTCCAGCAGGTGAATCTGCTGCGCGAGGGGCAAGAAGTGAAGATGAGTAAACGTAAAGGGGAGTTCGTGACGCTGTCGGATCTGGTCGAGGAAGTCGGACCGGACTGCGCCAAGTTCTTCTTCCTCATGCGCTCGACCAGCTCGCATCTGGATTTCGATCTCACGCTCGCCGCGCAGCAGAACGACGAGAATCCGGCGTTCTATGTGCAGTATGCGCACGCGCGCATCGCTTCAGTGCTGCGTGTCGGGGCGGAGCGTGGCCTGCTGCCCGCCGATGGCGATGGTGCGCCGCTGTCCGATCCAGCCGAACTTGCGCTGATCCGCAAGCTGTCGACCTTCCCCGAGATCGTCCGGGGTGCGGCGATGGCCCGCGAGCCCCATCGCATTCCCACGTATCTCATCGAGACCGCCGCGGAGTTCCATCGCTTCTACCACGAGTGTCGCGTGGTGAGCGAGGACACCGCTTTGTCGCGCCACCGTCTGCGGTTGTGCGCGTCCACTGGTCAAGTGCTGCGCAACGGCCTCGCGCTCATGGGCGTTTCCGCGCCTGAACGACTCGAGCGCGCGGCGGAGACCCCGGCATGAGCGCACCCAGTCGCATCCTCGTCGTCGGCTCGGTCGCCCTGGATTCCATCCGCACGCCCTATGGCGTCGTCGAGGAAGCCCTGGGGGGATCGGCCTCGTACTTCTCCTGCTCAGCGTCGCACTTTGCGCCGGTTTCGATGGTCGCCGTTGTGGGCGATGACTTCCCCAAACCGCATGTCGAGATGTTCGAACGCCGGGGAATCGATACTTCGGGTCTCGAGGTCGCGGCCGGCCGGACGTTCCGATGGCGGGGCGAGTACATGGCCGAACTGGGGCACGCACACACGCTCGAGACGCAGCTCAATGTCTTCGCGGATTTCCATCCCAAACTCGATGACGGGCATCGCAAGGCGCCGTTCGTGTTCCTCGCGAATATCGACCCGGATCTGCAGCTCGAAGTGCTCTCCCAGATGAAGCGGCCCATGCTCACCTTGTCGGATACCATGAACTACTGGATCGCGCGCAAGCCAGACCGGGTCTTCGAAGTGTTGCGCCGGGTGGACATCGCCCTGCTCAACGAGGAAGAGGCCAAGGCGCTCGCGGGTGAGACCCACTTGGCGAAGGCCGCGGACAAGCTGCTCGAGGCGGGCGCGAATGCCGTGATCATCAAAAAGGGTGAGCACGGCGCACTGTTCCACTCGCGAGAAGAGCGTTTCATCACCCCGGCCTACCCGGTCATGGCGTTGACTGATCCGACGGGGGCTGGGGATTCCTTCGCCGGCGGATTCATCGGCATGCTGGCCCGGTTCGGACGGACGGACGGCGAAGCCCTGCGTCAGGCGATGGCGTGCGGCACAGCGATGGCTTCGATCGCAATCGAGTCCTTCAGCCCCCAGAGACTCGCCGAGACCGACCCCAACGAGATCGATGGCCGCGTCCGGTCGCTGCACAGCATGGTGCACTACGATCTGTTCCCGATGTTCTGAACCCCCTCGCCGTCAAGTTCGTGTCCGGTCGGGTGGGCCTTGTGCTAGGCTGCAGCCCGTCGTCCGACTTCCGAGGGGAAGGAGCACCAGCGAGCATGTCCACCACCACCGCCACGTTGGCATCACAAGCCGAGGCTGCGATCCGTCGGCTGCGCGATATCGAAGGGGTGAGTGTCCGCGCCGAAGGCGATGACATCCGGGAGATCCACGTGCTCACCAGTTCCGAGCGCCCCCCGAAGAACATCGTCCGCGACGTGCAGACCGTGCTGAAGACTCGCCTGGGTGTGGGGATCGACCATCGCGTGGTCTCCGTCGCTCTGGCACAGAAGGGCGAGGTGGATGCTCCTGCCCCTTTCGCCCCCGCCGCGGACCACGCACCGATTCTGGAGCCACGCGTTGTCACCCCCGAACCCGAACCCGAGCCCGTCGCGAGCGACGAGCGGATCCGGTTCGAGAGTGTCAATCTGTTCGTCTCCGGCCCGCGTACCCAGGCTCAGGTGGAGTTGCGATGGAAGGGCCTGCCGCGCATGGGCAATGCTTCGGGCTACAGCACCCGGGATGAATCGCACCGATTGGTCGCGCAGGCGGCGGCCACGGCCGTGCAGGAGTTCCTTGCGGACCCAGTGGCCCTCGGCGTACTGGGTGTGGAGTTCGTCGATACCGGCATTTATCGAGTCGTGGTCGTCACGCTCTCCATGCTGGCCCATCGGCAAGAGAAGGTGCTGACGGGATCAAGCGTGGTGGCGCAGGACACCCCACAGTCCGTCGTGCTGGCGACGCTTGCCGCACTCAACCGTGTCGTCGGCGGGATGCGTGTCAAAGAACCAACCGAGTACGTTCTGCGCGCCACCGCGCATTCCTGATTCCCCTGATTCCCACGTCTGTCGGCAGGTCGCCGGCGGACTTCATTTCGGTGAGACCGGCAATCATCAAGGAGGAGAAGAGCGAAGCGGAGCGCTCCAAGAGCGAAGCGACCCACCGATGCGAAATATGGCATCGAATCCAACCTTGAAGGAGGTGGGTCACCATGATGGAGCTGCTTCTCGAGATCGTCGAGTTGTTCGGTAAGGCCGGCTGGTAAGTCCAGCCGTCTCGTGAACACGATGGATCTCTCCTCTGAGGTAGTTGTCGGTCTCCCATTTTGTATCCTCCGGCCCCGCCTCACCGGGGCCCCCGGAGTGAAGACAGGCCTGTGAACGAGTCCCCGTCTCCGCGGCATCCCGTGATGTTCCGGCTCTACTACGCGGCCGTCGTCCTGGGCGCGGCGTCCTGCCTGTTCCTCGCACGCCCCGATGCTGCGCCGCCCTCATCGATTTTCCTGGTGGGCGCGCTGGCGCTGCTGCTCATCAGCGAGTTCACCCCGATCGCGCTG
>Ga0163144_10014406_pt1 | contig 16412 bp, 6 predicted proteins | sample OliLak19BULKMAT1_FD_123175 | JGI IMG/M metagenome (GOLD analysis project Ga0163144, IMG submission 123175) | Freshwater microbial mat bacterial communities from Lake Vanda, McMurdo Dry Valleys, Antarctica - Oligotrophic Lake LV.19.BULKMAT1 | ecosystem: Environmental > Aquatic > Freshwater > Lake... | reverse complement strand
GATTTCGTGCGCGCGTGTCTCGACCTGTGGGAGCGGCGCGCGGCGTTCGGCATCTATAACGTCACGAATCCCGGCGCGATTTCGACGCGGCAGATCGTGGAGAAGATCGGGCGCATTTTGAAACCGGGCCGCGCGTTCGAGTTCTTCAGTGACGACGCGCAGTTCTACACGACGGGCGTCAAAGCGCCGCGCTCGAACTGCATTCTCGACACGACGAAGGTGCTGGCGGCGGGCGTCCAGATGCGGACGGTGGACGAGGCGTTTGAGGCGGCGTTGACGAACTGGAAGGTGGCGTCGGCGTGAAGCTGGGGGATGCGGGGTGATTAAAAGCGGGTGTGGGCATGGCCTGAACGGTGCGGAAGGTAATGGGTGGAACGGGCGACCCGCCGAGCTTCGGCACGAACGTGCTTGAACGGATGGATGGCTGGCGCACGCAGAGCGGCGGGCGAGTCGCCCGCCGCAACGGGCCGGTGGCCCGTTCCACCCAGACCAACTTCATACCGTTGCCTTGCAGCCTCACCCGCTTTTAATCATTGTCGCTGGAGATTGGGGCTTGAGTTGCGGGCCGACGACAGGTAGCCAAAGGAAACCGATATGACTCCAAGACAACTCAGAAGCGAAGGAACATTCACGCGCAAAGCCCAGCAGGCGGTTTTCTTAGCCCCGACTCTGTTTCTCGGCGTGACCGCACTTCATGCCCAGGAGGTGTTTGTGCCGCCGGTGACCTTTCAGGATCGGGTGACGACGGTGGAGCAGGCATCCACGAACTGGGTGGGGTCCGCTTCCGCGCCGCCGTTGCAGGCGCCGGCGACCGGGCCGAACACGCGTCCGCTGGAGGCCGGGCCGTTCCGGTTTCATCCGCATCTCGCTTATCAGGTCATCTATGGGGACGGCATTCTCCGCAGCACCAATGCGCCGGCGACGACGGTTCTGCACACGCTGGTGCCGGGGGTGTTCGTGGAGATGGGGCCGAACTGGAACCTCGATTTTTCCGCAGGCATCAACCGTTACTCGAACGCGGACTTCAATGACAGCGAGTCCTATTACCTGGCGATACGAGGCCACATTCCGCGTGAGAAGTGGCTTCTCGATTTCGGCTACGCGGGCAGCGTGACGGAGCAGACGCAGGCCGAAACCGCCCAGCAGATCGCCCAGAGCGCGCACCTGTTGACGGCGTCGGGCATCTACAATTATCAGACGAAGCTGTCCGTCGAACTGACGGGGACGATGGACACGCGGCTGACCGACGGCTTTAGCGACTACTGGAGCTGGTCCACGCTGGACTGGCTCAACTACCAGCTCACCCCACGGACGACGGTCGGGTTGGGCGCGGGCGTGGGCTATAACTTGGTCGATCCCGGTCCGGACTCAACGTTCGAGCAGCTCCAGGCGCGGGCGATTTGGATGCCGGGCACGAAGCTGACCGTTCAGGGGTCGGTGGGAGTGCAGTTCCAGCAGTTCAGCGGCGAAGCGGAGAGCGGTCCGAATGATGGCGTGTCGGCTCTTTCCGGCACCGAGGTGTTTCCAATCTTCGCGGTGAAGGCGGCGTACCGGCCGTTTGAGCAGACGTCGCTGTTCGCTTCGGCGAATCATGTGGTCGGGAATGCCTACGAAGAGAACGTCTATTCCGAGACGACGGTGGTGAGCGTGGGTTTGCGGCAGCGGTTGTTCGGTGAATTCTATCTCGACGTCGTTCCCGCCTATAATTTCAACCGCTACAAATCGAGCCTGCGCGGCATCTCGGACCAGCGTGATGATGAATACGCCTCGGTTTACGCCGGAGTGAGCACGGTGTTCTTTACTAAGCTGAATGCCGCCGTGTTCTATCAATACGGGGACAACTCATCCGACGTGGCGGAGTTTGGATTCCACAGCTCACAGGTCGGCGCGCGCCTGGAGTATCGCTACTGAGGGCGGCGTGGTCGGAACGATGCAGAAGAAAACCACGGATGCACACGGATAAGAAAAAGGAGGAAGACACGAATTCCACGAATTCGGGTTTCAGTCTTCGGGCTAATTCGCGAAATTCGTGTCTCATTCCGAATCCGTGTGCATCCGTGCTATCCATGGTTGAACTGCATTGTCCCGCTTTGGAGAGCGCGACGCCCGTCAGGGAATCTTGATCAGGTCTCCCATCGTCCAGGCGTCTTCGCGGGCGGCAGTGTCATCACGAACTTTCTTCACGGCAGCAGGGGTGACGGGTTCGTAGCCGTGGCCCCACTCGCGCCGGATGTAAGTCAGGGCGGCGGCGATTTGTTCGTCATCCAAAACTCCCAGGGACGGCATGTCCATTTCGTAGTTCTCGCCTTTGACCTTAATCGGCCCGCGCAGGCCGTGGATGATGATCCGGATGAGGCGTCCTTCCGATCCAGAAACCCATTCCGATCCAACGAGCGGTGGAGCCAGCCCGATCTGGCCCATGCCGTGAACCTGATGGCAGGCGAGACAGGTGGCTTCATACATTCCCTTCCCCGCGTCGAACCGACGTTTCTCGTCTGGAGTTAAAGCGCGCGCGGCCGTGGCCACAGCGTCGGCTTTCACCGGTTCAAAGGAAGCGAGCGTGTACGCCGCCGCATCGCGCACCAAGCCTGAGCCTTTCGCAAGACCAGCCAGGGCGGCTTTGGCCTGGTCATTTGGCGGAAGCGAACTGAGGGAGAGCGCGAGCTGGATTTGCACGTCCGCGCTGGAGTCCGAGGCGAAGGAAATGAGTTTCTCGCTGAGCGCGGTAGCGGCGGCAATGGGGTTGGAAGTTTGTTTGAAGGAGCGTTCCGAGAGACGAATGCCAGCGGCGCGAACTTTGCCCTGCGAATCCTTCAGCGCGGCAGCGATGGCCGTGTCGTCCAGCGCGTTCATGCCTTCGAGGGTCCAGAGCGCGTGGAGTCGCGAAGCGGGATTGGCGGCGCTCGCTGCGATGCTCTTGAGGGCTTCGACGGCGGTGGTGTCGCGTCGCTCGACGAGCAGACGTTGCGCGGTGTCGCGACGCCAGCCGTTGGCGTGTTCGAGCTGCTTCACGAGGTCGGCGGGAGAGAGGCCGGTGAGGGGCGTCGCGGGCTGGGGCATCTTGCCGTCCGGCACGACGCGCCAGATGCGGCCCTTGTCGATGACTTTGTCGATGTCACGATCCCGCGCCTGCTCGCGCAGATAAGAAGTCAGGAAGAAACGATGCTGGATGATGCCGTGATACATGTCGGCGATGTAGAGCGCGCCGTCCGGGCCGTTGGCAATGTTGACGGGACGGAACAGTTCATCCGTGGAGGCGAGAAACTCAGAGTTTGAACAGGCGTTCTTCGCGGAGACGAGGCCGTCCTGTTCGCTCAGGACATTTCGACGGACGAAGTTCCCCGACGGTTCGCAGATGAACGCGTTGCCGTAGGCGTCCTGCGGGAAGAGGTCGCCGCGATAAATGCACGTTCCGCAGGCGGCGGTGAACTTGGCGAGCGTGCCATCGTCGCGCAGCGTGCCGGTCTGGTAGCCGCGGTTCACGCCGGGATTGACGCGGGCCGGCCAGGTGGTTTGATCCTTGGCGACCTGGAAGCCGATGCCGGGGAGCTTCTGCTTCACCTTTGCGCCGAAGTAATGGGAGGGAACCATGTCGCCGCGCAGTTGGTCGCTGTTCGAAGTGTAGTAGAGGCGGCCGAAATCATCCTGGGACAGACCCCATTGCGCGCGTTGCGGAACGGGTTCGCGCTGCCATGTGCCTTCGATGAGCCGGTAGCGGAACGGGTGGTAAAGGCTGTAGATCCAGTTGTCCATCGCGAGCAGCAGCGAGTTCCCGGAATGCTCGGGGTTCATGCGGACGCCGAGCGTGGGGTCGGCATCCTTCGCGAAGTCCGACGCGACGAGCACGCGTTCGCCCGGCTGATCATTCTTGATGGGATAGAACCAGAGCTTCGGCGGTTCGCAGACGAGCGCGCCGCCATGCACGAGCAGGAACGCGCGCGGCATCACGAGGCAGTCGAGGAACACCTTGCTGCGATCCATCCGGCCATCGCCGTCCGTGTCTTCGAGGATGGAAATGCGGCCGGTGGGATTGGTTTCGCCGACACCTTCGGGCGTCGCCATGAAGCCGCGCATCTCCACCACCCACAGCCGGCCATCGGGATCGAACTGGAGGACGGTGGGCACTTGAATCATCGGTTCGCTGGCGACGAGTTCGACCTTGAAGCCGGGCTGCACCTTGAACTGTTTCAACGCCTCGTCGGGAGCCAGCGGCGGAGCAGGGGGAATCTTTTCCTTCGGAATGCGCGACGCCTGAACCTCGCCCTTCTTGTCGCCCTGCTGCGCGAACATGAGGAGCGGAAGCGACCAAATCGCGAGGGCGAGGAACATTCTTTGCACGATCATAAATTTGCTTTGAACCGCCACTTCGACGGCAGATGACTGCCGGATATTCTTTTGGAACTGAGTCAGGGCGGACGCAGGAAAATTAACCAGCGCGCCGCTGAGTGCCAACCATTCTCTTCTGGGGGGAGGATGTGGGGCGCGGGTTTTGCGGGATTGCCTCCAACGGAGCGGCGTGGAGGGATGAGATTCTCTGAGGGGAGAATCGCTGGCTGATTCAAACGGCTTGCCCCGTGCGCGCGCCTTCGCTACAACCAGCCACGATTTTGAAAGCACTTTGCATTTTGAACTGATCCGAGACGCAGCACCGAAACCTCTTTCCAGGAACCCATCACGCCCCATGCCCTACAAAGACATCACTCCTCCCGCCGGCGGCAAAATTACCATCGTCAACGGCAAGCTTACCGTCCCTGAAAACCCCATCCTCCCGTTCATCCGTGGCGACGGCACCGGCGCGGACATCTGGGCATCGAGCGTCCGCGTGTTCGATGCTGCGGTGGAGAAGGCTTACGGCGGCAGGCGCAAGGTCTCGTGGTTCGAGGTGTTCGCCGGTGAGACGGCGTTCACGAAGTTCAACAACTGGCTGCCGGATGACACGGTCGAGGCGTTCAAGGAATTTCTTGTCGGCATCAAAGGTCCGCTCACCACGCCCGTCGGCGGCGGCATCCGCTCGCTGAACGTCGCGCTGCGCCAGATGCTCGACCTTTATGTCTGCCTTCGTCCGGTGCAGTATTTCGCCGGCGTGCCTTCGCCCGTGAAGCATCCCGAGAAGGTCGAGATGGTCATCTTCCGCGAGAACACCGAGGACATCTACGCGGGCATCGAATACGCCGGCGGCACGCCCGAAGCGCAGAAGCTTCTCGACTTCATCGCCGCGGAATTCCCGAAGGACTTTAAGAAAATCCGGTTTGGCACCAAGGAGGCGATGGCGGGTTACATGAAGCTGGCCGCGCCGGACCACGACATGTCGCACATCCCGATTCAAGTCGGCCTCGGCATCAAGCCGGTGTCGAACATGGGCACCATCCGCCTGATGAAGTCGGCCATCGAGTATGCCATCCGTGAGAAGCGCAAGAGCGTGACCATCGTTCACAAGGGCAACATCATGAAGTTCACCGAGGGCGCCTTTCGCGACTGGGCTTACCAGGCGGCGGAACGGATCTTCGGCGACAAGGTTTACACCTGGGCCAAGTGGGAACGGACCAAGAAGGAGAAGGGCGAAGCCGCTGCGAACGACGAGCAGAAGGCCGCGCTCCAGGGCGGGGCAGTGCTCATCAAGGACGCCATTGCGGACATCACGCTCCAGCAGGTGCTCACACGTCCGGAGGATTTCGATGTCATCGCGACGTTGAACTTGAACGGCGATTATCTGAGCGACGCGCTCGCGGCGCAGGTCGGTGGCATCGGCATCGCGCCCGGCGGCAACATCAATTACGTCAGCGGCCACGCCATCTTCGAGGCCACGCACGGCACCGCGCCGAAGTATGCGAACCTCGACAAGGTGAACCCCGGCTCCGTCGTGCTCTCCGGCGAGATGATGTTCCGTTATCTCGGCTGGACCGAAGCGGCGGACCTGATCATCAAGGGCCTTAACGGTGCGATTGGCTCGAAGAAAGTCACCTACGACTTCGCGCGCCAGATGGAAGGTGCCACGGAGATCAAGTGCTCCGAGTTCGGCGACAACATCATCGCGCACATGTAGGCCAGCGGCTGCGACATAAACTTCAAGGGCGGTTCAGCAATGAACCGCCCTTTTCTTTGGTGAAGATGTGTTGTGACAGCCAGTCTGCGACCATCGTTCTGCCGACTCAGCCATCACTGGAAAGGCTGGTCGCCGAACGACACCACGCTGCTGAGGTTGGTGCCGAGCATGAAGCCGGCGCCACGGTTCTGCTTTTGCAGCAGGGCACCGGCGAACTTCGAGGACTTGCCCGTATTCGGATCGGTCACCGCGCCGCTGAAGAGGCCGCTGGCGGAGTTGACGGTGAGAGTCAGCTTGTTGTCGCCAAGGTTGGTGATCTTGTTCTTCGCACCCCACGAGATGCTGTTGGTGATGGGGGAGTTCAGATTGCCGGCACTGAACGTGATGGTGGTCTCGGTGAGTTCGAGCGCGGTGGCGGTGAGATTGGTCGCACGCACAAAGGATGAACCGACCGCCAGGGTTTCGTTGGTGAAGCCGCCGGGATAGAACTTGCTCTTGGACTGAGCCGTCTTGATCCAGCTCATGAGGCCGGTCAGATCGTCCGCGGGACGGTCGCTGAAGTTCAGCCAGCTCAGAAGAGTGCCGCCGGGCATAGAGACGTAAACTGGCCATTGCCCGACTCCGGAGAGCGGTGTCTTGGCGGATATTTTAGTGCCGTCAGCGAGAGTGCCGACCAGGGAAGCCATGCCGTTTCCATCCACCTTGATGGTGCCGAAGCCGTCGCCTTCCGGCCCAGATGCCGCGTTGGATTGTCCGGGGAGAATGATGGTGTAGCTGCCGAGATAGGGACACGGATTGGTCTTCGCGTTGAAGCTGGTGCGATCCGCCATCAGGGGCGCTTCCCACAGGCCGTCGGTGACGCGTCCGACCACCTGGTTGGAGCTGATGCCGAAATCCAGTTCGACGGTCAGGGCATTGGTGCCTTTGCGAGGGATGCTGTTGGTCCCCTTTTGTGCAAGATCCAGGGAGCCGCTGATGGAGTAGTTGGCGACGCCGATTTTCAGCCTGCCGCTATAGGTGCCGCGGTCGGTCGGGGTGACCGCGATGCTGCCGGAACTCGGCTGGCGGACTTCTGCGACTTCATAGAACAGCCCGTTGTAGAGCCCCTTCTTCTCCATGTAGGGATTGTTCGTGAAGGTGACTTCCAGCACGAGGTTGGAAACCATGACGAAGGTGATGGCGGGGACGCGGGAGGTCGCGCCCCGGCTCCAGCGAACGAAGACTTCGTCGCTCGCGGGGATGGCTGAGACTGTGTAGGTCTTGCCGACGGTGAGCTGCTGGCCATCGAGGGCGGGCTTGATGGTGCCGCGTCCATTGCGGCGAACGGACAATTGCGAGGTCGGTGCCGTGCCGGCCTGGACGCTGAGCTGGAAAGCTTTCCGCGAGATGGCGCGTCCGTCGCTCACGCTGATGTTCACTGTCACGTTTCCGCTTTTGCCGTGGACGGGGCGGCATTTCATCACGCGATTGGAGCCGCTACCAGAGAACGAGATGTTCGCGTTCGGCAGCACGGTGGGGTTGAGGGAGGCGGCGGTCAGGATCAGATCTTCGGGGCGCGATTCCTGGTCGGTGATGGTCACGGGAACTTCGGACTCCGTATAGGAATCTGCGATCAGGCTGGAGGGGGAGGCGACGACGGGCGCGGTGTTGCCGGAGCCGACGGTGATCTGGAAGGAGGTGGAGGCGCCGAGGGATCCATCCGACGCGAAGATGGTGATGGTGGCGACTCCCGAACGCAGATGTACCGGAGTGACGGTGACGGTGCGGTTTTCCCCGGAACCGCCGAGCACGATGTTCCCGTCGGGAATGAGGGTCTCATCCGAGGATGAAGCGGCGAGGCTCAGGTTGGACGCCGGGGTTTCCAGGTCGCTGAGCATGAATGGAAGCGCGGTCGTCGCGGTGTTCTGTTCCACGAACTGGTTGGGAATCGATGAAATCGTGGGGGCATCATTGGAGCCCAGCACGGTGATTCCAAATGTCCGGGTGATCAGGAAGTCCTGGTTCTGGCCGTCATTGACGGTGACGATGATGGTGGCTGATCCGTTGATGTTGCTGGCAGGAGTGAAGGTCAGGATGCCTGTCGCATCGGGACTGGTGTAGTCAATGCTCGGATGCGGGATGACGCCCGGAGTGCTGGAGATGGCCGAGATGATGAGCGTCTGGGTTTCATTGGTGCTGCCGGTGCCGATGCCGGTGAGGTTGATCACCTGGGGCCCGGAGTCCTCGTTGACAAAAAGACTGCTGATGGGGTTGAGCGTCGGCTGATTGTTCGGCGGCACCACGGTGAGGACGAAGCTGGCCGAGGAGCTGGCTCCATCCGCATCGTAAACCGTGTAGGTGATGACTGAGTAGCCGTAGCGATCCCGGCTGGTCATGATGCTGGTGACGCGGCTGGCACCCGTCCCGCTGATGACAATGTCGTTGGTCCAGATCAGCGAAGGGTTGGAGGAGGTCACGCCCACGCGAAGGTTTTCAGCCGGAGTCTCTGCGTCTCCGATGGTGAAGCCGAGGCTCCCGACGACGTTGTTCATGGGGATCGTCCGGTCGATGAAGGCGGAGATGGTGGGCGCGGCGTTGATGCCGCTGACGGTGACGGTGAAGGAGCGGACCACGACGTTGTCCTTACTTTCCCCGTCATCGACAATGACGGTGATGGTCGCGGTCCCGATGGCGTCGGCCACCGGGGTCAGCGTCACATTGCCCGAGGTGTTCGGGGTGAAGTAGGTGACGACGGGGTCGGGAATGAGGCCCGGGTTGCTGGAGGTCGCCGTGACGGTGAGTACCTGCTCTTCATTGGTTGCGCCTGAAGTGATGCCGAGGAGGGGGACGGACTGGGCGGTTGAGTTCTCGGCAACGGTCATGTTGCTGAGCGAGTTGAGCGTGGGCGCATCGTTCACGGCATTGACCGTGACCGTGAAGGTGCGGCTGACGGTGCTGTTGTGAAGCTGGCCGTCGCTGATGGTGACGGTGATCGTGGCGGCTCCAAACGCATTGGTGGGCGGCGTGAAGGCCAGCGTGCCGGCGGCGTTGGGACTGGCGTAGGTGACGACGGGGTCGGGGATTAAATCGGTGTCGCTCGAGATGGCCCTGATGACGAGGGTCTGGCTTTCTTCGGACGCTCCCGTGCCGATGCCGGTGAGATTGACGACGGACGTCCCGCTGTCCTCGACGACCGTCATGTCGGTCAGCGCATCCAGGGTGGGCGGGAAGTTGAGGGAGTTCACCGTGAGCAGGAAGGAGTCGCTGTTCACTCCGCCGGTGCCGTCCGCGACCGTGATGGTGATGATGGACGAACCATACTCGCCCTGCACCGGGGTCACGCGGACGGTGCGGTTGGAGCCGCTGCCGCCGAGGACGACGTTCGCAGCGGGGACCAGCGTCGTGTCCGAGGAGTTGACGTCCACCGTCAGGCCCGAGACCGCCGTCTCAGCATCCCCGATGATGAAAGCCAGCGCGGCAGTGGAGGCATTCTGGTTGATCGTCTGGTCGGCGATATTGGAGATGTTGGGCGAATCGTTGATCGGATTGACCGTCACCACAAACGCCCGCGTCACCGTGCTGTTCTGGTCCTGGCCGTCGCTCACGGTCACGGTGATGGTGGCGCTGCCATTCGCGTTGGCGACCGGCGTGATCTCCAGGGTGCCGGTGAAGTTCGGGGTGGTGTAATCGACCGGCGGATGCGGGATAAGCCCTGGGTTGCTGGAGACTGCGGTGACGGTGAGGGTCTGAATTTCATTGAACGCCCCGGTCGAGAGGCCGGCGAGATTTACCGTCTGCGGGGTGGCATCTTCATTCAGGACGAGGCCGAAGATCGGATCGAGCGTGGGCGGCTGGTTCACGGACCGGACACTGACCGTGAAGGCTTCGGTGGCCGTCCCCTGATTGCCGTCCCTCACCACGAGGGTGATCACCGCTGAGCCGGACTGATTGGTGGCGGGAGTCACCACGATGGCGCGACTGGCTCCAGAGCCGGTGAGGGCAATGTTGTTCGCGGGGACAAGCGTCGGATTGGAGGATGAAGCGGTAACGACGAGGCTGGCGGCGGCGGTTTCCGTGTCGCCGACCGTGAAAGTCAGAATCGGCGTCGGGACGCTCTCATCGACGACCTGGTCCGGGATGGCCGAAATGGTCGGGCCATCGTTCAGGCCGTTCACCGTCACGGTGAAGGTGCGCGTCACGGTGCTGTTCACCGACTGGCCATCGTTGACCGTGACCGTGATGGTCGCGCTTCCCGTCGCGTTCGTGGCGGAACGCAGGCTGAGCGAGCCGGACGAGCCGGGGCTGGTGTAGGTCACCGTGGGATTCGGGATCAGGCTCGGCGCGCTGGACGTGGCCGTGACCGTGAGCGTCTGGCTTTCGTTCGTCGCGCCGGAAGAAATTCCCGACAAGCCCACGGTCTGCGCGGCCGAATCTTCGCTGAAGGACAGGGGACTCAGGGCGGAGAGCGTGGGCGCGTCGTTCACCGGATTCACGGTCACGGTGAAGGTGCGTGTCACCGTGTTGCTCTGGCTCTGGCCGTCATTGACGATGACGGTGATCACCGCGCTGCCGTTCGCATTGGCGACCGGAGTGAAGGCAATCGTGCCGGTGGCGTTCGGGCTGGTGTAGCTCACGGTCGGATTCGGGATCAGCCCGGTATTGCCGGAGGTCGCCGTGACTGTAAGCGTGTCCGCTTCGTTGGCCGCGCCCGTGCCAATGCCCGCTAGGCTGATCGTCTGCTGGCCAGCGTCCTCGCTGATCGTGAGGTTGCTCAGACTGTTCAATGTCGGCGCCTGGTTCACCGAGCTGACCGTGACGGTGAAGGTGTCCGTCGCAGTCAGTCCGCCAGAGTCGGTGACGGTGACCGTAATGGTGGACGATCCGAACAGCGTGGCGGCGGGAGTCACCTTTACGTTTCGATTCGCTCCCGATCCCGTGAAGACGATGTTGCCGTTCGGCACGAGCGTGGTGTTGGCTGAGGTGCCGGAAACCGTGAGGCTGGAAGCGGAGGTCTCCACGTCGCCGATGGTGAAGGGCAGGGTGGCCGTGGCGTTGCCTTCATTGACCGACTGGTTCGAGATGTTCGAGATCGTCGGGCGATCGTTGACGTTGGTGACCGTGACCGTAAACGTGCGCGAGAACGTGCTGCTCTGCGACTGGCCGTCGCTGACCGTCACGGTGATCGTCGCTGCGCCGGTCGCGTTGCTGACGACGCCGAATGAAATGGAACCCGAGGCGTTCGGGCTGGTGTAGCTCACCGTGGGCGTCGGAATCAGGGACGGATTGCCGGAGGTCGCCGTGACTGTAAGCGTGTCCAGTTCGTTCGTTGCGCCGGTGGTGATGCCGGTGAGGGAAACGGTTCGCTGCCCTGAGTCCTCCGCAATCGTCAGGTTGCTCAAGGCACTCAGTGTGGGAGCCTGGTTCACGGGCGTGACGTTCAGAGCGAAGGTGTCTGTGACGCTGCCTCCGCTCGCGTCGGCCACGCGGACTGTGATGACCGCAGAACCAAACGCCCCGGAAGTCGGGGTGACCGTCACCGTCCGGTTTGCGCCCGCTCCTCCGAACACGACGTTGTTGTTTGGAACGAGTCCGGTGTTGGAAGAGGTTCCTGTCACCGTCAGGCTCGTGGCTGAGGTTTCCTGATCCCCGACTGTGAATGCGATGGCCGGCGTGGCGGAGCTCTCGTTGATGGTTCGGTCGGTGATGTTAGAAATCGTGGGCGCATCGTTGGCTCCGCTCACCACCACGCTGAACGTCCGTGAAGCCGTGTTGTTCGCGGACTGGCCGTCATTGACCGTGACGGTGATGGTTACGGTGCCCGTCGCGTTGTTCGCCGGGCGAAGGGTCAGGGCTGCGGTCGAGTTTGGGCTCGTGTAAGTGACGGTGGGGTTCGGGACGAGACCCGGGTTGCTGGAGGTCGCCGAGATGGTCAGCGTCTGACTTTCATTTGCCGCGCCGCTGCCAATGCCCGCCAGGTTCACCGTTTGGTTGCCCGCATCCTCCGCGACGTTGAGCGTGCTGAGGGCGTTCAACGTCGGAGCATCGTTCACTGCCGTGACGGTGATGGAGACGGTCGCGGCGGTTGAGTTCGCCTGGCCGTCGTTCACGCGGAAGGTGAAGCTGTCGTTGCCGAAGAAATTGATGCTGGGCCGGTAAGTGACATTGGGCGGAGTTCCGGAGAGCGTGCCGTTCGAAGGCGAAGCCGCGATGGAATAGGTGAGCGTGTCGCCATCGGCATCTGTTCCCGCCAGCGTGATGGCCCTGGCCTGATCCTCCGGCGTGCTGGTTGAGCTGGCGGTGGCCACCGGGATGTTGTTCACCTGACCGCCCGGCACCGTGTAGGAAATTTGATTCGACGGATCGCTTTCCAGATCCGCGACGTTCTTCGCGGTCACCACAAAATAGTAGGTCACTCCGGGAACGAGATTGTTGACCGTCGTGGTCGTCAGGTTCGTCGCCACGCTGACCTGGCCTGTGTAGCTGCCGCTTGTGACTCCGTACTTGAGCACGAACGACGCGAGGTTGGTGTGGGACGCCGCGCGATCCCACGCCAGCGTGGCGCTCTCGGCGCGCGCATTGTTCACGGCGCCGCAAAGGGCTGCGATCATCAGGGTTGTGCGCAACCACTGACGAGTCATTTGATCGGCAGCTCGATAAAACCAGGCATTCATCATATCCAAACGGATGGCCTAGCAGTGACGGTGCCAGTGCATTCCTTGCCTGATGGAGCGTCGGCGCAGAGGCGCTCGGAATGTCCTGAGATGTTTCTAAAGTGTCTTGTTGATCCAATCTTGAGGCATCGGCGGACGTGGCCGGACGATGGGGGATTTTGTAAGTTGCTCCGCTACAAACCACGCCCATTCCAAGGAGGAAAATTTCATTGTCCTTTTCCCCATTCAAATCCGTGCGCCGGCATTTACTGCGTGACCCTACGTAACAACAGGCAGTCATGTCTCATCTCCGGCATCCACAGTGAACAGATAATGGTCACTGCTGGCCTGGGAATTGGTCGGAAGGTGTGGTGAAAGTGAGGGCCAGTGCTCGGTCTCAATCCTGATCTTACCCTCGTTGCTAATCCGTCTTGGAACTGGAAGCTCCGGGAAGGATTAAGACTGCGAGTAAGATGAAAAGCAGGAACTGAAACGCCCCTGCTGTCCTATTCTTCTCCCACCGCGTCGCGCATCGCGGCGAACATGCTCTTGCCGGAAGTCGCTGCGACGGGCTGTTTGCTGCGCTCGGAGGCGCTCTCGACGAGTTCCGACGGCAGCTCCTTCAAGAACGGCGACGGATGACACGGCATGGTCTGGCCGTACTTCTTGCGGCCAAGACAATAGCTCAGCCGCAGCGTCAGCTTCGCGCGCGTGATGGCGACGTAGAAGAGACGGCGCTCCTCGTCGAGCGTGCCTTCCAGCTTGGAACGCGTGTGCGGCAGCAGTCCGTCCTCGAGGCCCACGACCTGGACATGCGGAAACTCCAGCCCCTTGCAACTGTGCATCGTGATGAGCGTCACAGCGTCGCCGGTCTTCTCCTTGTCGTCTTCGCGGTCGCTGTCGAGCGTGACTTCTTCGAGGAAGGTCTGGAGCCGTTCGTCCGGCGGCAGCGCGGGATCGGAATCCAAGTCCGCCATCAAGTCCTTGAGGTTGCGGACGCGATTGTCGGCCGTCTCGATGTTCTTCTCCGAACGCCGCAGGTCGTTGACGTAATCTGCTTCCTCCAGAAACTTCTCGGCCCACGCCTGCAACTGGAGGCTGGAACCATCCGTCAATTGCGCGCGGGTTCGCTCGATGAACTCGAGGAATTCCTTAATGCTTTGCTGCGTGCGCGTCTGGAAACTTTCCTGCACGTCCGTGTGCCGCATCGCCGTGAAGACGGAGCAGCTCCGTTCCTGGCTGGCCGCGAGCAGGCGTTCCATCGTCACGTCGCTCAAGCCCCGCGCGGGCACGTTGGCGATGCGGAGCAGGCTGGTGTCGTCGTGCGGGTTGGTGAACATCTTCAGGTAGGCGAGGAAGTCGCGCACCTCGCGCCGGTCGAAGTAGCTCTGCCCGCCGATCAGATGATAGCGGATGCTCGCCTGACGCAGCGCCATTTCCAGCGGACGCGCCTGCAAGTTTGTGCGGAAGAGAATGGCCTGCTGCTCCCAAGGAATGCGCCGCAGCAACCGCGCGGCCTCGATCTCCTCGACCACCGTGCGGGCCTCGATTTCGTCGGACTCGAATTCTTCGAGCACGATCTTTTCGCCCTGGCCGTTCTCGGACCAGAGCTGTTTGCCGCGACGCCGGGCGTTGTTCTTGATGACGGCGTTGGCGGCGTTGAGGATCGTGTTCGTCGAGCGGTAGTTCTGTTCGAGCTTGATGACCTTCACCTCGGCGAAGAACTTTTCGAGATCGAGCAGGTTGGAGATTTCCGCGCCGCGCCAGCCGTAGATGCTCTGGTCGTCATCGCCCACGACGCACAGGTTGCGATGCTCTTCGCAGAGCAGTTGGACCAGCTTGAACTGCGCGGCGTTCGTGTCCTGATACTCGTCCACCATCACGTAGCGATACTTCTCACGGCAGGCAACGAGGACGGTGGGATGCTCGGTGAACAGCCGGAGCGCGAGCAGCAGGAGGTCGTCGAAGTCGATGGCGTTGCAGGCGTGCAGCGCGCTTTCGTAACGCTTGAGAACATGCTCGGCCAGCGCGCGCACGGAAGGGTCCGCAAACGCCGCCGCCTGCGAGCCGCCGTTCTTGAAGCGTCCGATGAGGCTCAAGACGGCCTTGGGGTCGGTGGTCTCGCCTTTGGCCGACAGGTGGCTGAGGATTTTCTTGATGGCCCCGAGCTGCTCCGCCGCGTCGTAGATGACGAAGTTTTTCTTGTAGCCCAGAAACTCGATGTGCTCGCGGAGGATGCGCGCGCAGAGCGAGTGAAAGGTGGAGACGGTCGGGCCGTCCGCCTTCTTGCCGTCCTTCTTTTTCAGGCGCGGGATGAGCTTGCCGACGCGTTCCTTCATTTCGCGCGCGGCCTTGTTGGTGAAGGTGACGGCGAGAATGTTCGCTGGCGCGATGCCGCGCTCGACCATGTGCGCGATGCGGAACGTGATGACGCGCGTCTTGCCCGTGCCCGCGCCCGCGAGGATCAGCACGGGGCCGCGGATCGTTTCCACGGCGAGGCGTTGTTGCGGGTTCAGCGAATACAGGTCAACCATCGGTTGCGCAGTCTAGGGGGCGCGAACAGCGTGGCAAGGAGAAGCCCGGTTCGCCGCGGAACTTTTTCGCTTGCGGCGGTTGTTTGAAGAATGGCGGGCAATTGGGACACTTCGGTTGCTGCTGCAATCTAATCTCTTCCTCCACGGAGCCGAAACCGGGGATCTGGATTACGAGCAGGATTAGGATTAGGACGGGGAGCTGAAACGTGCCGCTGCTGCCCAGCACCACCTCCGGTCGCTCTCTTGACTTTGCTTGAGCCGGACGCATCGTCGGGGCCTGCGAACCGGATGAACCCATATCGGAAAAGGGAGCTTATGCTCTCGTTGAAAGCCTGCACGATTGAAAGCTGTTTCAGCGTCCCCATGCTGAACCTGACGCTCGGCAACTTCCCGTTCATCATCGGCTTCGCAGTGCAGGCGCTGGGCTGGGGGGATGCCGGTGTGGGGCTGCTGGCGGCGATGCCGTTCATCTGCCTGTTCGCGCAGCCGCCAGTCATGCTGTTCCTCCAGCGTTTCCTTTCGCTGAAACAAATCATGGCGGTGACGTTCGTGATGAACGCTGTGCCGTGGACGTTGATCTCGGTCTTCCCTTGGCTGGGGTCGCATCGGGACTGGGTGTTCCTGGTCATCTCGTTCGTCTCGACGCTGGGGAACGCGGTCTGCGGCGTGGCGTGGTCGGCCTCCATGTCGGAGATGGTGCCGCTGGGGATTCGCGGAAAGTTTTTCGGGACGCGCAACCTGATGTTCGGATTCTGGACGCTCGTCGTCGTGCTGGCGGCGGGACGCATCGTGGATCACTACGGCAATTCGTTCACGGTCTTCGGCTGGATCTTCAGCGCGGCGGCGGGCGCGCGGATGATCGGCCTGCATTTTCTCATGACCATGAAGTTCCCGGCCTCCGTCACAGAACGCCGGCCGCAGGCGTCGCCGTTGAGCACGTTCACGGCGGTGTTCCAGGACAGGAACTTCGTGCGGCTGCTGCTGTTCACGGGATTGTTCGGCATGTTCCTGTATCTCGGCTGGCCCTTCTACAGCGTGTATGTGCTGCGGGAACTGCCGCTGACGATGGGCGACCTGACGACCTTGACGACGCTCTCGACGCTGGGCGGACTGGTGTCGCTGAAGACGTGGGGGAAGCTGAGCGACCGCTTCGGCAACAAGCCGATCATGCTGACGAGCGCGTTGATCTGGCTGCTGTTCGCGGGG
>Ga0163144_10014405_pt1 | contig 16412 bp, 14 predicted proteins | sample OliLak19BULKMAT1_FD_123175 | JGI IMG/M metagenome (GOLD analysis project Ga0163144, IMG submission 123175) | Freshwater microbial mat bacterial communities from Lake Vanda, McMurdo Dry Valleys, Antarctica - Oligotrophic Lake LV.19.BULKMAT1 | ecosystem: Environmental > Aquatic > Freshwater >... | reverse complement strand
GCATTAGCTTCGAGCCAAATTTGCGTAACCGAATTGGCAAAATAGGGATGATTATCTGTGCCAACATTAGTTTGAATTAGATTGATTTTACTATTCTCTCCCACCACCACTAGACAACGATTGTGAGCGATCGCTACTTTCTCACCAAAATCTTGCACAAACAGAATTTGAATTGGCACATCTAACTGAGTATTGGGTGGAATCTGGATAATTGCTAGTTCTTGAAAACAGGCATTATTCAAGATAGCAAAGAAATCTAGGGAATCAGAGTTTGTGGATAAATGCTCTTGAAGTAAGGGAATTGTCTGATCGAACTCACAGCTTAATCTTACTTCGTCAGGTATATTCTCAAGTTCGGTAAACTCCGTATTATATATGCCATTTACAAATACAATCAGGCTTTTTGCAGATTCGGGTAAAGTATGGGAAGAGATTAGATTCTTTAAGTTCTCATTCTCTAGGTTTATTTCCGAATCCATTTCAGGCAAAGCCGCTAACTGCCAAGGGAATTTCAGTAAGTCCGCAACGTCAGTATATTTCCATTGTTCTTGTCTCAGAGTAGGAAAGGGGATTTCTTTTAGGCGATCGCTACTGGCAGCTTGAAAAGTCTGTAACCAATTATTATCTATCTGATTTTTTACTCTCTGTTTTAAGAGATAATTAGCGAATTCTGTTGCAGCCATGGGAACTCTTGGCGGAATATTTACGGTAACCTCGCTCATGCTGCTTCTCCTGCTGGAGAATTTTGAGCGCGATCGCCAAGAAGCCAATCATATCCTTGCTCTTCTAAAGTTATCGCTAAACTCTTGTCACCTGTGCGAATAATTTTGCCATCATCCATCACATGAATGAAATCGGGCACAATATAATTTAATAGTCTCTGATAATGAGTGATCACAATTGTGCAATTTTGGGGAGTTGCCAGTTGATTCACCCCAGCCGCTACAATCTTCAGGGCATCAATATCCAAGCCTGAATCAGTTTCATCTAAAATCGCTAAGCTTGGCTCCAGAATTGCCATTTGCAAAATCTCGTTTCGCTTCTTTTCTCCACCTGAAAATCCTTCATTTACACTGCGACTCAAGAAACTAGCATTCATTTCTACTACTTTCAGCTTCTCTTGAATTAAATCATCAAAATCTAGTAAGTCTAATTCTGGTTTGCTCTTAGACTTTTGCAAAGTATTGTAGGCAAGGCGCAAAAAATCTCCATTAGTCACGCCAGGAATTTCTAAGGGATATTGGAACGCCAAGAAAACTCCTGACCGCGCCCTTTGTTCTGGGGCTAATTCCAATAGATTCTGACCTTGAAACCAAACTTCACCACCTGTGACGCTGTAATCTGGATGACCCGCCAAGACCTTAGAAAATGTGCTTTTGCCAGAACCATTTAAGCCCATAATCCCGTGGATTTCTCCAGCTTTTACTTCTAGGTTCACACCCTTCAAGATCTCAATTCCCTCAACTTCTGCCCGTAGATCTTGCACGGTGAGAATTACTTCGCTGTTTGCCGCAATCATGTTTATTCTTTATCTTTAGCCTTAATCATTATATGACATTGTGTAAAAGGTAATCCAGTTTGGGGAGCAATCGATCATTTTAGCGATTCAAATATGCCTGATAGCCAATGGTTTCAAGTTCAATCTGTTTGACTAAAACCTGTTGTTTGAGATCAGCCCGATACATCTGTAATTTTTGCCACAGGGCAGGATCAAAAATTCCGAGGATTTGAATTGCTAAAAGTGCGGCATTTTCGGCATTACCAATTGCTACAGTCGCGACAGGGATTCCTTTCGGCATTTGCACAATCGAATAAAGAGCATCTAAGCCTTGAAGATGTTTGGTCGGAATCGGTACACCAATCACAGGCAGAGTTGTAAGCGCCGCCACCATTCCTGGCAAATGAGCCGCCCCACCCGCACCCGCAATAATTATCTTGATGCCGCGGTCATAAGCTTGATGGGCATATTCAAATAAGCGATCGGGTGTTCGATGGGCAGAGACAATCGCCACCTCGTGGCATACACCAAACTGCTCACATACTCTTATTCCTGACTGCATAATTGGCAAATCGGAATCGCTTCCCATGATGATACTAATAGTCATGATTTTGGCTGGACTAAGGAAATTTAATTGGGTTATTTAGTAATAGTAGAGCCAACCAAGGAATGAATGATTAAAATTATCGGTTGTAAGGTTGTAACTTTGACCATGATTAGCTAAATTTTGTTTAGCAAAAGTAATATTTTCTGGGCAATTTATTCGGCTTGAAGAATTATTCGATGCTGCATCCCAAAATTAGGTATCCTACTATGTCTCGATCGCTGGTTATTCTTTTTTTCTCACTTTTTTGCGGTCAGATTTCCCTGTTGCCCTTAGCCGCCCAAGCCGATCGCCCCTATAATCATCCAAATAAGAGTAAAGCCCAAATTTCCAAATTGCCAACTTCAAACCAAGTTTCAGCCCAAACTAAATTTGAACTAACTGAATCTGGGCTAACGGAAAGTAATGTGTATAACATTTTGAATGGAATGCGAGAGGCTAATCAGCAAAAAAATGCGGCTGGGGTGACTCAGTCTATGGCGAATTTTATTATTTCCAGAAATCGCTTTATTATGCCTAAACAGACCTTAGATACTACGGTTTATGGGAAGTCGCAACATCTTGCCGACTTAGAAGGAGAGTTTTCTGGCACAACTAGCTACAAGTATCATGGCTATCAGGCAAAGGTAAATGTCTGCCCTGATCGAAGTTTTGCGATCGCCCAAGAGAATTATTTTTTGGAAGTGAAATTACAGACTGGCGAAAGAGCTTTATTCGCGATCGCTACTTCTAGTAAACTTGCCATAATTAATGGAGAAGCAAAGATTTTCTCAGTTTCTTCTACAGTAGAAATGGAAAACCCCAATGCTTTTTTAGTTAGAGCAAGCGCTTACTAGACTTCGATTATAATCCATTACCAATTAGTACAAATGCTGCCCAGTAAAAGGGATGATTGAATTTAGGATCTTTAATCATCTCTCTCTAAGTTTCTGCTAAAGATTGAATTGTTGATTTCTCAGTAGCTAGTTGGCGATAAAATTTTTCCATTAGAACTTGGGTACTGCGATCAGATACTGACCAAAGCGAAGCGATCGCTGCCTTAATTTCTCCCTTTGCTTCTAAGGTTTCGGCAGCTTTATAAATTGTTTTGGCTTTGATCTCTTTAACCTCTACTCCCAGTGTCCACTAAGCTGAAGCTGGCATAATCACTAACATAATTGCAGTCAAAGAAATTAAACTAGCAAGAAAAAGAGACCCGTACAAAATATTCATGACTTTGACTGAGCTTCTTTTAGGGATTTTTTCTAAATTTCTTTTAGAGATTCTTTAGGAATTTCTACTTTAGAACTCTGTTCACCAAGAGATTGCCAGTAAGCGGTTCCGATAATACCTATAAATCCTAAGTAAGCGATCGCTTCTACTAAATATAATTTCTCTTCGTAGCCAAACAAGGCGCGTAACACCACTCCAGGGAATTCTCTTTGGGGTAATTGTAAGTGTAAATCCCACAGTAAGCTGCCCAAAATACAGGTATGTGGACTGACTAAGGTATCAGGAAAGACACAAATCGAGGCTAGATCGGGATTGATTAATTGCCAATTTAATAGTGCAAGGTCAAAATGGGCTAGAGCCGAGACTAAAAGCCCTGCCACAATCAATAGTAAGAAGACTCCGACCCACCGAAAGAAACTTCGTAAATTGATTTTAATGCCAAATCGGAATAAACCTAAACCGATTACAACTGCTGAGCATAGCCCCGCGATCGCACCCAACCCAGGTACAATTCCTGCTTGAAACTTCGCACTTAGCAACAACACTATTTCCAAACCTTCTCTTAGAATCGCAAATAGAATCAAGCTGAATATGCTCCAGCCATTCCCCTCTTCTTTTTCTTCTTCACTTTCCGCTTTATTTCCCCCTCCTTTCCCTAGAGCTAAAGCCGCGTTCAAATCCGCTTCAATCTGCCCTTTAATTGCTTTTCCTTGACGGCTCATCCAGATCAGCATCCAACTTAGCATCACAACTGCTGCCAAACCAAATACTCCTTCCCAAAGAGGTGCGGCAATTGGCGAAAGTTCTCCTATATTCCCAGCCAGCCAGCCAAAAAGAAATCCGATCGCTAAACTGATTGCTAAGCCAACCCCAATTCCCCTCCAAACCCAAGAATTTAAATCACTCCGATCAACTTTTTTTAGATAGGCAGTAACAATACCGACCACTAAAGCCGCCTCTACCCCTTCTCTCAAGGTAATTATAAATGTAGGAATCGCTTCACTAAACTGCATTATTTTTGGAATCCTCTTGTAGATTAAGCAAGACTAAATTGTTAGTTTAAGTAGGGCTAAATTGGCAGCGTATATCTTCGGAATAAGCAGATAATTTAAGTAAGCGCTGGTCTTGGGCGTACCAAAAACGATGGTAAATTGACCTTGCCAGGAATTTTAGAATCCTCAGGCGTAGTCAGAATCACAGTAGTAGAAGGTAAAGCCGCCATAAGCTCCTCAGCTTGACTAGCCAATTCCTTCTCTAGTTTAGTTGATCGCTTAGAAGTTTTGCGTTCATCCATTAATCGCTCCAATGCGCCACTCAATTGCAAGGCATGACGTTGATGATGTAGAGATTGTTCTTTCCAATGTTGAATTGCTGCCTCATATTCCGCCGCCTGTCCCGCCTGTTTTAATATTTGCTCTTGCAGTTCATTAACTTGAGCTTCTAAATCTACTAAGCGATCGCTAGGTTGTAATTGTTGAGATGAGATTTCAGCAAGCGATCGCTGTAACAGTGCTGAAGTAGCCAAATTGTCTTCTAGTCTTAGTTCTAGCTCACAGTTTCGGAGCTTTAGACTAACAATTGTAGCTGTTTGGGTATTAAGCGCTTCTCGTAACTCAGTTTCTAATTCTGAAATGATTTGTGACTTTTGCTGGAGTTGATGCTTGAGCGCAAGGATTTCTATTTCCAAATTACTGATTTGAGTTACTGAATTTTCCCTAGACTTTTTGGGAATTTCTTTTGGGGTATCTTGGTTATCCTTTGAGGATTTCCTTGAACTTTTCGGCTTTAGATTTTCTTGGAAGCTTCCTTTTGACTCAGATTGTGAAGCAGATTGAGCTTCCTCTTTTGAGATTTCTAGAGAATCTTCTAGTAAAAATATGTCCAACTCAGACGCACTAATCTCTCCAAAGTTTTCTAGCTTTTTTTCTTGCTCATTTTTTTCTTGCGGACTTGTTGTTAGATCTACAACTAGATCTTCAAGTAAAGTTTCTGCTGGATTTTGAGAATTACTGGATTCAAATTCAGAAGTCGCCTGAGAACCAGCTTGAGAATTAATCTGAGAATTAATTGGGGCAGGATCCAGAGAATTTTCCAAAGAACTGTCAATCTGAGTAAATCCTTTAGGCATTTTCTTCCTTGCAGGCGCTTTTGGCTTCCCTGAAAATAGACTCCGTGCCAAATTAGATTCATTCATTGAGTACCTCACATGCCACAAAGGCTTGAATTCTCTTAGTTGCTAAGCAGTTTGGCTTATATTCTACAATCGTCATACCCCGATCAAAAGCAGTCCGGATATCTGCACTATCAGGGATCGTAACCGAGCAAAGAATATCCGAGAAGGACTTCTTTGCCTGACAGTAAAGTTCGCCTGTATGAGATGTAGCCCAAACCTCACCTGGTAAATAGCGATCATCCAGCATATTGATGATTACCCTAGCAGATCTAGCGCCAATGAAAGACTCGGCTTCTTTAATAAACCGCAGCGTAGTTTCGGTACATTGAAAATCAGTGCGATTTAGTCTAGTAGGAATAAAAACTAAATGTGCTGGTACTAACGCATTGGCAGTCAACTCATTTAAGTCGCCAGGGCTATCAATAAAAATATAGTCATACTGATCAACTACCCGTTCGACTTCGCGTTTTAGCACGGTTTCTTTGCCCATTTGCATAGCAGATAGTTGGGTTACCGCCTCTGCCATTGATACGTGCGCAGGTACGATGTCTAAACCTTTTTCGCTTTCAAAAATTAATTCTTCAATATGCTTCTCTGGGCGCTTCTTCAAAAAAGCCATAGCCGTATCTGACTCACTTAGCAGATTTGCCGAACCCAAAAAAAGCGTACTGCATGTGGTCTGAGAGGTCAAATCCACAATTAAAACTCTTGCCCCAGTGTTGGCAACAATATGGGCAGAATTTGAGCAAAGGGTAGATTTTCCTGTACCGCCTTTGTTATTTGTGAATGCTAAGACTTTAGCCATCCCAGAAATTCCCTAAGTCGGATAAAGAATGTTTTTAACTCCATAGGGTAGCAGAGTTTTAGTTCTTTTGCGGAAAAATAAGAATCTTTTTGAGCTTGTCATTTTTTTTATATAGCATATCTAAAAAATATCGGTAATGCCCCAAAACCACATGGCTTTGATTCTTGACTGGTGAGTAGTAAACCTAAAGATTAGAATCCACTTATTGGAGCTTAAAGTAGACTTAAGGACGTAACCCCAGGCAGATATTTGCTCTCAGTTGACCGCAGTCTTTTGATTTACAGCTTTAAGAATAAATATATTTATATTTCAGCAAGAAAATTAGCGTAAACAAGAAGCAACAAATTATTATCCTTCCTGTAACCTCCATTGCCATAAAGACCTTGCCACCCTAATGGTCTTAAATCTTGGGAGTCTCTGCAATTCAGCGACTCTCTTTTTATTTTTCACCTTGTCTATTTCTTACTCTTTATTTTTAGTAATCTGTTCCTAGCAATTTATCTGGGAAAGGATTAAAGAAAGGGCTAAAAATGTCAATAGCTGCAAACACCTCTGCCCGAATTAGCATTGCAATCCTGCACTCTAAAGCTATGATTCTATCGGGGTAATCTATAGTGAATAATATGAATAACACTTTTCAGAACTCCCCAAGGTTAGCGCCAGAATTAAATCAGGGATTAACCCAGGGATTTGCTCAAGTTTTCAAAAAAAAATTAATTTCTAAGCTTTTAATTTCAAAATCTTTAATATCATTTGCAATTGCGCTGTCTCTACCTGCGCCTCTTTTTGCCGCCTATGTGCCGCCCTCCGATCAAGTTCCACCCCGTTCTAGAGGTGGTACAGCTGGTCGGCGATCGCCCTGTGAAATTACCAAGCCTGAAATTACCAAGCCGACAAAATCTACTTCATCTAGCTACCTGGGATTAGCTGCCCTTGCACCTGTTAGTTATTTGGGCAAAACCGTTTCTAACCGTCCTACCCTCGCTTGGTACACAGACTACTGCGCGGTGGTTCCCGTGCAATTAAGCGTTTATGAGTATAACAGCGCTTCCAATCGCCTCAACGAGCAGCCTATTTTTAGCCAAAAGCTGACTGTCCAGCCAGGAATTTCTACATTTAGCCTTGCTGATCAAGGGATTACCCTAATGCCAGGTAAGACCTATGCCTGGCAAGTGGTAGTAGATGCTGACAGCCCAGCTAAATCCCCATGGTTTAGAATTCCTCTACAGGTAAGTAATCCCTCCGCCCAATTACAGGAGCAGTTACAACAATCTCCAACTTTGGCAAAAAAGATCGAGATTTATGCCCAGGCTGGCTTTTGGTATGATGCCCTGGCGCTGACCCTCAAAAGTGAGCAGCCCAATAAAGCCGCGATGATTTCTTTATTGCAGCAGTTAGCAACTTTGGAACAAGCTAAAGAGCCTAGTCATCAGCCCCTTAGCCGCCGATTTAGCTATACTCTAGGACGAATTGTGGAAATTGAAAAAGCTCCTAGCAAGGTTCTTGGTATGTCTGACAAGGTTAGCGATCGCTTATCTCAAAACTAATTATCGAAGATTAATTGAGATTTTTTATTAACGAGCTAAATATTTGAGGCTGGCTATCCCAGAAACAGTTAAGCTGTACTTACTCGATGTTAGTACTTAAGTATCAAGGCCCAAATAATTAACTTCAAATAATTAACTTGGGTAGCCCGAATAAGTTAGTCCATGGAAATGCAGCCTCAAAAAGATTTTTTGCCCGAATCTGATCTCGTGTCAGAGTCTTCAACCCCTGCTGATCCTGCCCAACCTGAAAAAGTAAACCTAGAAAAAATAGATCAAGATCCTGAACAGACATATTTAAGTGATGTAGGTTTTTCGATCAGCCGCGTCTTGCTCCTACTCTCAATTCCACTATTAGGCATAATCAGCTTTTTTGCGCTGAAGGTACTGACCGATCCGATTAATTTTTATTGGCTACTTTCGGCGGAACCGCCCACTATTCCCTCCTATGGGCTAGAGCCTCCTTTAAGTTTGGCAGAAATTAATGCTCAACTAGAAAATGCTGATCGGGTGCTAGGGAAGAAACTAGAGTTTGCCAAGGATGATAAACGACAGCGATCGCCCGATTCTGTTACTTTCTATCCAGTCTTGGACATTGCCAACCAAGAAATTCGCGAAGTTAGGGCATATCAAACCCTGCCAAATACTGGCAAGCTGCAATTAGTCAGTCGGGTAGAAGTGAATGGCTTAGATGACTGGTTTGTACTGGCACCAAGGAGTAACTTTGCGGTTAGGGAGAAAATAAAATTTAAGGGCGATCGCTTTGGGTTCAAGCAGTTACAGCTAATTAGTGGCGAGATTCCTAGTTATGGCAATTGGTTCATGGCGACTGGCACAAATGCGAAAGCTGAATATGGTGTGGTCTTGGCATACGTTTCCCAGCCCCGTCCCTCCTTAGTGGTACTATCGGAATGGAGAAGTAATCCGAACAAACTGCCCCAGTGGCAAAATTTAGTTCAAGCCTCAATCAATTGGGCACAGAGCCGTAAACCTGCGGAACTCTCAGGCAGTGAGGTGCAAAGTGGGTTGACTAAGCGGGAGCCACAATTTGTAGTTGAGCACCATCAAGATTTTGAGCCTGACTTCCAGATCTTTCAGCCCGAACTAATTTCTAATCCGCTTCAGCCTCTAAACCTGCGCCAAATTACTCTAAATGAGGGCTTGGGTCTACCCACTAGCTATGGTGAATCTCTGCTCCTAGCTAGCTCAGGAGTTTGGTCTACTGCCTTAGAAAAGCTAGAGCAGACAAAAGCCGAATTGCAATCTCAACAGAAACAGCTATCTGCCTATGTGTTAGAGCAATATGCCCTAATCGCTGCCCACGCCCAATTTACTTCAACTCAAGCTGATCGCCCTAAGCTTACTCCCGGTAGACAAGCACTATTGTTAATGATTGATGGACGTTGGGTAGAAGCGATCGCTGTAGCAGAGGCTTCAGAAAATAACGCCAAAAGTGTACTTGATACGCTCAAGCCCTTTGCTCAAAATATTTTGGTGCGAATGCAGGTATTACAGAAAATTAAAAGTGAAAATTTTGGCTTGGCGCGTAGTGCGGCAGCGATCGCGGTAATGGCTGAGCAGGGATTGCAGGCGGCGAAAAAATGGCTAAGCACTAAAGGTGATGATTTAACCGAAGCGATCGCTCTTTTAGATCGATTAGATGTGATGCCCTTCAAGCTTCAACCGCAGCAGATTTTGGGTAAGGTGACCGCTATTGTGAGTCGCAATCCTGGTGGTGGCTGGCTAATTGAGCCTAAATCCTTGCCTGATACCGAAAATTGGTATGTGGTGGATGTATCTCTAGTGCGTGATCAGGAAAACTGGCAGGTGGGCATCTTCTCCGAATTAGTAGGGCGCTCTCCAATTGCAGTTTGGAAGCTGTTGGGATTAAACCGTAATGACACCCTTACTCTCTCAGTCCTAGATGACCTGGGGCTTAGTACCAGTTCTTTCCTGCGGGCTCACTCCTATGCGGTAACCAGTGAAGGAAAACTGCGATTACTAGTGGCGGGTTCCCCAGATTTAGCTCAAAGCCTGAAAAAAAGTGAAATCCCAGCGATCGCTACCACTAACGGCAGCTTACTAGCTACGACGGGAATTGATACTACGCCGATCAACTTACCCACACCAATTTTTGAACGGATCAATCTCAGTCTCTACCAAGAACTCCAAAGTTTAGGCGAAGTTTCCCTCAACCCCGAAGACTTCCGCCGTCAGCTTGGTAGTTGGACTCTCAAAAGTATTGACCTAAACGGGAATGGCAGGGTTGATTATGTCCTAGAAATTGACCGCCTAAAAATTGACCTTGGCGATCGCCGCTATCCAGTTATTGTTGCTTTTGATCCCGATGGCAATATTCTTTATAGCGAAATTTCAGGCGATCGCTCAAGGCGCTGGATTACCGTACTCCCAGGCAAAGTTGGCGGACAAATTCTGACTGAAGTAGACGGAAACTATGAGATCTGGGCTTTACCTCAGTAATTGCGCAATTTTTTCAGGTGTAAGCGCTAAAACCCGATCTAAAACTAAGTCTGCACCTTTCAACCTTAATAAATTACCGTAACTAATAGAATCTTCCACATGAGGTGGGATTACTCCTACTGCCCAAAACTGGTAATTGGGATTTGATGCCCTTGCCTGCCCAATTGTGAGCATATCCGCCACCGTATCTCCCACATAAATTACCTTGCGGCTAAAACTAGAGGCTTGCTCAAGTTGCTGTAATACTAAAAATAAGCCAGTAGGATCAGGCTTGCCAGGTGCATCCTCCATTGCTACCAAAACTGGGTCAACAATATTTAAGCGCTCAAGCACAAAGCTGGCAGAGCCACGGGTTGCACCGCTAAAAAAGCCCCAACTAATGCCTGCCTTAGTCAAATCTTGAAAGTATTGACAATTGGCGATTAGCGGCTCGTCTTGAATATAGCCATTCCAATTTGTACCTCGATAGCGCTGCTGAAAAAATTCTATCACTTGAGCTAAAGAGATTTTTAGGGGTAGCGATCGGGTAATAGTAAAGCGGCTTATAAGCTCCAAAGATGCTTCCCAATCATTATTCCATAGCCCTTCTGCCTTTAATTGATCAATGTCTAACGCTGTTGGTCGATAGTCCCTGGCAGTAAAATGCTCCACCGTATCGGCTAATGCCCGACGATAAGAATTGGAAACATCTCGCAGTACTCCATCAATGTCAAAAATTAAGCTAGCTTCCATTGTAAATTTTGTGTTAATCTCAGAGATCGCAGTAGAAAAGGCTTCAACAATAGGGAGGTAAGATTAATTTGTCTCAGTTTATTCTAAAAATTCTTTGGTTAGAAGAAAACATAGCACTAGCCGTAGATCAAGTGGTAGGAAAAGGACATAGTCCGCTAACAAAATATTTTTTCTGGCCGCGCGATGATGCCTGGGATCAGCTCAAGTCGGAGATGGAATTAAAACCCTGGATCTCCGATCAAGAAAGAATCGAGGTATTAAACCGTGCCACCGAGTTGATTAATTATTGGCAAGAAGATGGCAAGGGCAAACCGATGGCTGAAGCTCAAGCCAAATTTCCAGATGTAATGTTTACGGGCAGCGCCTAATCATTATTTTGAACCGATTGATAATCATCAGAAAGCCCCATCACTGGGGCTAATTTTTTTATCTAAATTTAGAGTTATTTATAGAAAGCTACAAGTTACTCTTCAAGATCTGGCATTGCCAACACTGGCTCAGTTTTGCGGTTGATTCCTTTCTCAAAACCAGCTACAGCTGCCCGAGCACGACCTGCGTGCCAAAGGTGACCGATCAAGAAAAAGAATGAGAGCACAAAGTGAGAGGTTGATAGCCAAGAGCGCGGAGAGACAAAGTTCACAGCATTAATCTCAGTAATAACACCGCCCACAGAGTTAATCGAACCCAAAGGTGCATGGGTCATATACTCAGCTGCGCGACGAACTTGCCAAGACTGGATATCATTTTGCAACTTATCAATGTCTAGTCCATTAGGTCCGCGCAAAGGCTCTAACCAAGGTGCGCGTACATCCCAGAAGCGCATAGTCTCACCACCAAAGATAATCTCACCAGAAGGAGAGCGCATTAGATACTTACCTAAGCCAGTAGGACCTTGAGAAGTACCAATATTTGCCCCTAATTTTTGGTCGCGCACGATGTAGGTGAATGCTTGTGATTGAGAAGCTTCAGGTCCAGTAGGTCCGTAGAACTCACTCGGATACACAGTGTTGTTAAACCAGACATAACAGGTAGCAATAAAAGCCATGAGTGACAATGCACCCAGACTGTACGAAAGGTAAGCTTCGCCCGACCAAACAAAAGCGCGTCTTGCCCAGCCAAAGGGTTTGGTAGCAATGTGCCAAATACCGCCAGCGATGCACATAAATCCGACCCAAATATGACCACCAACTACATCTTCTAGGTTGTTTACGCCGATGATGTTACCAGAGCCGCCAAATGGCGAGCTAAACACATAGCCAAAAATCACTAGAGGATTAATGGTTGGGTTAGTAATAACTCGCACATCGCCGCCGCCTGGCGCCCAAGTGTCATATAAACCGCCGAAGAACATGGCTTTTATCACTAGCAAAAACGCACCACATCCGAGCAAGATTAGGTGATAGCCAATGATGTTGGTCATCTGATTCTTATCTTTCCAGTCGTAGCCAAAGAAGCTGGAGTAGTTTTCCAATACTTCAGGCCCGCGTAGAGCATGATAAATACCGCCGAGTCCCAAAACCGCTGAAGAAATTAGATGTAAAACACCTACGACAAAGTAGGGGAAAATGTCGACTACTTCACCGCCAGGACCAACGCCCCAACCTTGAGAGGCTAGGTGGGGTAAAAGAATAAAGCCCTGCTCATACATCGGCTTTTCAGGCACAAAGTGAGCTACTTCAAACAAGCACATTGCACCTGCCCAGAAGACGATCAAGCCAGCATGGGCAACGTGAGCGCCTAAAAGTTTGCCAGAGAGGTTAATGAGACGAGCATTTCCAGACCACCAAGCAAAGCCGCTTGAATCCAGAGTTCGCCCGCCCACACCTAAATTATTAAGATTGATGGTTGCAGTCACGAGAGCTAATCTCCGTAAATTTTTATTACTAACGTTTGTCTATTTTAACTAGATATTAGAAATCAGCCATCAGTATCTAAGATTTAATCTCAAAACATACTGAAGGCTGACTGGTTTCAATTAAACCTGAATAATTTATTCAACCTTTCAATGGTTTATAGCGCATTACCACGAGGAAGAACTTCTTCAGGAAAGATGAATTTCTCGGCGGGCTGGTCTTGAGGTGCCATCCAAGCGCGGATGCCTTCATTCAGAAGTAAATTCTTGGTATAGAAGGTTTCAAATTCAGGATCTTCAGCAGCGCGTACTTCCTGGGAGACAAAGTCATATGCACGCAAGTTGAGCGCTAGACCGACTACGCCGACACTAGCAAACCAAAGTCCAGTTACGGGTACAAACAACATGAAAAAGTGTAACCAACGCTTGTTTGAGAAAGCAATTCCGAAGATCTGACTCCAGAAACGGTTAGCAGTAACCATAGAATATGTTTCTTCAGCCTGGGTAGGATTGAAAGCGATGAAAGTGTTAGAGCCTTCGCCGTCTTCATACAAAGTGTTTTCTACAGTTGCGCCATGAATTGCACAAAGTAGAGCGCCACCCAAAATCCCAGCAACACCCATCATGTGAAAAGGATTAAGTGTCCAGTTGTGGAAGCCTTGGAAAAACAGGATAAAACGGAAAATTCCTGCTACGCCGAAACTAGGTGCAAAGAACCAACCAGATTGTCCTAGTGGGTAGAGCAAAAATACAGATACAAACACAGCGATTGGACCAGAGAAAGCGATCGCATTATAAGGACGAATACCTACCAGGCGAGAGATTTCAAACTGACGTAGCATGAAGCCAATCAAGCCAAAAGCACCATGAATAGCTACGAAAGTCCAAAGTCCACCGATTTGACACCAACGGGTAAAGTCACCTTGAGCTTCAGGTCCCCAAAGGAAGAGTAGAGAATGACCCATGCTAAGTGCAGGAGTAGAAACAGCAACGGTCAAGAAGTTTGCACCTTCAAGATAGCTAGATGCTAAGCCGTGGGTGTACCAAGATGTAACAAAGGTGGTTCCTGTCATCCAGCCGCCAACTGCCAAAAAGGCAGTAGGGAAAAGAAGTAAGCCACTCCAGCCGATGAATACGAAGCGATCGCGCTTTAACCAGTCGTCAAGGACATCAAACCATCCTCTTTCGACCTGCTGCGCTCTTCCAATTGCAATGGTCATAATCAAATTCCTATAAATTTAAGATTTCAAAGTTTTGAGTGGATAACCTATGACTTAGTCATAATTTTTAAATAAATCTTCTTGAATAAATCAGTTTGGATAAATCCGAAAATTTACATAAAAGACTGCAGCCAAGCATTACTTTAAATTAAGTTTTTTTATATCTTGCCCATGCCAAACAGTTACTAAATACATTTCTACGGGAAAGAAATACCAGGATATAAATCCTCACAATTTTATCAAGCTAGATAATTTAGTTATAAAATACCTCAGTGTATCTTTGCCTATGTAAATCTAAAAGAAGATTTGCCTTTAGATATTCGGTTAGCTATTTGTTAAGCATGAGTAGTATAAATTTACCAAACTGGCAACCTAAAATGCTCAATTATTCTCGGCTAATCTTAACACAACTTAACGTTGGGATCAATATCAAGAGCCACTTAACCAACCAAAAAAGCCTGTCTTTTTCTCCTTAGCTGGAGGCTTGATTCCATCTGTTTTTTTATCTCCACCTTCTAAAGCGTCTAACTTGGCAAGATTATCTTTAGCTAGAGGTTCCTGGGGATTAAGCTTGAGCGCTTGCTTAAAACTACTTCTGGCCATGCTGCCTAGCTTACGTTGCATATAGACATATCCCAGCAGGGCATGAGACTTGCTGCTATTTGGATCGATTTGAATTGCTGTACGCAGTTCTTGAATTGCCAGCGACCACTGTTGTGCTGCAACTAATTGCTCTGCCATGGTCAAGTGTTGATTGAGAGAGTTAGTAGGTCTTTCGATTGGTTTAGGGGAGTAAGAGCTATTGCGGTTTTGACTGTTAGAGGCGGAGCTGTTACCCAAAGATATAGGACTGCCTGTATAGCCTGGAGCGGCACGACCAACGGTAAGTGTAGAGGGACCAGCACTAAAATGCTGATAGCCTTCGCGAACTAGAATAAATACCAGGTTGAGTTCACTAAGTTGAGCAATATTCTCTAGGATCTGATCAAGATGTTCATACTGGACTTGGGCGATCGCGAGAATGGCTTTTTCATAGTCGTATTGCAACTCTTTGGGAAAGTAAAGTAGCTTTTTAGCGGCTTCTGATTGAGGAGAGAGGCGCTCATTGCGTTTGAGCAGTCTTTTTGCCAGCAATCTCAGGATTTCGGCATATTCAATCCGTTCTCGCTCTTGGTTGAGAGTACTGTAAGCGGGGTTGACTAAGCGAGAGAAGTAGCGGGTAGCTTTAATTTTTTCTTCAGGCGGGCGACCATAGACATCAGGGTGAAGATGCTTAGCGATCGAGAGATAGCGTTTACGAACTTGCTGGGCGGTGGCGGTCACAGGGATCCCAAGGATGGCATAGTAATCCTGAAAGTCGGGTTGATACTGACTTATTCCTCGATTAATTCGCAATGCCCTTGAGATTTGCACTATTACCCCCTACTACTTACTACTGCATTCTGCCGCTATCAATGCCATTTTGAAGGTCGAGCCTTTATGTGATCGAAGTGATGATTATCTTGCTGATATTACATAGTTTCTTGGTCATTGTCTCAGTAATTAGCTAGGGATTAACCGATAATTTTGTATGAGTTCTATCACTATTTGGGGGTGATTGAATGCTATGCCCTAAAGTAACGATTTTTTGTTTGCCGCTACCTGTATTTTGCCTTACAGCATTAAATGTTCATTCGGAATGTTTAATTAAAAATATAGCTTAACTACTGTCCAAACTCAATTCTGGCTTGGTTTACAATTTTGTGGTGATCACTAAGACATTTTCATATTCTGAGTTAAGGGCTCACAGCCTGGGAGAGCCAGGTAAATGCATCTTTAGCAGGAATTTTTCTATACTGCCAACGCATTTGTGGATTTTTTCGTAATTCTAAGCGATCAACTAGCTCAGGATCTAGTAAAAGTAGACAGAAGTTGGCTGAGGGTTGCGAAGGATCGGTAATCGTCTCTGGGACTAAACTTTTAGCTGACTCAGAATCTTCTAAGGGCATACCAGGGTCGCACCAGCTAAATTGAATGCGGGCGTTGTCGGATAGATCATGCCAAGCAATGTGGCGTAGTTTTTGCCAAGCAGGATTAGTTTGCTCAAGATCAATGGTAGAAATTTTGCCAGCAATCCGAAATTGTTCACGGGTATTAGGGAAATACCAACAGGCTTCTGCCCAAGAATTTACTTTTAGCTGTTGAATTTTATCGGTGCGGCGATCGCTCACAAATTTGAGCAAGTTACTTTGACCTGGCAAGTGATCTACAAATCCACGAAAAACCAGAGTGCGATTGGTGGGGCGACCAGT
>Ga0163144_10014404_pt1 | contig 16412 bp, 7 predicted proteins | sample OliLak19BULKMAT1_FD_123175 | JGI IMG/M metagenome (GOLD analysis project Ga0163144, IMG submission 123175) | Freshwater microbial mat bacterial communities from Lake Vanda, McMurdo Dry Valleys, Antarctica - Oligotrophic Lake LV.19.BULKMAT1 | ecosystem: Environmental > Aquatic > Freshwater > Lake... | reverse complement strand
TCACCCAATTCAACTAGTCTCTGGGGGTCAGGGGGCGGTGCGCGATGCCCACGACCCCGTTGCCCTTCCTCCGCACGGAAAAACGCCCGCGACAAAACCGCAGCGGATCGTGAATAATACCGGATTAATTGTCCGGGACCGCTTCATTGCTTGAACATCGGGCTCTGCCGGTCGCCGCGCGATAGCAGATACGCGAGTAGATCGAGAATCTCCCCTTCGTGGAGCGTGTTGAGCAGGCCCTCGGGCATCAGCGAGACAGGAGACTTCTTCGTCTCCTCGATTTCGTGACGTTTGATGCGGGACTGTTGATTGGGATTCAGCATGTCGGAACTGATCATGATGTCGTCCCCCTGCAGGTTGACGATGCGGCCGGTAATTATTCGGCCGTCGTTGGTGACGACGGTTACCGACTCGTACTGATCGCTGATGACCTTGCTCGGCACGACGATGGATTCGAGCATGTCGCGAACGCTGAACCGGCCGGCCAGGCCCGATAGGTCGGGGCCCAGTCCGCCGCCCTCATTATTAAAGCGGTGGCAGGAGAAGCACTTGCTGGCGGCGAACATGGCCCGCCCTCGATCGTAATCGCGATCTTTCAGACCTGGCTCGGTGGCCGAGGCGAGCTCGTCGAGCGTCCAGTTCTTGACCAATGGCCGCTGGGGCAATGCCGCCGCGGTATCTGCCTGGGCCGGTTTAGCATCGATAATCGTTTGCAGTTGCGCTTTCTCTGCTTCGCTCAGGCTGGCGACCGCATCGCGTTTGATATTGTTCATGAACCCCGGAAAGCTGTTGCCCCCTTTGTAAGCGGCCGCTGTGAGGAACCAGGTGAAATAAGACTTACGCAGCTCGGGTGTCCAGCCGACGTTCAGGGCCTTCAGCGCCCTCGCGTAGTCGATCTGCTCTTCTTGCGTTGGCGACTTTTCCAAGAGTGCAACAATCTTAGCTGCCGCATCGGGCGATTGCAGAAACACTAACAGTTGCACGAGCTCGGCGTTCAACTCCCGGCTCTTGGCCGGAAAGTGGGCATTGAGTCGAGCAACGAGCGCTGCGCTGTCCTTTGGCTTGCCGAAACGGCTCAAAACCACCTCGTAAACTCGCAACAGATCGAGCTTTTGAGCGTGATCGAGTTTGTCCCAATCCAGTCGACCCAGCGCGGCAAGAAGTTGGTCGCCAACGAGTGCATTCGGTTGCGGGTCATCCTTTCCTCGGTGCGCCGGATCCTTGGCCGAAACCTGAGCCAACGCGAGCAATGCTTCTAAAGCCGCTTCAGGATTTGCGGCATCCGCCAGGGCTTTTGCTTGCCACTGCTTGGGATCTTGAAATTCGACGGCAACGCGGGCAGCCCAACGGATGAATCGGTCGGCATCGCCCAGCATGGGCCAGGCGGCGTCGATGGCCTTGGCATCCGCGTGGCCATGAAAGGTCTCCAGGTGACGCCGCGCGGCGCGGGCTTCGACCGCGGCGGGCACGGCGGTTGCCTCGGCAGGCGCCGTTGGTTCCTCACCAATGTACTTGACGCGGTACAGGCCCGACTGAGTTTTGCGCCCGCCTACGAGGAAATACATCGCACCGTCTTGCGGATGGACGACGATGTCCGTCAGCGCGAGCGGTGTGCCAGCCACAAACTCCTCGAGTTCGCCCCCGTACGTCGAGCCTTGCGGTTTGAGATGCAGAGCGTAGAGCTTGCCGTAGCTCCAATCGCAAAGATACAGAGCCTGCTGATACTTGGCCGGAAACTTCGCGCCGTAGCCGAAGGTGACGCCCGTCGGCGAACCCGGCCCCACGTTGACGATTTGAGGCAGGCTATCGATGTAATAGGGCGGCCATTTGCCTGAGCCACCGCGATAGCCATAGTCGCCGCCGCTGACAACGTGCAGCACACGTGTCGGCCGATACCAGGACGTGTTGACATCCCACTCCATGTCGGAGTCGTACGTGAACAGCTCCCCGTCGCGATTGAAGGCCATGTCGAACGGGTTGCGGAAGCCCATCGCCACGAGCTCCCATTGCTGGCCATCGGGGCTGACACGGTAGATCGTGCCGCCGGGGGCTTTCTCGCCCGCCATGAAGCCGGCGCCGTCGGGCATGCGGGGCAGCAAATTGTCTTCGCCCCAGATTTGTGGAACGAGCGAGCCGACAAGGTTCGTCAAGCGCGTGGCGTTCCCCGCAACGACATACAGCGATTTGCCATCGGGCGCGAGGACGACGGCATGCGGCCCGTGCTCGGCGCCGTCGTTGGTGAGCTTGCGAAGTTGTTCGACCTTATCGAGTTTGTCATCGCCGTCGGTGTCGCGCACGCGATACAGCCCGGTCTGATACTGCTGGCCACGGTTGACCACGACATACAGGCTGTCGAACGCCCACAAAAGTCCCTGCGCTTCGCCGAGGGCGATATCAATGGGCTCGACCTGCGGTTCGGCAGTCGCTCCGATCGGCGGCGGTGTGACACGGTACAGTTTTCCATACTGATCAGAAACAATCAGTCGGCCCTTTGGGTCGACGGTCATATTGACCCAGGACCCTTGCGTTTCCTTGGGAACGGAATAGAGCAAGTCGACTTGGAAGCCCTGGGGGGATTTGATCCGCACGGCAGGGTCGGTGGGCGGTCCGGCCTTTGCGGCGGCAGTGCGGAGCGCTTGAATGCTCCGTTTTTGCTTCGGTTTGGCGGCGTCTTTGCTCTTTTGAGATTCGTCAGCGGCGAGTGCGAGGTTCGGCAAGACAGCCAATACGATCAACAATCGAAGGAGCATCATGGGGCGGCGTTCCAAGTTAGAAATCGCAGAGGGCGGGGGTGGGCGGGAAGGGACCGTGCGGCACTAGCTTGACGATAACATGCCTCGCGCCAGGATTCCAGCATCATGCCTATTTCCCATGGAGCTTGCGGGGATCGCCTCCGCCACGCACAAGCTGCAACTCTTGGTTGCCTGGTTCCCGGCGGTCGGCGCGATCGCGCCAGGCCAAATGCCGGCTAGCTCAGGGCCTCATCGGCCCGACGATTGCCTCGCGAATGTCAACCTGCACGAACGTCAGCTTTTTGTAGTCGTCTCGCTCGTAAATCAAACCCAGACAGCCATCTCCGAGCCACGTCAGGCACGAATACGCGGCCGATCCTGCTTCGATAGTCCTTGTGAACGGCCACGATTTCCCTTCGTCATGACTGATGCGCAACGTGAGCTGCTCGCGCTTCTTGGTCGACGCCGGATTGGTAAAGACAAGCAGTTGCGCGCCGGGTTTTCCCGCAGCGTCAATCGCGATGATGCTGGCCTGGCAAACTGGTTCGATTAGCGTCGAGTCGAATTCCAGCGCGGACCAGGTGGCGCCACCGTCGTTGCTGCGCGCGATCGCCCGCTTGCCGCCGCGTTCGGGCTTCCCCCCCTCGCGACCCCAGTAGTTACGCGCATTCATCATCAATTCGCCACTGCCCAGCTCGACGACCTGACATTCATCCGTGTGCCGATCCAGGCTCCCTCCCAATTTCCACGATTGGCCGCGGTCATGGCTGAAGAAGACATGCGATACCATGACCTCCTTGCCGTCGACCATCTCCCGGTGATCGCAGGGAATGACCAACCGGCCTTTGTGCGATCCGCGCTGCAATTGAATGCCCACGCCAGGTCCCGTGGCATACCAGCCCCAGTCCTGCTTTTTCACGTCGGCGGTGATCTCGCGAGGTTTGTCCCAAGTAAGCCCATCGTCGCTGCTGGACGTGACGAACACATCGTCGTTGTCGCGACAGAACGGCAGCCAGATCGTGCCGGTCTGTTGGTCGACGACGGGACAAGGGTTGCCGATTGTAACCGGCTTCACGCCCCCTTCTTCGTGGACGAGCTGCGTCGCTTGCCAGGTGCGGCCTTTGTCCGAACTTCGCCGCAGCAACAGGTCGATATCGCCCGCGTCGGAGCGTGACGACTTGCGACCCTCGCAGAACGCCAGCAGCGTGCCCTTCTTTGAGACCAGCAGCGAGGGAATGCGATAGCTGTGATAGCCGCCTTCGCCGCTTACAAACACATCCGTCGTGAAACCGCACGCCGCATTGGCGGGTTTCTCCCGAGTGGCTTGGGTGAGCGACGCAGAATCGTTCATGTCGCGCAAGGCTTCAAAGGGCGGCTCCCAGGCTTCGGCGCCGTACTCTCGCGTGGTGAAAAAATTGAATAGATATACGCCATCGGCGCCGTCTTTCCGTCGGAGCCTTGCGATACGGCGATAATCGTCCGCGGAAAGGTATTGTTCCTTTTTTCCGCCCGTGGTGCATTCGATGCCCCCGTAGACTGGGATGCCAGGCAACAGGACTTTCCAAGGGCGAATCGGCAAGTCAGCTCGATCGAACAGGAATTCGGAGACGACGACGAAGTCGATCCACTTGCGATTCGCCCAGGCGACGGGATCGCAACCAAGCTCACGGCACGACGCGTAGGTCGGGACTGCCCGTCCGTAGTTCGACGGAATTCGTACTCCCAGAACGAGCCGACGGCCGCGCTCTTTTCCAACCTGGTCGAGAACGGTGCGCACGCGTTCGACCAAAGCGTTCATCTTCGAGATGCGCTGCTCGGTGTTGTCGTTTTTGAAGTACGTGGGAAAGCGGTTGAAATCGAGCTCGATGCCATCGCAGTCGTAGCGGCGAACTGCCTCTTCGATCAATTTCAGCGTATATTCCCGCACTTCTTCGCGACCGAAATCCAGTGCTCCTTTGCCGAGTCGGCAATCGCGATGATCCTGCCAGAATTGGGTGCGAAGAAAATCATTGCCGTGGTCGTCGTTCATGCGAAACGACAGCAAGGCCTCGCGCCCACGACGCTTGGCTTGCGAGAGCATCACGGCATAGGGATCGACGCCTGCCGCAAAGAACCGTGCGAGGTTCTCGAAGCGCTGTTTTTCCGAGGCCGGCCATTTCGCGCGGGCGTCGGGCGGAACCAGTGTTCCACGCAGCGTGCCGACTTTGCTTGGATAATACATGACCTGCGCATTGACACAGACAAGCACGGTGTCGACCTGGCTCCCCTCGTAGGTCACTTCATCAATCAATCGACGCACGTCATCGGCCGTGATGGCCACAGGCCCCTTACTGCCGGCTCTGGTCGTCATGCAGGAATCGCCGTCGAAGTTGTACATCACTCGTCGCTGGCGCGCAGGAGGTTCGTCCGCGATTGACTTTGTCGCCATGCCGATGGAAGCACCAGCGACGAAGGCGATCGCCGCGAACGTAGTCAGCCACTTTGTCGAATTCATGTCGTGTCTCACTGCACTTGCCGAGCCGCGGTCAGTTGCGCAATACGTTGGACTGGTAATCGACACAAAAAAACCGCTGCCCGAATTGCTCGGGCAGCGGTTTCAATTCTACTATCCCAGTCGCATCACGGCTTGTGGAGCCCAACAAAATCTCCGGGCCGCTCGGTCGTGGGGGAAACTTACTTGACCAGCTTCTCGACGTCCGCCAAAACGGCGTCGATCGCCTTCTCATTCAGGTCGCCTTTAGCGAAGGCATGGTTCGCGGTGACCTTGCTGTTCTTGGCGATGATGATCGTCACTTCGGCATCGGGGTTGATCCCGTAGTCGGCCGGTCCGTTCTCGAACTCAACGGGAACCACCAGCGGCACGTTGGCCAACTTGGACTTCGTGCTGAACTCCTTGGCCTTGGCTTCCAGGGCTTCGCGATCGGCGCCCAGCATGCTAACGAACGCGGCCAATTGCTGCTTGCTGTTCGATTCGACGGCCGTGTCCAACTTCTTCACGAGCGCTGCGACCTTGGCATCCGCGGTGCGCGAGAAAACCATGACCATCGGACGCTGGCCGTACTTGCAGCGGTAGCACAACTCGTCGCCGACCTTGACCTTGTCGTCGGGGCCAGCGCACTTGACGACGTCAAAGGGACCAATCGGCTTGCCCGATTCCAGACCGCTCTTTAATTCGGCGGCCGCCGCGACGCTGGCGAGCAGGGTCAGGGCCATGCAGGTGGTGAAAGCTTTTTTCATAGCGATCCTCGTCTCCCTCAAAGTGATGGAAATGACACACAAAAACGAACGGTAGGCTTTCGCGCGATCCACGTGGACCGACACGTCATCAATTGTGGTGGGGTTCAATAGCGGAAGGCGTAACAGGCGGAAAACCTCCGACGCAATCAATAGCCTCGCAGCGCGGGCCCTTTCTTACAAGTGGGCGACTCGCTCCAGGTCGCACGCCTGTTGCTCGCCGCATATTCACATTTTCGCGCTCCCCGGCCCCCTCGTTGTGCCAACGAGCTTACGACGATTTTAGCGGTCGGCGCGGCGATGGCAAGGAATTAACGCGGATCGCCAGCAGCGGGCGCATTGTGTTTAGTTTCGCACAGATTTCCATTGATTCGCCAAAGTGGCTAAAGCCGCTATTTACCCGCGATTCTGGGAATTCCTCGGTGCCATCTCCGTGAAATGAAACGACTTCTATCGATTCGATGACCGACCTGCGGAGTTGCTTCATTGGGTCAACTTCAATTACGATGGTCAAGCAGGTCGGACATTTCTGGCGCAATCGGTCCACGCTAGAATGCTCAGCTAACTCGCGTCTTTTCGGGTACGTTGCAAGGAATCACGATGAGACACTTCGTCGGCAGGTTACCGAGGCCCGCCCTGGTCGCCGTGCCGATCTTAGTGTGCGCTTGTGTTTTGCTCGCGCAGCGCTCGCCCGCGGCCAAGCCTGAAGCCGCGAAACGAGACAGCAATCGCTCCCCGGTGGATCTCGTCTTGTCGGCGGATGAAGTATGGTTGGTAACCGCCAATCAGACCGCCGATACGATCTCGCTGGTTGAAGTCTCCTCGGGGCGAACGGCCCGTGAGATTGCCTGCGGCGCGCATCCATCGGCATTGGCGTCGCACGGAGATACGCTGCTGGTCAGTTGCAGCTATGCCGGAACTTTAGAGCGGTTCCAATGGCGCGGCGGCTCACTCGAGCCGGTGGCAAAAATCGCCTTGGGATTTGAACCGCTGGGCGTGGCGATTTCGCCCGATGGAAACTTGGCCTATGTCGCACTTACGTCGGCCGCGGAAGTGGCCGTGGTTGATTTGCAACGCAATCAACTGGTCGAAAAGATCTCCGTCGGTCGCTGGCCGCGTTATGTGGCGCTATCGCCCGACGGCGCGCGACTGGCCGTCAACTGCAATGGCGATCGCAGCATCGCGGTTGTCGACACGAAAACCCGCAAGCAATTGTTTGCCAACGAATTTGGGGGCATCAACGCGGGGCACATGCAAGTCTCTGCCGATGGGAATCAGGTTTACTTTCCCTGGATGATCTACCGCCACAATCCCATCAATGAGCGAAACATCCGACTCGGTTGGGTGCTGGGGACCCGGATCGCGCGGGTCCGCATGGACGAAAAAGCACAACGCGAGGCCATCACGCTCGATCCGCGAGGCGAGGCCGTCAGCGACCCGCACGGGCTCGCGCTCACCAGCGATGAGCAATGGATGGTGTCAACCGCCTCGGGCACGCACGAGTTGTTGATCTACGAATTGCCGGGGCTGCCGTTTCAATCCACCGGCGGTCCGGGCGACCACATCGATCGCGCGCTGGCGGCCAATCGGCATCGCTTTGCCCGCGTGCCGCTGGGTGGCCGGCCGATGGCCGTGCGAATTACCAAGGACAATCGCCGCGCGCTGGTCGCTAATTATCTCGCGAACAGCGTGCAAATCGTGAATCTCGAAAAGCGAGCGATAGATCGCACCATCGAACTAGGAGGTTCCGCGGCGCCGTCGCTCGCGCGGCGCGGTGAGGCAATTTTCTACGACGGAGCCCGGAGCCTCGATCAATGGTACAGTTGCCACAGTTGCCATTACGACGGCGGCGGCAACGCCGTGACCATGGACACGATGAACGACGGCAGCTATGGAACGTTCAAGACGGTGCCCTCGCTCTACAATGTGACCCGCACAGCGCCTTGGACGTGGCATGGTTGGCAGGCCGATCTGGATGCGAGCTTTCGCAAGTCGCTGACCGAGACCATGCTCGGGCCCACTCCAACGGACGACGACGTGAAGGCGCTGGTCGCTTATTTCGATCAAATGCAACCGGCGCCCAATCCGCACCGCAAGTCCAACGGCGAGTTGACCGAGGCGGCCCAGCGCGGCGAGAAAGTCTTTACGAGCGACAAAGCCGGCTGTGCGAACTGCCATCGCGGCGCGGAGCTCACCGACGGGGAGATCCACGACGTAGGACTCGGTTCGCCCAAGGACGTTTACCAGGGTTTCAATACGCCCTCACTGCGGGGCGTTTACCACAAGGTGCGGTTGTTGCACAACGGGCGGGCACAAAGCATCGAAGAGGCTCTTAAAGATCTCCACGCTCCGCAAAACGTCACCGGTCACGGCGAGCTGTCGGCCGACGACTTGTCGGATCTCGTCGAGTTCGTGAAGTCGCAATGAGCGGAATGATGCATCCGCGGCGTTCTGGCGATGACGGCGGCTGCCTTGCGAAGGCGGATCGTACCCAAAGGCCGACCTCCTTGAACTTGCTCGGCGGCATTTCGCTGTCTTGGACCGCGGCGTGACGGGCGACGATCTGGCCGAGTTCTTCGGACTGGAATTCATACAGTAGAAATTCCCGATCCGCATCGCGCCCAGTGGCGCGAGACGCGATCGATCGGTTCTCCTCGACGGTGCATTGCGCCGCCAACGGGCGATGGCCAGCCAGCATTTCGAGATTCTAAACGCCATCGACAGCGGCGCTCAGGTCGCACTTGAGTTTCTTTGGACCGGCACGCTGGCTATTCCTGCGGGTGTTCGCATCTAGCGGCCCGCACTTTGCCGTACCGGGCCTTACTAGGCAGTTGTCCGCAGTTCCATCCTTCGATGCGCTCGGCGTGTGCGATTCAGTTCCGTCTGCACACGGAATCCTTCAGCTTCCGACGCAAAGCACTGCTTGCGCGCAGATCTCCTAGTCGACTGCGAAGCGACTGAATTGCGAGTGTGCGCAAGGCCAATGGCGAGTCCGCGTCGTTGGTTCTCTCTTTCCGTAAAAAATTGAAAAGAAGAACTCACGCCTCACTAATCATTCGCTCGCAAATGATCGCTAGCATGCGACTCGTTGTTTGAGCGTTTCCAAACGCGTCGCTTAAAGAGACCAGTATTTTCTGCGGTGCCGTTGTGCATCGGCGACGTTCGTAGGACTTGCGGCACCGATTCCTCTCATAAGAATGGACGATCGCCATGAAGGCCCGTACGCGTTCGGCGTTCACCCTCGTCGAATTGCTGGTGGTGATCGCGATTATCGGCATTCTCATTGGCTTGCTACTTCCCGCTGTGCAAGCGGCCCGCGAAGCCGCGCGACGCTCAAGCTGTATTAACAACCAGAAGCAGCTCGCCCTGGCCTGTGCGAACTTCGAATCGACGCACGGCTATTTTCCGCCCGGCGGACCAACCTGCGTCGACACTCAGCAGGACAACGTCACGCCGCAGGGATACCCCAACGCCGGCTACAAAAACAACAAGCTGCCCGCTTGGTGGGTGAGCGGTACGCAGGCGCCCGGTAGCACGAGAGCCGAGTGCTACGGTCCGAATTGGGCCGTGCAATTGTTGGGCTTTCTCGAGCAAACGCCGTTGGCAACTATGGCCTCGAGCGCGCTCACTAACTTTCCCGAAGATTCGTACGAAGCGAATCCGCCCGACAATTGGGACCTTAAGCGCAAGGATTACGGAAGCCTTGGCGCACGCGTGATGGCGCTCTGGCTATGTCCCAGCGCCGGCACCGACACGACGATCTACTACAACGACTTGGACGACACAGGAACCTACAACAGCGGCGGCAGCAGCGGTCCTTACGTCAGTGGAAGCATGGCGCTAGGGCACCTGAGCAAGGGCAATTACGTCGCCTGCTTCGGCGGCAACACGATGCTCAATGCCGTCCACGTCGAGTCGACCAACCCCGTGAATCCAAAGCCCGAGCTGGCCGGGGCGTTCGGCTTGGTTCGCATCCGCAAGTACCCGATCGGCGAGCGGCTGGGCCGCGGTAACAGCACTGCGATGATCACCGACGGAACATCCAACACGGTGTTGTTGAGCGAGGTGCTGACCTGGGACGAGCAGGATCCGGACATGGATGGCGACCAGGGCGAACCGGGCAACGACGATTGGCGCGGAGTCTGGATGGTTCCGAGTGCGGGCGCGAGCGCTTTCACCGGCCGTTATCCGCCGAATTCCAAGGAGCCCGACGTGATTCCCGCCTGTGGGAGCAAAATCACGCCCGGCGCAGCGCCGGACATGCCGTGCTTTGAGAATACCGACAGCGGCGGAAACGTCTGGGCGTCGGCGCGAAGTCGACACAAAGGAGGCGTCAACGCGGCGATGGGCGATGCTTCCGTCCGCTTCTTTTCCGACGCGGTCAATCCCGTGGTCTGGCAGGGACTATGCACGCGGCAGGGAGGAGAAGTTGCGACGGAAGGCAACTGAGATCGCTCGCGGCTTTGCCGAGACGTAGCCGGTCGCCTACTTTGCTCGCGCGATCTACGCGGGCTCGGATTGCATCCATCGGAACGACAGAGACAGACCATCAGAGGACGTCAGGAAGTTTCATCATAGCGTTCGCACCCACGTCTAGGGAGATCATATCATGCGCCGAAAGAATCGCCCCTCGCTCCTCAGTTCGATGTTGAGTCGGAAGGCCGGCAACACCCACTCGCCATCGGCCAGCCGCAAGTCAAATCTGCTTGTCGAAAACCTCGAACGCCGCGACATGCTCAGCGTGACGACGTTCCAACAGGGCGTCAGCGATTACACGGGGAATCAAGACACGATCCTCTACTCGATCTCGCCCAATGTCAATTTCGGGACCGACACCGGAATGAGCGTCGACCAGCAAGACATCGGCGGCGTGCGACAGGGGCTGGTTCGCTTCGACGATATCATTGGTTCGAACCCCAATCAGATTCCTGTGGGTTCAACGATCAACTCGGCCACCTTGACCTTTCAGGTCTTCAACGACTCCAACTCAGCCATGCAGATGAGCATGTACCGCATGCTCGCGGACTGGGACCAGTCGGTCGCTACGTGGAATACCTTCGGCGCCATTGGCGGGGTGCAGGCCTCTGAGGGAGAAGTGGAGAGCCTTCCCCCCGACGCGATTCTTTTCAACCCCGACGTGGGCATCCGGACGTTTGACGTGTCCACGTCGCTCCGCCATTGGGCGGCCGGCGAGGCCAATCATGGTTGGCTCTTTGAGAGCGCCGCCACCAACGGCTGGGATTTCAACACATCCGAGGCCTCTTTGGCGAACAGGCCAGTTCTCACTGTCGATTTCACGCCGCCCAGCGGCAGCGGGCAGTTTCGCTTTCTCAATTTGATTCCCATCCACACCGAGGGCGACAGCGGCACCACGACAGCGCTTTTGTCGGTCGCTCGCGTCGGCGGTGGTTCGGGCGCCGTTTCCGTTGATTTCGATATTACCGCCGGCGCCGGCACCGTGGCGGGCGAGGATTTTGACGCCGACAACCCCTCGAACGACACGCTCACGTTCCTTGCCAACGAAACCGTCAAGACCATTCCAATCACAATTCATGGCGATACTAGTCTCGAAGGCCTGGAGACCGTCCTTGTCACGCTTGCCAATGCCCAAGGTGGTGCAACGATCGATCCTGCCGCCAGCGTCGCCACGCTCACAATCGGCGACGACGATGCATTGATCAATGAAGTGTTGGCCAATATCACCACAGTTGGCGATGAGACCAATCGCGAGTACATCGAACTGATCGGCACGCCAGGCGAGAGCCTGGCGGGCTACTACTTCGTTATCTTCGAGGGCGAAGAGGAAGAGAACGGAGGCGCCGGCAGCGGCATCGCGGACCTGGTCGTCAACCTTTCGGAACAGAACTTCGGCAGCAACGGCCTGCTGGTGATTACGGGCACAAACTGGGCCTACACTAAGGACGCCGGTACAAACCAAATGACGCTCGCCGCCTTGGACGGCACCGGCGGAAAGATCGAAGATTCGTCGCAGACGTACGCCTTGATTCGCAGTACGACGAACCCCATGGTACAGGGCTCCGATTACGACACGGTGGGAGCGTACGAAGCCAATCCTCGCCCCGAGCTCTCAATTGGGACCGGAGTCGGAATCCTGGATCAGTTGCCTGTCGGCGCGCAGATCGTCGACAGCGTTGGCGTTGTCGAAGGGGGTGGCGGGGACCGCGATCGCGTCGCCACAACGGCCGCCGCGGGACATCCCGGAGTTCACGTTCACCAGCCGGACGGTCCCGCGTCCAGCGGCGGCGTAACGTCCGACGCGGTTACACGGCGGTTCGGTCAACACACTCCCAGCACGATCGGCGTCTGGTTTAACGGTGATATTCCCAACGGCGCTATTCCCGCCGCCTACGCCCACGGAACGACGACCATCAGCGTGGTCACTCCTGCTGGTGCACAGATTACGCCGGGCGCTCCGAACATTCAGCGCATCGTGGGCTTTTTGGCGACTGCGGTTAACGTCGACGAGTCGGCCGGGACGGCGACTCTTACGGTCACTCGGGTCGGCGATGACACGACTGCGATCGACGTCAGCTACGCCACCGTCAATGGCAGCGCACTGGCGGGGTTGGATTATGTCCTTGAAGCTGGCACGCTCCACTTCAACGTAGGGGACAGCTCCGAGGACATCGTGATCGATATTCTCTCCGACAGCGTGCCGGAAGGGTTCAAGACGTTTGGCGTGAATTTGAGCAGTCCTACGTCGCCATTTCTGATTACCGCCCGCACCGCGACGGTGACCATCAACGATGCGGACGTGCAGGTGCTCACCTTCCAGGAAGGCGACACCAACAACTACAGCGGTACGTCGGACACGACGCTCAATAGCATCCAGTCCGACGACCCGTTCGGAGGTACGTTCAGCGTCAGCGTCGACGAGGAGGTCGGTGCGTTGACTGGGACCGACGCACGTCCCAGCCAGGCCCTGCTCCGCTTCGACAACCTATTTGGCGCCACACTCGGCCAGCAGGTACCGCAAGGCTCGCAGATCTTCAGCGCATTTCTCACGCTGAACGTAAACAACCCAACTGCCGGCGACGCCCAAGTTCGACTGTTCCGCATGCTGCAAAGCTGGGATGAAGGCACGGCCACGTGGAGCGACCCGCGGGGATCGGCCGGTGACGGGATCGCGAACGGCGTCACACCCGACGACGTGGAAGCCACGGCCGAGATCAATAGCGTCGTAACCAACCCGGGCGGTTCGGGCCTAGTGAATATTCCGCTCGACCGCGACACCATTCAAGCCTGGGCCAGCGGCGCGTTGCCCAACTTAGGCTGGGCCATCGTTTCCGATTCGGGCAACGATTGGAACTTCAATAGTTCGGATACGATCGACCCGAGCTTGGCCCCCAAATTGACGATTCTCTATACTGCACCCAGCGGCCAGGGAACGTTCGGCTTCTCCGACACCGACTTTAAGGTCAACGAGAACGGCACGGCAAGCGTCACGGTCGCGCGAACCGGCGGGTCCAGCGGCGCGGTCAACCTCAACTATGAGATTGCCGCGGGCACGGGATCTCTCGGCGACATCACCGGCTCGGCCACGGGTACGCTATCCTTCGGCGACGGGGAATTGCTCAAGACCATTACCATTCCCATCGTCAACGACGCGGATCTGGAACGCAATGAGACGCTGAGCCTTACGCTCAGTGGCGCGGCCACGCTCGACCGACCGTCGGCCACGCTGACGATCCGCGACAACGATTTTAATCCTGCCAGCGCGGCACTGCTGCTCAACGAAGTCTTCATCAACTCGCCCGGAAACGATGGTGGGCATGAGTTCATCGAGTTAAGCGGCACGGCGGGAATCGGCATGGGCTCGCTCTACGTGATGATCCTCAGCGGCGACGTTGGACCGACGGAGGGAACGAGTGACCTGGTCGTCGACCTGGGTTCATTCTTGAACGGCGCCAACGGACACACACTGATCACGGCTCAGAACACTTTCGATTTCAATGTGCCGGCCGGCGCAACGCAAGTTGGCCGACCCGAACTGGACTTTGAGATTGTATCGAACGACACGGCCACTTACGCGCTGCTCTATAGTCCGAGTGCGAGCCTGCTGACGGGATCTTACGACTACGACTGGGACAACGACGGGTCGCACGAGCTGCCGGCTGGCGTGGTCTTTGTCGACTCGGTGGCGAACAAGGACAACGGCGCGGAGGACCAGACCTACGGACCGGCCGCCAACATCATCAACTCCAGCAACAATCCCGACGATTACGTGGCCGACGCCATCAGTCGCAAACGCGGCAACTCATCGCGCAACAACTCCACCGCCTGGTTCCACGGCGACCTGGTTGCCTTCGGCGACGACCCGTTGGTCTATGAGGGGCCACACTCGGTCGGTGCTCCCTCCCCCGGCACAGCCTTGACCCCCGGAGAGATCAATACCGGCACGATCGCGCAGAGCCCCTTGGTCTCGCTGACTGGAATCGCACCGAGCGTACCTGTCGGAACGGTAACACTCACGTTCAATGGTCCCGTTAGCCAGTTTCTCGCGGGTGGCGGCGCCGCCGGCGTGACCATCACAAAAACCGACGGGACGATCGATCCGCGCGTGAATGCCGAACCGGTCGTCGCGGGATTGGGAACGAATGCGCTTACGCTCACGTTCACCGGACCGGGTGTATCGGGAGGATTTCTGCCCGCCGGGTCCTATCAATTGAACTTTGTCGGCAACAGCCTGATCGGAAACGGGCGGGCCGTTGACACGGCCAATACGGCCCTGGCCACGGGCAGCAACTTCGAGTTCGAGTTTACCCAGCCCTTGGCCGGCGACGTGAACAACGACAACGTCGTCAATATCTTCGATATTAATTTCGTTTCGTCCCATTGGGCAGACACAGGCGCCCCGGGAATCGCCGGCGATGCGAATGCCGACGGAATCGTCAACATCTTCGACATCAACCTGATTTCCTCGAACTGGAGTGCTGCGCCTGGTGGTGGCACGGGTCTCAACGAAGGCGGGGGCGCAGGGGCGAACGTGCTTGCCGCGGAAGACGGCGACCATTCGCAATCAACCGGATTGCGGTTGGCGAATGCTCTCGCGGAATTGCCGAGCCAAAGCGCGGCCAATATTGATGAATCGGGCTTCGACCCGCGTGCGAAGTTCGGCCGTTGGCTTTCAGCCGCCGACACGCTCCGTCCGAGCCAACGTCCGTCCGAGTACCGCAGTGCGACGGAATTGGTCGACGCGGTCTTCGCCGACCGTGTCCAAGTCGAACAACACACCGCTCGAAAGACAACGTTGACGAAAGAGGCGAAGCTGGCGAGTTGGAATTCAACACAACTTCGTCGCGAGGCTTTGGTCGACTATGCGTTGTCGTCGGATTGAGTCGCCGCGACTGGCTTGGACTATTGAAGCTTGCAGCCGCCCCTTATCGTGCGAGGGCCTGGTAGAGCAAATCCACGCCTTCGCGGATTGTGACCTGCGGTTCCCAGCCCAGATCGCGTTGGCTGGCGACGAGCGACATCTTTCGCGCGTTCATCGCGTATTTGTCGGGATCGCTCGTTTCCTTGATGGCCGCGCTGGGCACGAGCGTTTGCACGTGCTGCGCGATTTCGCGGAACGTTGGGTATCCGGGGCCGGTCACGTTGTAGGCCAACGTGTCGGTTTCTCGGATCTTGTCCCGCGGCAATTCCAGGACGGTTTGAATCGCCGCACAGACATCGTTGACGTAAACCCACGGCAACGGAACATCGCAGCCGCTGTCGAGCAAAATGGGCTCCTTAGACAGCGCTGACTTGATCATTTGCGTGATGCCGCAATAGGCGGTTCTGCCCGCGCCGTACACAATCGAGATCCGCAAGGAAACCGCGTCCAGGCGTTCCTGCCCCACGTAGGCCCGGAGTAAGGCTTCGCTGGCGACCTTCGAGCAGCCGTAGGGCTCGCTGGCCAACAGGGGGAGTCGCTCGACGACGGGTGTCTCGCAGGAAGATTTTTCAGCCGCCTGGCCATACACCGAGCTCGACGAGAGCAGCACGATCCGGCCCGGGAGCTTACGAGTCCTGGCAACCTCGAACAGATTCAGCGTGCCCAGTGCGTTGGTCTCGAAGACGCGGGCAGGGAAGTTGTTGCAGACATGGGGGCCCGAAACTCCGCCGCCATGCACAACGCTCGTGACATCGTGTTCGGCAAAGATCCGCTCGATCAGCGAGCGGTCGGTCACATCGCCGACGAGCACCGGCCAGGGACGTTCGGCCGCCGACGTGGCGACATCGAGTCCGACGAGTTTTGTGCCATTGGCGTGCAATCGTTGGGCCAGGTGCTGCCCCAAGAAGCCTTCGGCGCCGGTGAATTGTCATCGGGCAGTTCAAATACCGCCACTTGTGGGCGGAATGGGGCAGCCGGGGTTGATGATCGTTGGAATCTCTACGATTGGCAAGCGGTAGTAGCGTTTTTGCTGCGTTTTCCTGCGCTTC
>Ga0163144_10014403_pt1 | contig 16412 bp, 16 predicted proteins | sample OliLak19BULKMAT1_FD_123175 | JGI IMG/M metagenome (GOLD analysis project Ga0163144, IMG submission 123175) | Freshwater microbial mat bacterial communities from Lake Vanda, McMurdo Dry Valleys, Antarctica - Oligotrophic Lake LV.19.BULKMAT1 | ecosystem: Environmental > Aquatic > Freshwater >... | reverse complement strand
GCTGCTGCCGATGACGCCGGTCATCCGAACGAGAAGCGGGTTGTGCCGCGCAAACGCCATGATGATCAGGGCGCTCAGAAAGGGCGTCCAGGTGATCAGGGAGAGGATCGGGAAGTCCATTTAGAAGCTCCCTCCCATCCAGAACATCAGGACGAGCAGGCCGGCGGCGAGGGCGAAGATGTAGTCGCCCACCCGGCCGGTCTGGATGCGGCGCAGGGCATCGCCACCGTCGAGGGTCCAGGCGGAGATCACGTTGAGGACGCCGTCCACGATGTAGCGGTCGGTCCAGCCGATGACCCGGGCGAGGCCCAGCAGCAGGCGGCGGTACATGGCCTCGAAGAGGTCGTCGACCCAGAACTTCGCGAGAGCGGCCCGTCGGATGGGCCCGAAGGCGGAGGCGAGGGCATCGGCGCTGACCGCCTGGCGCTCGTAGGTGAGGAAGGCCAGGAGTATTCCGCCAAGCGCCACCAGAACGGCCACCGGCGTGAGCCAGCCGGGCAGCACGAACTCGCTCTCCGGATGGTTCAGCGTGAAGTACCCGCCGATGGCGAGGGCTATGAGGGCCAGGGTCCAGAGAGGGCCGGCCATGAGGAACCCGGGATCGCCTCCACTGTGATGAACCTTCCCGTGGTCATCCCCGTGGTCATCCGCGTGGTTGGCCGCGTGGTTGGCCGCGTGGTTGGCCGCGTGGTTGGCCGCGTGGCCGTGACCGGCCCCGGCCTTCGGCGGACCGAAGAAGACCACGAACACCACCCTGAACATGTAGAAGGCGGTCAGGAAAGCGGCGGTGAGGAGCATCAGGAACGGCCCCATGAATCCGCCAGCGAGAGTGGCGCCTAAAACCTCTTCCTTCGAGGCGAAGCCCGCAAAGAGCGGCACGCCGGCAAGAGACAACGTGCCGATGATGAAGACGATGCCTACCTGAGGCAGTTTCCTGAAGAGGCCGCCCATGTCCTTCATCTCGTTGCTGTGGACGGCGTGGATCACCGCACCCGCTCCCAGGAAGAGCAGGGCCTTGAAGACGCCGTGGGTGAGCAGGTGCAAGAACCCGGCACCCGCGAAGCCCGCGCCTATGGCGGTCATCATGTAGCCAAGCTGGGAGACGGTGGAGTAGGCGAGGACGCGCTTGATGTCGGTCTGCACGCAGGCGAGGATGGCCGCCATCAACGCGGTGATGCCCCCCACCCAGGCCACGAGGGCCAGGACATCAGGGGTCTGGGCGAACAGGAAGTCGGTGCGGACAAGGAGGTAGACCCCGGCCGTGACCATGGTGGCGGCGTGGATCAACGCGGACACCGGAGTGGGGCCTTCCATGGCGTCGGGCAGCCATACGTGCAAGGGGAACTGGGCCGACTTCCCCATCGCGCCAAGGTAGAGGCAGAAGGTGATGAGGCCGAGGCCGGTGACATCGAGGCCGTGGCTCTCGATGATCTGGCGCAGTTCGAGCAGGTCAAAGGTGCCGGCCAGGCGATAGATCAAGACGATGCCGATGAGCAGACCCACGTCGCCCGCCTTCGTGGTCCAGAAGGCCTTGAGCGCGGCGCGCGCGGCTTCGGGCTTGCGATACCAGAAGCCGATCAGCAGGTAGGAGCACACGCCCACCAGTTCCCAGCAGATGAAGAGCTGGAGCAGGTTCGGGGCGATGACCACGCCCATCATCGAGAACACGAAGAGCGACTGATACGCGTAGTAGCGGCCGAGCGCCGCGGGAGGCTCGGTGTGGAGGTACTCGAGCGAGTAGATCTGCACCAGGGTCGCCACCAGGGTGACGAGGATCAACATCAGCGTCGACTGGGGGTCGATCAGGACGCCCACGGTGGCGAACGCGCCGTGCTCGGAGGGCAGCCAGTCCCAGATAGCACGGATGGGCTCGGGGACGCTACCCGCGAGTTGCCACGCCCGGATGGCCGAGACGAGCGACGTGAGCACGGCGAGGATCGACACCATGGCCGCCGGCCGTCCCGCGCGGCGCAGAGGGAAAACCACCGCGATGAGCAGGAACGCGGCCATGGGCGCAAGGACCGCGAGGAGGACCAAGGCGATGGGATCGTTCATCATCCTCTGCCTTACCCCTTGAGCCAGTCGACGTGGTCGGCGATCGCGGTCTTGCGCGAGCGGAAGATCAGGATGACGAGGGCGAGTCCAAGCGCCACTTCGGCCACCGTGATGCAGATCGCGAAGAGCGTGAAGACCATGCCCACTTCGGTGTCGTGGAACCGGCTGAAGGCCACGAGGTTGATGTTCACCGCGTTCAGCATCAGTTCGACACCGAGCAGGATGCCCACGGTGTTCCGACGTGTGATTACGCCGAACAGGCCGATCGAGAAGAGGATCGCAGCGAGGGTCAGATAAGCGGATAGGGGCATCGCCTAATCCTCGGGCCTCGCGAAATAGCTGGCCGCGATGAGGCCGGCCAGCAGCAGGATGGCCAGAAGCTCGAAGGGCAGCAGGTATTTGGTGAGGAGGAGCAGGCCGATGGAGCGGGTGGCCTCGGCGGTGGCCTCGGGGCGAAGAATGGCCACGTCGGCGCGGGAGATGACGCTTGCCACCATGGCGACGATGCCCGCGGCGACGATGCCGCCGCCGGCCAGGCGCTTGCTGGTGTGGGAGATCGTCTCGCCCACGAGCTTCTCGGTGACTACGATCGCGAAAACCACCACGGTGATGACGCCGCCCGCATAGAGGAGGACCTGAACCGCGGCCAGGAACTCGGCATCGAGGAGAAGGAAGATGCCCGCCGTGCTGACGAGGCTGAGAGCGAGCCAGAGCACCGAATGGAAAAGATTCTTCGTCAACACCACGCCCAGGGCGGAACCGATCAGCGTGGCAGCCAGGATCCAGAAGCCGAGGACTTCGGGGTTCATGCCTTAGCCTCCTCAGGCTTGGGGGGATCAGGCTTGGGGGCCTCGGTGGGAGCGGCCGTTGGTTCGGTGACCGGGGCAGGTGCGGCGGCAGCCGGAGCCGACTCGGCGGTGGGCTTCTTAGGGGGTGCGGGCGGGGCCTGCGCGTCGCGCAGACGGTTTCCCGTCCCCCACGACGGCTGATGCTGGAGGCCGATAGCGTGCAGCCGATCCTTGTCCATCAGCAACTCGCGACGATCGGTGGTGGCCATGTCGAACGACTTCGTCATGACGATGGCGTCGGTCGGACATACCTGCACGCAGAGTTCGCAGAACTCGCAGGCGTACAACTCGAGGCTGAAGCTCTTGGCGTAGTTGCGGCCGGTGGACTTCAACATCTCGACTTTGATCACCGCGGGCGGGCAGATGAACTCGCACAGGCGGCAGCCGATGCAGTTCTCCTCTCCGGTCTTGGGGTCGTAGGTGAGAGCGAGCAGACCCCGGTATCGATCGGGATAGGCCCGCGGCTTCTCCGGGTAGTGGACGGTGACCGGCTTGCGGAAGAGATTAAGCCCCGTGATGCGCATGGCCCGGAACACGGCACCCGCGAGGGCCGCCGCTTCCGCGAAGAAACCGCGGGAGACGGGGTTACCCATGGCTCCCCCTCATCACAACCACCACCGCGGTCACGAGCACCAGTCCAAGGGTGAGGGGAAGCAGCAGCTTCCACGAGACGGCGAGGATCTGGTCGACCTTGATGCGGACGAAGCTCCATCGCACCCAGGTGAAGAGCAGGAACACCAGCATGGCCTTGATGAGGAACCACAGGGGGGCCAGCCAGGCCGGGCCGGGGCCGGCCCAGGCACCGAGGAAGAGGAGTGCGCCCAGGAACGAGGTGCCGATGACGTGAGCGTACTCACCCAGCTGGATAAGACCGAATTTCATGCCCGAGTACTCGACGCGGAAACCGGCCACGAGCTCCGACTCCGCTTCGAGGATGTCGAAGGGCGTCCGGTTCTCGGCCGCCACCCCCGCAATCATGAAGGCGAGGAAACCAATCTGGCCGAGGACGGGATAGAAGATGAACCAGAAGCCGCCCCCCTGGGCGGCCGCGATGTCGGACATCTTGAGCGACCCGGCGAGCATCACCGGCACGAGGGCGGCGAAGAGCAGGGGCAGATCGTAGGAAATGATCTGGTTCACCGCGCGCATGACCGAGATAAGGGCGTACTTGTTGTTCGAGCCCCAGCCGGCCATGAAGAGGCCCACGATCTCCATCGAGGAGACGGCGAGGAAGAAGAGCACACCGATGTTGAGATCGGCCACCCCGATGCCGGGGGCAAAGGGAATGGTGGCGAAGATCAGCAGGCAGGGGACGACAAAGACCACGGGCGCCAGATTGAAGACCATGCGATCGGCCGAAGCCGGCACGAGGTCTTCCTTGAGCAACAGCTTGATGCCGTCGGCGATGGGCTGAAAGAGGCCGTGCGGCCCCACGCGATAGGGACCCACTCGAGACTGCATGCGCGCGGCGAATTTGCGTTCGAGGAGCGTGGTGTAGGCGACGAGCCCCACCACGAAGCCCAAAACGATCGCGCTCATGATGAGGCTGCCGATCAGCGGAGGCAGCCCGGGGATCATCGGTCGACCTCGCCGAAGACCGGATCCACGGAGCCCATGATCGCGACCACGTCGGCCACGGTTACGCCGGGAAGGATATAGGGCAGGACGGCAAGGTTCGAGAACGAGGCGCCGCGCCACTTCATGCGATAGGGCTTCTGGCTGCCGTCGGCCACGAGGTAGCAGCCCACTTCACCCCGCGGGCCCTCGACGCGCGCGTAGGCCTCGCCCTTGGGCACCCGCACCTGACCGAGCGACTTGACACCGGGGCGCGAGGAGATCGGCCCCTCGGGCAGCGAGTCGAGGACCTGACGGACGATGCGGATCGACTCGCGGAACTCGACCATGCGCACGCGGTAACGGGCGTGACAATCACCCTCGGTCTCGACTGGCACCTTGAACTGGAAGTCCTGGTAGGAGGAATAGGGCTGGTCGCGGCGGAGGTCGAAGTCGACGCCGGACGCGCGCAAAAGGGGCCCGGAGACACCAACGTCCTGGGCGAGTGCTGAGGAGATGACGCCCACGTTACGAGTGCGGGCTTCGAAGAAGGCGTTGTCTTCGAGCATTTCCTCGTATTCGAAAAGGCGCTTCCCGATGGTGTCGATCGTGGCGCGGCACTGCTCGGCCCAGCCCGCCGGCAGGTCATAGCGCACGCCGCCCACCTGGTGGAAGCCATAGAGCAGACGCGCGCCGACGAGAGACTCGAAGAGGTCGAGGACGGTCTCGCGCTCGCGGATGCAGTAAAGGAAAATCGATGTGCCGCCGCCCAGAGCGCCGCCCATGTCGAGGCACCAGGTGCCGAGCCACAGGCAATGGGAAGCGACCCGCTGCAGCTCGTTCACGATCACGCGCAGGTACTGGGCGCGTTTGGGCACCTCGAACTGGGCGATCTTCTCCGCCGCCATCACGTAGGCAAGTTCACTCGACATCGCGGCCACGTAGTCGGTCTTGGACGCGATCGACGGGTACTGAACGTAGGCGAGGTTCTCGGCAAGCTTCTCGTGGCAGCGGTGCAGATAGCCGATCACCGCGTCGACGCCCACGATCTTCTCGCCTTCGAGGGTGAGGATGGCGCGGAAGACGCCATGGGCCGAGGGGTGCTGCGGACCCATGTTCATGGTCAGCCGCTCGGAGCCGGTGTAGTCGATCGCTCGAACTTCAGCCATGGGTCTGTTCAGGGATCACCGATACGGCGGGTACGGGGTGTCGACGGCGTAGGACTTGAGGAGAGGATGGCCAACCCAGTCTTCGGGAAGCAACATCCGCCGCAGGTCGGGATGACCATCGAAGACGATGCCGAACATGTCGAAGGCCTCACGTTCCATCCAATTGGCCCCGCGATAAACGTCGAAGAGCGAGGGACAGTGGGTGTTCCCCGCTCCAAGCTTCGTCCGCAGCATCACGCAAACCTGGGAATCAAGGTTGTCGAGACGGGCCACCACTTCGAGGCCGGCTTCCTTGTGATCGATGGCGGTGAGGAAGGAGAAAAAGAGGCAGCCGAGCTTTTCCTTGAGGATCGAGGCCACCACCGCGAACTGATCGACCGCAACTTCCACGGTGACGACGGGACCGCCCTCGGCCACCACCGCGCCGGGGAGGTCCTCGAGCAGCATGCGGGCGCGCGAGATGTTCATCTCGGTGGCGTTCAACTCCGAGGTCACTTCAGTCGACCTTGGGAGTGGGCTCGGCGCGCCGGCCGGTCTGGTGGAAGTGGGCGATCTTTTCCTGGAGCAGGAGCAAACCGTTCAGGAGCGACTCGGGCGGAGGCGGGCAGCCCGGCACGTAGACATCGACCGGGATAATGCGATCAACGCCCTTGACCACGTGATAACCATGGCGGAAGGGGCCCCCGGAGTTGGCGCAGGAGCCCATGGAGAGTGCCCACTTCGGATCGGGCATCTGCTCGTAGATGCGTTCTAGCATGGGGGCCATCTTGATGGTCACCGTGCCCGAGACGATCATCAGGTCGGAGTGGCGGGGCGAGGCCCAGGGCACCATGCCCAGGCGTTCAACGTCGAAGCGGGAGGCGAAGGTCGCCATCATCTCGATGGCGCAGCAGGCGAGGCCAAAGCTCACCGGCCATACCGCCGACTTGCGGGCCCAGTTGAAAAAATTGTCGGCCACGGTGGTGACCACGAAGCCGCCAGGGAACGAATGGATGCCCTCGGTGACCGACTCGAAGAGAGGCGAGAACTTGTCGTTTTGCTGGCGGACCTTGTGGAGCTGCTTCCACTCCTGGAGATCCTTCATCTCCTCCCAGTTGGCGGGAGGGATCTGACAGGAAGGCGGCTTTATTTCCACTCGAGCAGGCCCTCCCGATAGGCGTACACCCAGCCGAGGCCGAGGATGCCGATGAAACCGAACATGGCCACGAGCCCGGGCACGCCCAACTCGCGCATGGTCAGCACCCAGGGGAACATGAAGACGGCGAGGGTATCGAAGACCAGGAAGAGGAGGGCCACGATGTAAAAGCCCACGGGAAACTGGACCCAGGCTTCACCGATGGGCTGCGCACCGCACTCGTAGTTCTCGCTCTTGGAGATGGAGGCCCGCGAAGGGCGGATGAGCCGGGCGGCCACGAGGGCGCCAATGGCAAAGGCGAGAATGAGGGCGAGAAAGATAACTACGGGTAGATAACCGGGCAACTCAAGATCTCCGCCTGACTGAAACCGCGGGGAGAATAGCACGCGCTTTTCAAGCCGCCCGCTGATGCATTTGCTCTATCCTTCACGACAATTGCTGAGCGCTCCCACGCGCAGCTTGCTTCGGGGCGCCCCGCTTCTTTCGGTTGTTCTTGAGAATCCCGTGACCTTGGAAAAGAGAGACCTAAACCCGCGATGAACTCGACTGTGCGCGCACTCGGCTGGATTCTGGTGGCGATTCTCGGAGCGGGCGCGCTCTCGGGCATCGCGTTTTCACGGGGCGAACCCATCACCGGAACCTGGTTCGTGGTGGCCGCGGTCTGCTCATATCTTCTGGCCTACCGCTTCTACTCGGCCTTCATCGCCGCGAAGATCATGGCCCTGGACGACTCACGGGCGACGCCCGCCGAGACCAGAGAGGACGGCCGCGACTACGTCCCTACCAACAAATGGGTCCTGCTCGGTCATCACTTCGCAGCGATCGCCGGCCCCGGTCCCCTCGTCGGCCCCACCCTGGCCGCCCAATTCGGCTATCTGCCGGGAACCCTGTGGATCATCGTGGGCGGTTGTCTCGCCGGCTGCGTTCAGGACTTTGTCATCCTCTTTTGCTCGATGCGCCGGGGGGGCAAGACCCTGGGGCAGATGGCGAAGGAAGAAGTGGGCAAGCGCGCGGGCTTCATCGCGCTCGTCACTGTCCTCATCATCATGGTGATTCTGTTGTCGGTGGTCGCCCTCGTCGTGGTCAAAGCACTTCAGTCGTCGCCTTGGGGCACCTACACCCTGGCCATGACCGTGCCGGTGGCCATGCTGATGGGGGTGTACCTGCGCTACCTCCGGCCGGGCCGGGTGATGGAGGCGACCGCGATCGGGCTGGTCCTGACCGGCTTCTCCGTCATCTCCGGCCAGTGGGTGGCCGAGTCGCCGACCTGGGCTCCCTTCTTCACCCTGTCCGGCACCACCCTCGCCGCCGCCATCATCATCTACGGCTTCGCGGCCTCGGCCCTCCCGGTGTGGCTGCTGCTCGCTCCTCGCGACTACTTGTCGGCCTTCGTCAAGGTCGGCGCGATCGTGGCCATGGCCTTCGGCATCCTCATTGTGCAGCCGGAGATCCACATGCCTCCACTCACAAGCTTCATCGACGGTACCGGCCCGGTGTTCGCGGGCAAGATCTTCCCGTTCTGCTTCATCACCATCGCCTGCGGCGCCATCTCCGGCTTCCATGCCCTGATCTCGTCGGGCACTTCTCCAAAAATGATCCAGCGTGAGTCGCATGCGCGCATGATCGGTTACGGGTCGATGTTGATGGAGTCGTTCGTCGGCGTGATGGCCATGGTGGCCGCCTGCGCGCTGCAACCGGGCGTCTTCTTCGCGATCAACTCCCCCGCCGGCATCATCGGCTCTACCTCGGCGGAGGCTGCGGCCACCATCTCCTCATGGGGCTATCCGCTGGAAGCCGCGACGATGGACAACCTCGCGAAATCGGTCGGTGAGACGACGCTCCTGAACCGAGTGGGCGGTGCTCCATCGCTGGCCGTGGGCATGGCCCAGATCTTCGCGAGCACGCTGGGCGGCGAGAGGCTTCTGAGCATCTGGTACCACTTCGCCATCATGTTCGAGGCGTTGTTCATATTGACGGTGCTCGACGCGGGCACCCGCGTCGGGCGGTTTATGGTGCAGGAATTGCTTGGCCATATCTACAAGCCGCTCGGGGCCACGGGTTCTTACGGGAGCATCCTGTTTGCGAGCTTCCTGATCTGCTCAAGCTGGGGCTACTTCCTGTGGCAGGGTGTGATCGATCCTCTCGGCGGCATCAACTCGCTGTGGCCGCTCTTCGGCATCGCCAACCAGCTTCTCGCCTCCTGCGCGCTGGTGGTCGCGACCACCATCCTGCTGAAGATGGGCAAGAAGAAGTACGCCTGGGTCACCGTGCTGCCCATGATCTGGCTGATCACCGTCACCATGACCGCGAGCTACCAGAAGATCTTCGACGCGAGTCCGCGCCTCGGCTTCCTTGCCAATGCGCACGCCCTTGAGGCGCAAATCGCGGCGGGAACCATCGCTCCCGAGGCCCTGGCGCGCACTCAACACCTGATCTTCAACAACTATCTCAACGTGGGCGTCACCGCGATTCTGGTCGGGCTGATCCTGTTCCTCATCTTCGAGGCCCTGAGTCTGTGGATCGGGCTGCTGAAGGGAACAAGGGAGGGCCAGCTGCATGAATCGCCGTATGTAGCGACGCGGTGGCCGGCGGAGGGGCGGGTATGAGCACTTTGGCCCTGCGAGCCGGAACGATCCTCCGAAGTGCCTGGGAGTACCTGCGCGCGGTCATGGGCGACCAGGCGTATGAGAGGTATCAGGAACTGGCGCGCCGCAACGGGGAGAAGGTCCTCTCGGCCGAAGAGTTCTATCTGGACTCGCTGAAGCGGCGCTATTCGACAGTGAGCCGCTGTTGTTGACGGATGGCGGCGGCGCCCCCTCGGTCCCCATCCGTCATCGCGATACGGCCATCCCCCAGCATCCCGCCGAAGCGATCCCCCTCGCTGCGCTACCCGCCCGGAGCCGCAACTCGCGAATGGACTCCTTACCTCTGCGCCAAGGCCTCAACTCGCGGTAGAGTCCGACGAGCATGAGGTTTGCTATTGAAGGAAGGATTGACAACGTCGGCGCGGCCGACATCTTTCTCTTTCTGAGCCAGACCCAGCGCACCTCCGTGGTGGCGTTCGAACGGCCAGAGCAGGAAACCCGCGTGTTCTTCGCCGACGGCAAACCGGTGTGGTGTTTGTCGAGCAAGGTGCAGCTTCAGCTTGAGACCCGGCTGGCCATGGGCGGGGCCATCAAGCTGCGCGACATCGAAACCGCACTCAGCCGCCAGAAGGCCGGATCCAATCGGATCCCTCAGACCCTGATCGCCGAGCTGATGGCGACCGAGGCCTCGATGGAGAAGGACCTGCGAGCACTGGCCCTCGACGCACTGCGCGATGTCGCCACCTGGACCACGGGCACCTTCACGGTTTACGACGGAGTGATTCCCCCACCGTGGGCGCACACCGTGACTCCCGACTTTCCGACGATGCTGGTCGAGGCGCTGCGCGGGCAGTGCCAGAAGGACACCCTCCAGAAGGAGTTCATTTCCCGAAAAGGCCTTCTTCGCGCGAGGTCGGTCTCCCGCACGTCCAACGGCCTGAACGACGCGGAAAAGAACATCCTCGCCCTCGTGAACGGGGAACGGACTATCGAGGATCTGGTCAAGCGATCCGGTCTCGACGAGTTCGCCGCACTCTCCGCCATGCACGTGTTGTGCGCGCTGCACCTCACCGATCTGCTCCCCCCCCAGCGCATCGCCAAGCCCGCCACCGACCGACCGGTGCTGAACACCGTCACTCCCCCATTGGCGCCGCCCGAAGTGGCGCGCCCCGGAGCCGCGGACAAGTTCCTGGCCCAGCAGGCTGAAGCGAGGAAGTCCGTGGGCCCGCTCACCGAAGAGCCACCCCGGCCGCCCGAACCGCCTCCGGTCCGCAGCGGCGAATCGACCGCCAAACTCCAGGTTCTGACGGAAATAGCCGTTCTGAAGCCGGTGAGCCGCACGCTTCGCATCGTGGGCGACGAGCGCACCGCGGACGTCGTGCTGACCGCCAATACCTTCGCGATCGGCCGCCATCCTCGCAACGATCTGGTCCTCAAGGATCCGCGCATCTCAAGTTTCCATTGTCGGGTGGAGATGGAGGGCGACAAGTTCGTCATCCTGGATTTGAAGAGCCGCAACGGGACCCTGCTGAACTCGGCCCGAATCGATCGGGCCGTGCTCAAGAACAACGATCAGATTCAGCTGGGCAGCACCAAAGTCAGTTACATCGAAAGCTGAAACGCGGTCGCGACTAAACTGTCGGCTCCACCATGACCGACATCCGACCGTTCCGCGCTCTTCGCTACCCTGCCTCCGCCGGGCCACTTGAGAATCTGCTGGCCCCCCCGTACGACGTCATTTCCGAGGACTACCGGAAGACGCTGATGGGCAGGAGCGAGTCGAACATCGTGAGCGCCATCCTCAAGAATCCCGAAGATGGCGACCGCGGCTACGAACGCATCGGAGAGATCTTCGCGGGCTGGCGCGCCGGGAACACCCTGGTTCAAGACGTGGAACCCGCGATCTACCTGATGGAGCAGCGGTTTTCGTGGGAAGGCCGAAGCTTTGTTCGCACGGGAATTCTGGCCCGGTTCAAGGTCGAGGCCGAAGGGTCGCCCGTGATTCGTCCGCATGAGAAGACGCGCGGGCCGGCCAAGGAGGATCGCTTCTCGGTTCTGAAGGCAACTCGGTGCAACTTCTCGCCGATTTTTCTCTTCTTCGAAGACGCGGGCGATTTCAGCAAGGCCGCGGCCGCGGCCAAGGCCGCGTATCCAAAGCTCCCTGGCTACACCGACGACGACGGTGTCATCCATACGCTCTGGGCGGTGACGGGCAAAGGCGATATCGCGACTCTCGCCGCTTTGGCCGGCTCGGGGCCGTCGTACATCGCGGATGGGCACCACCGCTACGCCACCGCGCAGCGATATCTCAACGAAGTCGGGCCGGAGGGTGCGGTCACCTATGGCTATTTCTGTCCAAATGATGAGGGTCTGGTGGTTCTGCCTTACCACCGGATTCTCTTTGGCGCGCCCGGTCCCGATGATGTGCTGAAGCGGCTCGAGGGCAAGTACATCCTCACCGAGGTTCAAGGGGCGGAGACCGCGGCCCGCGATGTCGCCAACTCCACGCTGCCCTTCGCGTTCGCTTTGTTGTGGCCGGGTGGGCGGGCCATCGTGTGCGAAAAGGCGCCAGGGGTCGAGGACGAGTTGCCGAAGGAAGCGCCGGAGTGCCTTAAGGATCTCGACACCTATTTCCTCCACCAGGTCGGATTCGGGCATCTGGGGCTCAAGGACCCGAAGGTAGAGTTCGTTCACTCGCTTCAGGATGCGCGCTCCGAATTGACCTCGCACCCGGGTGCCGCCGCCATTCTGATGCGGGCGACGCCGCTCCGTCAGATCGCCGCGGTGGCCGACGCCACCGAGTCGATGCCGCCGAAGAGCACTTTCTTTCACCCGAAGATCCCCTCGGGAATCCTGGTTCACCCCCTCGAAGTCTGAGGAGCCGTCGCCTTCACGGAGGAGCATTCCGGCGGTTTGCAGGCTCGCAGTAGCATTCGGGACTACGGCAGGGGCAAGAGGATCATGAACGAGACAATGACGAACGGAGTGAAGGTGCAAGTGACCACTCGTTTTCTGGAGGAACGCAGCAATCCCCAGACCAACAAGTTCATCTTCGCCTACACCGTGACGATCACGAACACGGATGCGGTGCCGGTGCAGTTGATGTCGCGGAAGTGGATCATCAAGGATGCGGATGGCGACATCGAGACGGTCGAAGGCCCGGGGGTGGTCGGAGAAAAGCCGGTGCTGCAGCCCGGCCAGTCGTTTGAGTACACGAGCTTTTGTCCCCTCGAGACGCCGTTCGGCACCATGGAGGGCCACTACAACATGGTGGCCGCCGATGGTTCCAGATTCCAGGCGATGATCGCGCCCTTCGGCCTCGCCACCCCTGGCGCTCTGAATTAGTTAGTTCAGCAAACCGAGTGAGGCACCCGGGGCGTAGCCCGGGAACAACGAGACCGCGGCCGGGATTCCCAGTTGTCCGTGGGCGACTTCGGAGAACACATCGCGGAAGTCGTTCGCCACCGCGAGGTCGCGGTTCTGGTAAAGCTGAGACGTGGCGATCCCTGGCCAGGTACCAAGGATGCGGCCGCCCCGCACGGGTCCACCAAGGAGCATCAGACAATGGGCTGAGCCGTGGTCGGTACCTGCGGAGCCATTGACGTAAGCGGTGCGACCGAATTCCGTGGTCACCATGACCACCACATCGTCGAGGAGCGTGCCGAGGTCGGTGGCGAAGGCGGCAAGGGCATCGCCGATCCGCTGGAACTCGGTGGTGTTCGCCGCGAGTTGTCCGGAGTGAGTATCAAAAGCGCCGCCCACGTTCACGTAGATGCAGCGCGTGCCGATCCCGGCCTTGATGACCTGTGCGGCCTGGCGCAGGCCGGTGCCGACGGTCGCGGTCGGATAAACGGCGCCATTGGCGGGGCCGGCCGCGAAGGCCGGGTTGGTGCGGAGTATGTCCATGGCGCCAAAGCAGTCGCGGCTGACCTCGGCAACACTGCCGCTGTCGCGGCCATAGAGGTCACGCAGCAGGGCGTGGGCTTCGCTCCGCCAGTTGGTGGCTCGCAGATCGAAGGTGGCGAGATTGCTCGCGACCAGAACCGACTCGGGGCCGAGGAGCGATCGAGGCAGTTGGGAAGAGAAGGCCACGGTCTGCGTGACCTCGGCTCCCGGGACCGCGACCATGGCCCGGTGCAGCCAGCCGGTGGTCGAAGACTTGTCGCCGGGCGTCCCCGTCTCCATGAAGTCCTGGGCGTCGAAGTGGGAACGGCTCAGAGCGTAGTTTCCGACCGCCGGCACGAAGGCGAGGCGGCCGCTGTCCCACAGGGGTTTGAGTGCGGCGAGGTTCGGGTGCAAACCGAAGTAGCCATTGAGATCGACGACGCCCCCGGTCTGTCCCGGGTTTGGCAAGGCGATCACTCCGCGCAGAGTCGTGTAGTTGGAGTCGCCATAGGGGACGCAAATGGCGAGCCCGTCGGCGCCGCCGCGCAGGAACACCTTGACCAGGGTTCCGTTCCCGGAGGCCGCTTCAGCGGCGCGTTGAAGCAGAGGGCTCACCTGCATGCCGATGCCGACGGCGGCCAGAGAGGCCCCTTTGACGAAAACGCGGCGGGAAGGATCGAATCTCATGGCGTCACTTCACCTGCATGGGTCCGCTGGCCAGGCACAGGCCGGCCACCTTGGCCGCAGGAGTGGGATTTGTTCCCACCGCCACGCGGGCCATCGTATTGAGGGCTTCGGCGGACAGGCGCTTGCCGATCACCTCGGCGTCGAAGGTCGTGGCGACCGAGCGGGGATCCTCGGCCACACCTCCCAGCGTGCGAATCGTAGCCGCGATGTCGACCGTGGTTCCGGTGATCCGGCCGGCCGAAAGGTCCAGAGCGAAGTTGATGCGCATCAGCTGCGAGGTGGGGTTCAGCCAGTCGAGCCCGCGGTTCGAGTAACCGGTGGGGGGAATGCACTCGTAGATGGGCATGCCCATGTTGTTGAATTGAGTGCGCAATGAATCGGCATGGGCGACCTGAGCATCCACCGCGCGCAATGCGCTGAAGACGTATTCAACCGGCGTCTTGATCTTCGGCGGTCCGCCAAAGGCCCCATCCCAGAACTCGGGGGAGGAGATGAGGGTTTCCATGACCGACTTGATATCTCCATCCGACTGCTGATAGGTGGCGGCGCACCGATCGACGAGGGCCGCCGGGGGATCGTCCGAAACGAATCGCTCGGCCAGTTTGTACGAGAGCCTCCGGGCCGTGAGACTGTGAGAGGCCAGATAGTCGACCACGCGGTCGCCGTCGTCCTTCTGCCCACCCGTCGCCACACTCAGGCCGAAGACCTGCTTGGTCCCGGTCACGTGATTCTGCGAACGGTACTGAAAGCTTCCGCCGGTGTTGACGCTGTCGATTCCCCACCCGGTGAAACAACGAGCCGCGTCGTACACATCGGCCTGGGTGTATCCGGCATCCACGCCCACGGTGTGAAGCTCGAGCATCTCGCGGCCATAGTTCTCGTTGAGGCCGCGAATCAGGACGCCGGCGTTGTTGAAGACCGAGACCTGGCTCAGATAGTTGTCGAGATAGAACATCATGGCGGGATGGTTGGCCGAGCCGTGCAGCAGGGTCTTGAACTTCGCGAGCACGTTGGGGCGGATCGCATCCCGCTCGTATCCGGCCGTGCTGAAGCGAAGGAAATCGTCCAGCAGGTAGACATTCAGGTGGTTGAACCAGAAATCGACGAGGATTTCCTGAAGCTGGTTCTTCGAGTGCACCGCGCGAATCGTCTTGGCGCTGCGCAGCTCGCTCGCCACTCTGGTAGACAGGGTCGAATCGGTGACGTTGCCCGCCACGATCTGCGGCACGCTCATGGTGAGCGTGCTGAAGCCGGACAAACGCGCCTCAAGGCTCGCATCGGTGGTCGGAGCCAGCTGCTCGGCCACCCAGGCGGAAAGTCCCTGACTCATCACACGTCGCAGGTCGCCGGGGCGTGGGCCGTAGGCCAGCCGGTTCAACGCGTGGATCACGGTTCGGGGACTGGTTTCGACGGGGATCTGAAGGCTCATGGCGATCTCGACGAGGAGGAGGATACGACCGAGTCCGCCCGAATCAAACCGGCGTGGTGAGCGTGGTCACTAAGGAGCCTGACGGGAAACGCACCAGATTCTTCAACGTGTCCCGCGCCGGAGTCACGAGGCTTTCCGGAAGTTGCGCCAGAGACGGGGTCGCGGTGACGAAGCGGGCGGGCTGAACGGCGCCGGTGCCGATCAGCCGCAGGGCCTGCCGGATGGCCGAGGGGGTGTGGTGAAAGCTGCCCAGAACCTGAATTTCGTCGTAATGCACACGAGTCACGTCCACCCCGACCGTGGTACCCGCGGGGCAACCGGCGAAGAGGTTGACCGTTCCGCCCCGGGCCGCGGAGCGAATCGCGAGAGCCGCGGTTTCCTCTGCCCCCCCCGCATCGAAAACCACGTCGAACTCAGCCAAAGGACCGTCGCCCAGGGACAGACCGTCCTCCCCGCTGGTCAGAACTCGCGTCTCCCGCGCGCCCTGTCCGGCGGCGGCCACCAGAGCCTCGGGACGACGGGCCGTCGCCGTGACGTGCGCGCCGATGAGATCGCACAATCGGGTCAGCATCAGGCCGATGGAGCCGGCCCCGATCACCAGGACCCGGTCGTCGGGACGCACCCCTGTCTCCTCAACGCCCTTGACGCAGCAGGCCAGAGGCTCGGTCATCGCCGCGTCTTCCGGGGCCACGCCATCGAGCCGCAGCACGTTCTTCGCGACCACCCGCGCGGGTACGCGATAGGCTTCGGCGAACGTTCCATTCCAGAAGACGAGATCGTCGCAGAGGCTTTCACGTCCACGGCCACAGGCTCGACAAACCCCGCAAGGTGCCGAGTTCGCCGCGACCACGAGGTCGCCGGTCTTGAACGCAGTCACGCCTTCACCCACCGCGGACACCTCTCCGGCGGCCTCGTGTCCAAAAAGGCAGGGCGGGGTAAGCATGCGGGCGTGATAGCCGCGGCGGACAACCTTAAGGTCGGTTCCACAGGTCATCGCGGCGAGAGTGCGCACGATCAGCTCGCCGGGGCCGGGGGCGGGCTCGGGCACCTCCTCGAAGCGCACAT
>Ga0163144_10014402_pt1 | contig 16413 bp, 7 predicted proteins | sample OliLak19BULKMAT1_FD_123175 | JGI IMG/M metagenome (GOLD analysis project Ga0163144, IMG submission 123175) | Freshwater microbial mat bacterial communities from Lake Vanda, McMurdo Dry Valleys, Antarctica - Oligotrophic Lake LV.19.BULKMAT1 | ecosystem: Environmental > Aquatic > Freshwater > Lake... | reverse complement strand
GAAAAGGTAATCACACTGCCGTCCACGGTATAGATCGTGCGACCTTCTGGAGCACCAATTTGTTCTCGGGTTGACGCAACAATGTCTTCCGCGGAAAACCGACACATGACTGCTGATGCAGGACTGTGGAGAGTGACGGTTGGGTAAAGTTCTTCGGCAGCAGGTACCAAAAGAGGCAGAGTTGAGTTATAGGCCATCGGGTTCTGGCCTTGGTGCTGAAACGGGTCATAATGAATGGAACCATTCATCAAACCCATTTGCATTTGGGCACCTGGCATCAACCCCGAAGCGCCACCAGTGGTTGGCAGCGTGGAGACTGGCGGAGTAACGATCCGCCCATTCACATTGAACGTCACTTGAGCTGTGATCATAACACCATCCCAAGTTTCGAAGGCTGATCCATCATCCAAACACACAAGACAGCCCACCGTTGCACTATCACCGTAGGAACTCAAGGCTGGATCACCGGGGGAACACCACTGTCCAGCTGTCAAAATTTGCCCCGTCGTGCACAGGCCAACAGATCCAGACCAGGCTCCCACAAGCGTGTTAGGAGGCATTTCTTCTGTCGAAAGACCAATCGACAGTGTTACCATGCTTCCCTGCAAAACAATGTTCCCTACTGGTCGGGGCATGACGGTCATTTCAAAGTAGACAAAGCAATTCCGCAAAATGGGAACCATACTGCGAGTACTCGCGTAAAGCATATGCCCCACTTTGGTCGCCAAATGCTGTCCACACGTCAACTCAATGCCACTGGATCCAGCGTCTTTCGCATCAAAGACTGCCAGACGTTTGCCTTCGCTCAAGGCTCGCGCCATTTCACGGGTGCGTTCATTTTCACTAGCCAATGCATCGTGCACTCGAATTTTGTCGCGGGCAAGAAAGACAACGTCATCGGCAAAGCGTGTGGATCTTGCAAGGACCGTCGTTCGAGAGGCCGGCGTGGGCGGAAACGATTGTGGCGTACACATGAAAGGACTGTCCATAGGAGACGAGTCCGTCGACGATGGTGACCCATTGCTGTTGTTATCGTTGTTGTTGTTTCCGTCGCTGTTGTTATTCCCATTTGGATCATGATTCGCACTATCGGTACTGCTGTTGTGTCTTGCATGCATAGTATCTGCTTGTCCAGCAAACTCAATGTTGCCAAAGTTATTGTTGTTTGCGCTTTTTTTGCCGCCTTGTCCTTGCTTGTTGGGCGGCATGGCGATGGTAGCGAGAAAGGGTCGCAAGGACACATCATAATGCATCATTCGTTGGACACGACACTTTTGATGACGTGACAGTCCTCCCGATTCGTCTTCCAATTCCATATAACTAATTACTTCAGCTGCAGCATTGATGGTACTAACTTTTCGCAAGAGCTTCTTTTGAAGCAGATGACTCGACGGCGTTCGTCCAAAATGTTGATTGTGATAGTTGAGACCCATTCCCAAGGAACTCGATGACGACCCTGTTCGATTCACAGACAAGTTGCCAACACCTGTGCGTGATAACCGGTGTAAGGCCAAGGAAGAGGCGGATCCAACACCGGTGGCAACCGATTGAATCCCACTGGCCAAGACTTCGCTTGTTTTGCCCATGGCGTTGACTTGAAGTGAAATGATGGCATCCAAAACGGCAAAGGGATTAAAGTTGGTAATGCCATCCCAGACTACCCATGTTGCATGTGACAGCGCTTGAACGAGTCCACGAATGGAATTGGCTGAGATCCGAATGGTACACGAGACGGATTCAAAATAGACATCCACCACACAGGAACTTAGCTCCAAGAGCACGGACAAAGGCACATTGTGCAGGATGGAATCAACAAGCTCATGGATAAAAGCAAAGTCTTTTCGTCGCCGCCTCCCCACAAGTTGATGATGAGGATGGTGTCGAGAATGATGCTGATGATACCGGTATGGTGGTTGTTGTGGTTGGTGACGATAGGGTAGAATACTTTTCCCCCGTGCACCTGCTGCTGCTAGGCTGTTTCCCCCGGGTGGATCACGATGCGTCTCAGGATCCGGTGATGGCGGCTGTTGCAATTCTTTTTGTTGCCGAATCTCCGTGGCTGCGGCGTAGGCTTCGACACAGTAACTTCGGATCGAGCAAGGATGCGCAAAGACAGCCGCTGCCAATCGTTCTTGAACCCATTGTCGTTTTCGCTCTTGAAGGACTTCTTCCAGCTCTATTTCATCCACTTCATCATCGACTACATAATATTCAATGGCGTTGTTGCATTCCAGATCAATAGTAGGATCATCGTTGTTGTTTCCAGCGCGATTGAGGTAGTCAAAGCGAGGGGTTGCTCCTGGAGATATCGCCATAATGGCAGGAGTTGCAGGCGTATTCAATTGTTCCAACTGCAATTCCTCTCCTACCGCCCACGAGTCGGAATCGGCCACATTGTATTCGGGGTCGCCATGACTGTTCGTGGTCGACGGCAAGACGACGGAGACCATTGAAGTGCCATCGGACAGAGTGAGAAAACTGGCTATATTGCGCACAATCGCGGCTCCATCGTCGGCACTCAAAACCCCCGCGTTTGTCGAATAATCGGGCGTAGAAGCTTCACTCAAATTGAGGCTGTTGTTGAGTTCGTTGTAGGCGTCATCATCGTGGACCGATGACATCATTTCGTTGGGAATCAAAGAAGACAAAAGGTATGTTTCGGAAGGGGAGGATAGAAGGAAGGAAGCGTGGAACGCCTGGTGGAAGAAGCCTCCTGCTTAGAAATGTTTAAATCTGTCTCTGACAGGTAACTTTCCTAAGCTTACTTCCTCAAGCTAGACTCAAAGGACTGATGAATACGATCGCCAGCGACTTACTCTCCTTCGGTAAGCGGCTCCCAGGTTCTTCAGTCGTGTCGGCCAGCTGCCAGCGAGAAAGAATGCTTTCTCAAAAGCGAAGTCTGGCTTCAGAGACGACGTGAAAGGAATCAGGGCACAGCTCTTCCGCAAGCCGTCCTTTCAAACAGTCTTTTGTATACATCAACTACTTGTTGCTTATTGCACTATTTAGGCGAGGAGGCCTACATGTAGTGTGTGCCGAGTTCAACTCGTCGTCCCTGTGAAAATGAAGATGGGAGACGACAGGAAGACGAGAGAACGATGATGTAGTGCATTAATACCGGTAGCCAATTGCAGCGTAGCAAGCAAGCAAGAGAGAAGTTCCACCATGACCCGGTGGTTTCCACCAAAAATCCGAGATGGCAAAAGATGGGTTCTCTATGAATGTGACGTGTCATACGTTGAAGCATTAACAACCTTAGTATGACGCGCCTATTACTGGTGTCACTCCGAATACCGTGCTGCCGACCGAGCTCCATGTGAGATCATCTACATCACATTTTCTTCCCACTGATGGCAATAATGTGGGTGCTGGCTGGTACATACATGTTATAGATTTTTAGCTAGCTTGCAGAAAACTATCTTTATTACTAGCTAGTTTTCTAGCAGAGGTGCCAACCACGGAGCCCTTTCGAGAGGATTGTTATTCCGTCACATTGATGTGGCAATAAGACCATCAGATCTTCTAGCTAGTAGGGGCTAAGAAAATCGTATACAGCGGCCTTGGAGTCAGCGAAAAGTTTGACTCTGGGTGGCACGGGTAATTCGGAAGTAAATGTGGAGGTACGACAGAATCACCTTTCCTACTTCAAGTACATTTCAACTGAGGCCAGGTAAAGTCCTAGAGTCCACTCAGACAGGAAGAGGGGCAATCTCACTTCTTGTGTGGATCACCGTGGTTAGGTAGCAAGATGCTTGAGAACTTGTAACTGATGAAAAAAATGCGTTGCTCATAGGTACTATGTCCAGTTCCAGTGGCCTTGTGGCGGCTAGGAAAGAGTCTCCTTAGTATACCAAATGGCTCCGCATAGAGAATACCAGTCTTAGTTTTCGACCTAGGTTTGGATGGGGTAACTCTTACAGATCCAGTCTTCGCCCAAAGCCCATGATTCTAGTCTTGGAACTAGAGGTGACCCAAAATAGATCCATCTGCAGCATGTGTGATAGCTGACCGACCCACAGTGAGAGATTACTAGTATGGGCAAAAAGTTCCAACTATGCCCAACTAGCAAGTTAAGTACTGCTTATACTTTACACCATTGAGACTACACCTAGAAACACTTTCAAATTTCACAACATCACTACTGCTCGTTTCACTCCGGTGGGAACAACGACTTGAATAAATGCCCCCCAAAAGCCAGCATTCCACAAACTATGACTTCCCATCCTCAGTGAAAGAAGGAGGTTGACTCGAAGACGCCAAAAAGGAGATGTTGAGTCCCAGACCAGTTGTTTCATCCATTTCGTTCAAATATTCCAGAAAGTCACCTTCTTCTTGCTTCAAAGAAGAGCGGAAACTTTCGACACTGTTGTATCCGCCACTTATGTCGTCGCCAGCCGGTGTAGATGGTGCCAATAGCGACTGGCTTTCGGGGTCTTTGCCATTGTGTGCGTCTCCACGACTCCTGTTGCCTTCCTGTCCCGACATGACTGGTGGAGACTTTTCACCACCACCAACCTCCTGTTTTTGTTTTTGATCGGGTGGTCGCAAGTATTGTTGGTGCCGCAAGCCCGTAGGGAAGCCTTTGAAGGGCCACGGTGGCGTGAAAGAAGCCTGCATACTTTTTATAATGTGGAGGAACGGTCTATGAATGGCCAAACCAGAACCAGCACGCACAGGATCTGGTTCTTCCCAAGGCTCGAGAGGCCAAAACATGGGATTGATCATGGGTTGTGTCGAAGCGGTGTTATTCTTCACTTTGCTTTTGTGTATGTTATTTAGTGGAGGATGATTGTCGTAGCCGTTGTTGTCCGTGGTTGTTTCTTCCACCTCTCTGTTGTCATCACTAACTCCACCGGCATCATTGCTGCTTCTATGGTTCGTGGACAGGTCACTGTTGCGATGATGAATGGTTCGAGCGACATTGTGGTGATAATAATGTTTGTTGGATTCGATTCTTTCCCTTCGCGTCTTGTAAAAGTGGCGTTGCACAATCCGTAATAAATTTTCCATCAACAATTCCTTCCACATGAGTCGTGTGGTCGGATGATTGGCAATGCGGGTGGCCATGAGTGGAGCAGGAAATCGAAACAAAACAACTTTCTCCGATACAGCCTTGGCGGATTGCAATTTGTGTTTTTGATCGTGCAGTGACTGTAAATGTTCTTGTTGGTAGGAATAGGGTTCTTCCAACGTATTGGGTGAATGTGCTTCTCGTAGAAAGCCCACACTTTTGAAATCAAAGAGCTGCCCCGATTCCGCAATCCTTGTCGTACTTGAGAGAATCTTTTTGGATTTTTGCTTGACCCCACCACCATCCGAGTCTTTATTAGTGTGGTACTCGTCTCGAAAGGCAACGACTTTCAGTTCCACTTGTCCTTCGTAAATGATATAGAACCATTTTCGATTCTGGTTTTGATCATCCATTGGGATATCATCATTTTGGTGATAGGTGACCACGTTGCAATAAGGATCAATGGTTTGCTGAAAGAGCTTCTTGGACAGCCCACCGGTTCGATAAAAGACCCTCCACAGAGCTTCATTTTGTTCTTTCAATTTCACAGGTCGTTCATCCAAGAATAGTCGAATGACGGTCGACAAATGAACGTACAAGTTGAGGATGGACCACAAAATTCCGTCAATCTGCAAATGCCCTTCTTTTCGAAAATGTGGCCAAATGGGTGCTCCCAAAATGGAGTTGGTAAACAAGAAAATATACGCCGACGAGAGGCAGATGCGAATAATGAGGAGATCGGAATAGTTTCCTGCCAACGAGAATGAAAGACTGCTTATTTGAGTCCAAACGGACAAGGGCGTGTTGATGACCACCATCTTTTTCCTTTCTGAGTGAGCTAGTACGGGAATATCAATCAATGCGATGATTCCTAATAGCTAGAATATGGACTACCGAGTGTTTTCTGTCAAGAGAAGACTTCATGCTGTAACATAATCGCAGTTAGCTGTGATAGCCAGTGGTTGTATTGAAGGAAAGGCCAAGTGCTGATGAGTGATGTTACAGCATGCATTCAGACAAGAACAAGAAGAAGAAAAACAACGGCGCAAAGAAGATCCAATTGCAGTCGCGAACGGGACTTACGATTTCTGTCCACAATCACTCATTTTTTCGTCGCCTTTGATTGACAGTCACATTGCATGCATGCATCGTCTTCGCTTGCCGCTTTTTGGATTACAAGGAACTATAGCTAGTAGTAAGCCACAGCAATGCTGTAGCAAGAAAGAATGACACCAAGCAGACACACACAATAATGGCATCTACTGGCACTAACCACAAACAAAGCAGCAATATTAATGACCAGCCAGTAATTCGTCGACGAGTTGTGCCAAGTCAGAGACGACGGGATGGACTGATCCAGTACGCTCGAGATAATACGAGCCAAAATGGAGAAGACGGCATCATAGCTCGGATTTTTGCTTGCTTGCCTCCTTGTGGCATGCGATATTGCGTGGATGTGGGAGCCTGGGATGGCAAACATCTTTCCAATACGTTTTCATTGTTGGTCACAGACGATCCAACTAATAATAATGGCAGTCCTGACAGTAATAATAATACCGACACTGGCACACAACAACAGGAGCGTCGTTGGAAGGGGCTGCTCATTGAAGCCGATCCTCACAAGATGATCGATCTACAAGCACTGCATCAACCACTCTCCAATATTTGCGTCCACAAGGCTGTCTCTGTACAACCCAGTTCTCCCAATAACCTACCGTCCATTTTGCAGGATTATGCACCCGATTTTCCCTTGGACTTTGATTTTTTATGTATCGATATTGATGGGGGAGACTACTGGGTGTTGCACGAAATTTTTGTCGCTTCAAGATATCGTCCCAAAGTGATTTGCATTGAATTCAATCCCACCATGCCCAACGATCTCGTCTACATCCCACCTCAAAGTGATGTGATTCGACAAGGAGCATCATTAGCGGCATTGGTGGAATTGGCGGAACAATGGAACTATGTTTTGGTGGAAACAACGCTCTTCAATGCCTTTTTGGTGCCTCATCAAATCTACAAAGACCATTTACAACAGGAAGTACCGGACGACCGGTCTATCGAAGCCTTGCACGAAGTTTCCATGGGAACATCGCTCTATCAGTTGTACGTGCGGCACATTATTTATTACATTAATGAACTTGGTTTTGGGTTGGGATGTTCTAGCTTAGAAACTGTCTCTCATCAGCTTGTTTTTATCGACCCCGCAGGTACGATGGTACATTGAAACTTTGGGGGTGTAAAAAACTCCTCTGGCATCGGACTGCCATGGACGAAGAAAAGCTACAAATTTTACCACCTGAGAAACGACAATTTCCATTTGCACCGTCGTCATTGTCAGCATCGCTCTTGGACAAGGACGATTTTGATCTCGATAGTGCGATTGATATGAGCCCCGTTTGTAAGAATGCTGTCAACTCTGACGTGACAACAACATCCGCTTTGAGTAGTACCGATGAAAAAGAACAAGCACTGTGTGAAGATGCCTTGCTGCAACAATTGCAGTCGAATGGGTTTGCTTTTATACGTGGAACTGGAATCTCGAAAGAGCTGTGTCAAAAGGCCCTTCACTACACGAAATCATTCTTGACCGATGCCGACGAAGATGTGCGACGAACCTGTTTGGCCAAAGACAGGGCTCGTCGGGGTTACAGTCCCATTTGCACGGAAAACTTTGCCTCTCTGATCGGTGAGCATGGTCCCAATGATCTGGTTAGAAAGTATAGAATAGGACCCACTACAAATCCCTCCACTTCAATCAGCAGCGCTAACGACAGCGCTACAACCTCGACATCGGTACCTTCCTCATTGCTACAACCAAATATATGGCCTACCGCAGAGACATGGGATGGCACATCTGCCTTGTCCTTTCAGACTACATTGGAAGAGTACTATCGAGAAGCTTGCCGGGCAGCCAATAGTGTCGTAGCCGCCATTTGCAGTGCAGTCCTTCGGCGCCATCCTGAATTGGAACGTTCTGTTGGCGTCCTATCTTCTTTAGTGGCAGGCGACGGATCTTCGTCGTCGGCGTCCTCCTCCTCGAACTTGGAGAGTACGTCCATATTGACACTTTTGGGGTATACAATGGGAACTCGCCACAAGAAAAAGGGCAAAAAACAGATATCGCCATTAGTTGCAGCTCATACCGATGTCGGTGTCATAACGATGTTGCTATTTGATGGTCCAGGGTGTGCGCAACTCGAACGCAACGACAAAGAAAAGACTGACGGCTGGACCAACGTCAGTTTGCCATTCAGGATACCGGATGACCCAGTTTTTGTTGTCAACATTGGTGATTGCATGTCTGAACTAACATTAGGATCATTACCGTCGACATTGCACCGAGTCGTCGCTGACTATCAGCACAAGGATCCTCGGCATTGTCTTGCCTTGTTTGTGGGTTTGGATCCTCAAGCTCAGCTTACGCTTCCTGTCGGCTGCCGCAAGGACACTAGTGGTGGGGACAACGAAGCCGAAGGAGATCCCCAAGTCATGACCTACGAGGAATGGCGGAAAAACCGAATTGCCAGAGCACAAAAGGTTCTCAAAACAAAAGCAGCACTCTCTTCTGGATACAAGAGTAACAGGCAGCACGGGGAGGAATGCAAAGAAGGAACTTATCGGTTGCTTATATATACTGGATAGGTAATAAATCTCGCATCGTGTCCACTATATCTAGCTAGATGACTGGTGATGAAGCCAGCCAAATACAACCTGCACGCCTAAGCATCAGCAACAAGAGAGTGTTTTATTGTAGATTATGGGTGATTGAAGTCATTTTCTACAATAGAATTTGATCAAGGGGTGTCTTTTGCCGCCCTGTTCCAGAAAAACACCTGCAGGTACTAAAACGGGTCAACAGAAATGCTCCCTTTGCAAAAGTAGAGTGAGATGTGGCATATTCAGTCCTTTTAATCTGAGAGTATAAGCATTAACTTCCCTTGGTGAGTGTCAATCATTGTTTTAGGAAAAAAACTGTGCTTGAAAAAAACGCCAAGCCAATGGGGGTTTGTCTTTTCAAAGCATTGATAAAATCTGATCTTGAATACAGTATGCTTCATGCATGTTGATGCTTGCTGTTGCAGCATTGTCCTTGATTGTCCAGATTGGTGGCTACTATTTGAGTTTAGAACTAGGTGAAAGAGAGAAGGTCATAGTCAAAATCTATCTATTACAATAATTATTTTTTTGCCACATTTTTGTACAGTACATGTACTACTACTAGCTAGCTAGCTAATAGGTGGGCCGCTGAGCGGCGTTGCCGACTCTTTGCGAGACAGTGAGCGGTCTAGCTAAGCGTTGGAATCCAACGGTCAGCTCGTTATGAGAGCAGCGTAATCCCTACTTATGGAGGCCGGACGGAGGGCAGATACGATGCGTTTCTTACAATCATCACACACGCTTTTATTGCTTTTCAGGATCCATGCATGCGCATATCGCCGCCACAGCAACCAAGATAGAGAAACTGGCTGAGCAAGACTACAGTAGGCTAAGAAAGGCCTTCCTTGGCTTGTTTGAAAGGTATCTAAAGTTGCGCCGTAAATAAGGAATGAAGAACTAGACAACGACCATTTTCAGCTAGGATTCAAGTTGTAGTTGACTACGAGACATTTCCCACCGTTTTAGAGAAGATATATATATATATATACATTGATTACGCACGGTTAACCTGCCGAGACGTGAATTCATACGATTTTTTTGATCTCCACGGCGGACCATACTATTGTCGGAAAAGCAGCAGACAACAATCATCATCGTAGACTAGACGTGCTTAGGTCTTCACAATCCTGATATTTTTGGTGTTTGAGAAAGTTATCTCACTTAAATAATCGGCGTTTTACGAAATGGCACACCAATTTGGAGGTCGCCAAGGGAATCAGACCTTTGACGAAGTATCAGGTTCAGGACCGGCCTGCAGACCACTGGATTTTCCCGCCCCAGTAGTGCTGCGAGGTGTCCGAGTTAATGCTTGTTTGGTAGTCCATTTGGAATCAGGTACTCGACAAGTTTGTTCGGGTGTTATTCACCGAGAAGATTTGAGTGGAGCCCAAGAACCCTTACCAACTGAAGATCATAGCGGGCCGAGTGGTCTTAGTCACGGTGGAAGCCATCATGGTGGAAGTGCTCGCAATCGATGCGCTATCACAGTTGACCGGGCCCCCGCGGATGTTGCACCCAGGGAAGTCTTGGCCTACTGGCCTCATCGTGCCCTGCAAGATGCCATTTATGGAAGCGTGTGGTGTTGTCTAGTGTTACGGAGGCACTACGGAGTAGCGGCAGATGATGCTGCCAAGGCTGCAGGAGTAGAACCTGGGAGTCCCAATGCCCCTATTGTCTGGGAAATCACTGGAGATATGGTAGCCATCAAAATGGTAGAGTGGGAGCGTGTCTTTAGAATGCGAGGCCGATTGCTGGAGGATCCCGTCAAGGAAGTCGCTGCCATGCAATTGTTGGGTGTGCACCAAAACGTTTTAGGTAGTTCGGAAGTTTTGCAGGATGACCACCATTTATACTCTGTCATGCCCTACTGTCGGGGTGGAGACCTTTTCAGCGTTGTTGTGGAATACGCAGAGGCAAATAATGGAGAAGTTGGAATGCCCGAGCCTGTTGCGCGCTTTTGGTTTCGTCAAATCCTTACTGTAAGTTCCTATTGGTCAGAGCGAACGGCAATGATGAAAATAGACGCGATATGAGCGGCTTGTGTGGTTGCTTAACAACGTTTATATTGTTATTTGAGTTCTGCGTCATGAAAATAATCGCTCAGTTGTGTCGTTTCTCTTCATTCAATATATTTTCTTCGTGACAGGGACTCCAACATCTCCAGGAACAAGGTGTTTGCCATCGTGATCTTTCTCTGGAAAACGTGTTGGTGGATGGCGATAACTGTCTCGTTATTGATATGGGTATGTGCCTTCGTGTTCCGTACAACGATCCGGGTAATCCAGATGGAGTGACAGACGTGACCCGCGGACATCTTCGTCGGCTGATGAGGCCACAGGGAACATGCGGAAAACACAACTATATGTCTCCCGAAGTGTACGAAAATACCAATGATTTCGACGGCTTTGCCATTGACCTATGGGCCGCTGGAGTTATTCTGTATATCATGTTGACAGGGTTTCCTCCCTACGATCAAGCAAGTCGATCGGATATGCGATTTGAGTTGATTGTGGGAGGTCGCTTGATGGAACAATTGCGTAATTGGGACATAATGCTGAGTGACGAAGCAGGTGATCTGATGCAGAGAATGTTGCAACTTCACCCACGAGACAGGTTGACTTTGACGGAGATCATGTCTCATCCATGGGTTACCAACGAAGAAATCGAGCCGCCACCGCCACAGGACCCCATGTCATTTCATTGAGTGAAAAACGTGAATTCTGTTGACATGGACTGCCTCGGCTGTACTTGGTTGATAGGAACTGGAATCGTTTCACTGACGGAAAGCTGATGCAAATCAGAATGGCTTGTCTGCGGCCAGCAGTTACCCTTCAAAGAATCACTGGACCATTTCCTGCAGTCGAACGATAACGAGAAGCTGCCAATGGAAGGCAGAAGAAGCTGTGCAATCCATCAACTGATTCTCCTAATACTGATTATTAATATATTTATACTAGACGTGAAACGAAAAAGCCTAGCTAGGTCTTCAGCGATATTCAATACGGCAACTGGAAAAAGGAAATGATTCAATTATAATTATTGTTCTTTATTTAGTATGATTTGCATGATTCAAGAGAGTCCCAACAGGCCTATTAACCAATACAAGTCAGTTTTACTGCTGGAGAATCGCACTGAACCCTCAAGCAAGCAAGCAAGCAACCTCCATCGTTTAGTATCGGTGGGAAACCTCTTCGGCATGTTGCACACCCGATGCATAGGAAATCATCAAGTAGGTCAAAAACATGGATCCACCAGGCCACATAATGTAGGTTGGAGCACGATCAACCACCTAGACCACAGGGCAGTGCAGAGACGAGCCGTCAGTTACAGGGAAGATTACGACGAAATCAAGCGAGAGCAGTGGAAGGACCGCCAAGAAAGGACAAGAAAGTACTAGTACTACTACTAGCTAGATAGTACTACTGCACATCCACTCTTCTCATGTTATCAACGCACCTTCTTGGGGAATGTCTTGAGCCATGGTCCCATAGAGTGGACTTCGAAGGGTGACAAATGGCGAATGATCTATGAAAGGACAACAACCAAAGTGTGAGATGACTTCGAGTACGACAGTCTACGGTAACAGGTGCACCGCACGCTATTATCGCCACTACACTACAAAAGCTCGCACTTACTTCGCCATCGTTGGCCTTCTTTTTGGCCCACCACTTGATCTTATCGGCTGCCAACCCCTGTTTCTGGACAGCGGCCCTGATGGCACTGGTCCGAGCAAAAGCACCTACTAAGCTCATGGTTCAACACAACTACGTAACTAGGTTAACTAGACTAATAAATCGATGTGATACTATTGTTTTCCCGTGTTGCGAGATACCGCAGTAATAGCTAGCTAACTACTACTACTAGTAGTCAAGTGCATGTAGCAGCACCAATACACACGCTAATTGCGCATGCAGTCAAGAATCGATCAATCGGCAGTTGCGTGCATGATGACGAGGCTGTTCATTGACGGCAAGCAGGCAGACGGTGGATTTTCTAGTTGGCTGGACGCACGCTATTATTGGAGTTAGTGAGAGTCCTTTTTATTGCTTCTGTCCAACTGGTACTGTCGAAAGCGTTTCTCGTCCTCATTTCCCGTCCACTGACTCCACGTACCAGTAACACGCTGCTTGTATGTCACAACTATCACATAAATAAATAAAAGAAACAACTTGGCTTGTTGACGATGGTAGCTCGTGCCGATGACTCTCTCTCATGTTCAGGCCCAGGCGGAGGCCGAAGAAACGATCGAGTCGTCCAAGATGAAAATGAAGCAGAAGAGCCCAATACCATTTTGACGGATGAGGACCAACAACCAAACACAGTATTGGTCGACAGCGATGCATGGCCTACGGCCGAGGGTTACACGCCACTGGGCGATGTTTTTGGCATGGGATCTATATTGGTTTCCATGCCACCCTCTTCTTTTGATGAAGACGACGATGATGATTATAATGGAGGTGGTGAACATACAACATACTTTTCTGCTGGCCCAAATGCTTTCATGGCGGACCCCTCTGCTTTGTTTGGAAACTTTCATCAAAACAATGACGGTGATAATGATTCCCCCAATGACGACCAAAATTTCAACACTACTGTCACAATGGAAGCCAACCAAGAAATTTCTGACGCTACAGATGCCTTTGGGGAGGAGGATTTTAGGGATGTAGCTAGCAGTGCGCTCATGGCTTTGGAAGCAGACTATGAAACGGTACTTCGCGGGGAGGTCCGACCTTCCTTGATGGATCTACAACCGACTTCTGGGCCCGCCATGCCACTGTTCTCATCTTCCTCGATCGATCCTGCGTCAGAGGGATCAAGCAATATGAATAGTGATAGCGATGCTGCTCCCGTTGGAGATTTTGCCGATTTTGCTTCTTCCAATGCTGCTGCTAGCATGTCCAAGGTGACGGCCACGATTGAAGATCATGTACCCGAGGAGGCCACTAAAACAACAACAACAACAACGACGACAGCAACCGCAGAGTCCTCCACGAAAAAGGAAGTACCCAACATTGATACGGTGGCTGTCCGAAAGGCCGTGGATGGAATTATTTCCAACACCACGTTGGCAGAAAAGCTACAACAGTGGCAGCACGAAAAAGAAGAGAAGCGCCAGAGCAAGAAACAGCAAGAGCAGCAACAGTATCAGCATGGAATCATTCCGACGGCACCCTTAAAAGCCTTTGCGAGACATACACCTAAAGCTGTACAGGCCACTGCCAACTTGTCTCGCGCGGCGACCATCGCTGAGGCTCTGGTGAGATTATCACCGCCATTAATGGAAACATGCAAAGAGCACCTCTCCATTCATGTCGTTGGCGCAGATCACGTAGAATGCTCCAGCTCGGAACGCATCTTACAATTCTTTGGACCTTTGGCACGATGGCTTGGAAGTACGAGCAGTAGTTTTTGCCCAACACACTTGTCCTTGACTTTGGTAGGACCTAATGTTCCATCAGGCGTGGCCTCGCCTGTGAATCTGTTGGAGTCGGATGAGACGAGGGAAAGCCAAAGCTTACAATCGGCAGAAATAAATTGTCACACTGCGACTTATCATGATTGGCTTGCCGAGCAATTGAAAAACAACAAAGAGTCCAACGAATCGCAGCATGGCGAAAAAGTGCTTCCCGACCTCGTCGTATGCTACAATGCAGGTATTTGGGGTTATAACGAGTGGAAGCCGACAATCCGTTATTTGGTTCAGCTTCCAGTGCCCATAAATTTCGTTGTAACCTCTTACACCATCGAAGAAGCGGAAGATGATTTTGACGTCATTGAGCAAGTGATAGAAGAGGAATCAAAACAGAGCAGTGCTGATATAAATAAAAAAAACCATACCCTGTGGGGACCCGAAGTCAACCCATTTGCTTCCAAGAAAAAGCGGGAAACAGTCTCGGCCTTGCAAGGACGAGAGTATAGAGAAAACGCCGCCTGGCAGGCGTGGCGACTTCCAGCAGCTCTGGCGGAGACAACTACGGATGGAGCTGTCTGGGACGAAGCGGCGTGGGATGAGATCTGCGTCAACCCACACAAAGAGGCACTGGAAAGGGGACAAAAAGAAGGAAGAGAAGCAGGCCTCCTTGCTGGATTTCGCGACGGGGAATCAGTTGGGGTCATCAAAGGGGTTGAATTCGGAATGGAAATTGGTTTTATTCGTGGCTCTTTGCAAGAAATCTTGAACGCGATAGCTTTGAAGGAGCTGGTCTTTGATGATCCGTCCCAGTATGAAAAGATTGAAAAGACAACGTCGTCTCTATCGCAAATGCTTGACAGCTTCCCTCCTCCCAAGGAAGCATTTCGGAACAAAAATGCGGCAACAGCGGCAGCGCAAAGTATTGATGTTGACAGCGAAGTTGAGGCTAACTCGGACTCTCCGGATATTGCGAGTAGACTGCAATCTATCAAATCAAAGTTCAAGCTTTTGACGGTGCAGTTGAAATGGAACAACTTCTCGCTAAAAAATCAAATGGATGAAGCTGCAATGGATTTGGGCGACAATCCCAAACCTGAAAGTCAAACTATGGATTGGTAATGCAATATCTAGAATTGAAAAATTTGTTAATTAGTTCTTTGTTTTTAAAGGGCACAGTAGAAAATTCGATACTTCTGATTAAGTGTCAGGGAAATTACAATGAAAGACCAACTACTTGCTTGCTCCTATAGCAAGAGAACATAATGATTGTCATATCGGGTGATGAGCGCGTCGGAGAAATGCAGTTGAACATGTAGAGATTAAATGATGCCGCGAATGAGTGGGTAGCTCCTCAATACGCAGAAAACCAAATATAAATATGTACGAAAATCTCTTTAAAGTAGATTTACTTTATCCCTTGCCAATCGAGTTTCGAAGTTGCTCATGGTCTGTATGCATAGGTGATCGGATCCGTTAAAGAAGGACCCGACTTTTTGCTGATTATTTTCGCTCTGTGGCACACCATCGCCAAAAGGTGCTCAAACAATCTCGGTTTCCGGTGGTTTTTCTTGTACATCACCGGAAGCAGTTGCACCGTCATCTTCATCGCCAACGTACCACCAATGGCAAGAAAAGATGGGATGGCCTTCCACCAGAACAGATACCCACATTGCTTGTCCGGCAATGACAAGAGCAACAACTCCACAAACCATCGAGACAACTGGATCAATCCACCAGAGCCCAGGGTTGGCTTCCGCAATCAGTGTATTAAAAAAGAGGGTCGCTCCCAAAGTAGCGCCAATGGTGCTGCAAATCGCATCTTTGAATAAACTTGGACTGTTGAGGTGTGCCGAATAGTTGAACTTGATGACAGCCATCGATGTACTGCAGACAATACTAAAAAAGGAGATTGCCAATATAACCTCTGTGTCTGTGGCTTCTGTCGCCCCTTCCGTAAAATCTTCGACAGCCGCCGCGAAAATACCAATGCCCAAAATTCCCATAATGATTGCGCTTGATTGAAAATGAAGGAAGTTTGGAGTCAGTGATACACGAGTACCTTTCAAAAAAAACAAAAAAAGAAAGCCAGTGACTGGGCATGTACTGTACTGCACTTACATGGCAAGGGACGCTCGATCTTCTCGCTTTTGCAATTTCTTTTCGACGGCCTCGGTCAATCCATGGGGGACAAAGAATCTCCACAACACGATAACGCTGGACAAAAAATCGACACTGTTCTCAACACCAAATGCCAAACATAGCGAGGATCCTGTTTTCTGTAAGTGAGAGGGAAAGGAGCAGGTTGCAAAAATATAAGTCAGAATAGAAT
>Ga0163144_10014401_pt1 | contig 16414 bp, 17 predicted proteins | sample OliLak19BULKMAT1_FD_123175 | JGI IMG/M metagenome (GOLD analysis project Ga0163144, IMG submission 123175) | Freshwater microbial mat bacterial communities from Lake Vanda, McMurdo Dry Valleys, Antarctica - Oligotrophic Lake LV.19.BULKMAT1 | ecosystem: Environmental > Aquatic > Freshwater >... | reverse complement strand
CTTCTCGCCACCTTGCATGCTGATGATCAATCCCCAGCTTGCACCACCCCTCTTCCTCCAGGCTCATCTTGTATGAGAATCGGCCTCCCTCTCCAGGCTCATCTTGTATGAGACAAGACTTCAAGTTGCAACACGGCCCACAATTCAGTAAACTAATGGTTTGTGGCAGCACTGCCGCGCGACTCCTCGTGCATTCAGCGCTGTTTTCCACAGTTTGATCCGTTCTAGAAGGAAACAGACTCAAGTTATGTACGCAGTGATTGAAGCCGCAGGTAAGCAGTACCGTGTCTCCCCCGGCGATCTGGTTCGTGTAGACACAATGGCCGTCGAACCCGGCACAGAAATCGAGCTGGGCAAAGTTCTCATGGTGGGTGGCGAGTCCAGCATCAAGACCGGCGCTGATGCTGCCGCTGTCAAAGTTACCGGCACGGTAACCAAGCATGGTCGCGCTGCCAAGATCATCGTGTTCAAGTTCAAGCGCAAGAAACAGTACAAGCGCACCCAGGGTCACAGGCAGAACTACACCGAAATTAAAGTAAACGCGATCGCCTAAGCGGCCGCAAGAGCAAGAGGAGTTAATAGGCAATGGCAAGTAAAAAAGGCGCAGGCTCTAGTAGAAATGGTCGCGATTCACAAAGCCAACGGCTCGGCGTGAAGCGCTTCGGAGGCGAATTGGTCACTGGTGGCACCATCATCGTTCGTCAACGCGGCACCCGCATCAATCCCGGCGAGAATGTCGGCGTCGGCAAGGACTTCACCCTTTACGCCCGCATCCCCGGCATCGTGGAATTCCGCGATCGTGGCCGAATGGGCAAGTTTGTCAGCATCAAGGAACTCAGCTTAAACTAAGTTCTCTTTTTAGGAATCTGGTTCGGCCGCCAGCAGTATGCTTGGCGGCCTTTTTCATTTTATGGTCCACTCTTCAAAATTCATCGACGAAGCAAAAGTCTACGTCCGCGGCGGCGACGGCGGTAATGGTTGCTCCGCGTTCCGGCGCGAAAAATTCGTCCCCCGTGGCGGCCCCTCAGGCGGCGATGGCGGTCGCGGCGGCGATGTCATTTTTGAAGCTTCGCGGCACTACAACACGCTTTTCCACCTCAGGATGAACCCCGAGCACACCGCCGACCGTGGACGCCACGGCGAAGGCTCCAACCGCACCGGCCGCAATGGTGATTCCCTCGTGGTCAAAGTCCCGATCGGCACGGTCGTTTACTACTGGGATACTGGAGAACAAATCCACGACTTCACCTTTGACGGCGAACAGTTTGTAGTAGCCAAAGGCGGTCGCGGTGGCCGAGGCAATCAGCACTTCGCTACCCCAACCCATCAGGCGCCCACTGAAAAAGAAGAAGGCGTTCCGGGCCACAATCTCACGCTGCGGCTTGAGATGAAACTCCTCGCCGACGTCGGCCTGGTAGGCTTCCCCAACGCAGGCAAGAGCACGCTCATCAGCCGCCTTTCCGCCGCCAAGCCCGAAATCGCCGCCTACCCTTTCACCACCAAAGAACCCGTCCTGGGCGTAGTCTCGATGGACGAATTCGGCCGCGAAACTTTCATCATGGCTGATATCCCAGGGCTGATCGAAGGCGCCAGCGAAGGTCACGGCCTCGGCACCACCTTCCTTCGCCACGTGGAACGCACCCGTGTGCTGCTCCACCTGATCGACCTGTCGGAATTCAACGAGAACCGCCCGGTAGATGCCTATCACATCATCCAGAACGAACTCGCCAGCTTCAGCGAAAAGCTGATGGATAAGCCGCAGATCGTCGTCGCCACGAAAGTCGACTCTGCCCAGGACCCGACCCGCCTCGAAGAACTCCAGGCCTTCTGCGCTGCGAACAATCTCCCCCTACACGTCATTTCTGCGATCACCGGCCAGGGCCTTAAGGATCTACAGCGCGACACTTGGGCTCTCGTCAAGGAAGCATGGGAATCCTCTCCTCGCACTATCGATAAGGACGAAGATGACAAGCCTTCACCGCCGAATCCGGAACAGCTACTGAAACTCTAACCGGCCAGCGCGTAGACTCGCTCGAGCCATTGCACAAACGCGTCCTGCCGGTCTAATTGGGGCAAAAGCATCTGATGTGCAATGGCATGCGATGGCACCCAGACGGGCTCCTCTTGCACGGCAAACCAAGCCCGAAGACCTGCCTTCTGATCAGCCGCAACCGTATTCGGAAACAAGCGCGGTTGCACGCCGCGAACAAATGCAAGTGCTTGTTCATGCAAACCCTGCTGGAGGGGATCGCGATGGCCGGCAGCGAGCCTGCCTTCAATCGCACCGCTAGTTTGATTGTCCGGCATCACCCAACACGCAAACTTCTGCTGCTTCTCCTCATTCCAAATGAGACCGCTTGACGGAAGCACCGTGTTGCCCAGATCGAGTCCTCCCTTGCTGCATGCACCCTTGATCTCGTCCCATCTTCTAACTAGATCTTGATCTGCATCGCAAATCACCGCTACAACGTCGACTCGGGTATCAACGGTGAGTTGATCGAGAAGCGCACCGATCCTTCCGCACTCGACCAACTCAAATTTGTCGCCAATTTGCAATTCGAATCGCCTGCAAATGCGATTCACGATTCCGCCGTCATATTTGCCTTCAATCAGCAATCGCGACTTCATTAACGAACCTCTACGGCTTGCTTATGCACAACTCTCAGCTGCTCCTCATCGAACTTGACTGCACGCAATACCCCATACTTGCAATCCAGTCGGTAAAGCCGCCCTTCCTCCGGATGCCCTGTGGAAACTTCTGCAAAAGCTCGAACACAGTCCAGGCTGTGCGTGGTGGCAAACAACTGAACATCCAGTCTGGCTGCTGTGTCAAAGATCCATCGCCAAACTTTCTCCTGCGCATCGAAGTGCAATCCAGTCTCAATCTCGTCAACAATCAGTCTTCCCTGCTTGCAGAAGTAGAGACCGAACGCGAGCCCCAATAACCGGCTCATCCCCAACCCCAGTCTGCCAAGAGGGTACTCACGATCCTGATTGTCAAGATAGTAAGGTTGCTTGACGGTATGCCCGTCATCCTTGAGGCCAATCCGCTTTATGGAGGGATCAAGCAATTGGAGGACTTTGACTATATGCTCATGCTCACCACGAAGCACAAGGTCATCCCAATACTTCTCACGAAGACCCGCATCCAGCCCGGTTTGCCAAATTGCCAGGCATCCGGCAATGCGCTTGGCAGCAGGATCGAGCCTTGAGGTTAACTCCGGAAGCGATTGGTCGAGCGAGATCCTTGAACTCGACCCCGGCATTCTCCTTGCCAAGCTGTTGCCTCCATAAATGTCGGTGATCTCCAACTTTGAATCTCCGATATCAATATCGAGCTGCGACGGATTGTGGAACCAGCGCTTAACGTAATCCAAGACAAAGGGAATTCCGGATTCCTTGCGCTCCTGCATGATCTGGACAAGCGCGCTGCCGAGATCGTGAGCTCGCTCCAGATATAGCGCCTCAAGCAGCGCGGTTTTCCCTATGTTGTTCTCCCCGACAATCAGGTTCACCCGCCCTAAGTCTTCAAGTTTGAGATCCTTAAACAGCTTGAAGTTCTGTATCTGAATTTCGTGAACCAACGCGACCTCACTCTCTCAATCTATTCTGCACAATTCTCGCCAGGCTACCGGGTCCTTCAGTCGAGATTAAAATTCAGGAATGGCAAAGGCCGGCCCGCTCCCGCTCGATCTCGCCGCCCCTGGCATCTCGCCGCCAGTGGCCTCAAGTTCAAGCAATTATAAGTGTCAAATTACGTTCAGCCCGCCAACCAATATCCCCACAAAGACCATCACGATTCCCAAAGCCTGCTTCAGCTTCAATTCACTCGCTGCCCTGCCCATCCTCAGTCCAATGAAAGTCCCCACCAGCGTCGCCGCCAGAAAGCTCATGGCCAACCCAAACACAGCTTCCCATTGCGAATGCTGACCAACCGCCCCACTTAAAGTGTTCACAGCAATCACAGGAAGCGATGTAGACGTAGCGCGCCTCGCATCCATCCCGCCAAACGCGATCAGCGCCGGAACCAGCATGAATCCTCCACCGACTCCAAGCAACCCGGTCAGAAAACCAACGCATCCACCAACCAGCAGCGATACCCAAACCTTCGCCCCAGCGGCGCCGCCCCGGGTCCGCGTTGATGCTGCCATCCGCACTCCCGCCGCAATCATCACAACCGAAAATGCGAGCATCAGCACCTTCGGATCAACCAGCCCCGCTGCCATAGCACCTAACTTGGTCGCAGGTACGCCCACAACGGCAAACAATAGAACTTCGCGCCAAACAATCCTGCCGGTCTGAATCTGTAGAAGCGACCCAACCAGCGCCGCGGTTCCAATCACAAGCTGCGAAACCGCCACCGCCTGCCTCACCGGCAACTGAGCGCCATAGACTAAAATTGGCAAAGCCAAGATGGCCCCGCCGCTCCCCAGCGCGCCCAGCACCACGCCGATCACGACTGCCAGTGGCAGAATCGCTAGGTGTTCAATCACGAAATATGGAACCCAATCTATCTTGCATGTTGGGCACCTGTCCATGCTGCCTCAAGCCGGGATCGCTCACTCGAACACATTAACTCGCAAAGTCTTTCCAACATGGGGTCAGCAATAAAATAGATCACCTCAAGCCCCACCTTGCGACGCCCAACCAGCGATGCTTCAAAGAGCGCCTGCAGGTGACGGCTCGTGTTTGACTGAGTCAAACCCGTCTCCTCCACCAACACACTGACACTCTTTTCACCAAGCATCAACCCTTGCAGAATTCTCAACCTCGAGGGTTCGCCCATCGCCCGGAAGCGCTTTGCAATTCCCTCCAGAAACGCCTCCGGAATGGTTTGGATTTTCTTCACCACAATAATTATCCCTTGACTCCGACTTTCCTCAGAATCGTCATCATCGGACACCAATTGGTAAAGGCGGATTGGAGCAGGTTCGCTCCAATGAACGCGGTAAACCAATACCACCGCGGGTCCACCCACTGCGCAAGCGCAAGGCTCACCAATGTCAGCGCGCCTGCAACCATGCGCAACATTCTCTCTACATTCATGACACTCTCCTTAAATACTTTTGGATTAGGAAATATACAACGGGAACCGTCACTCGCGACAAAGCCAGCGAAGCAACTTCGCCCGCCATCAATGCAATCGCCAGCCCCTGAAAAATCGGGTCGAACAGAATCACTCCCGACCCCACCACAACCGCCGCTGCCGTCAACATCATCGGGCGAAAGCGAACCGCCCCGGCATCGATTACTGCCGCGTCCAGAGCCATTCCTTCCTTTAGCCGCAACTCAATGAAGTCCACAAGGATGATGGAATTCCGAACCACGATCCCCGCTCCGGCAATGAAACCGATCATGGAGGTCGCGGTAAAAAACGCTCCCAACAGCGCATGCCCTGGCAGGATCCCTACCAGTGAAAACGGGATCGCCGCCATGATCACGAGCGGGGTAACAAAGCTCTCAAACCACCCCACCACGAGCACATAGATCAATACCAGCACCGCGGCAAACGCAATGCCGAGGTCGCGAAACACCTCATAGGTGATGTGCCACTCTCCGTCCCACTTCATTGCGTAGCGCGAATCATCAAATGGCTGCCTCGCAACATACTGTTCAATGACGTAGCCATGTGGTTTGTACTTCTCAATCTCCGGGCCGATCGCCAGAACCGCATAAACAGGACTCTCGATCTCGCCCGCCAGGTCAGCCGTCACATAAGTTACCGGCATCAGATTCTTGTGGTAAATGTTTCGCGCCTGCCGCTGCTCGACCACCGTTGTCAACTCGCCCAGAGACACCATTGCCCCATCGGAACCAGCCACGCGCATTCGCCGGATCCGCTCCAGATCCACCCGGTCCCCCTTTGCTAACCGCAAGACAATTGGAACAGCTTCCTGTTCTCGCTCCAGGTGCGCCATTCCTGCTACTTCCCCAACAGTCGCCATCTTCACCGCATCGGCAATCGCTGAAGTCGTAATCCCGTGAATCCCTGCCTTCAAACGATCGATACTCAGATACTGCTTCGGTTGCTCGTCTTCCACATACCAGTCAACATCTACGACTCCGCGCGTCCGCCCCAAAATCTTCATCAACTCGGCCGCTACTTCGCGCTGGCCGTCCTGCGTGGGGCCGTAGACTTCCGCCACCAGCGTCGCCAGCACCGGAGGGCCTGGGGGCACTTCCGCTACCTGAATTTTCGCCCCCATCGCAACGGCCAACGGCGCGAGCCGCAACCGAACCTGTTTGGCAATCTCATGGCTCTGCTGCTTGCGTTCATCTTTGCCCAGCAGGTTCACCTGTATGTCTGCCACATTGGCGCCAGACCTCAGGTAATAGTGCCTCACCAATCCGTTAAAGTTGTGCGGCGCAGCCGTGCCGGCATAGGTCTGCACATCCACCACTTCAGGTTGTTTCATCGCCTCACTTGCCAACTTCTCCACTACCCTATGTGTTTCCTCAAGAGCCGTTCCCTCCGGCATGTTCACAATGACTTGAAACTCGCTCTTGTTGTCAAAAGGAAGCATCTTCACTTTCACCCAGCCCAAGGGGAAGAACATCATTGCTCCAACCAGCAACACAACCACTCCGATCAGGAACCCTCCGGTCCAAAGTGGACGGTGCAACAGTCGATCCATGTAGCGGCGGTAGAGTCGAGTCACGAGATCCTCGCGATCCTCAACAGGCCCGTGGTCTACATGACTGCCCAACAGTTTCACTGCCGCCCAAGGCGTCACAATAAATGCAATCAACATCGAGAACACCATCGCCGCCGTTGCGCCAATGGGGATGGGCCTCATATACGGCCCCATGAGCCCGCCTACAAACGCCATGGGCAGAATTGCGGCCACCACAGTTAACGTCGCAAGGATTGTCGGGTTTCCAACTTCACTCACTGCCTCAATCGCCACCTCAGCAAATGGTCTTTCGCTGCTCCCCGGCAAGCGCCGGTGCCGCACGATATTCTCCACTACGACAATCGCATCATCCACCAGAATGCCAATCGAGAAAATCAATGCAAACAAGGTGATCCGGTTCAGCGTGTACCCGTACAAGTAGAAAACCGTGAGTGTCAGCGCCAGCGTAACAGGCACTGCTGCAAACACCACCAGGGACTCCCGCCATCCCAGCGCCAGGGCAATCAGCAGTGCAACCGAAAGCACTGCGATCCCCATGTGCTCGAGCAATTCATTGCTCTTCTCGGCGGCCGTCTCTCCGTACTGTCGACTCAAGCTCACTGTCACGTCCGACGGAATCACGCGCCCCTTGGCCAGTTCCACCTTCCTCAAAACTTCATCCGCCACCGTGATCGCATTCGCACCTTTGCGTTTAGCCACTGCAATCGTGACCGCCGCCTCAGCCGATTTCCTGTCTACATGAAATACATAGTCTGCAGGCTCCGCCCCCGTATCCTCAACCCGTGCAAGATCCCTCAGGAACACCGGCTTGCCGCCGGCTGCCCCCACAACAAGCCCTCTCAAATCATCGGCATTTCGAACAAACTCCCCAGCCTCCACAATTCGCTCTACGTTGTCGCGACTGATGCGACCGGCGGAAAACCGCTGATTGTTGCCTCCAATCGCCTGCCAGATCGCACCGGCCAGGATGTGATAGCCGTCCATCCGCTCCAAATCCAGCGTCACTCTCAACTCACGGCGCTGTCCGCCGATCAATGTAACACTCGAAACTTCTTGCGCTTCTTTGATCGAGTTTTCAAGTTGGCTCGCCACGCGCCTGAGCTCAAAAGGGCCATACCGCTTACTATGCAAGGTGAGCGCCAGAATCGGCACATCATCGATCGAACGTAGCTTCACCCGCGGCATCGTCTCAAGATTCCCTGCCAGCTTCTGGTTCAGCTTGACGATGCTCGCGCCTTCCTCCTCACCCACTTTGAAACGCACAATCACTAGGGATTGCCCGGGCATGGATGTCGAATAGACATACTCAACACCCGGGATCTCCCAAACCAGTTTTTCTACCGGCTTGGTCAATCGCTGCTCGATCTCGACCGGAGACAAACCCGGCATTTCGAGCATCACGTCCACCATGGGCACCTGAATTTGAGGTTCTTCTTCTCTGGGCAACATCAATACCGAGAACAATCCCAGCGCCAGTGAAGCAATGATGATCAGAGGTGTCAGCTTCGAGTGAACAAAAGCTGACGCCAACCGACCCGCCGGGCCCAGTTTGGCCGTCATTGCTTTACCTCGAACTCAACGCCGTCCACCAAAGCCTCCGTCACTCCAATCGCTACTTGCTCGCCCGCCTTCAAGCCGGTCAGCACTTCGCGCCTGCCACCCCGGACCTCCCCCAGCGAGACCATCCGCGAACGAGCTTTACCGCCATCCAGAACAAACACCATTTGCAATTGCCCGTTTTCCCGTACGGCACTCTCGGCAACAGTCAGGACATCCTTCTGTCCTGCGCTCCACTCGCCAATGGCGAACGCTCCACTTCGTAGTCCAGCCAGTGCCGGCAGGTTCGCCTTGACCGTCAAACTGCGAGTCGTTGCATCCAGCGAAGGCACAATTTCCGTAACCCGCGCCTCGACCGGTTCACGCCCCTCGACGCTCACGCGTAAGGGCAAGCCAAGTCGAACCCCGCTGGCCAGCTTTTCGTCCACTTGCAATGCGGCACGGTAGCCTCCAGCGCTCTCAATGGCAAGCAAGGGAACACCTGGAACCGCCATGGAGCCAACCTGAGCCAGCTTTTCAACTACCACACCCGCGAAAGGCGCCGTCAGCCTCGCATAGCTCTGCTGGGTCGACGCGGCCGCCACAGTCTGGTCAGCTTGAGCAATCCTCGCTTCCACTTGCGCCCGCTTCGCCATCGCCATCGCCACACCAGCCTCTGCCTGTTTCAACCGGGCATCCGTCTCATCCATTTCCTGCTGGCTGAGACTCTTACGCTCAAACAATTTCACGAGCCGCGCCCGAGTCGATTGGGCCAGTCCGACCTGGGCCTCTGCCGCCTGGATCGCCGCGGCCGTCTCTACCAGCGCATTCCGCGCTTCGAGCCGGCCTGCTTCAGCTTGAGCCGAAGCGGCCGTCAGTTGCTGCGAGTCAATCACCACCAGCAATTGCCCAGCGCGCACATGCTGACCTGCCTCGACGGGAACCTGGCGGACGACTCCCATCACCTGCGCCGAGATGATGCTTCGCGTCTGTGCCTCAACCACCCCACTTGCCTTAAATCCCACCGCCGCCGGCCCCAAACCCACCACCTCCACCCTCCCCACCCACCGGGGGACAGCCTGACCCGTCCCAGCCTCTTTGGCTACTTTTGTGCCACCACAACCAGCCAGCCCTACCACTAAAACTGTCAAAACACCAATAAATCGGTCCATTTTATTCACCTCTCGCCCATCTCGCTCACGGGGGACAGCCTGACCCGTCCCATGCTGTTTTTCAGAGAATCTCACCGCAACACCTCCGAGTCGGGCCCCAGCCTGCCCAACGCCGCCTCTTGATTCAATCGCGCCATTCGAACCCCGTAGGCTGCAGAAAGGAGCCTCAACCGCGCCTCGGTCAACGCTGTCTCTACCCGCAATAGCGCCGAAACATTCTCAAGCCCAGCCTCGTATCGATCCTTCGTAATCCGTAAACTCTCCTCAGCCGCGGCAATCCCGGACTGAGCCGTCGCCACCCGCGCACGGCTCGCCTCGAGCAACGTCGAGGCTTCCATCACTTCCACCTTCACCCGCTGCTCTGTCGCCTTCAATCCCAAAGCCACCGCTCGCTCAGTTTCGACCGCTGCCCTGAACCGTGCCCGATCCGCGCCCCCTTGATAAAGCGTCCATTTCAGACTCACACCCGCCATCCAGTTGGTGCCCGCACGTGTAACAAACCGTTGCCGGTCCGCCTCAAATCCCACTCTCAAGCCAACTTGTGGCATCCATGCAAGCTTCGCAATCTCCCCCTGCTTTCGTGCCGCCTCAATCTCAAGCCTCGCCTTCTCAACCTCGGGCCTTTCAGCGGCAGGAATCTCACTGCCTCCCACCACCTCGCTGACCGTCGTACTCAACTCAAACTCGACATCATCCCCAGCCCCAATCAATTCGTTCAACACGCGCGCCGCTATCTTGGCCTCCGCCCGCCGCATCACCAAATGCTCCTGCATTGCCGCCAAATGCACCTTCACCGACAATGCATCCGCAACTGTCGCCCTACCCACGTCCCTCACAGCCTCAGCCTGCTTCAAATCAGCCGCAGCAGAAGCAACCGCCTGTTCTGCCAACTCGATCGCCGCGCGCGTCAACTGGGCATCCAAGTAAGCTCGCGCTGTCCGGCTGGAGAGTGCCAGTTCCATCTGCTTCACTCCAACAACGGCCGACCGGCGACCGATCTCGGCCGCCTCCATCGCCTTTCGAGTCCGCCCCGCGTCCCACAACCCCAGCTCAGCCATAACCAACGACTGGAACTGATTCAATCCATCGGGCCGGTTCAAACTATCAATCGAAAAGTTCTGCGGCCCAAACTGCCGCTGCGTCAGCAACGAGCCAAACACGAAGACCGGATTGTTCGATCGAACCCAACTCTCCTGAAAATCTACCCTCGGCAAGTGTCCTGCCCGAGCCTCAGGCAACTTCTCCTGCGCCACTTTCACCATTGCTCGTGCCGCTTCCACACTGGGATGCGTCGCCACCGCTCGCTTCACCGCTTCGGCGATGCTCAGCGGCTCCGCCGCACGTAGCAACGCCCAACTGCCGGTCACAATCAGCATTCGAATCAGCATTTGAATTCACTATATGCGCATATACTCATATAGTCAACACAAAAATGGCGCCTGCAACGCAATTTCGCCGGCCAAGGCTTACTCAAGCCCGGCCGGCGAAAACTCTTCAATTTGGATCTAGCTAATTTTGAGGCATAAACAGTGCGGTCGAATCCCCAGCCAGAATCGCATTCGGCGACAAGGGTTGCGGGTTTGATGCAAAGTAGCGCGACTCGTTCAACTTGCGGAACACCTGCCCGGCAACTCCGCTGGCAACCGGACCGCTCACCAGCTTCCCGCCGGTCAACAATACCGTTACCACCAGCTTGCGGTCGCCAACTTCATTGAAACTGCCGAACCACCCAAGGTGCGTCTTGTGATCCCAATGCGTGCAAGTACCTGTCTTGCCAAAAATCGGCTCATGATCTTCATAACCCGCCCGGCGGCCGGATCCAAAATCAACGGATCCCTGCATTCCAGGACGAATCTCCTGAATCGCCGGCTCGAAGTTCTCAAGTCGCCGGCGAACCTGCGGAACAAATGTCTCAATCTCAGCCTGGGTGCGCGGATACTGCAGGTAATACATCGTCCCGCCGTTAGCCACCATGGTCAAAATCGAAGACAGTTGCAGGGGAGTCAAGCCAATTCCATCACCAAAGCTAGTCATCATCCCGATGCCACTCGGCACTTCCTTCTCAGGCCAAATTCCCGGCTGCTCGCCAGGTATATTCAATCCAGCCGGCTCGCCCAAACCCAGCAGCTTTGCATAATACGAAATCTTCTCGTAACCAAGCTTCCGGCCAATCGAAGCAAAGTAAGGATTGTTGCTTCGAGCCATTGCCGTCGTCATGTCCATGTAATTGCGACGACCCAGCTTCAACACCTTATCTCGTGAAAATTCGCCCTCCATCGCGCCGGCAACTCCCGCCAGAATCTTGATGGTCGAGCAGGGCTGAAATCCATTCTGCAGCACCAACTTCTGGTTCACCATGCTCAAAACACGACCTGTGTTGGCGTCAGAGACCACCACTGCCCCATTCAATCCATTCAATGCCTCGACTGCCGCACGGCGAATCGTGAGATCTTCTCCGTCAATCACGTCACCAGCAGTCGAATCCGCGAAATTCGGAACGGTCCAAAAACCCGAGTATGGACTGTTTCTTTGTCTGTAGCGTGACACCGGCGCACGCCCTCTGGTTAAGGAAGCCTTCCGCAGGACAGGCGTCTTTCTTGACAAGCTAGTAGAACGAGCTCGCGTCACAAGTGTCTTTGAAGCGACTGCTTTTTTCACCGCTGTTTTCTTCGCAGTACTTTTCTTTGAAACAGCACTCTTGGAAGCAGCTCCCCGCGCAACAACGGGGGCCACGAAGGCGAGCATCGCGAGCAGTGCAGAAAATAATACTCTGTTAAAGACCATGCCGTCCTTATCAGACCTATCGGCGGATTTTGGCGTAACCATAACCACCGGGCCTGCTGCTTTGGAATAAGCCGTCGTACGTAGACAGCGCGAACAATCCAACCTTAACAAAAGATTGGCCTTATGGCAATCTATGAAATTTCATAAGGCCGTGTCAAGTAAATTCTTTTAAGCCAAGCCCAGGGCCGGGGCCCCTTTCTTGACAATTCCTTCCATGGTTTCAGCAAATGTATCCACTTCTTCCAATGTCGTATACACGTTGGGCGTCACTCTGAGGCCACTGTATTGAGTGCCGCGAACAATCGGCACCACCATGATCTTGTGCTTTTCCATCAAGAATTCAGCCAGCTTCGGAATATTAAACCCCGCAACACCTACTGTCCCAATCCCACAACTCATCTCAGGATCGGAACTTGTATGCAACGTCACCCCCGGCAACACCTTCAAGCGGCTCTCCCAACGCTTCCGCAAATAACGCAGCCTCGCAGCCTTGCGGTCAATCCCAATCGATTCGCTGAACGTCAGCGCTTCGGTGATTGAATTCCGCTGACTAGCCGGATGCGTCCCGATCTCCTCAAACTTGCGGATGTTACTGGTCATCGATGGCGGAGCCGCCATCAGCGGCCAAACCTTCTCGATCTTCGCCCGCTTCACGTACAGAAAACCTGTACCCACCGGCGCAAGAATCCACTTATGCAAGCTGGTGCCATAGTAATCGCAATCAAGGTCAGCTTGCTTATAGGGGAACTGCCCGAATGCATGCGCGCCATCCACAACCACTTCAATGCCACGCTTCCTCGCCAACTGCACAATCCGCTTCACCGGGAAGATCTGACCAGTCAAATTGGTGATATGGCAAATGTGAATCACCTTGGTCTTTGGTGTAATCGCATCCTCGATTACACCAACGAGGTAATCCATCGACTTGGCAGGCACTTCAAAGGAAACTTCCTTCAGCACAATCCCGTCTCGGCGTGCGCGCTGTCGCCATGTCGTCAGCATCCGGCCGTAATCCTGGTTCGTGGTCAACACTTCATCGCCACGATCCAGTTCCAACCCCAACTGCACAGTCTCGAGGGCCTCGCTCGCATTGCGCGTGATCGCAATCTCTTCCGGGTCGCAGCCAAAACTCTGCGCCAGCCGCCTGCGCACGCTTTCCAATTCCGGTCCCAGAACCTTCCACATGAAGTGCGCCGGCCCCATGTTCGAAATCTCGAGGTAGCGTTTCTCAGTCTCCATCACAATCTTGGGTGATGGGGAAACGCCGCCATTGTTGAGGTTGATGATATTCCGGTCCACGGTGAACATATGCCGTACCTGAAACCAGAAATCTTCATCCATAGCCAGGGAATCCGCGGGTTTACCGCCTTGTGCTGCCAACGCTGCTTGCAAACGGGGAAGGGCGTCGCCTGAGAACGCAACAGCGGCCAAGCCTGCAGTGCGCAAAATATCTCTGCGATCCATGCCATACAGTAAACTGCCAATGCACCTTATTGCAAGCTCAATTCGATGCTGTTGCCATCCGCCCATGCCCAGACCTTCCGTGATTTTGCTCTCGCCACCGCCCGTCCCAGCCGCACGGCAGTTCGCCTTCATTCCGAAGGGCCAGCGTCAGGGATTGAGTTTCGCGTTGCGGCGCAGCCAAGGTACGAGATTTTCAAACTTGAACGTCCCTGCTTCATACAGCCCCAGAATGAATACAAAGGCGTCTTCGGCATCGACTCTTAACTGTGCGCCGTTGATCGCCAAAAATGTATAGGTGGCGGCAAAAGCCGTCCGCTTGTTGCCGTCGATGAAAGGATGATTTTGAGCCAGACTCTCCCAGAGCGCGGCGGCTTGCTCGATGAGATCGGCGTAGTAGCCGGTTTGGGGGCGATAGAGTGCCGCTTCCAGAAGGCCGGCGTCCCGGACACCTTGGGATCCGCCGTAACGCGCAATTTGGTCCGCGTGCATGGCCAGGACTTCCGGCAGCGTGAGGTAGTCAGTCACTTAGCGAGCTTTTTGTAGAGTTCGCCGTATTTGTCGTGACTGGCGAGATACGCGCCCATGACATGCGCACGGGGCCGGATGTTCTTGCGCTTTTCGATCAGGTCGGCCAGGGCCTCATCCACAAGCGCCTGAATTTGCCGCCCTTCGGTTTCCGCGATGCTGCGCACAGTCGCCAGAATCTCAGAATTCACCTGGGTAGCAAACTTTTCACGAATTTGGGACATGACACATTTCTCCTCGACCTGATTCCAGAATATCATGACATATCATGATTCATCACGCTGGGACGGCGCTGGGAGTTCTTCCCCATCATGCAGCGCGGTCCCAATGGCGGCATTGAACGGTACGATTTTGAGACCGACCGCGTCCTGGTGGGCGGGTTCGGCAACGTTCCCCGCAACACCGGAATTTTAGCCAGCAAGACGCTCTACGCCCCCCGCCTGGGTCTCGCCTACCGCCTGCCCGGGTCCGCAGTCGTGCGCGCCGGGTATGGCATCAGCTACGAACCTACGAACCCTTTCCGCTGGCCGCTTCCCTTCTGTTCCCGTTTCCGGTCATGGTCAGCCAGGACTTTATTGGGGCCACCACGTTCCTGGCGGCGAGACCGATTGAGTCGGGTATCCCGGCCATCACGCTGCCTAATTTTACTAGTGGCTCGGTCGCCTTGCCCTCCAACGTCACCACGCAGACCCTGCTGCCGGGCGAGTTCCGCCGCGGCTACATCCATTCGTTCAACTTCACCATCGAAAAGCAGCTCCCGTTCCGGCTGATCGGGTCCGCCGGCTACGTCGCCACGCGCACGAAGAATCAGATGACCAGCATCAACATGAATGCTGCCGAGCCCGGTGCCGGGCAGGCCGGTCGGCCGCTGTCGGCCCGCTTCGGTCGGCGCGTCGACCTCACCGTCATCCGGCCTTTCCAAACGGGCGATTACGACTCCCTGCAGGCCCGGCTGGACCGCCGGGTGGCCCGGGGCTGGTCGACCATGGTCGCCTATACGTTTTCAAAGACCTTTACCTGGGCCGACGACTCGGCCGGGGGACTGTTCCTTAACGCCCCCTCGCAGTTGACCCGCAACCGCGCGCGGGCGAACTACGACCGGCCTCATAACTTCCGCTGGGCCTGGATTTACGAAGCGCCGTCCCGCGTCGGCGGGAACCTCGTGACGCGCGCCGCGCTCTCCGGCTGGCAGGTGGCCGACATCTTCAGTGCCTACTCCGGCACGCCCTTCTCCGTCACCGCCGCCAGCACTTCCCTGAACGCGCCCGGCAATAACCAGACGGCCGACCAGGTCAAATCCAACGTGCAGCGGATAGGCGCCATTGGCCGCGCAACCCCTTACTATGACCCAACGGCGTTTATTCCCGTCACTGCTGTCCGGTTCGGAAATACCGGCCGGAACATCCTTCGTGGCCCGGGCATGGTGAATGCCGATGCCAGCCTTTCCCGGAACTTCTCCCTCACTGATCGTCTGCGAATGCAGTTCCGCGCCGATGCGTTTAACTTCACGAACACGCCGAAGTTCAACAATCCCGCCAGTAACGTCAGTGGCGCCGGATTCATGACCATAACCAGCGCTTTATCGACGAGCGGTTCCGTCGAGGGCGGGGAGCGGTCCATCCGCTTCGCGCTGCGGTTTAACTTTTGAGGCCGTCGCCCCGTGGGCTCTGGTGCAAAGTGAGAGCTGGCGCAATTCTGGCCAACCTCGCCTGTTCGTTTCGAGCCATTCCGATTAGGCAACCAGCGCAGTTAACCGGATTTCCGGCATCGTCGCCGTGCGTCCGCCGAGCTTGCCGGTTTTGAACTGGCCCTTCTTGATCTTCTCCGCCAGTTCGATGCCGCCGATCACCACTGCCGCAGCGAGGGAAACTCTTTAGCGCGATCATCGGACGCAGCCGTAGCTTGGCCCCTTGTTGCTTGATGCTTAGGGGTCCTGCTCGATCAAGTGATTCAAGTACTTGCTGCTGCGCACGATCACCCGTTTCGGCAACTCGACGCTGTCCGTCAGTTTCGCCACCGCTCGATGGAACGCCGCATACGCATCCACCGTGATCTTTGCCGGTACCCGCTGCCCCCTAATCGACTTGCGCAGAAACGCTTTGGCCGCGTTCACGTCACGCTTGCGGCTCAAGTAGAAATCCACTGTCTTGCCCGCTTTGTCGACCGTGCGGTACAGATACATCCACTCGCCCTTCACCCTAAAAACGGCGGTTCGCCCCCTCAGGCAAGTCCCGGCATGAGAACCTTCGGCCCCATCTTGTCGTAGAACTTCTTAAAGATCAGACGCGGGAGCAGCCG
>Ga0163144_10014399_pt1 | contig 16416 bp, 23 predicted proteins | sample OliLak19BULKMAT1_FD_123175 | JGI IMG/M metagenome (GOLD analysis project Ga0163144, IMG submission 123175) | Freshwater microbial mat bacterial communities from Lake Vanda, McMurdo Dry Valleys, Antarctica - Oligotrophic Lake LV.19.BULKMAT1 | ecosystem: Environmental > Aquatic > Freshwater >... | reverse complement strand
TATTCTTGCTCTATCTTTTGTCATATATTTATTTTTTTTTATTTGTTTTAATTATAATTTCTTATAAAAGTTTGACGACCTTTATGTTTATAATTATATGGTATATACCAAGAAAAAGAAAGCTTTTTAAAATAAAAAATGTGGATAACTTTACAGTCTTATAATAAATACATAGTTTGGTGATTTATCTATTATCTCCACTAGTACAGCAAATCGTATTTCATTTATAAATATAGACTTATTAAAAATATCTTTTAATTCCCAACCAGTTTCAAATCTAACATTTTCAGGACGAGCCCAAGCACTACCTACATATTTATATTTATCATCACCAACTATCTCTATAAATATTATTTTAAATACTTGATTAGCTAATTCTTGTTTTTTATATATATTTAACATTTTATTTTTTTAAATATATCTTTGCACAGATTTCATTCATCTTTATTGATGAGATCATAAACCCACATCTAATAGTACACATCATCATATCCTTATCACTTTCAAAGTCAAGATTTTTTCTACACTTTGGACATTTGTTTTTTAATAAATTATTCCAGTTATGCATTGTTTTTTTTATAAATTAAAGTAACATCTCTACTAACAAGAAAAGCAACATTTGGTAATTCTTCAATAATTATACAACCTCCGGATATTAAAATATACTCAACTTGATTTCTATTAAATCCAAACAAAAAACAACATTTGTATATACTTAATAATTCAACTTGCATTCCCTTTATATATTTTCCTATATGTTTTATTGTATATTTTTTTTCTTTTGTTTTCTTTTCATTTAATAGTTTTATCATATTTGTATATTGTTTTATTAATTTGATAGATTTTTATAGGTACTCACCCCCTCCCCTCTCATTTTTTAAATAAGAAGAAAAGAAAAGAGCCTTTTAAATAAATCTATCAAATAATTAATTTGATGAGTTTTATCCATTTACAGGAGGATCCCGAGGCTTGAAGTCTATAGTTTTATATCTGCGACCCCAATAAACTCACCCACAGATAAACAAAAAAACCTGACGTATTTCTACGACAAGTTTAATTGCTCTTTTATGCGACTAAAAGTAAAAAAAACGCAAATGTTTTTTGTATTCTTTTTACTTTTAGCTTTTTGTCGCATGTCTTTATTATTGCCTATTTTTAAAAAAAAAGAAACCCCTGTTATCCACATATAAACATTACTATGTTGATAACTATTAATTTACACAAAAAACCATTCTGTAAAAAATGGCTTTTTGTTATGAATATTATAAAAATCTTTCCTGTTTTGATTTCAAAGTTCTTTCTGATTTTTATTATATCATATATTTTGGACTACTCACGTAATGCTCGTGACTGGACAGATGTGCAACTATCTGTACTCAAGCTTTGTCATAGCCCTAATCTGTGGTTTTATTGCTCAACACAAGCACTTAGTTACCTTATATGGCAAGTTGTATAAGTTTAAACTAATCTCTCTAATTTGAGGCTTCTGTGGCTTCTCATAGAACATTGAACTAGTAACAATTCCTGTTGTTTGAATAGGTGCTATTGCTAGTAAAATTAATAAACTATACTGTCTAATTACCATAGCTATATTTTAGCATTAATATAACAAATAAACCCCTTTCGTGTTGTTTTTTTAATGGGGGATTAGTCTATTAGTTATCTTAACCCCTTTCAGACCCCTTTCAAGAAATAACCCTTATATTATAAGAGTTATTTAACTTTTTATTCAATCCCCTTTCGTTTCGTTCATCACTTAAAAAGCTGAAAGGGGATTGAATTGAGTGACCCTTAATGAAAAGGGGATTAGGATTTATTATTCTCCGGACAAAAACTTTTTACCAACATTAGCAACAACACTCCAGAAAGCAACAACTATAGGTGTGTAGTTTCCAAAGTCTATTTGTGCTATTACCTCAGATCCATAAGTAAGAAGAACTCCAGCAATTGCTATTAAAGCACCTCTACCTATAGACTTCCAATCTGTTTTATTTAATTTTAATATTTCTGATTGCATATTATTTATATTTATTTTTTAAAAATGATAATGTTGAATTACCTACAAAACCTGTACCAAATTTTAATCCAACTGGTGTTAGTATATCATTCTTGTATTTGTTTTGTAGTTTAATAACTCCTGCTCGAGTAATACCTCCGAAGTAACCTGTAGGATTTGGAAAGTCAAAGCAATCTTCAATCTGTAGTATCTCTTGTAATCTTCTTACATCATCTCCTACTATACCAAGTTTTAGATTTCTTTGTCCTGTCCATATTACTGATTTAGGTTTATCAATAACTATGTCATTTGGTATTGCATAAGTTGCCTCATAAACTCTAGCTTTTATAAACTCTTCTGATAGATATCTTATGTTTTTATTCTTACCATATCCTGTACCCAAAGCTGAACTGTCTTGTATTTTTAAATGTTTTTTACCATTAATAAGTACACCACCTAAAACTTTACCTCCTGTTGGTGTTGTTACTTGATGTCTTGATGTACTATTTGCAAATAGGTTTAATGTTTTATTTATAATTCTTGGAAAAGGTGTCCAAAACTCTTGCCACTGTAAAGCACTATCAAAAGCTAAAAAGATAGACACAGGTGAATTTGTTGAGGCTTTTGCTAGTTGGTCTATATCGTTTCTATTTGCAATATATACAGCACCTTTTATTTTATTTAGTTTTCTAGTTTCTAGTATTTCTGTAGTAATTGCATAAGGTCTGTTCATTTCAGTTTCACCTAAACCTTGACTTGGTACTTGCTCCTCTGATGCGCCACCTGCTCTAGCTATGTTTATAAGGTCAAACATTGCCATACCTCCTGCTGGTTTGTGAAATCGTCTGAAATAAACATCTTTACGTGAAGCTATAAAAACTTTCCCTGCTCGTCTAGCAAACTCTTGTTTCCACATTGCGTCAGCTAGTGCTACACAAGACAAAGAACTTGATTGATCGTGAGGGTAATAATCTCCGTCTTCTATTTCGTATGGTTTTGATATATCTTCCTCTTTATAGTCATATTTATCATCACCCATAGCAAACTCAATATCTAGCCAGTTTTTTTGCCTTTCAGAAAAGGGTCTTGTATCTATTAACGCGTCTTGTATTTTTCTTGGAAATAATTTGTTTAAAAAGTTTTTCATTTTATTTTATTTAATTATTGCTGATAATAATGCTACTCCCACTGTTACTAGCACTAGTCCAATTGTAGCATATACAAATTTTTTAATAGGTGCAAAGTCATCTTTAGTAACAAGTTTATTTTCTACTATTTTTCTTAGAGATTCTAAATGCTCTTTTTCTGCCTTAAGAACAACATCTTTTCTTAAATCTTCAAACTCTATTCTACTTGGTGTACCGTCTTTTATTTCTTTTAATATCTTTTGTGTTTCTACTGCGTTATCTACTTGGTTCTTTTTAATTTCTGTAATATCTCTATTAATATATTGTAAATGTACAATTATAGAATCTGAACTTATTTGAGTTGTGTTTTCTTCTTTTGGCATATTGTTTTAATTTAATTTAAAAAAACTCTATGGAAATAAAATGGTCTTGAACCTCCACCATCTGGTTTACCTGAAAATGCTAAATAATTAGCATCAAAAAAACTATATACAAAACCTACTAAATCAGGTGATGAGTATGCTGTAGTTGTACTTTGAAGAACTCCACTAGAGTTATATTTTCGTACTATTCTAGTTGTAGGGTCAAATCCATATATAGTATTTGAAGAATCTATATACAGTAAAAGGTTTGCAACATTTGAAGAAGCTCCACATGTTATGTCTGATACATAAGTTAAAGTTGTACCTGATAATGTATATCTTGATACAATTCTATCACTTGCATTATTTCCAGCCTTAAAGTTTAACAAAATATCAGTTCCATTTGTACTCATTACTACTGAACCTCCTCCCGTTGTAGCAAATGCTTGTCCTGATATTGTCATAAGAGTACCACCAGAAGATAATGAGTTTATTCCATATCTATATATTCTATAGTTATTTGAAGCATCTCTTAAAAGAACGTATACAAAATTACCAAGTGTTATCTGTGCGTTTATTGTTGTAGCAGAAGCCCAATCTGATGTTACAGCTCTTAATTGAGTACAACCTGCAACTGTAGACATATTATTAAAATATATTAAGTCAGTTCCATTAGCTTGTGCTACTGCTAATTGATTTATATCTGAATAGTTATTTAATAAAAATGCAAAGTTTTCTGCTGCTGTCATTTGCGTTGTAAACATGTACGGAGGTATTAATTTCCTTACTTCTGATATTAGTATGTCTTGTCCTATTGTTAATGGCATATATTTTTATTATTATGTTATTGTTATTTCTAATTGAATTGTCGTATCTTCACCTGTTGCCTTTACATAAGCTACTGTAAATAATGCTCGGTTAAATATTCTACCTGTACTAATTGTTGAAGTTCCGTCAACAAAAGTTCCAAATTCTCTATAAGTTCCATTTGCTAAACTTGCATTTGAAAAGAAAAAGAAAAGAGTTGCTACATTTGCTGTAATTGAGCTGTTTGATATAGGTACTCTAGCTGTTGGTGCTATTAATTGAGTATTTGCGTCTAGTGGTGCTGTTGAACTTGTACCAATATCTCCGTGAGTAATATTTAAACTAAATGCGTTATTTCCTATTAACCTTTGCAATATAAGTGTTTTACCTGTATTAGTACCTAGCATAATACGATTAGGTGTAAAGACAGTTTCTCTTAAAAACTTACCAGTCTTTGAGCAAGTTGTTATTACTTTTATTTTTCCAGTTATTGTTTGAGGTTCTTTAATTTGCATAATTTTAATTTTATTGTAACACAATTAACTCCAAGTTGAAAAACCCCAAACTCCTTGATTTGCGTCTGGACCCCATTTGTACGGACCTGTCTTTTTAGTTGGTGCTAATAAAGTATCAGTCATTAAAGTATTCTCGTTAAACTGAACAAATCTCTGTATACTTTCATTCTGTGCTATGTCTAGCTCCTCTGTTGCATTAGTTACAAGTAATTGTTTAAGTACATCAATAATTCCAAAAGATGAATAGCTTTCTATTCTAACCATATATTGTAAAGTTGTTGGTGTTTTTGCTATTGTATCTATTTGTTGAATAAGATAATCTTCACTTAAACTTCTTATAGTTGAATCTATTGTTAATCTTTGACCAGCAATTAAACCAGCATTATTTGTTTTAAAAGAGCCTGAGTTAGTTGGTGTTGCATACTGTGCGATCTCAACATCTGCTCTCTGTGAAGCTCCGTCTATTGTTATAATAGTTTTATCAATAATTAAATGTTGAAATATTCCATAAGTTTCAACAGATAAATTGTTTTGCTTTCTAAATATAAGAGGGTATAGGTAAGTTCCGGTAACTGTAATTACATGTGTGTTTGTTGGTATAGTATCAAATCTTATTGTCTTTTGGTTAAAATCCCAATAAACTTGATTACTTCCAGCTGGACTAATGTTTTCTAATCCTACAGTTTGAGTTACACCATTTAATATAATTGTTGGTACAACATTATATTTTAAACCAAGTGCAAAAACAGTATTAACTCCGTCTGCAACAAAAGTTTCTGTTCTTGTTGTACTTGATATAATACTACCTCCTCGTATGTATATATCATTTCTTAATTGATTTACATCAGATTTAATATTAAGAGTACCAAAAATATAATTATCTCCAGTATCACTTAAAGAGAAAGGGGATACATTTAAAACATTAACAAAGAAGTTTATATTTTTATTGTAATCTACATACCAAACATAACCCTTAACTATTTTTGTTAATTTTTCTAAACATTGAGAAACTGTTATATAGTTAAATGATATCTGACTTACTAGTGTTGGTGCAACAACACCTGTAGTTGTAAATCCTGTTGTAAATGTAGATATTAAATCACTAATAATAGCTTCAGCTGTCATATTTTGATATGTCTTACTTACTAGCATACGATCCAGAGTGTGTGTGTAGTCTTTACAGGTAATAGAAAAATATCTAGCTAAACCTTGTACAGTTTCTTGATTACCAGTAACTATACCCTCAAACACTTTAGTTGCTCCGTTCATAAATTGCACTACATCATTTATTGCTGGTCTGTATGTTTTTGTACCATAGTTTTTTATTAGAAAGTTTAAAGTATCTGATTGTTTACTTGCTACTTCTGTTTTTTTTACAGAAGTCCAATCTATCTGATTTGTTCTATTTACTGCATTTATGTTTATTACTAATGACATTATATTCTTACTACTTGTTTTAAGTTTTCAATAATCATATCTCCTATTTCATTTGCAACTTCTCTTGATAAATATGTACCTCCTAAAATATTAACAACAAATGACTGTCCACCTTTTAATGAGTTATTAGGTATAACACTTCCGTTTCTTGAGGGTGTAAATAATTCTGGACCTCTTTCTCCTACCATATATGTAGATCCCCCCATAGCATTACCACCTTGAGCTCTATAGCCTGCAAAACTCATTCCACTAGGTACTACAGAAGAAGAACCCCAGCTTCCTGTAGAACCTGAATTACCTCTTGTTGCTGCTCTTATTGCTGCTAGACTAACTTGATTGTGAGATTCTATCTTTTTAGCATTTTCTTCTATTACTGTAGATGTATATCTTTTTTCTTCTTTAATAAGTGCGTTTATTTCTTCTTGTTTTGCTTTTATCTTTTTTTCTGTAGCCTCTTTGTTTGCTTTTTGTTCAGCTAAAATATCCTCAAGCTTTTTCTGAAACTCTGTTAATAAAGAACGTCTTTTTGCCTCTGCATATTCTTTATCTAATCCTACTAAATACATTTTACTTATTGTTATAGCCTCCTGCTCTCTAAATAGTTTTCCATTTAATTGACCTATTTCTTCACTAATAGTATTCATTCTATCAACTGACTCCTTGTCCCTTTTTGCTTTTCTTAGTTCTATACTTTTTTCATTTATTTCCCCTGATATATCTGCAACCTTTTGCTCTTGTTCAATAAATAGTTCTGCAATTCCTTTTCTTGAATTTGCTTCTTGTTTTGCACCCTCTGCAACAATTTCTAACATTTGCTTTTTAAGCTCTTTTAGTTTTTTAGCAGTTTCATCTGCTTTTTTTCCTGAACCCTCAATTCCATTAGATAAGTTTTTCATATTCTTATTAAGCTCATTACTAGCTCCACCAAGCTCGTCAGTTGCACCTTTTTGAACATTCATTTTGTATGCTGCGTAACCAGATCCAACACCTAATAAAGCAATAGCTCCAATTACCCAGCCAATAGGACCAAGCATTGCATAAACTGTAGTTCCTAATAGTGCTGCTGCTGCTGACGCTGCAATAAAAGCAAGTCCAAGAAAACCAAGTCCAGCAACAAGTCCTGCAACAACTGCTACTGCTGTAATTATTCCTCTTATTAAATTAGGATTAGCCTCTATCCATTTATTAACTTTTAAAACAGTTTCATTTATAGAAGTACCAAGTTTTTTAACAATAGGTAAAAAAGCATTTCCTATACCCTCTTGAGCTTCACCTATATTATTTGTTAGTATTTTAATAACTCCTGAAAGACTTTTTGCATTTGCTAGTGCTGACCCTCCAAACTCTGTAGCAAGTTCTTTTAAAATTATTTTTTGTGCTGACATTATATCTCCACTTTCAACAAACTTCTTCATCATAGCCTCCTGACTTTCTGTAAAGACAATATTAAGTTTTCTTAATGCACCTATACCCTGAATAGGGTCTTGTAATGCTTTAGCAACTTGTATAGTTGAAGATTTTAAATCTTGACCCATAGCTACTGATAAATCTAGTATTGCTCTTGTAGCCTCTGGAAAAACTTCACTTCCAATTTTTGTACTTGTTAAAAGTAAGTTCTGAACACCAAGAATAGCGTCATCAGTAAATGTAGAAAGCTGTGAAAGTTCACTTGCTAATTTATTTGCCATATCTGCTGTTACTCCGGCAACTCCTGATGTAGATTTAAGAACTGCTGCAAGTTGTGCTTGACCTGCTTCTGCTTCTGCTGCTGCTGACACAGAGGCAACTAGTCCTGTTACTATAGCTCCTAATGCAACTGTACTTGCAATTGCTGTTTTCTTAAAAATTGATTTTATTGAAACTAATTTATCAGAAAAAGTCTGCAATTTTTTACTTGCTTCGTCTTTTGCTGTTACAACTACTTCTACGTTTGTGCTATTTTGCATTTTCTTGTTGTTTTTGATAAATACCCTCCTCGTTCCATTTTAGCAGAAGTGTATCAATAAACCAATGTGGTTGTGCAAGATACTGTTCATAAGTCCAGTGCATTTTTTCACAAACTATTGCAACAATAAGATTTGTAGGTAATTCAGTTCCTATGTCATTAAGATAATTTTTATAATCGTATACTAAACTGTTTTTTTTTCTTCTTCTTCTTTTGGATTAGTAACTTTATCTACCTCTTTTATTACAAATTTCATATCGTCTTCTCTTAAATCTAGTATAGTTTCTATTATTGAGATTTCACCCTCAATTTTTCCGTCTATTGAAACTATAATAGTCTTAAAAGCTAGATCCTGTGCTTTATCTATTAATGAATAGTCCATCTTTTTTACTGTTCCTCCCTCTGTGTCAAATTCCATATCTCCTGTTAGGAAAATATTTGTTAATGCTCTTTTCTCACGACCTGTTAGGTACGTATTAAGAATTAAAATTGTACCAGATATTGGTGTTTTTATTGTTATAGTTTCTCTTTCCATAATTTTATATATTAATTAGTAAAGTGCTAACACAGTATTTCTAAGTACTGCTGTTATCATTCTTGTATCTGTTAGTGAATAAAAGCTTTTAAACTTTAGAGTTTCTGAAACTATTCCGTCATTATCAATTTTTCTAGCAACTTCTCCAAGTTTAACTCTAGCAAGGTCAATAGTAAGAGTTGGATTTAGAGTTGTACCTATAATTACTGATGTATTTATCATCTGTATTCTCATAGCTACTGCTAAATCTCCAAGCATATTAGTATCTATCTGAACTCTTGAATCGTAAATTATCTCTATTGTACCCTCTACTGAAAATTGCTTGTTAAGTCTATCAATAGGATTAACATTACCTAAAACAATATCATCTTCAAGATTTTTCTTTATTGAGATTGAACCTTTTTTAATAACTATTGGTGAGGCTGCGTTAAGCCCTCCTATTGCTGATGCTGTTCTAAATGTAATGTCTTGAGGTCTAAAAGCATTCTCTGCAACAAAAGCAACAGTACTAGCAACAGAAGAACCTGCATTTGCTCTTATGTCTGCTTTGTACGTTGCGTATTGTCCTACTTCAAAGTTTATATCTAAATTATCAATCATACCAAGTGCGTAAGAAAAACCATTTCCAGAGTTTGAGTTAGGTTCAGCAACTGCAATAGTTAGAGAGTTATGTTGTGCGGATTGTCCAACAACAAAGTTATGATCTCTAACTCCTGTTTCTGGTGTTGAGGTTGCATTTTCAGCTCCTAGTGTTGCTAATAACAAAAGTCCAATTCCTCGGTCAGTTACTCTACCCTCAATACTACCCTCTGAATATCTTGAGGTAATATCTTGAGTTTGTGAGTCTTCAATTACTCCTACTGAACTATCGTCAGTTGCAAACATAATTTTATCGTCCATTGATAATGACATCTTTGGAAACCAGTATGTAGGTGCTGTAGCTACTCCTCTTGTAGTTTCTTTACCCATACCTATGTTTACTCTACGTCCTATAAATTTTGCCATTTTGTTATTTGTTTATTGTATTATTTGGTTTATTAATATTTTCAATCTTCTCAATCTCTATATCTAACTTTTTCAGAGCTTCTGGCATACTGTGTGCTTTTATAGTTATACTATGATTTGGAAAAAAGTATTCCTGTGTAGGTGTTTCTATTTCCTCATCTTTTATAGTATCTCTTTTTTGCATTTTATTTTGTTGATTTTCTAGCATAGGTTTATTGTAACATAATTTTTATTTTTACAATATCGAACTAGCAATATTACATCTTAATTGCATTTCTTGCCATATTAAATTACCGTCTGGTGAATTAGTTTGCTGTCTTTTACCCATTACTGGTGTTACCCAATCAACAGTATTAGAAAGGGTATTGTTAGATTTCTTTTCAACTAAATTAGTAATAGCTTTTACTGCATTATCTAAAATATCAGTTGCTACCTCTAAAGTAATTACCTTAATTTCTACCATAACATAAATAGTAAATGTTATTTTTCTCATATTGTTACTATCGTCCATCATTTCGTTATCTTCTCCAGATATATCAAATATAATAGCTGGGTAACCCTGTACATTTGGATTATCAAAATCATACACAAAAGCAATATCAGTACCTACTGCTGTTTGAATAAGTGTTTTTATTGCTGCTCTTATTGCTGCTGGATCGTATATTGCCATATATTTATTTTATTATTTGTTTAATTGTATCATTAATAGCTTTTGCAATCTCTTTTTCTATTCCACTTTCTGCATTATTTAAACTTCTTTTAAAAAATGGATTAGCTTTTGTACCTTTTTTTTGTATTGATTTTGAAACTGCCCAAGGATTTAGTCCTCTTTTTGCTGCCCAAGGTTTAAGAGTTTCACCAGATACAAAATGAGGTTTAGTACCATATTCAATAGCACTTGAATATTTTGCATTTGATTTTAAAACACCTCTAAATCTACCTATATCAATAGTCCAATTATCTCTTAAGTTTCCTGTGTTTACCGGAGCTTCTTGTTTTTGTTTACCTAGAATACGAACTAGAGATCTACTTATTGCTGTATTTATATGTTTTTCTGCAACACTTGGAAAAAGATTACCTAGTTTTATTAATTTATCAAGTCCTTTTATTTCTAGTTTCATATATTTTTATAGTTGAGGTTTTAATAATAAACATCTTTTATAGGCTGTTAATCCACCTCTATCGTGGTTTACAGTTCCTCTTGTTGTATAGATTTCACTGTTTATTGTAAGTCTATCACCCTCTCTAATGTCTACAGAAGTCTCCACAATCAACGAGAAGCCATTTCCATACTGGATTCCGTTTACTGCTGATTGCTCCTCTGTGAGAGGTCTTAGATAGCCTGTGGTAACAACTGACGTTGTTGTCATAGAAGATAAGTTACCTACATAAACTTGCCTTTCTACTTTTGTTATAGATTTTTGACTAGTAAAATACTTCATTATACTTTGTAACTTTTATGAGAATTAATAATTGCCTTTTGCTGTGGACTTATTCCTTTACCAGCCATATCAAATGCAACTGACTGTCCCTCTGTACTTATTGATGATAAACCTTGTGAATTTGATGTAGATACACTTTGATTAACTAAATCTGTAACTACCTGTGTTAAGTCTGCTGGTAATGTATGTGTTGCTGAAAACTCATTTAACCAATCAACAAGATAACCTGCTGTATATGAAACTTGGTAGCCTTGTTTAACACTTGTTATATTTCCATAAAATGCTATGTAACCAGCTCTCTCGTAAAGTAAATAAGAATCTGGTGAGTATACATTCCATATAGTTTGAGAGGGTGTACCAGATCTGTACTTAACAAAATTAAGAACACTAACAGGGTAATTATTTAAAAATATCTTTGATTTTGATTTTCCGTCGTAAACTTCTGTATAAGATTGACTTACAAAGTTTCTACCACAATACCTTTGTATAACTGCACTTATTCCATTTATAGTTTGTTCAATTATTAAATCTTTTGAGGTATCTGAAATACCCATAGATAATTTAACCTTTTCTAATGTTGTTAATGCGTAGTTTACTAATGTCATATAAATATTATACACCACAAAAAGAAAAACCCCAATATGGAGCTTTCTTACTAACTATTTAGTTTCGTCTATTGTTTCATCTTCGTCCTCTATATCATCTACTTCCTCATCTTCTGAAATAGTTTCTTTATCTTCTGAAACAGTTTCGTCTTCACTATTTTTTTTTTCCACTTCCTCAACTTCTGTGTCAAGTTCAGGTTCTATTGTTTCTTTTACTTCATTTTCTCCTACTACTCCTGTTCTTAGCTCTGCATTTGCGTCTTCTGCAACATCTTGAAAGTTTGTTGAATCAAACTGTGCTACATCTTCATCTTTATATATTTTTCCTTTAGTAATAACTGTAGTTCCGTCTGTTAAGTTTACCAATGCTAATTTTGACATATTTTTTTGTTTTGATTTTAATTAAATTTTTAATAACGTACCTAATATAGTATACATCTTTTTATTGATATATACCATATAGACACATTAATTTAGTGTACTTGAATTGTTCGTAGCTGATTTAACTTGAGGTCTAACTAAAGCAATAACTGCAACTGTAACAGATGTTGAACCTAGTACATTTAAGTTTGCTTGAATATTAACAATACCATTTAGGTTAATTGCTGATTCTGCTGTACCTAGTGCATTTACTGTAGCAAATGTAGCTAAAACTCTGTTAAATACTGTTGGTGTAGCTTGTAATGCTCCTACAATAGTAACAGGTGCTGACGGACCAACTCCAGATCCTCCTACATTAACAATTACCATAGCGTCATCTTCAAATTGTTCAACTGCTATAGCTCCAGATGTAAAAGCTGTAGTTCTTGCTGTTGCTCCAATAAGTTGAATTGCTGTAATATCTTCAAATATTCTTCTTGACATAATTTTTATTTTTATTTTAATTAATTAATAATAGTTTCTTGATTAAGAAGCTGATGTTCTACCTACAACAAAACAAGCTGGTAGTCCTACTGCAATTGCATTTCTTGATGTGATTCTAACTGCTGATTGGTTAGTTTCAAACAGGTTTACATTAGCAATAGAAGCGTCTTGTGAAATAGCTACTGACATTTCTTTTCTCATACCCAAGTATAGATGTTTTAAGTTACCAAAGATGATGAACTTAGTTGAAACTGCTGTTGTACTTGGCATTTTATCTGAAAGATAAACTGGATAACCCCATAGTGTACCTGCCATAGCTGTTGGATAACCTTGAGCTTGGTTGTTTGGTGTTAGTACCGGGTTTGCTGCTGACACAAAATATTCTCCACCTGTTGAGGCTTTAGTTATTTGTATTATAGCCCATACTGCTCTATGCATTATGAAAGCTGCACCCTGTAGTGACCAAGGTTTTATTTGAGCAATCATAAGTCTTGCATTGTCTGCTGTTGCAAATCCTGAAAATGTTGAGTTACCTGTTCCGTTTGCTGGTTGGTAAACTGTAACACCTGCGTCACCAAGAATACCTACAAAAGGTGTTCCTGTACCTGTTAGTCCTTGCTCATCTAACTTACCTGCAATAGCCTCGGCAAATAGTTCAGTTAACATATCAACTACTGATACACCTGCGTCTTCTAATAGCTCGTTTGACATTGGTGTTAAACCTACCATTGTTTTTGCTAATAGAGTAACACTTTCAAATACAGGCTGTGATTCTGTTCCGGGATTAGTTTCTCCGGGATAAGAAACAGTTACAGATGAAGATAGTCTAGGTACATTTAATGTATCTGATAGCATGGGAAACTTTCTAGCTAGTTTTGCAACTAGTCCAAAATCCTCAACTACTCTATTTACTTCTGCTGCAAACTCCTCCGGTACCAAGAAACCTCCTTGAGATCCTTGTCCCTCTGTCAATGATTTAAATTGAGCAAGTGAACTTGAATCTTTATGATAGATAGCTTTTATTAGTGAAGCTGCTTTAGTTTTCATATCTAGCCCTTTTTGCTCATCTTCTGTTAGAGAAGAAAAAGAGTTTCTATATCCAGCACTAAACTTTCTAGTTCCAAATTGTTCAGCAAATTCAGCTGTAGCTTTTGCTGTAGCCTCTGTTGCTGCCTTAGAACTTGCCTCTTGAATTAATTCAAGAAGTTCTGATTTTGTCATAACAATGTTTTCTTTTACAATTTCTGTCATAATTTTATTTTATATATTTTAATTTAAATAATTAGTTTCGAGTGTTTAAAAAGTTATTTAATAACTTGTTTGCGTTCTCAAGAGATTTATCACCAGTTCTAATTTGGTCTTGTACACTTTGAAGAAATACTTTAAATGGTACAAAAACTTCTTTTAGATCTGGTTCTGTTTTTTCAATTGACTCATCAGTTTCTCCCTCTGCTTGAGTTTCTGCTTGGTCGTCCTCTTGTTTGAGGTTCTCCAATACCTTTATTAACTCTTGCATAGACACAATTGAATTATCAATAACATTAACAGTCTTTTTTGAAAGTCTTTTACCTGCTTTTTCTAGTATAGCATTAATATAATCTTTTCTACAACTATCTATTAAATCTTTTTCAATAAATCCTAGAACTTTATTATCTACATCACCTGCTTTACTTGTTACATCTTCATCATTAGCAACTCTATTAAATAATTCTGTCATCTCTAATACAAGTTTATTAAAATCTTTAACAGGTGTATTCTCATCAAAGTATACTCCAAAGAAAGCTGAAATTATATCTTGTATTAATTCCATTTTTTGCCATTTCATTGTGTAAATTCTTTCTGCTGTCATTTCTTCCTCTATTTCACCTTTTTCTATATCTTCTGCATACTCATCGTTTTCTGTATCACATTTTTCTATAACCTTAAAATCTTTTTCAATTAAATCAAATGACTTTGTAGCAAATGCTAATCTAAGTGCGTCTTGGTTAGCTGGTACTGGTACTAATGAAAGTTCTAGTAACTGTGCTTTTGTAATTACATGTCCGTTTCTCTCTAATGGTATAAATCCAACAGATGAGGCATTTACAATTCCCTCCTCATATAACTTTTGTACTTGTGCAGCAATTGGATTAGCCTCAGCACTAGCAAATTTAAACTTTGCAACTAGTTCACCTTTAATAACCTCTATATGTGTTACCCTACCTATTGGTAATGCTTTGTAGTCGTGTCCCCAAATTAATACAGGGTTTTTCTTAAAATGTGTAAGATCCCAGCCTGATTGGTCTACAGAATCACCCTGTCTATCAATAGAAGAAGTTGAAGCTATTATTCTATAAAGATTTTCTTCTTCGTTTGCTTTTTCAACTAATCCATTTATAAATTTGTTTGTTTTCATTTAATTTATTTTTATTTAAGTTATTATAGTTATTAGTATAATACTATTCTATATCTTTTGCACCATTATCTTGTAAAATATCTAACACTTCTTTTACATCAGGGTTAGATTTCATAGTTTCAAGACCTGCTAAAATAGCATCTCTCCTTTTTGTAAAGTTCTCTATTTGTCTTTCCAACACTTCAATTTCTTGTTTTTTTAATTTTAAAAAGACTGTTAAATCTGTTTCTATTGTTTCTACTATTTTATTGTTTATTATTTGCATGTTTTTATTTTATATTAATTGTTAAGCTGTTGTCATAACTCTAAAATCTGTACCACCTATATTTACTGTAACATATCCATCATTTGCAAAAGGTGCTCCTGCTGTTACCTTTGTTGTGTTAGGTGCTGTTACAATATGTCTTCTTGTGGCATCAGAGTTTGTTAAGTGAAAGGTGTTGTTATATTCTACAGTGCCGACTTCTGGTGTTGTTAGATTTACTCCTGCTGTAAATTTAAATGGTGCTGTACCTGCTGTGGCTGTACCTGCTTTTATGTGTACTACTGCTGTTGGTGTTATTCCAAACCCTACATTCTTAGAAAATGCAAATCCTGCTCCACTTCCTACTGCATCAAATGTAGTAAGTCCTGTTGCACCTGTTGTAGCATTCCAATAATTTGATGAATCAAAACCTGAACGGAGTTGTTCGGTTGTAGATATTGTGTGAAGCCGTGCTGCAGGTGTCGTCGTCCCAATCCCAACATTACCCCCCTGTAGAATAGTAAACCTTTCTGTTCCAATAGTTCCGTAAGCTGTTGAGCCTGTAAATATTCCAAAATCTCCATTACTATCTGTTCTTAAATGAACAGCACGAACAGCACCTGAGTTTAATCCAGCAATTTCAATCATTGCATTACCAGTTGAGCCTGTAAGGTTTCTAAATGATGCACCTAAAGAGTTTCCTGAAGTAACTGTCTTTCCTGCTACAATAGACGATACTGTGTCAGACAACGCTCCTGATGTGGCGATGGTCAACATACCTGTCGTTGCAGTAGTTCCAATACTTGTTTGCCCTTGCACAAGCAATCCATTGGTTGGGGCAGCTAACAATGTGTAACCATTTCCAATAACTGCATTTCCATTAACTGAAAATTTAGAAGTTATCCCTCCCAAATAACCCCCGACACCAAGCCCTCCACCTCCACGACCAACATAAAGAGTTTGTCCGCTGAATAAGTTTATGTTTGGTATATCCGCAGATGTACCATAAAATAGCATAGTTCCAAACGCACCATCAAGTGTAAGTAAAACTGGGGAGGCAGCATCTTCATTTCTAATATACAAACTTCCACGACTATTAAACTGTGCAAAGGTAGTGGCATCAAAATTAAACTCTGC
>Ga0163144_10014398_pt1 | contig 16416 bp, 10 predicted proteins | sample OliLak19BULKMAT1_FD_123175 | JGI IMG/M metagenome (GOLD analysis project Ga0163144, IMG submission 123175) | Freshwater microbial mat bacterial communities from Lake Vanda, McMurdo Dry Valleys, Antarctica - Oligotrophic Lake LV.19.BULKMAT1 | ecosystem: Environmental > Aquatic > Freshwater >... | reverse complement strand
GAAGAGGCCCACCAGGTGTTCGAGCTGCGCCAGATGATCGAAGGGGCGATGGCCAAGCGCCTGTGCGGCACGATCACCGATCGGCAGATCGCCGAGTTGCGCGCGCACCTGAAGGCCGAGCAGGCGGCGGTCGCGCAGACCGACGTGCCGGGGCGCACGCAACTGCTGGCCGACTTTCATGTGGTGCTGGCGCGCATGATGGGCAATCAGGTGCTGGCGCAGTTGCTCGGTGACCTGCTCAGCCGCTCGTCGCTGATCTCGCTGATGTACCAGTCGTCGCACTCGGCTGAAGCCTCGGTGGCCGAGCATGTGGCGATCGTCGATGCGCTCGAGCGACGCGACGTGCGAGCCGCCGTGCGCCTGACCGAAGATCACCTCGACCATGTCGAGCGCAACTTGCGCTTCGACCCTCGCTCGCCCGACCTGGCCCAAGTGCTGAGTTCCGAATGAACGCCACTGCCCCTTATCCGCGCGACCTCGAGGGTTACGGCCGCATGCCACCACAGGCCCGCTGGCCGGGCAGCTCCCGTGTCGCCGTGCAGTTCGTCCTCAACTACGAAGAAGGCGGCGAGAACTCGGTGCTGCACGGTGATGCCGGCAGTGAGCAGTTCCTGTCGGAGATGTTCAACCCACCGGCGTTTGCGGCGCGCCATCTCAGCATGGAAAGCATCTATGAATACGGCGCGCGCGTCGGGGTCTGGCGCATCCTGCGCGAATTCGAGCGGCGCGGATTGCCACTGACGGTCTTCGGCGTCGGCATGGCGCTCCAGCGCTGCCCTGAGATCACGGCCGCATTCGGCGAACTCGGTCATGAGATTGCGTGCCATGGCTGGCGCTGGATCAGCTATCAGAATCTCGACGAGGGCACCGAACGCGAACACATGGCGCTGGCCATGGCGGCCATTGCCAAGCTCACGGGCGAGCGGCCGTTCGGCTGGTACACCGGACGCGACAGTCCGAACACACGCCGCCTGGTCGCCGACTTCGGCGGATTCGAGTACGACAGCGACTACTACGGCGACGACCTGCCCTTCTGGCTGCAAGTGCGCAAGAGCGACGCCACCCTGGCACCGCACCTGGTGGTGCCGTACACGCTGGACGCCAACGACATGCGCTTCGCGCTGCCGCAGGGCTACTCGCATGGCGACGAGTTCTTTCAGTACCTGCGCGATGCCTTCGACGTGCACTACGCCGAAGGCGACGAGCGGCCCTCGATGATGAGCATCGGCATGCACTGCCGCCTGCTCGGCCGGCCGGGGCGAATGCGCGCGCTGCAACGTTTTCTCGATCATGTGCAGCGCCATGACCGCGTCTGGATCACCCGCCGCATCGACATCGCGCGCCATTGGAAGGCCGTGCACCCGTTCGATCCGACCACCGCCTTCCTCTGGGACTGACCCATGGCTGTCCTGACCCTCGAACAGATCAACGCCGCCACGGCGCGCGATTTCGTCGCGCTGCTCGACGGCACCTATGAACACTCGCCGTGGATCGCCGAGCGCGCCGCCGCGCAACGGCCTTTTGCCAGTCTGGTGCATTTGAAGCTCTCGCTGGCCCAAGTGGTGCGCGACGCCGGCCGCGAGGCACAACTGGCACTGATCCGCGCCCACCCCGAACTCGCCGGCAAGGCCATGGTCAGCAAGACGCTGACGGCCGAGTCCACCAACGAACAAGGCAAGGCCGGCTTGGCCGACTGCTCGCCCGAAGAGTTCGCGAAGATCCAGCGACTCAATACCGACTACGACGCCAAGTTCGGATTCCCCTTCATCCTCGCGGTGCGCGGCGAGCGTGGCCTGGGATCGAGCAAGGCGCAGATCATCGCCACTTTCGAGCGGCGCTCGGACAACCACCCCGACTTCGAGCTCGCCGAGTGCCTGCGCAACATTCATCGCATCGCCGAGATGCGCCTGAACGACAAGTTCGGCCATGTGCCGGAACTGGGCAACCAGGTGTGGGACTGGGCCGAGCGCCTGTCGACGAACAGCGACCCCGGTTATGCCGAACGCGGTGAACTCACCGTGACCTACCTGACCGACGCGCACCGGGCCTGTGGGCAGCGCCTGTCGCACTGGATGCGTGCCGACTGCGGTTTCGACGAGGTCGAGATCGATGCCGTCGGCAACGTGGTGGGCATCTACCACGGCAGCGATCCGAAGGCCAGGCGTCTGTTGACAGGCTCGCACTACGACACCGTGCGCAACGGCGGCAAGTACGACGGCCGCCTGGGCATCCTGGTGCCGATGGCCTGTGTGCGCGAACTGCACCGCCAGGGCCGGCGCCTGCCTTTCGGCTTCGAAGTGGTCGGATTCGCCGAAGAGGAAGGGCAACGCTACAAGGCGGTGTTCCTCGGTTCGGGTGCGCTGACGGGTCACTTCGACATGACCTGGCTCGAGCAGAAAGATGCCGACGGCGTTTCGATGCGCGAGGCGATGGTGCACGCCGGCCTGTGCATCGACGACATTCCAAAGCTGCAGCGCGACGCATCGAAGTACCTCGGCTTCGTCGAGACGCACATCGAGCAGGGCCCGGTGCTGAACGAGATCGACCTGCCGCTGGGCATCGTGACCTCGATCAATGGCAGCGTGCGCTATCTCGGCGAGATCGTCGGCATGGCCAGCCACGCCGGCACCACGCCGATGGACCGCAGGCGCGACGCCGCCACGGCGGCCGCCGAACTGGCGCTCTACGCTGAGAAGCGCGGTGGCGCGGTGCCCAATCTTGTTGCCACCGTGGGCATGCTCGAGGTGCCCAACGGCTCGATCAACGTCGTGCCTGGACGTTGCAAGTTCAGCCTCGACATCCGCGCCACCACCAACGAGGTTCGCGATGCCTGCGCCGACGATGTGCGCGCCGAACTGCAGCGCATTTGCGAGCGGCGCGGCCTGCACTTCAAGCTCGAAGAAACGATGCGCGCCGCCGCGGCGCCCTCGGACCCGGCCTGGCAGCAGCGCTGGGAGCGCGCGGTGCAGACACTAGGGCTGCCGCTGTACCGCATGCCCAGCGGTGCCGGACACGACGCAATGAAGCTGCACGAGGTGATGCCGCAGGCGATGCTGTTCATGCGCGGGCTCAACGCCGGCATCAGCCACAACCCACTCGAGTCGATCACCAACGACGACACCGAGCTGTGCGTGCGCGCCTTCCAGAGCCTTCTCGACCAACTTGCCACGGAACTGTCATGACCGCTGCCCAGTACAAGGCGCTCGATACCTGGATCGACGCCCACTTCGACGAGGAAGTGCGCTTCCTGCAAGAGCTGGTGCGCGTGCCGACCGACACGCCGCCCGGCAACAACGCACCGCACGCCGAGCGCACGGCGCAACTGCTCGCGACCTTCGGCTACGAGGCGGAAAGACACGCAGTCGCGGCGCAAGACGTGAAGGCCGCGGGCCTCGAGTCGATCACCAACCTGGTCGTGCGCCGCCGCCTTGGCAACGGCAACGGCAACGACCCGGGCCGGATCGTGGGACTCAACGCGCACGGCGACGTGGTGCCGCCTGGCGAAGGATGGACGCATGACCCTTACGGCGGTGAAGTGGCCGACGGCAAGCTCTATGGTCGCGCCGCGGCGGTCAGCAAGTGCGACTTCGCAACCTTCACCTTCGCAACCCGCGCCGTCGAATCGCTGAAGGCCTCGCCAGGCACCTCACTCAAAGGCAGCGTCGAGCTGTACTTCACCTACGACGAAGAGTTCGGCGGCGAACTCGGCCCCGGCCGCTTGCTTCAAGAGGGCATCGTCAAGCCCGATCTGCTGATCGCGGCCGGCTTCAGCTACCAGGTGGTGACAGCCCACAACGGCTGCCTGCAAATGGAAGTGACGGTGCACGGAAAGATGGGCCATGCCGCCGTGCCCGACACCGCCGTCGACGCGCTGCAGGCGGCCACGCTGATTCTGAACGCGCTGTATGCGCAGAACCGCCTGTACAAGCAGGTCGCGAGCCGCGTCAAAGGCATCACGCACCCGTACCTCAACGTCGGGCTGATCCAGGGCGGCACCAACACCAATGTGGTGCCCGGGAAGGTACTGCTCAAGCTCGACCGGCGGATGATCCCGGAGGAAAAGCCCGACCAGGTCGAAGCGACGCTGCGCAGCGTCATCGCCGAAGCGGTGGCGGACTCGCCTGGCATCACGGTCGATGTGCGGCGCATGCTGCTCGCCCGCGCGCTCGAACCGCTGCCGGGCAATGCCGCCCTGGTCGAGGCGTTGTGCCGCAACGCGAGCGCGGTCTTCGGCGAGCCGGTCGAGGCCTCGGGCACCCCGCTCTACACCGACGCGCGGCTGTTTGGCGAGCAGGGCATCCCGGCCGTGCTCTACGGCGCCGGGCCGCGCACGGTGCTCGAGTCGAACGCCAAGCGCGCCGACGAGCATGTGCAGCTCGAAGACCTGCGGCGTGCAACGAAGGTCGTGGCACGCACGCTGCTCGATCTGCTGCGGGGCTGACGCGGGGCTAGTGCGCGGCCGGAGCGCGGCCAAACGGCAGCGGCGACAATGCCGCGATGCTCTCGTGGATCCCGATCACCCAGCTCGTGCTGCTCGGCCTGCTGGTGCTCTTGGTCCTGGTGCTGCTGCTGCTCCTGCTGCGCCCGCGCAACGACGCCCAGGCCGACCAGCTCGAACGCAACCTGCGCACCGATGTGCAGGACAGCGCGCGCGGCACGCGCCAGGAGCTGGCGCAGAGCCTGGCCTCGATGCAGCAGGCGTTGCTGGCTCAGTCTGGCGACGTGGCGCGGACGCAGAACGAGCAGATCGATTCCTTCCGCACCCAGCTCGCGGCCACGCAGCAAGCGCTGGCCGACCAGAGCCGCAGCTCGCGCGAGGCGCAGGACGCCGCGTTGCACCGCTTCGGCCTGTCGCAGACCGAGCAGTTGCGCGCGCTCGCCGAGGGCAACGACAAGCGCATGGGCGAAGTGCGACAGTCGGTCGAGACCAAGCTCGCAGCGATCCAGGCCGACAACGCCCAGCGCCTGGAGCAGATGCGCGCCACGGTCGACGAGAAGCTGCATGCCACGCTGGAGCAGCGCCTGGGCGAAAGCTTCAAGCAGGTGGCCGAGCGCCTGGAACAGGTGCACAAGGGACTGGGTGAGATGCAGTCGCTGGCGCGCGATGTCGGCTCGCTGAACCGCGTGTTGACCAACGTGAAGACGCGCGGCAGCTTCGGCGAGGTGCAGCTCGCGGGGTTGCTGGAGCAGGTCTTCACGCTGGAGCAGTACGCGACGAACGTGGAAACCGTGCCGGGCAGCGGCGCACGCGTCGAGTTCGCGATCCGCCTGCCGGGCCGCGGTGCCGATGGCGCGGCCAACAGCGGCGCACCGCTGTGGTTGCCGATCGACGCCAAGTTCCCGCGCGAGGACTACGAGCGCCTGGTCGATGCGCAGGAGCGCGCCGACAAGCCGGCTGCCGAGGCGGCCGGCAAGGCGCTCGAGGTGCGTCTGAAGCTCGAGGCGCGGCACATCGCCGACAGGTACGTGCAGGCCCCGCACACCACCGACTTCGCGATCCTGTTCGTGCCCACCGAGGGCCTCTACGCCGAGGCGCTGCGCAGGCCCGGCCTGGTGGAGGGCCTGCAGCGCGAATGCAAGGTGATGCTGGCCGGTCCGACCACGCTGCTGGCCACGCTGAACAGCCTGCAGATGGGGTTCCGCACGCTGGCGCTGGAGCGTCGCAGCGCCGAGGTCTGGCAGGTGCTGGGCGCTGTCAAGACCGAGTTCGGCAAGTTCGGCGACGTGTTGGCCAAGACGAAAAAGAAGCTCGAAGAGGCGAGTGCGACGATCGACTCGGCCGAGGTGCGAACGCGCGCGATGGCGCGCCAGTTGCGCGCGGTCGAGGCCATGCCGGCGGCCGCGGCGGCTGCGACGGCGGGCCTGCTGGGCACCCCGGCGGCGCTCGACGAGCCACTCGACCCGCCCTTCGGCGAACCCGCTACCGGCGGCGCGCCGAACGCTTGACGGCCAGCCCCGCCGCGTGAAGCAGCCGCCGACTTTCGCCTACATCATCGCGACGCTGGTCGGCCTGCACGCCTGCATGGCGGCCACGCGCGTGGCCGCCAGCATCGCGGTGCTCCAGCAGGGCTACCCCGACTGGGCCGTGGGGGTGCTGCTCAGCCTCTATGCCGTGGCGCCGATCGTGCTTTCGCTGTGGGCCGGCCGCCTGGCCGACCGCTACGGCTTCCACCGTCCCGTCAGGTGGGCCATCGGCCTGGCGCTGGCTGGCGCTGTGTTGCCGGTGCTGTCGCAGCATGTCGCGGCGTTCGCCCTGTCGGGCCTGCTCACCGGTGGCGGGCTGAGTGTGGGGGCTGTGGCCATCCAGCGCGAGGCCGGCCAACGCGCCCGCGATGCCGGCGACCTGAAGCGGGTTTTCGGCTGGGTGGCGCTCGGGCCGGCGTTGTCGAACACGCTCGCGCCGATCCTCACCGGCCTGTTGATCGACCATGTGAGCATGCGCGCCGCCTTTGCCTTCGGAGCTGTCCTGCCGCTGGTTGCCGCCTGGGCAGCGCGCCAGGTGCCGCAAACGCCACCCCGCTTCGAGAACACCGCCGCGATGCCCACGCCCGTCGGCGGTGCCTGGTCGCTGTTGCGCATGCCGGTGCTGCGAAACGTGCTGCTGGTCAACGTGGCGATGGCCGCGGCCTGGGATGCGCACAGCTTTACCGTGCCGGTGTTGGGCCATGCACGCGGTCTCAGCGCGTCGGCGATCGGCCTCGTGCTCTCGTCTTTCGCCGTAGCGGCCACGGCAGTGCGTGTGGCCATCCTCGCGGGCTCCGCGCGCATCGGCGAACAGCGCGCGCTTGGCCTGGCCACCACGTTGGCCACCGGCGTGATGCTGGTTTACGCGTGGCTGCCAGGCCCGCTCGGCATGATGCTGGGCTCGGCCCTGCTCGGCGTCGCCCTGGGGTCCGTGCAGCCGATGGTGCTGTCCATGTTGCACCAGGCCGCGCCGCCCGACCGACAGGGCCAGGCCATCGCGCTGCGAGTGCTCTTCACCAACGCGGCCACGATCGCGATGCCGCTGGCCTTCGGCGTGTTGGCCGCTGCCACCACCAACGCCGCGCCGATGTGGCTGATGGCGGCGATGCTGGTGGCCACACGTTGGCCGTTGGAGCAGCTGCGACGCCTGGCTTCTGGAAAGTTCTGAACGGAGTTACGTTCGATCTTCCCAGTCTGCGCTTGCAAGTCCGCGGGCCGGCCAGCGCTGGGGATTGGGCTTGCAAGGCCGGGGCTGGGTGGCCGCCGGGCGCTTCGCTGAGGCGCGCGGACTTGGAAGCCCCACCCCCAGCGAAACTAGAAACGAATGCCGGTCGGATTCGCAGCCGGATCGACCACCGCCGGTGCCGTGCTGGGCGGCGTGCGCGACGGCACGGGCGCTGACGCCTTGCGTTCGCCGAAAGGCACTGGTGCCGCCACCGAATAGTTGGCAGGCAACAGAGAAGTGCGGGGGTAGCCGGCCACGTCGAGTGTCTCTTCCCAGGCCACCGGCGCGTAGCTGCGCAACGACTGCTCGCCGACCTTCAGCACCGGCGCTTCGGTGCCGCCCACCACGCGCGCCCAGTTCTCGCGGTCTTCATTGGTCTCGGCCACACGTTCGATGTACGGCACGCCGCGCTTGGCCAGCAGCGCGCGGCCGAGGGCGCAGGCTTCGCCGCAATCCTTCATGGTGTACAGCGTGACCGGGAAGCGCGAGGCCACTTGGCGCAACGCGAAAGGCAGCGCCGGGTCGCTGGCGCGGCCGGTGTCGCGGCTCACCGGCATCACACGGCCCTCAGCGGCCTGCGGCGCGCGGTCGGTGTAGGTCACCCGGCCATCCGGCCCGATGACCTTGAACAGGGCGTGCGCCGCCTGCGGTACGAGCGTCAGCAGGGCGCCGAGAGCGGCAGTGGCAACGGAGAATGCGTTCATGCCCCGAATCTAACCGCGACGGGGCTGCGCTTCAAGCCATCCCTTGGTGGCGCAGCAGTGCATCGATGCGCGGCTCACGGCCCCGGAAGGCGGTGAAGTTCTCCAGTGCGGTGCGGCTGCCACCAGATTCGAGAATCTGTTCACGCAAACGCCGGCCAGTGGCCACCGACAGCGCTCCTTCTTCCTCGAAGGCACTCCAGGCGTCGGCCGAAAGCACTTCGGCCCACTTGTAGCTGTAGTAGCCAGCCGAATAGCCGCCGGCGAAGATGTGCGAAAAGCTGTGTTGGAAGCGGTTGAACGGCGGTGGCGACTGCACAGCCACTTCGCGGCGCACTTCGTCGAGCACCTGCTGCACGCGGCCCGCAGCATCGGCCTCGGCGTGGATGCGCATGTCGAAGAGACCGAACTCGACCTGGCGAAGTGTGCCCAGGCCGCTCTGGAAGTTCTTGGCCGCGACCATCTTGTCGAACAACTCGCGCGGCAGCGAAAGGCCGGTTTCGACATGCGCCGTCAGCTTGGCCAATACGTCCCACTCCCAGCAGAAATTCTCCATGAACTGGCTCGGCAGCTCGACCGCGTCCCATTCCACGCCCGACAGGCCCGATACGCCGATGTCGTCGATCTGCGTCAGCATCAGGTGCAGGCCGTGGCCGAACTCGTGGAACAGGGTGATCACGTCGTCGTGCGTCAAGAGGGCCGGCTCGGCGCCCACCGGCGGCGCGAAATTGCAGGTCAGCGTGGCCACCGGCGTCTGCAGCACGCCATCGGGCCGGGCCCAGCGCACGCGCACGTCGTCCATCCAGGCGCCGGGCTGTTTGCCGGGGCGGGCGTAGGGGTCGAGGTAGAACTGTGCGAGCAGGCTGCCGTCGCGCTCGACCCGGTAGAAGCGCACGCTGTCGTGCCAGACCGGCGCGGTGTCGGGTGTGATCGTGACCTCGAACACCGTCTGCACGATCTCGAACAGACCGGCCAGCACGCGCGGCTCGGTGAAGTAGCGCTTGACCTCCTGGTCGCTGAAGGCATAGCGCGCTTCCTTCAGCTTCTCGCTGGCGTAGGCGATGTCCCAGGCATGCAGGTCGTGCAGGCCCAGCTCGGCACCCGCATGGGCCTGCAACTCGGTCAGATCGCGCTCGGCATACGGCCGCGCACGGCGGGCCAGGTCGCGCAGGAAGCTGTCGACCTCTTGCGTCGAGCGCGCCATCTTGGGCACCAGCGACACCTCCGCGTAGCTGTCGTGCCCGAGCAGTTTTGCGGCTTCCTGGCGCAGCGCCAGCAGCTCGCGCATCAGCGGGCCGTTGTCCTGCTCGCTGGGGCCGAGTTCGCTGGCCCGCGTGACGTAGGCGGTGTAGAGCGTTTCGCGCAGCGCGCGGTCGCTGGCGTACTGCATCACCGGGCCGTAGACCGGGTAGTGCAGCGTCAGCTTGTGGCCGGGCTCGTGATCCGTTTCATCCGCTTCGGCCGCCTCGCGCGTGGCCTGCAACACGTCTGCGGGGACGCCGGCCAGGCGCTCGCCACCGACGAAGAGGTTGTAGCCGTCGGTCGCATCGAGCACATGCTCGCGGTACTGCTGCTCGACCTCGGCGCTGCGTTCCTGGATCGCGGCGAAGCGCTCGCACGCTGCGCCTTGCAACTCGGCGCCGGAAAGCACGAAGTCGCGCAGGGCATTGGCCAGAGCCTTGCGGCGCGGCGCCGGCAGCAACGCCGCGGTCGGGCTGGCGGCGATGGCCTTGTACTTGGCATACAGCGCCTCGTTGGCGCCCAGCCGGGTGTGGAACTCGGTGACCTTCGGCAGGTTCTCGGTGTAGGCGGCGCGCAGCGCGGGCGTGTCGGCCACGGCGTTCAGGTGCGACACGGCGCCCCAGGCGCGGCCCAGGCGTTCTGTGGCCACGTCGAGCACGGCCGACAGGGCGTCGTAATCGGCTGGCACGTCGGGCCCGACAACGCGTTCGAGCGCCGCATCGGCCTGGGCCAGCAGGGTGTCGATGGCGGGGCTGACATGCTCCGGCCGGATGGCGTCGAATGCCGGCAGGTCCTGGATCTCGAGCAGCGGATGGTTCATGGTGCTTGGTGCGTTGCGGCCGCGGCAAGTTCAGCCGCCTGCAGGGTGTTGGAGAGAAGCATCGAGATCGTCATCGGCCCGACGCCGCCGGGCACCGGCGAAACCCAGCCCGCCACTTCGGCAACCCCCGCGAAGTCGACGTCGCCGCACAGCTTGCCGGCTTCGTTGCGGTTGATGCCGACGTCGATGACGATGGCGCCCGGCTTGACCATCTCGGCCCTCAGCATGTGGCGCCGGCCGACCGCAGCCACCACGATATCGGCCTGGCGCGTGTGCGCGGCCAGATCGGGTGTGGCGCTGTGGCAAACGGTGACCGTGGCATGCGCCTGCAGCAGCAGCAGGGCCATTGGCTTGCCGACGGTGTTGCTGCGGCCGATGACCACGGCGTGCTTGCCACGCAGCGGCACGCCGGTGCTTTCGAGCATCTTCATGCAGCCCAGCGGCGTGGCGGGCCGCAAGCCGGGCAGGCCGGCCATCAACTGGCCCGCGCTTTGCACCGAAAGACCGTCGACGTCCTTGGCCGGCGCGATGGCTTCGATCACGCGGTGCGCATCGAGGTGCTTGGGCAATGGCATCTGCACCAGGATGCCGTGGATGCTCGCGTCGGCATTCAGCGCGGCGATGCGCGCCAGCAGCTCGGCCTCGGTCATCGATGCGTCGTAGCGCTCCTGCACCGAGTGCAGGCCGGTGTCGTTGCAGGCCTTGACCTTGTTGCGCACGTAGACCGCGCTGGCCGGGTCGTCACCGACGAGGATCATCGCCAGACCGGGTTGCACGCCGCGCACAGCGAGCGCCGCCCCTCGCTCGGCGACTTCGGCGCGGATGCGTCGCGACAGCGCGGTGCCGTCAATGATCCGAGCCGTCAATTGCATCTCCAGTCGAAAACAAGGCCGCGCGGGGCGGCCTTACCGAGCGAACACCGCGGATCCGGCTTTGCCGGGCCTCTGGTGTTGCCCCCTCGAGGGGTAGCGGCGAAGCCGCTCGGGGGTGTTCCCATCTATGCCTTGGCGGTCTGTGCGCCGAGCGCGATCTTCAGCAGGTCGGCCACCGTGTTGGCATTCAGCTTCTCCATGATGTTGGCGCGGTGCGCCTCCACCGTCTTGATGCTGATGCCCAGGTCGTCGGCGATCTGCTTGTTCAGACGGCCGGCGACGATGCGCTCGAGCACCTGCGCTTCACGGGTCGTCAGACGCGAGAGCAATGCATCCCGGCTGGCCTGTTCCTGGTGCTGGCTGAAGGCGCTGCGTGCACTTTCGAGCATGCGCTCCACGAGGCCGAGCAGCTCTTCTTCCTTGAACGGCTTCTCGATGAAATCCATCGCGCCCTTCTTCATCGTCGTCACGGCCATCGGCACGTCGCCATGTCCGGTGATGAAGACGATCGGTAATGGACTCCTGCGTTCGACCAGGCGGTCTTGCAGCTCCAGGCCGCTCATGCCTTCCATGCGGATGTCGGCGATCAGGCAGGCGACTTCGCGCGGGTCGAATCGCGACAGGAAGGACTCCGACGAATCGAAGCACTTGACGCGGTAGTCCTTGCCTTCGAGCAGCCACTGCAGCGAATCGCGCACGGCCTCGTCGTCGTCGACCACGTAGACGGTGCCCTTCTTCGGGATCAGGCTCATGATGTGAGGTTCGCGTTGGCGTTTTCGCGCGCGGCTTGCGCAGGGGAGGGCTCGTGTCGGGCCAGCGTGTCAACCGGCAGCGTGAAAGCAAATCGACAGCCGACGACGGCCACACCATTGTAGAGGTTCGTCGCGCGGATGCGGCCGCGGTGCGACTCGACGATCGAACGGCACAGCGCCAGCCCGATCCCCAGGCCTTCGGCCTTGGTCGAGAAGAAGGCTTCATACAGGCGCGCGAGCGCGTCTTCACGCACGCCGGGCCCGCGGTCGGTGACGCTGAACTCGATCACGCCGCCTTCCTCGGTGGTGTGCCGGGGTACCACGCGCAACTCGATGTGGCGCCGCGTGGCCGGCAGCTGCGCGCTGTCGATGGCTTCGGCCGCGTTCTTCAACAGGTTCAGCACCACCTGCTCGATCAGGATCGGGTCGCAGTGCAGCGCCGGCAACCGTTGCGCGACGTAGGTGGTGAGCGCCACGTTGCGCCGGCGCAGCTCGATGCCTGCCAGTTCCACCGCGTCGTCGATGATCGCGCGCGCATCGGAACGCTGGCGCTGCGGCTCACTGCGCTTCACGAAGGCGCGGATGCGCTGGATGATCTGCCCGGCGCGCTCGGCCTGGCGCGCGGTCTTCAGCAGTGCCGCGACCAGATCGTCCTTGACGATCGAATCGGCGCGCACGCGCGAGACCATGCCGTTGCAGTAGTTCGTGATCGCCGTCAGCGGCTGGTTCAGCTCGTGCGCCACCGAGCTGGCCATCTCGCCCATCGTGACCAGCCGGCTCGTCACCTGCGCCTTCTCGGCCTGCTGGGCGGCCTGCTCCTCGATGCGGCGGCGCGAGGTGATGTCGGTGGCGATCAACATCTGGGCCAGGCGGCCGTCGGTCCACTGCAAGTAGCGCGAACGCACGTCGAACCACTTCTTCAGCGACTCGACGTAGATCTCGCGCGGGTCCGCGCCGGCGGCGGTCAGCGATTCGGTGGGCAGCCCCGAGAGATTGTCGACCGCATCGTCGCCGTCGTCGGCGGGGGCCACGAAGGGCAGCGCGACACTGCTGCTCGCCAGTTGCGCGTGGCCCTGCGGATCGGCACCGAACCACAGGCGGTACGAGCGGTTGGCGAACAGCAGCTCGCTTTGCTGCACCGACAGCACCGAGACTGCGGCATCCAGGCCTTCGAGCACGGTGGTGAATCGTTCGTGCGAGGCCGAAAGCTGGTCGCGGATGCGCTTGGCCTCCGTGATGTTGGTCATCGACGTCATCCAGCCGGTCTGCAACCCACGCGCATCGATCAGCGGCGAGACATACATCCGCGCATCGAACAGCGTGCCTTCCTTGCGCATCACCTTGACTTCGATGCCGCCCGACGGGCTGCGCCCCTGCAGCTCCTGCGCCAGCAGGCGCAGGTTCTCGTCGATGCGGTCGGGCGGCCAGTGCGGGAAGGGCGGCAACTGGCCCACCAGTTCGGCCTCGGTGAAGCCGGTCATTGCGCAGAACGCCGGGTTGACGTAGGTGATGCGACCGTCGGCGTCCATCGCCCGCATGCCGGTCAGCATCGAATTTTCCATCGCGCGGCGGAAATTGGTTTCCTGCACCAGCGCACTCTGCATCTGGCCGCGCCGGCGCATGTGGCGCCAGGTGCCGAGCAGCATCCACACCGTCAGCACCGACAGCGCCACGACCATCCAGAACAAGGTGTTGCCGACGAGGCCGACGGAGGTGCGCCAGCCCTGGCCGCGCAGCACCAGCCCGTTGTTCGTTGGGGCGAGCGGCAGGTCGTGCACGATGGTCGGGCGGCTGACGCGCTGGCCCGGCATCTGCAGCACGCTGCCCGCCAGTTCGCGGCCGTCGGCGTCGAGCACGGCCACGGTGTGACGCTGCGTCACTTCGGGTGGCACCGAGCTGCGCAGCAAGGTGTCGATCGAGTACTCGGCGATCAGCGCGCCCGTGAAGCTGGCGCGCTCGAGCAGCGGCAGGTGCAGCTGGAACACATTGGTGCCGCTGGCATTTCGGAAGGCGCGCGAGTACACCGCCTGCCGGCTCGCACGGGCCGACTGGAAGCTGCGCTCGGGCTCGCTCGACTCGCCGGCCACCGGCAGCGCCGCCTGCATCGCGTCGCCACTCGGGTCGACCTCGGGATGGAACGCGGCGACCACGTGGCTGCCGCGCAGTGCCCGGCTCGGCAGAACCCACGACAGATGCGTCAGGGCCGACCGGTCGCGCGCGAAGGCCGCCGCCAGCGCGCTGAACTGCGCAGCGTCGAGTTCGCTGCCGGAGAGCCGGCGCGCCAGCCGGTCGAGCTGCTCGCGATCGTCCTGCAGGCGCAGGCGGATCTGCTGCTGCGCAATCTCGGTGTCGCGCTGGACGCTGACGGTCTCGCGCGCGATTTCCTCGTTGCGCAAGTACCAGAAGGCCGCAATGATCGCCGCCAGGAACAGCAACACGGACACCAGCGGCCCGATGGTTGCGAAGCGGTCTTGTCGCGTCGGTGACTGGCGCCGCCACCAGCCACCGAACAGGCGCTGCCGTCGCGTGTAAGCGGACATTTCGCTGTCGCGCGACAGTTCGGAGGGGCTGGCCATGCGCGATTATCGAGGGGCATGGCAGGCACCTGGATGAGCCGACAGCCACAACACAGATTTTCATAATACGAAACTAGTAGCCACTATTTGAAATGCCCTCAGGCCTGTGCGACACTGCCGCGCGGCCGGTGGCCGACCACAAAGGAGACAGCCGACATGTCAGCGCAATCTGCGGCAGGCGCCGCCCTCGAGATCGCCCCGGACACCGACGACCAGGAGACCCGTGAATGGCTCGACGCCCTCTCGGCCGTGGTGGCCAGCGCGGGCCGGGAACGGGGGCACTTCCTGATCGAGCAACTGCTCGAGCATGCGCGCCAGCAGGGCATCGACCGCCCGTTTTCGGGCACCACGGGTTACGTCAACACGATCGAGCCGGGCGATGAAGCGCGCAGCCCCGGCAATCTCGAACTCGAGGGCCGCCTGCGCGCTTACATGCGCTGGAACGCGATGGCCCTGGTGGTGAAAGCCAACCGGCTGGACCCGGCCGACGGTGGCGACCTCGGCGGCCACATCAGTTCCTTCGCGTCGCTGGCGCACATGTTCGCGGCTGGCTTCAACCACTTCTGGCACGCAGCCAGCGAAAGCCACGGCGGCGACCTGCTGTACATCCAGGGCCACAGCTCGCCGGGCATCTACGCGCGTGCCTTCCTCGAAGGGCGCCTCACCGAAGAGCAGATGCTCAACTTCCGCCAGGAAGTCGTCGCCGGCAAGGGCCTGTCGAGCTACCCGCATCCGAAGCTGATGCCCGAGTTCTGGCAGTTCCCGACCGTCTCGATGGGCCTGGGCCCGCTGATGGCGATCTACCAGGCGCGCTTCCTGAAGTATCTGCACGCCCGCGGCATCGCCGACACCGCCAACCGCAAGGTCTGGGTCTTCTGCGGCGATGGCGAGATGGACGAGCCCGAGTCGCTGGGCGCGATCGGCCTGGCCGCGCGCGAGAAGCTCGACAACCTGATCTTCGTCATCAACTGCAACCTGCAGCGCCTGGACGGCCCGGTGCGCGGCAACGGCAAAATCATCCAGGAGCTCGAAGGCGAGTTCCGCGGTTCTGGCTGGAACGTTCTGAAGCTGATCTGGGGCAGCAACTGGGATCCGCTGCTGGCGCGCGACAAGGACGGCGCGCTGAAAAAGATCATGATGGACACGCTCGACGGCGACTACCAGGCCTTCAAGGCCAATGATGGCGCCTTTGTGCGCAAGCACTTCTTCGGCCGCGACCCGAGAACGCTCGAGATGGTTGCAAAGCTGAGCGACGACGACGTGTGGAACCTGCGCCGCGGCGGCCACGACGCCGGCAAGGTCTACGCCGCCTTCCACGCGGCCGATGCAGCCAAGGGCCAGCCGACGGTGCTGCTGGTGAAGACCGTCAAGGGCTGGGGCATGGGCAAGTCGGGCGAGGGCAAGAACACCGCGCACCAGGCCAAGAAGCTGACCGACGACGACATCCGCATCTTCCGCGACCGCTTCAACATCCCGATCCCCGACAGCCAGCTCGCCGAGATTCCGTTCTACAAACCGGCTGACGACACGCCGGAAATGAAGTACCTGCACGAGCGGCGCCAGGCGCTCGGCGGCTACCTGCCCAAGCGCCGACCGAAGGCCGACGAGAAGTTCACGGTGCCGCCGCTGGAAACCTTCAAGGCGGTGCTCGAACCGACCGCCGAAGGCCGCGAGATCAGCACCACCCAGGCCTATGTGCGTTTCCTGACCCAGTTGCTGCGCGACAAGGCTCTGGGCCCGCGCGTCGTGCCGATCCTGGTCGACGAGGCGCGCACCTTCGGCATGGAAGGCCTGTTCCGCCAGATCGGCATCTACAACCCCGCGGGCCAGAACTACACGCCGGTCGACAAGGACCAGGTGATGTATTACCGCGAGGCGGTCGACGGCCAGATCCTGCAGGAGGGCATCAACGAAGCCGGCGGCATGGGATCGTGGATCGCCGCGGCGACGAGCTACTCGACGAACAACCGGATCATGATCCCGTTCTACGTCTATTACTCGATGTTCGGCTTTCAGCGCATCGGCGACATGGCCTGGGCCGCCGGCGACATGCAGGCCCGCGGCTTCCTGCTCGGTGGTACTTCCGGGCGCACCACGCTGAACGGCGAAGGCCTGCAGCACGAAGACGGCCACAGCCACATCCTGGCCAGCACGATCCCCAACTGCATCAGCTACGACCCGAGCTTCGCGCACGAGGTCGGCGTGATCCTGCACCATGGACTCAAGCGCATGGTCGAGCAGCAGGACAACGTCTTCTACTACCT
>Ga0163144_10014395_pt1 | contig 16418 bp, 12 predicted proteins | sample OliLak19BULKMAT1_FD_123175 | JGI IMG/M metagenome (GOLD analysis project Ga0163144, IMG submission 123175) | Freshwater microbial mat bacterial communities from Lake Vanda, McMurdo Dry Valleys, Antarctica - Oligotrophic Lake LV.19.BULKMAT1 | ecosystem: Environmental > Aquatic > Freshwater >... | reverse complement strand
GTTTAGGCCTCTTTCGGCTTGAGTCTGCGGCCAATGGCAACCTAATCGTCCGTGGCAGCATTACATCAGCTGGTGCAGCTGTTCTAACCGCATCAAACTTCAACTCGGTTGCACCAACTCTCGCAGGTGCTGGCGCAACTGGCTCATGGAACATTAACGCGGCCACTGCTACCACTGCTACCACTGCTACCACTGCTACCACTGCTACCAATTCAGTCACCACCACGTCGGCAGTGGCCGCAACGCAAAGCTTGGTATTTGCTGCGGGCGCTGGCGCCAGCCAGGCACTGCTTGTTGCTGCGGGCTCGGGCGTCAACGTCCTAACCTACGACCCATCAACAGGTAACTTCGTGGCGGGCGGCAACGTGTCAGCCTACTCTGATCGCCGCCTCAAGACCGACATCTCCACCATTGAGAATGCATCTGCAAAGGTGGCGGCTCTCAACGGTGTTACCTTTACCCGCAGAGGATCTCACGTTCGTGGCACTGGTCTGATCGCTCAAGATCTGCAGTCAGTACTGCCAGAAGCCGTGGCTGCCGACGCTGAAGGTTACCTGCACGTAGCCTATGGAAACGTGGTCGGCTTGCTTGTTGAGGCGCTCAAGGAGCAACAGACCAAGACGGCAGCACTAGAGGCCAAGCTTCAGGTGCTCTTGGATAAACTGTCAGACTAAGCGAATTTGGCAATCTCGGGAGGGATTGCCAGCTCAGCCTTCTTGAGGTCAGCTACAACATCCTTGAAGATGAGGGCATGGTCCCTGCGTTTGAAGATCGCCTTGATGACGGCCTCAGCTGACATCAAGTCTGATGCCTTTGTGCCCTTGCCAAACATCCACGCGGCCGCAACGTCCGGGTCAAGAATGGCATCGACATCAGCGGAGAACTTTCCGCTGTGGCCCAACTTCTTGAGCTCGGCATCCACCTCCACTGCCGTGCCCTTGCGAGCACCCACACGACCCTTGCCGTCCTTGCGCAGGGGTGCAACCTTGAATGAGCGGTACAGCCCCTCACCGCGACCAAAGACGCGTCGCACTCTTACGACCTCAACACCGCTCTCGTCCTTGACAGAGATGTCCTTGCCGGGCTCAAAGGTGTGCTTCATTACGTTGTCAAGCAGGTAGTTGTTGCGCACCAGTCCCTTGTAGGCGCTGTCAGGGTCTGAATGAAATCCCCAGCGCGCCCACTTCTCAGACGGCACAAACATAAAGTCTACCTGCACCTTTTTGCCATCTGACGCGGGGACAGCAAAGGAAAACGTGCCAGTGCCAATCTGCATGACGTCGTCGATACCAGTAGCCCGCTTCATGCGCGCAATCAACTCCTCACGGTTGTACTTGCCCTCTTCAAACGCAATATCAAGGTCGCCGCTGTCCTTTTTCTTGCCTGTAAGAGTGTGCCCTGTCGAGCCCAGCAGGTTGGGAACAAGCACATCAATTGGAATGCCAATAGTCTTTGACACAAACTTGAGAGCTGCCTCAATGTCCTGCTTGTTGGCACGCGACGTCCCGTGTACGGCTGTAGCCTTGCCGCCCTCCATGAGGTACTGTTTGAAGCTAATCATAGTTCAATCCCGTATTTGTTCTTTGCAATTTCCTTGAGCGCTTCAAGGTAGAGTTCACTGGAAGACCGGCGGCTGCCGTCAAGCCGCTGCGCCATTTGCCGCACTGTAATGCCTTTTGCGTGGACAAACTTTGTCATCTTGTGCCAGGCATCGTTTGCAACTGCACTGCCAGTCATCATCCAGCTGACAACTTGTTCAAGATCGGCGCCCTTTATCTTCATGACCTTGTCGACAAACAGCCGAGCCACCAGATCATCCAGCGGATCAACCTCTTCAAGAAACTGCTTGAATGTTTTCACTTGCCAAACTCCAACATCCTTCGTGAGACAAAGTACAGCATGTTCATTCTTGGCTGGCCGATACCAGACTGGTAAGAGTCAAAGCCAAGTGCCCACGCCCAGTCAATAATGTGATCATAGGCGTCTGTCCTGAATGGGAAGTCAGCAGGGCCCGCAGAGTAGAACCAGTCAAGGGCTTCATCGACCTCGTTGTTCCAGAGGCGTACGTGGTGCTTGAAGAAAAGGCGCGCCTCTAACTCATCAAGCGGATCAACCTCCTCAAGAAACTGCTTGAATGTAATCATAGTTCGATACCGTACTTATCGACCATGATTGCGCCTACCTTTGAAAAGCACGTATCTTCAATATGCTGATTGTCTTCAACACTCCAGTCACTTGCCTTTAGAACCCGGTTGCAGATAGTGTCCCAGACATCACGGTTGACGATGTCTGGTGCATCAAGGTCACCCTTTATCCACCTAGTTGCCTCTTCAGCTTGGGCAGCAGTAAAGCCAAACTCTGCCTTCATAGCAAGCACGATGGGCAGGTCTTCAAAGCTCTTACTCTCCTGCACTGGCATGTGGTAGTCAATGTCGCTTATGAGGTGCTGTGCAATCTTCTTGAAGGCAATGTGATCGGGATTCTCCTCTACCACACCCGCCTCTGGCCCAACCGTATTCATGAGCGTGTAAAGAATATGCTCAGACAGATCTTCCCAGCCCGAGTAGTCATCCAGGCTGCTGTTGCGGATTTTATCAAGCCAGTCAAGCACCAACTCGCAGTCAGCAGTCATCAGCCCCGTGTTTTTCTTGATGACCATGAGTTGATCAAGATCACTAAGATCATCACCCTCCAGGAACTGCTTGAACGTTACCATGAAATGAGTTCCAGGTGCACGAATAGTGAGTAAAATTTTGGATGCGCCCAGTCTTCTGCTGTTAGATTGCCGTCGCCTGTGGCTACATCGTGGGGCATCTCACCAGCAAAGTAGTTATAGAGCCACTCCGTGGCAGCATCAGTGAGGTCTTCATCTTTTCCATAGAACCAGTGCATCAGTTCCAGCCCAAGTTCCGCGGATTTTGTCTCGTGTCGGAACCACAACTCAACCGCCAGGGTCTCGAGATCATCTTCTTCCAGCATCAGGAACTGTTTAAACGATTGCTTTGTCATGAACGTATTTATTGCCCTGCCAGAAGAACGCTGTCAATAAATACAGTCGCAATCACATCTTGTAATTCAAGGAACCCCCATGCGTATCGACGGAATCCAACTCTCAGAAGGCTCATCAATCTCTAACCTTGTAGTTGCCTCTGGTACATCTTTTCCAGCGTCGGCTGATCAGGGCGAACTCTTTTATCGCACTGATGCAGACACTTCAGTACGAGGCCTGTACTGCTACATGGGCAACAACTGGGACCGGATTGCATCTACTGATTCACTGACTGCTCCCAACGGCGTGGTGCTACCAGAGGTGGCAGTCGCTGGTGACCTGTTCTATCTCAACTCCAATACCGCATCAGAGGGACTTTACACCTACACTGGCGTGGCCTGGGCACAGCTTGGCGCAGGCGGTGGTGGCGGCACCTTCACGATTACTGGCGACGTGACTGGCACCATTGACGGTGGCACAGACATCTTGACGCTTGCCACGGTGGCCACGGCAGGTACATACCGATCAGTCACAATCAACGCCAAAGGTCTTGTCACATCAGGGACTAACCCAACCACTCTTGTTGGGTATGGCATTACCGATGCTCAAGGGCTGGATGCCGACCTGACGGCACTTGCAGGTGTTACCACTTCAGGTGTCTTGGTAAGAACTGGCGCCGGAACCGCCACAACACGTGCAGTTTCAGTATCCGGTAACGGTATTTCAGTTACCAATGGTGACGGAGTCTCAGGAAATATCTCCATCAGTTCCAATGCAGTATCCGCAAACACCGCAAGCACTACCGTATTCAGAGACGCTGGCGGTAACTTTTCAGCAGGCACGGTTTCTGCTGCACTGGTAGGAAATGCCAGCACTGCTACCCAACTTGAAACTGGCCGCACATTCTCAGCAACTGGCGATGCAACTGGCACCTCTGCTGCCTTCACTGGAGCCGCAAACGCTTCTATTGCATTGACGCTTGCAACCGTTACACCAGCAAAGGGCGGAACAGGTCTCACTGCCCTTGGCAGCGCCCTGCAAACTCTTCGCGTGAATGTTGCGGGCACTGCTCTTGAATATGCCACACCATCTACAGGCTCAGTCGCGTCTGTGAGCGGAACAGGCACAGTAAGTGGATTGACCCTTACGGGCACAGTTACCTCTACGGGTGACCTGACACTTGGTGGAACACTGGCTGTCACACCAGCAGACTTCTCATCACAGGCAGCAAACAACTTCCTGGCTGCACCTAATGCAATCGCCGGCGCGCCGACATTCCGCACAATCACCTCAGCGGATATTCCAACGCTCAACCAAAACACCACGGGCAATGCAGCCACTGCCACCGCCCTCCAAACTGGTCGTACATTCTCGGTTTCGGGTGATGCAACTGGCACATCAACCGCGTTCACAGGCACAGCAAACGCATCTATTCCAGTGGTGCTTGCAACTGTCAACAGCAGCGTGGGATCGTTTGGGTCAGCGACACAGACAGCCACCTTTACAGTCAATGCAAAGGGCTTGATCACCGTTGCGGGCAATACTACTATTGCACTACCCGCTTCTGCAGTTACTTCGGGCACGTTTGCTGACGCCAGAATTGCTCAATCAAACGTCACTCAACACCAAGCCGCACTGACGATCCTTGAATCACAGATCACTGATGGCCTGGTGTTCCCACGACTCAACGCATCTGAGACAATTACCGGCACGTACCAGTTCAACAACCCAGTTGTTGTTGCAACACCATCAACAGGCTCTCACGCAACAACCAAGGATTACGTTGATCAGGCCATTGCTGGTCTGTCATGGAAGACTTCGGCTCGCGTCGGCACAACGGCCAACATTACGCTGTCTGGAACTCAAACAATCGATGGCATTGCGGTCGTTGCTGGCAACCGCGTACTTGTCAAGAACCAAACAGCGCCTGCACAGAACGGTGTGTATGTTGTCGCTGCTGGTGCCTGGACACGTACTGCAGACTTTGATTCAGTCTCACCGCTTGATGAGATCAATTCAGCGGCGGTGTTTATTCAGCAGGGCACAACGCAGTCAGATTCCGCCTGGACTCAAGTTTCCTTAGTTGTGACTCTCGGCACTGACACAATCACGTTCACTCAGTTTGCGGGTGCAAACACCTACCTTGCTGGTGCAGGCCTGACATTCAGCACGAATACGTTCAACGTTGGTACAGCATCAAGTGCTCGAATTGTCGTCAACGTTGATGACATCGATCTGGCTCTTGTCACGAACTCTGGAACTGGTACTTTTCAAAAGCTGGCAACCGACGGCTACGGCCGCGTCACTGGATCAACACCAGTTACTACAGCTGACATAACTCCTTTAGTGAGCGGGGCGTACGTGCCGCTTGACGGCACTGTTGCTATGACAGGCCAGCTGCGCATTATCGATGGTTCGGTCTCAGCACCAGGCATTCGATTCTCAGATGATCTGTCGACAGGTATCTATGCGCCAAACGACTTCGTCGTGGGTATTACTACTCAAGGCGTTCAGCGCGCCCGCTTCAATTCAGCAGGTCTGACTGTGATCGGCGACTTGTCTACAATAGGCACTATTACAGTAAATCAAACAACTCTGAATTCAAACATAATTCTGAACTCAAATGCTGGGACGTTTGGGTTGCTGTCTTATCATGTTGACGGCTTAAACCGCTGGGTAATTGCGCGCAACAACACTGCAGAGTCTGGCTCGAACGCTGGCTCAAATTTTGCCATCAATCGATATGATGATGCAGGGACATTCATTGATACCCCAATATCAATTGCGCGGAATACAGGCGTAACAACGATTCAAAATTTGTCAGCTTTAACAGCAACGATCAGCGGCAACACAACTTTCAATGGCAACTTTATCTTTGGCGGTGCTCTTGCTCGTACTTGGGAAGCGGCAGATACAAGCATTGATAACTTGATTTCAGGTAGCGACTTTGGCACCTTAATTGAAGGCCGTAATAGTGGCCACTTCACTATTGGCTTAAGATCAAATGACATCCTTGAGGGTTTCCAGGTTATATCTAAGGGTGCTGCTTCAGCACCATTGACTGACCCGTACACAACACTGGCATTCGAAGTTAAGCAAAATGGAAATACGACTGTTGGTGGCACGCTAAGTGTTGTTAGCGCAATCACTGTCGCTGGGGGTGGCGGGAATGCCAACATCACACTCAATACTACCACACCACAAACACGCGGAAACTCCTTCACTACAAACGGTGTGACACGTTGGTTTGTCGGCGTAAACAACTCTGCAGAGGGTGGTTCAAACGCCGGCTCCGATTTCCGGATAAGTCGGCATAACGATGCAGGCGCGTTCGTTGATAATCCGCTGCAGATCGAACGCGCCTCTGGACTGATCTCATCTACATCCAGTTTCTACATCTCTCGTGTTTCTCCGGTAGTCTCGCTGAATGCCAACGCCGCTGGTCAGTCAGCGTCGATTGACTTCCGTACTGTGAACTCGCTTCGCTGGTTGATTCAGAAGTCGAATGCTGCCGAAGCTGGTTCGAACGCTGGTTCGAACTTTCAGATCCTTAGGTACGATGACGCTTCCACCCTTGTCGACGTTGCGTTCCAGATCAACCGCGCCACTGGCAATTCATCGTTCGCGAATGCCCTGAGCGTCACAGGTGCAATCACCGCCGGTTCTTTTGTTGGCCCTGTGACTGGTCAGCTGACTGGTGCTGCATCTCTGAACGTGTTGAAGACTGGCGACACGATGACAGGCAACCTGCGCATCGAGCGCACCACAGGCGCCAGCGCAATTCCATCACTGGTAATGTACGATGGTACCCACGGCCTCTTTGTACAACCCCGTCTTACCGTCGGTGGCTTCAACCCACTGACGCAGGTTAATGACACGGGCGTCTTTGCCACTGCCGATGGGACAGGCGTCACGGGTAATCTGGTGCTGGGCGTTTGGACAAGCAATGCTACTGCCATTCGCATCACGCCGACAACCACAGTGGTTTCATCAAGCAATTCAACAAGTTTCAATACCGCAAGTCTCGAGCGCCTACAGCTCGATTCGAGTGGTAACGCTATATTCAGCGGAAGCGGGAACTCTTCAACAATCATTCAGCACACCGGTTGGATCAGCGGCACAAAGCATTCAACAGATGCAACACCATACTATCTGTTCTTCACGAAGACGCGCGGTACAAGAGCAGTGCAGACAGCCGTTCAGGCAAATGATCAACTAAGCGACATCTCGTCGTTTGGTCATGATGGCACAACTGGCCGCCTTGCATCATCGATTATCACATCGGCTGATGCGGCCCCAGCAAACAGCACCACTCCCGGTCGCATCACGTTCAGCACGACACCTGCTGGCACATCACAGGTTCCGCTGGAACGGATGCGCATTGACAGCGCCGGTAACGTCGGCGTCGGTACTGCGTCTCCAGCAACATTTGGTAAGTTCAGTGTCGTAAACACTGCTGCCCGATACTTCTCAGTAAGCGCAACCGGTGTTCCGACTGCCCGATATGACGATAACTCACAGCAGTCCATTGTCCTTCAGAATTTAGGAATGACTGCCATCGGCCACGGCCACGGTGTGAATTGGCAGCTTGGCTCAGATGGTACCACTGCAACTAACGCAGGTCGCCTAATGATGGTGGCTGAAACCACTTGGGTATCAGCGACACCCGCTTCACATAACTCAGCCTTGGTTTTCTCAACAGCGATTACTGGAAATTCAAACGAGCGACTGAGAATTAGCAGTGCTGGTGCACTAGGGTTCAATGGTGCAAACTTTGGAACCAGCGGCCAAGTGTTGACTTCTGCAGGAGCCGCAGCCGCACCGTCGTGGTCAGCGATTACCATATCAACATCCGCAGTTACATCAGGCACATTTGCTGACGGCAGAATTGCCGCATCGAATGTCACTCAGCACCAGGGTGCTCTGGCAATCCTTGAAACTCAGATCACAGATGGTGCCCTGCTTGCACGAAATGCAGGCACCGAGACTATCACCGGCACCTGGACATTCAACAATAATGTCACAGTTCCGCTGGTGCCAACCGCTGGCGCGCACGCTGCCAGCAAGCAGTATGTCGATAATATTGCAACTGGTCTTGACTTCAAGCAATCAGTTCGTGTCGCTGCCACTGCAAACATTACGCTTTCCGGAACGCAGACCATTGATGGCATCGCTGTTGTTGCTGGCAATCGAGTGTTGGTAAAGAACCAGACAACTGGTTCACAGAACGGCATCTACGTTGTTGCCGCTGGTGCTTGGACAAGATCTCTTGATGCAGACAACACGCCAGCAAACGAGGTTACCTCTGGGATGTACGCGTTTGTCGAGGAGGGTACCGCTAACGCGGATACTGGTTGGGTTCTTGCGACAAATGATCCAATCACACTGGGCAGCACGGCACTTGTATTCACGCAGTTTACTGGCACTGGGGAATTGATTGCTGGTGGTGGTCTTACAAAGACTGGCTCAACAATTGCTGTTGGCACTGCATCTGCTGCACGTATTGTTATCAATGCAACCAACATCGATCTTGCAACTACGGCAATCTCAGCAGGCACGTACAATCAACTGACTGTTGATACATACGGCCGCGCGACTGCTGGTACAAACCTTCAGACAGGCACTGGGACGACATACGTTACCAACACCTCGCCGACCATCTCTGACGCCGTTCTTTCTGGCACCGCCACTATTGGCACAGGCACATTTGGATCTTGGACAGCCGCAAACACAGACATTGATGGGCTCATTAGCGGTTCAGCCATTGGTGTTCTTTTGCAGGGCCAAGGCTCGGCACACTTTACTGTGGGCCTTCGAAGCAATGACCCTCTCGATGGTTTCCAAGTTATCTCAAAGGGTTCTGCAGTAAATCCACTTACAGATCCATACACCACGCTCTGTTTTCAAGTAAATGCAATTGGGGATATGACATGGGCTGGCACTGCAACGGGTAACGGGTCTGGGCTGACCACACTGAATGCATCTAACCTGTCAAGCGGAACTGTGCCTGCCGCACGCATCTCTGGTGCGTACTCAGGCATCACGACGCTTGGGACCACTGGAAAGATTACCACGTCCGGCAATGATATCGAAATTCAAGGTGCAAACCCTCGAGTGACTTGGGTAGAAACCGATAACGCGAACAAGACCTGGCTTGCAGTCGTTGATGGCGGTGGTTGGTCCATTCGCGAAGACACTACAGCTACCGTACGAATGAGCATTGCGCCCGGAGGCGCAATCACCGGAAACGGTTCAGGTCTTACTACGCTGAATGCGTCAAACCTGACAACTGGAACTGTTGCAACGGCTCGCCTAGGCACGGGCACCGCAAACTCAACAACCTTCTTGCGTGGCGATGGTACCTGGGCTACAGTATCTGGCGGCGCTGGCACTGTGACTTCGGTCGCAATCTCCGGTGCAAATGGTATCACCGTATCGTCAGGTTCGCCGATCACATCAAGCGGCACTATTGCACTGACGACAAATGCAACTGCAGCAAACACTGCTTCAGCAATTGTTTCAAGAGATGGTTCCGGAAATACTGCCATTGGTGATGGCTCGACGGTCGGCGGCGTCACCATCGGATATCGTTCGTTGCCTGTAAATGCAAAGACCGCTGCTTATACTTTGGTTGCTGATGATCTTGGTGAGGGTATCAGCACAAACAGTGGGGTCACTGTGCCGAACGGTCTCGCAGCAGGCACGATCATTACGATCTTCAACAACAGCACCGCAGCAATAACTATTACACAGGGGGCTTCACTGACACTGCGTTTAGCTGGCACGGCAACTACAGGCAATAGAACTCTTGCAGCATACGGATTAGCAACAGTTTGGTATGTAGCAACAAACATCGCCGTGATTTCAGGCGCGGGAGCAACCTAATGGGTATTCATCAAACATTGTTTTTTAATAGGGGTGGCGGTCAGCTTCAATGGCCTGACGGCGCTGGTGTATTTGGTGTTTCGGATGTCAGAGGTGATTTCAACCAGGGCGGGACGTCTAGTTGTACTTTGACTTTCAGGTCTGACGGCCTAGTCGGGATGATAGGGAACGGCACAATCGGTAACTCTTCTTGGACTAATAACATAGTCGGGATAGGGGACGGATACTGGATTCGTGCAACTCTAACTGGATCATTTGAAACTGGCGCAACTGCAAACAGAAGCGGGACAAATGGAACTTGGCTTCATCTAAGCTCAAATAATTCATGGAGTTTAACCATATCAGGATTAGACGTTTTATCAGGCACAACTTATACATTCGAGTTTGCTTCAGATTCAGGCGGGACGAATATTGTCGGAACGTACACGGAGTGCGATCTAAATGCTCTGTGGCAGAACTTGGTCTGACGGAAGGCTAAGGTGAGCATAAATAACTGAACACTCTCAAAGAGACTCAGAATGCTTATTGATCGCCCGCAGATTACAGAATCCTCCACCATCGTTAATGCAACGGTGGCTTCTGGTTCCCTAGATCCAGCCAACCCCAGCGTCGGTGAACTGTTCTACCGAACTGACCTGGGCAGTATTCGCGTCTACTCAGGAACCGCCTGGGCGGACGCGGGCGCCGCCGGCGTTGCGACGCACATTGCAGACGCGACGCGCCACCTAACACCCGCTCAAAACACCCTGCTTGATTCACTGACTGTTGGCGCCACAGAGATCAACCTCTTGGCCGGCACAACAGCAAACATCAACACCAGAATTGGGGCCATTGAGGGCGTCAATACTGCTCAAGCAACAAGCATCACCAACCTGACATCATCTCAAGGCACCACAGGCAGCGGGCTGAGCACTCACATTGCTGATGCAGTTCTTCACCTGAGCGCCTACCAGAACACGCTTCTTGACACTGTCGAGAGCAGCAGCCCACCTACCGCAGCAGTGTTTGCGGCTGACCTGCTGAAGATGGCCGGCGCCTCAACAGCCACCATCCTGTCAGGTGTATCTCTATCAAGCGCGCTTGCGACAATGAATGGTGCAGGCGCGCCTGCACTGAAGTTCAATGCGGCTGGCGGTACAGTGGGCGGCAACGTCACCATCAACGGCACGCTGTCAATGAACAGCACGCGCATCACGACGCTTGCTGCACCAACAGTCGGCTCTGACGCCGCCACCAAGGACTATGTTGACAGTCTCTCTCAGGGCCTGTCGTGGAAGGCAAGTGTCCGTGCGGCAACCACTGCCAACATCGCGCTGTCTGGCGCGCAGACCTTGGATGGCGTCGTGCTTGCACAGGGCGATCGAGTGCTTGTCAAGAACCAAACCGCCACCTCGCAAAACGGCATCTACCTTGTTGCAACAGGCGGCGCCTGGTCACGTGACCAGGATGCAAACTCTGCGGTAGAGATCACTGGAATGGCTGTCTTTGTGCGGCTCGGCACGGCGCACGGCACCACCGCCTGGATTCAGACAGGCACTGTCACAACGCTTGGTACTGACCCAATCGTCTACAGCCAATTTGCGGCGGCCGGCGGCACGCTTGCGGGTGCAGGTATCACTGTAAGCGGCACAAACAACTCAACAACGTCTGTCAACGCCGGGGCGGGGCTTTCATTCAGCGGTGGCGCCCTGGTGGTCAATCCAACTGCCAGGCTTTCGACAGCAACAGCACAGTTAGACCTGGCACCATCAGGAGTAACCGCCGCCACCTACGGCAGCGCGACTCTTGTCCCTGTCATTACCGTAGACGCGTTCGGCCGCACTACAAGCGTCACTACAACCACTATTGCCCCGTCATTCGCAAGCATTACCGCCAAGCCCACCACCCTGGCTGGCTATGGTATCACTGATGCGCAGGGTGGAGGTAGCGCAGTTCCGATTGCGGGTGGGGTCACAATGACCGGGAATCTGTCCTGGACTGCAGGCACCACCATTCTTGCTGCTGCCCCAGCGGCGTCCAGCGCCTACTTTAGCACGGCGGCATACGGTGTCTCACAAGGCGACGGCCGCACCCACTTTGGCTTCAACCAGGCTGGCACTTTCGTCAACTTCGTCCGAGGCGCTCAGACTACAATAAGTGGCAACCTTACTGTTGATGGGTCTATTACTGGTTCTGGTTCTGGGCTATCAGGCACAGCAACCAACCTAAATATTGGTGGCGCTGCGGCAACTGTGACCACAATCACCAGTGCGCAGGTAACCACTGCTCTTGGCTTTACTCCATACAGTGCAGCAAACCCCGCTGGATACACATCAAGCGCAGGCACAGTCACGTCTGTGGCTGGAACAGGCACTAGAAGCGGGTTGACTCTTACAGGAACGGTCACCACCTCTGGTTCCTTGACTCTGGGCGGAACACTGGCTGTCACGCCAGCAGACTTCTCATCACAGTCAGCAAACACATTCCTGGCGGCACCCACCGGTGCGGCTGGTGTGCCAACATTCCGCGCAATTGTCGTAGCGGATATTCCAGTGCTCAACCAAAACACCACTGGTTCTGCAGCAACACTTACTACTGGCCGCTCATTCTCAATTTCGGGCGATGCAACGGGTACAACATCTGCCGCGTTTACGGGTGCTGCAGACGCAAGTATCTTTTTAACGCTTAGCTCAGTAAACTTTAATGAACAGACTAATGCGTTCCGTAAAATTTCAACAGACACCAAGGGTCGCGTCACTGCAACTGCTGCTGTTGCCTCTATTGATATAACTACCGCTCTCGGCTATGTTCCATACAACGGAACAAACCCTGCTGGATACATTTCATCTGGCGCGCTGTCGGCCTACGGTGCATTAGGCTTGGCGCAAACTTGGACTAGCAACCAGGAATTTCGCTCTACGGCAAACACAAGCGTTGCTGTGTCGTCAGGAACGTTGCAGCCAACCGCCCTTGACAGCAGTGTCGGTGCCACAATGTCCTTTCATCGCCCAAGCCTGTTTGGCCTGAATATGGGTCTTGACAGCGACAACATTTTCCGAATTGGTGGCTGGTCTGCCGCTGCCAACAGGCTACAGATGAACATGGATGGCGACCTGACAATGGCTGGCAACGTTACTGCGTTCTCGGACCGGCGCCTAAAGACCGACATTGTAAAGATTTCTGATGCACTCTACAAGGTAGAACAGATTGAAGGTGTTACCTTCAAGCGCATAGATAGCGGCGCTGTAGGAACAGGCGTAATTGCTCAAGATGTGCAAAGCGTGCTGCCAGAAGCAGTTATGACGCACGACGACGGCACTCTAAGTGTGGCCTACGGTAACCTGGTCGGCCTACTCATTGAGGCGGTAAAAGACCTAAATAGAGAGCTGCAGGCTATCAAGGCCCAAGTTGCAGCCAAGGGTTAAGTGCACATCCCTAATTGTGCGCACTTCAAGGAGAACTAAATGGAATTCGTAATCGCTATCCTGGTAATCGTAGCTGTCGTTGGCGGCATTGTTTTTCTTCGCAAAAAGGCTGACAAGCCAGTCGCGACCCCCTCTGAAGGTGGTGGTGGCTATGGTAGCCGCAATCGAGACGAGAACGTCAACGAGCACTAAGCTCTGCTGACTTACCGGGCTCACCACAACTGGATACAAAATGACTCTACCGACATCAGGCACTATCTCTCTTCTTGATTTGCGAGGCGAGTTCGGCGACGTGGCTGGCGGGCCAATCAGCCTCGATGAGTTCTATCGCGGTGGGCCAAACGTTGCAGTCAACGTGACGGCTGGTACCGGGTCATCTCAGACCCTGCCAATGACTCCAAATGGTGGCCCAATTGTTATTCCGTTGTTTGGAACTATTCAACTCTCGCACTTCTTTGGTGTCAGCGCGGTATTGTCACCGTCGTACACTATTTCAGCAAGCACAACGTCTGTAAACGAAGGAACGCCTGTGACGTTCACCGTTAACACGCAGAACGTTGCCCTTAATACAAGCATAAATTGGCAGATGTTTAACAGATCTGCTGGGGTAGAAGAATTTGACTTTGTACCAGCAGGTACACTTGGGCCGCTGACGCCCGGTGCAGGTCTATCTGGGACAGTCGCAATTACAGGTGGGTCATTTGCAAACGGCTCAGGCACATTCCAAGTCCTGTTTACTGCTGACGCAGTTACTGAAGGCCCGGAATCCTTTGCTGTTCGTCTTACAAACCCGGCAGGCACAATTGTTCTGCAAGATGCTCTGGGTAACCCGGCTGCTTCAGCCTTGATCACGGTCAACGATACATCCACAGCACCAGTTGGATTCTTGAACGTGCTTACTACAACACAGAACTGGGTGGTTCCAAATGGCGTCACCAGCATTGATGTTGTTCTGGTCGGTGGTGGTGGTTCAGGTGGTGGCACCCGTACATTCTCTGGAGACGGTGCTGGTGGTGGTGGAGCTGGTGGTGTGCTCTACATTAGAAACATTCTTGTTACACCAGGACAGTCTTTGCTTGCTGTGATTGGCGCCGGCGGCGCCCCTGTAACGCAGTTTCAAGGCAACGATGGAGCACCAACTGACTTTGCTGGATATTCAGCTTTTGGAGGTGGAGGTGGAGGCGGAAGTCAAGGTGGGCTGCGTGTTGGTCGCGCAGGTGCGTCATCTGGCGGTGGCTGCGGTTACGGTGGCTCTACTGGTAGCCAGCAGCCAATTCCACTAGCAGGCAGCCCCCCCAGCGGTACCATCGGTCAAGGATTCGTAGGAGGCGTTGGTGTTATACTTAGCTTCGGCGGTGGTGGCGGTGGTGCGAGTGAGCGTGGCTATAATGCAGCGTTGGCTGGCCGTGGCCGGACCTTTGGATTTAATACGCCAGCCTTGACAACGATCTCTGTTGGCGGTGGTGGTGCTGGTGGCAATCAGGGTAACGACAGCCAGCAGTACTCGCGTGGAGGTATCGGCGGTGGTGGCAATGGTGGTGTTGGTGACGGTGGAACTGGGTTTGATGGTGCGCCAAACACTGGCGGTGGCGGTGGCGGATCATCTGCATCCACTGGCGGTGCTACAGGTGGCGCCGGCGGCAGTGGTGTTATCCTGATCGCGTACAACGACCAAATTCCAGCAGGCGCTCCTGTATCAAGTTCGGGTTACTCTTTCGCTGATGATGATACTGGCCTAGTAGGCGCGTTTGTTCAATTAAATTTGCTTGCTGATGGAACGTTTTCAATCCAAACCACCACTGGTTTTGGTACATACCCACTTACGTGGTTCTCAACGGCGCCAGCTTTGAATATCGGCTCTAAGTACTGGGTGTATGTCAGCAGGTCCGGCACGCAAGGTCCTGGGTCGTTTGTTGGCGGACAATTAGATACTTGGATGCAAGCTGGCAGTGGAACTTCATACTCAGTCTCCGCCGTTGCTGAACCTCAAGGCCCTTTGATATATACCACAGCTCAGGCGTCTAGTAGCTTAACATTCACAATCAGCAATGCACCAGGTGGTGGTACTCTCGCCACAATCGAGGCATATATATCCGCACGTTCTGAAGGAAATCAGTAATGGCACACTTCGCACGCGTTGAGAATGGGGTAGTCACACAGGTTATTGTTGCTGAAGATTCCAGTATCACGACATCCCTCGGCGGGACCTGGGTTCAGACATCATATAACACCCGTGGTGGAGTACACTACGGACAAGATCAGCAACCTGATGGTGGCATCGCGCTACGTAAGAACTTCGCAGGAATCGGGTTCATCTATGATTCAGTGCTCGACGCTTTTTATCCGAACGTCGTTGACCCGGCATTTGAGTTAGATCCCGTTACGTGCGGGTGGGTCTTGCGGGCCGGCTTTAGCATGGACGTGAGCGCACAGATCAGGTCAAGCGTGCTTGACCTGCCAGTAGGAGTCCCGCAGTCGTCAATTTCTGTGGAAGGCACCCAGATAAACGATGGAGACCTGGTGCTCTTCTCCGACCTAACAACAGGCGCGTGGGTATACCTGTTTGCTGCAAGTTCTGGATCATTCATCAAGTACGGCTTCTTGACATTGAATCCAATGGTCAAGGTGCTATCAAGCCCAGTGACAAATCACGTGTTCGTAAATGAGCAATGGCAGGCCGCGTAGACAGATAGCGTTCTCTGAACTCACCAGAAACACCCCAGGGACCTCAAGGTCCCTGTTTGGTATGGCCCTATATCGAACCTTTTAGAGTGCTCAGGCAAGGTCCTGGTGATTCGGGGGAGTGCCAGGTTTCTTACCTGCCAGGTGTTCTATTGCAGAACACTGATCCAGTACATTCTCCAGGTTCTCCCTGATCTGTACAAAGCAGATTTGTAGAAAATCCAGAGATGAAACCTGGCCGCGAACCTTGTCCAGCCGCGCCTGCATCAAGAGCAGGCCTGCGCGCCTCTCAGGCCCCGCCTTCATTATCTCAGCATTGATCAGTCGGCGCCGCTCGGCCTCAAAGGCAGCGCCCTCAAGCCCGAACAGGGTTTCTACAGACCAGCCCATTAGCCGTCAAGCTCCACTGGATAGCCCCAAAGGTAGTCAAGATAGTCGGTGACCATCTCGGCATCTTC
>Ga0163144_10014393_pt1 | contig 16419 bp, 19 predicted proteins | sample OliLak19BULKMAT1_FD_123175 | JGI IMG/M metagenome (GOLD analysis project Ga0163144, IMG submission 123175) | Freshwater microbial mat bacterial communities from Lake Vanda, McMurdo Dry Valleys, Antarctica - Oligotrophic Lake LV.19.BULKMAT1 | ecosystem: Environmental > Aquatic > Freshwater >... | reverse complement strand
CTTAGCATCCGATCTTGGCAAGAGCTAGGCGCGCCGGCGTCGACGCGCTTATAGTCGCCGGACATTCATTCTTGAACGGGGGAATCATGTCGAGTCAGTCGATCACACGCATCAAGCCGGGCACCCGCATGAGCCAAGCGGTCTCAACCGGCGGTCTCGTCTATCTCGCCGGCCAGGTCGCCCAGAATCCGGGGCCGACCGTCGCCGAACAGACGCTGCAGATCACCAAGCAGATCGACGATCTGCTCGCCGCTGTCGGCTCCGACAAGTCGCGGCTGGTATCCGCCAATATCTGGCTCACCGATATCGCGACCTGGGCGGAGATGAATAGCGTCTGGGACGCGTGGGTGCCTGCGAATTGTGGCCCGGCCCGCGCGACGGTCGAGGCGAAGCTGGCCAACCCGATCTACAAGGTCGAGATCGCCGTCGTGGCCGCAGCGGGTGGCGCAGCAAAGGCGAAAGCCAAGCCCAAGGCGAAAGTGAAGGCGAAGGCGAAGAAGCGTCGCTAACGCTTCTCGAACCGGAACCGATCGAGCACGAGATCGAAGCCGACGCCGCGACCAACGGCTCGGTTTCGATCCTCGATCTGGTCGCGCGGCTGGGTCGACGAGCCGCGGATCACGCCGCCGCGTGCGCGTAGCTCGGTGGGTTCGCGCATCGGTGCGACACGACGCGCGGTGACTTCTACTTCAGGTGGAAGAGGCGCCAGATCGCTTGCGTGCGCCGCCCAGATCGATGGAAACAACATCCCAGCAACCACGAGGCGCGTGACGCCGCGGGTTCGACATGCCCTCGGAGAGCACCCGTGCGGAAAGACAGGTTTCATCTCCGCCTCGACGAGATTGCGGTTCATCCAGCCGAGTTTCGCTGCGCTTTTCGCGCGCGTCCATCGTGGCGTAGCGCAGCCGGCGCCTGAACATCGTGTCGACGGCCGCCCAGCGCGACGACGCCGCGATGCGCGTAATGGCGGCGACGCGCCATCTCTGGACCGACCGGCGTGCACGGTGGACGCCACTTCCACCCGACGCGCAGCCGCGCAATCTCGCGGAAGCCTATGCCATCCAGCTGCTCATGCGCGAGCGGCTGGTCGACGCGCGTGGTCGCGTCGCCGGCTGGAAGATCGGGCTGACATCGCATGTCATGCAGGGCCTGTTTCGCATCGCTACGCCGGTGATCGGCGCGATCTTCGAGGCGACCTTCTATCAATCCCCGGCACGTGTGCGCACGCGCGACTTCATTCGCCTGGGCATCGACTGCACCCTGGCCTTCAAGATCGGACGCGATCTCCCGGGCACGGACGGCCCCTATGGTCGCGAGGTCGTCCAGAGCGTGGTCACGACCTGCGCCCCGGCGATCGAGCTTTTGGAGGACCGCGGCGCGAACGATTACGTCAAGGTCGGTGGTCTGCAATTCACGGCGGAGAATGCCTGGAATGGCGGCCTCGTCCTCGGACCGCCGATCCCCGGTTGGGACCGGATCGATCTCGTCCGGCTGCGTGGCAGACTGCGCTTCCAGGGGATCTGGGTCGCCGATGGTTTCGGGCGCGACCTGATGGGTCATCCGCTCGACGCCCTGACCTGGCTTGCCAATGAATTGCCCAGGCGCGGCGGTTATCTGCGGGCCGGCGATTGGGTCGCGACGGGCGCGATGATCCCCACCAAGATCATGGGGTCTGGCCAGGAGGCGGCGTTCTTCCTCAACCGCTTCGGCGGCGCAGTGGTGACCGCTCTCTAGTCGGTCCTAGGTCGCGATCACACCCTGGGAACGAAGAAAGCCGAGTAGCGGCAGCAGCGGCAGACCAAGAACCGTGAAGAAATCGCCAGCCACTTGGGTGAAGAGCTGCGCGCCCAGCCCTTCCAGCTGATAGGCGCCCACCGAACTCATCGCGGCCGGGCCCAGGGTCTGCACATAGCGCTCGGCGAAACTGCGATCGAAGCGCCGCATGGTCAGGCGCGCGCTGTCGGCCGTGTGCCACAACCGAACGCCGTCGCGCACCACGACCGCGACGCTCACCAGGCGATGGGTCTTCCCCGACAGCGCCAGCAGCTGCGCGATGGCATGATCGGCGTCAGGCGGCTTGTCGAAGGACACGCCGCCGCATTCGAGCATCTGATCGGCGCCGATCACCAAAGCGCCGCGATGGCGCGATGCGACGCGCATCGCCTTCAGCTCCGCGAGAGTCGCGGCCACCTCGTCCACCCCTGCACCAGTCCCGCGCATCGAGCGCTTGACCTCATCCTCATCGATCTGCGCCGCATCGCTGGTGGTCTCGACGCCGGCATTGGCGAGCAGCATGGCGCGCGTGCGGCTGGCCGAGGCCAGCACGACGTGGGGTGCCGACGCGGGCGCGCGTGCGCCCGTGGCCGTCATCGCAGCACCGCCGTATCGCGATCATGCAACATCGCGAGAATGGCCGCCGAGGTCTCCTCGATCGATCGCCGCGAGGTCTCGAGCACCGGCCAACCATGCGCCGAGAACACGCGTCGCGCCGCCTGGACTTCCTCGCGCACGGATTCGGGATTGGTGTAGTCGGTCTCGCGATTCTCGTTGAGCTGGCGCAGGCGATTGCGTCGCACAGCCACCAGGGCGCTCGGGTCATTGGTGAGCCCGACCACCAATGGTCCGCCTTCCGCGAAGGGTTTGAGTCGATCGAGTTCGACCGGCGGCGGCACGAGCGGGACCAGCGGCACATTGGCCGCCTTCAGCCCGCGATTGGCGAGGTAGATGCAGGTCGGCGTCTTCGACGAGCGCGACACGCCGACCAGAATGATATCGGCCCCGTCGAGCTCGCCCAGCGCCTGACCGTCGTCATGGCTCATGGCGAAATCCATGGCCGCGATCCGCGCGAAATAATCGGCGTCGAGCTGATGCTGACGACCCGGCCGATGCCCAGCCTTGGCGTGCAGGAATTCGCCGAACGCATTGAGGACCGGATCGAGCAACGCGACGCAGGGGACCTGCAACCGTCGGCAGGCCTCGTTCAGGCTGTTGCGGATCTTGTCATCCACGAGCGTGAACAGGACAACGCCGGGATTGGCCTCGATCCCCGCAACGACCTTCAACACCTGTCTGTCCGTGCGGATCATCGACCAGACATGCTCGATCGGTTCGACCTCGTCGAACTGCACGAGGCACGCCCGCGCAACGGCCAGATTCGTCTCTCCCGTCGAGTCGGATACGAGATGCAGGTGGAAGGATTTCATCGACAGCTCTCAGGGGAACGAATTCGCGATACGGGGATAACCTGCCACTTGTCCACACGCCGCGTTAAGCAGGCGTTTCGTTCCACCGCGGCTGCGGCATTCGATCAGGCTGCGCATGGATTCACCAGACGCTCCGGCGATCCGGGCACAAGCCCGAAGCCCGCGATTCTTCCCCGTGATTCACCGCCCCGTTCTCCCCATGATTCACGTCGTAACATGGCCGGTGCGACGATTTCGTCCCGCATCTTCACGAAGCTGCGCGCAGCCTTGCGCGGCTGTGGGCGCTTACCCAACAGTTTTCATGACAACGGTAATCCCGGAGATCAACAGATACCCACTACCTCTACATCTCTTCTTAAGATTCTTCTCGAGTGGTAAGGAGCGCTCTCGCGAAGAGAGACCCGTGACCAAACAGCCAAGACTTCTCATCGATGCCTTGCGCGGCATCCGAACGCCACGTGCGCCCTTCTGGTTCATGCGCCAGGCTGGCCGCTATCTGCCGGAGTACCGCGCGGTTCGCGCCACGGCACCCGATTTCGTGCGCTTCTGCCTGAACCCTGTTCAAGCCGCCGAAGTCACGCTGCAACCCATTCGTCGCTTCGGCATGGATGCAGCGATCCTGTTCGCCGATATCCTGCTGATCCCTCATGCGCTCGGACTCGAAGTCGCCTTCAAGGAGGGCGAAGGTCCCGTTCTCGCGACCGTGACGAACGCCGCCGAGATTTCCCTTCTCGAAGCGCATCTGCCCGCCGCCGCCGAGACGCTCTCGCCCGTCTACGAGACTGTCGAGCGTGTGCGCAGCGCTTTGCCCGAAAGCTGTGCCCTGATCGGTTTCGCCGGCAGCCCGTGGACCGTTGCGACCTACATGGTCGAGGGTCGCGGTGGGCACGATTTTGCCCGCGTCCGTCGCATGGCGTTGGGCGCGCCGCAGGATTTCTCCCGGCTGATCGAAGTTCTCGTCGACGCGACCGTGAGCTATCTCGATCGTCAGATCACCGCCGGCGCCGATGCCGTGCAGCTCTTCGACACCTGGGCCGGCGTGCTGCCGGTCAGCGAGTTCGAACGCTGGTGCATCGCACCGACCGCCGCGATCGTCACCAGATTGCGGGCGCGGCATCCCAATGTCCCGATCATCGGATTCGCGCGCGGGGCCGGCACCAATCTCACCACCTATGCCAGCCGCACCGGCATCGACGCCATCGGGCTCGATGCCGGAGTTGCGCCGAGCTGGGCAGCCAGGGAGGTGCCCGCAAAACTGTGCCTTCAGGGAAATCTCGATCCGGTTCTGATGGCGATCGGCGGTTCGGCATTGGAAGGTGCGGCCCAGACGATCCTCGATGCGTGGTCGCCCCGCAGCTTCGTGTTCAATCTCGGGCATGGCATCACCCCCGATGTGCCGGTCGAGAATGTCGCGCGGCTCAGCCGGCTGTTGCTGGATTGGCGGCGCGCTTGGTCCACGGCATGAGAACGGCGATCGTATTCTTCAATCTCGGCGGCCCGGATCGCCCCGAAGCGGTCGAGTCCTTCCTGTTCAATCTGTTCGATGATCCCGCGATCATCCGGATCCCCTGGCCGTTGCGCGGCTGGCTTGCGCGATTCATCGCCAAGCGTCGTGGACCGAAGGCGCGTGCGATCTACGCGCAGATCGGCGGTGGTTCGCCGCTGTTGCCGAATACGATCGCGCAGATCCGTGCGGTCGAGAGCGGACTGGCCGATCTCGGCGCGGTGCGTGGCTTTCCCGCGATGCGTTACTGGCATCCGATGTCGCCTGAGGTCGCCAAGGACGTTCAGGCGTGGAATCCTGATCGCATCATCCTGCTGCCGCTCTATCCGCAATTCTCGACGACGACGACCGCATCGAGCCTTGCGGCATGGCACGATGCCGCGCGTGCGCAGGGTCTTGCGACGAGGACGACGACGCTGTGCTGCTATCCGACTCAATCCGGGCTGATCGCCGCGATTGCTGCGCTGACGCGTCAGGGGGTCGAGACTGCGCAGAGCCATGGACGACCACGCATCCTGTTTTCCGCCCATGGGCTGCCGGAGAAGATCATTGCCGCAGGTGATCCCTATCAATGGCAGGTCGAACGCACCGCTGAAGCCGTCATGGCGAAGCTGCAGGGTCTCGATGCCGATTGGGTCGTCTGCTACCAATCGCGCGTCGGACCGCTGAAATGGATCGGTCCGTCGACCGAGGCCGAGATCGCGCGCGCAGGCGCCGATCGCGCACCACTCGTCATCGTTCCCATCGCCTTCGTCTCGGAGCATAGCGAGACCCTGGTCGAACTCGACATCGACTATGCCGAACGCGCCGCCCATGCGGGCGTGCCGCATTATGTGCGTGTGGCGACCGTCTCGACGCATCCCGAATTCATCGCGGGCCTGGTGGCGTTGGTCCGCGAAGCTCTGCAGCGCGATGATGATGCGGCGCGCCCCACCGGCGGTACGCGGATCTGTCCGGCGAATTTCGTCGGCTGTCCTTGTCGCGGCGGAACCTGACGGGAGCAACGCCGAAAATGCGCGACTTCGTTCTGGCCTATTATCCCTGGATCAAATCGCTGCATGTCATCAGTGTGATCTCATGGATGGCGGGTCTCCTCTATCTGCCGCGGCTCTTCGTCTATCACTGCGATGCGCCGCCGGGCACCGCGCAATCCGAGACATTCAAGATCATGGAGCGTCGCTTGATGCGTGCGATCATGAACCCGGCGATGATCGCGACATGGGTGTTCGGTGGCCTGATGCTGATCGTTCAGGATTGGAGCCAGGTCTGGCTGCAAGCGAAACTCGCGTTGGTCGCCGCGCTGACGACCGTCCATCATGTCTTCTCGCTCTGGCGCAAGGCATTCGCCGCCGATCGCAACACACAGACGGCGCGGCGATTTCGCATCGCCAACGAAGTGCCGACGCTCATCATGATCGCGATCGTGATCCTCGTGATCGTCAAGCCGTTCTGAATTCGCATGGTCGATCATCCCAGATCTTCGGGTTCGCGCCGCGCGATGATGGTCCTGGCGGCGACCGGTCTGGCCAGCTCCGCCGTGCCGGCCCGCGCGCAGAGTCGCGCGATCGATCGTGAACTGCTCGCCGCAACCGCGGCCGGCGATGCGAACGCGGTGCGGCGATTGATCGCGGCGGGCGCCGACGTCAACGCGCAGGACGCCAGCAAGGACAGCGCGTTCTTGTTGGCCGGTGCGCTCGGCCACACCGACATCGTCAAGCTGGCCTTGGCGGCCGGTGCGGATCTGAAGCGCGTGAATCGGTATGGCGGCACGGCATTGATCCCGGCCTGTCATCACGGTCATGTCGAGACGGTGCGCGCATTGCTCGACACCGCGATCGACATCGATCACGTCAATAATCTCGGTTGGACCGCATTGTTGGAGGCCATCATTCTCGGCGACGGCGGGCCACGGCATACGGAGATCGTGCGATTGCTGGTGACGCGCAGGGCGAAGCTCGACCTGGCCGATCGCGACGGCGTGTCGCCGCTGTCCCATGCCAGGCGGCGAGGTCAGGCCGCGATCGTGCAGATTCTCAGCGAGGCTGGTGCGCGATGACCGATCTCGATGCGCTCATCGCCGCCTTGCCGAAGGCCGAGCTTCACCTCCACATCGAGGGAACGCTGGAGCCGGAGATGATGTTCGCGCTCGCGCAGCGCAATGCGATCAAGCTGCGCTTCGCCAGCGTCGAGGCCCTGCGCGCGGCCTATGATTTCGCTGATCTGCAGGGATTTCTCGATCTCTACTACGAGGGCGCCGGCGTGTTGCGCACGCGCGCCGATTTCGACGATCTGGCGCGCGCCTATCTCGATCGCATGGCGGCGGAGAACGTGCGCCACGTCGAGATCTTCTTCGATCCCCAGACCCACACGGGGCGCGGCGTCGTCCTGGCCGACGTGGTCGAGGGCCTGCTCGACGCCTTGCGCCGCGGCGAGCGCGACCATGGCATCACCTGGCGCCTGATCCCGTGCCTGTTGCGCCATCTCGACGAGGCGGATGGGATGGCGACGCTCGACGCGTTGCGACCCTGGCTCGATCGCTTCGCCGCGCTGGGTCTCGATTCCGCCGAAAAGGGCAACCCACCGACGAAGTTCACGCGTGTCTTCGCTCGGGCGCGCGCACTGGGTCTCAAGACCGTCGCGCATGCCGGCGAGGAGGGACCGCCGAGCTACATCACCGATGCGATCGACCATCTCGCGGTCAGCCGGATCGACCATGGCGTACGCTGCCTCGAGGATCCGGCGTTGACGGCGCGCCTGCGCGCGCTGCGCATGCCGCTGACGGTCTGCCCGCTATCGAATGTCCGGTTGAAGGTTTTCAAGACGCTGGCCGAGCACAATCTCCGCCGCCTGCTCGACGCGGATCTGGTCGTGACCGTCAACGCCGATGATCCAGCCTATTTCGGCGGGTATCTCTGTGAGAATTATCGTCAGACCACCGCGGCGCTCGGTCTCACGGCCGCGCAGGTGATCACGCTCGCAGGCAATTCCTTTCGCGCCAGCTTCCTGGACGATGCGACCAAGCAGGCCCGGCTGGCCGACATTGCGACAGCCGCACGGGCACTCGGGCATATCGTCAATTGACTTCCGCAGGCGTCGGGCTTAAACGGGCTTCACTGTGTTGCGACGTCGTTCAGATGGCGCATGCGGATCCGGCGACGGGTCCCACCGAGTCAGAAATCCCGCATACCTCCGACAGACTCCCCCACTGCCCGCCGCGGGTAGCGCGACCATGAAGAGCCATTGCGGGCGCTCCTGATCCTCACGATCCATCCCAACAACTTCCAAACATTGCGACCCCCCATGAACCTCCAAGACCTGAAACGCAAAACCCCAACCGAACTCCTCGGCCTGGCCGAGGAGCTCAACATCGAGAGCGCGTCGACCCTCCGACGCCAGGAGCTGATGTTCGCGATCCTCCAGAAGGAAGCCGAGAACGGCACCGCGATCTACGGCGATGGCGTCATCGAGATGCTGTCCGACGGCTTCGGTTTTCTGCGCAGCCCGCAATCGAACTATCTGCCGGGGCCGGACGACATCTACGTCGCGCCGCAATTGCTGCGCCGCTACGCGCTGCGCACCGGCGACACCGTCGACGGCCAGCTCCGTGCACCGCAGGACGGCGAGCGTTACTTCGCATTGACGTCGGTGCGCACGATCAATTTCGATCAGCCCGACGTCGCGAAGCATCGCGTCAATTTCGACAATCTGACGCCGCTCTATCCGGATTCACGGCTCAAGATGGAGATCGTTGACGAGAGCGCGCCCGCCGTCGCCGCCGCGCCCGCACCCGTTCCGGCCGCCCCGCCGACGCGCGCCCGCCGCGCCCAGGGTGACGAGGAGACCGTCGCGCTTCGCACGCGCCTTTCGGGTGCACGCACCGAGCGTCCGGAGCGCGTTGCCTCGAACCACCCTGCCTTCCGCAAGGACATCACGCATCGCATCATCGATCTGATCGCGCCGATCGGCAAAGGCCAGCGCGCGCTGATCATCGCGCCGCCCCGGACCGGCAAGACCGTGATGCTGCAGAACATCGCGAACTCGATCGCGACCAATCATCCCGAGTGCTACCTGATCGTCCTGCTGATCGACGAGCGTCCGGAAGAAGTGACGGACATGCAGCGCTCGGTGAAAGGCGAGGTTGTCTCCTCGACTTTCGACGAGCCGGCGACCCGCCACGTGCAGGTCGCGGAAATGGTGATCGAGAAGGCCAAGCGCCTCGTCGAGCACAAGCGCGACGTCGTCATCCTGCTCGACTCGATCACGCGTCTGGGCCGCGCCTACAACACAGTCGTGCCCAGCTCGGGCAAGGTGCTCACCGGCGGCGTCGACGCCAACGCGTTGCAGCGTCCCAAGCGCTTCTTCGGCGCGGCGCGCAACATCGAGGAAGGCGGCAGCCTCACCATCATCGCCACCGGCCTGATCGATACCGGCAGCCGCATGGACGAAGTGATCTTCGAGGAATTCAAGGGCACCGGTAACTCGGAAATCATCCTCGACCGCAAGCTCTCGGACAAGCGCACCTTCCCGTCGATCGACATCACCAAATCGGGCACGCGCAAGGAAGAGCTGCTGGTCGACAAGGGGATCCTGGCGAAGATGTACGTGCTGCGCCGCATCCTCATGCCGATGGGCACGACGGATGCGATGGAGTTCCTCATCGACAAGCTCAAGACCTCGAAGTCGAACAAGGATTTCTTCGAGGCGATGAACACCTGACGCCGGCGTTCGCGCCGCGCCGCCATGCTCATCATCGGCCTCACCGGTTCGATCGCGATGGGCAAGTCGACCGCGTCGCGGCTGCTGCGACGGCGCGCGATCCGGGTTCACGACGCCGACGCGGCAATCCATCGCCTGCTCGCACGGGGCGGCGAGGGGGTAGCGCCCGTCGCGGGGTTGTTTCCCGAATTCGTGCGCGATGGCGTGGTCGACCGCCAGGCGCTCGGCGCGCGGGTCTTCGGTGACCGTGCGGCGCTCGGCCAGCTCGAAGCGATTCTCCATCCACTTGCGCGACGCTCGACGCGGGTATTCCTGGCCGGCGCTGCACGCGCCGGCGCGAAGCTCGTCGTCCTCGATGTACCGCTGCTGTTCGAGACGCGTGCCGAACGCAGCGTCGACGCGGTGATCGTCGTCTCGGCGCCGGCCTGGCTGCAGCGCGCCCGCGTGCTGCGCCGGCCCGGGATGACGGAAGCCAAGCTCGTGGCGATCCTCGCGCGTCAGCTGCCCGATCACGACAAGCGGCGTCGCGCCGACGCGGTCGTCACGTCAGCGCTCGGCGTCGCGCGTACGTCCCGCGATCTGGGCCAGGCGTTGGCGCGGCTGCGTGACCGCGCGCCGCGAAGCTGGAGCCCGGGCTGGCGTTGAATGGCGCTGCCGCGTAGCGTGATGGGCAATCATGCGTGAGATCGTCCTCGACACCGAAACCACCGGCCTCGATCCCAAATCGGGCCATCGCATCGTCGAGCTCGCCTGCATCGAGCTCACCAACCATGTTTCGACCGGCAGCAACTTCCATCGCTATCTGAATCCCGAGCGCGACATGCCGGCGGACGCGGCGGCGATCCACGGGATCACCGAGGAATTCCTCGAGGACAAGCCGGTCTTCGCCGAGGTGGCGGGCGAGTTCCTGGATTTCATCGCCGATGCGGCGCTCGTCATCCACAACGCGGATTTCGATCTGGCGTTCCTCAATGCGGAGCTGGGCCGGCTGGGATTTCCCGCGATCGCGCGTGGGCGCGCCGTCGACACGGTGACACTTGCCCGGCGCAAGTTCCCCGGACAGCCGGCGTCGCTCGACGCGCTGTGCCAACGCTTCAGCATCGACAATTCGAAGCGCAGCCTGCATGGGGCGCTGCTCGATGCCGAATTGTTGTCGGAAGTCTATCTCGAGCTGATCGGCGGAAGGCAGGCGTCGATCGAGCTCAATGCGGGCCCCGTGATCGGGGATCAGCGCGCCCGTCGCGTCGCACGCCCGGCCCGCGCGCACGCACCCAGCAAGAGCGAACTCGCAGCGCACCGCGAGCTGCTCGCCAAGCTCAAGGCGCCGATCTGGAGCGCCGAAAGCTGAGCTTCGAACTCAGGCGGTCGCGATCGGCGACGCCGCGCCGCTGGTGAGCTGCCGGCGATAGAGATCCGCGAAGTCGATCGGATTGATGAGCAGGGGCGGGAAGCCGCCGGCCGCGATCGTGTTGGTGACGATCTGGCGCGCGAACGGGAAGAGCAGGCGCGGCGCCTCGACCATCAGCAGCGGGCTCAGCACTTCCGGCGGCTGAGGGGCGACGGTGAAGATGCCCGCATAGTCCATCTCGAGGATGAACACGGGATCCTCGCCGGCCACCGCCTTCACTTCCAGATGCAGCGTGATCTCAAAGGTGTTCTCGCCCACGCCGCGGCCGTCGACGCGGACGTTGACGTTGACCTGGCTCTGCGGCCCCTGGGTCACGAAGACCTGCGGCGCGCGCGGGCTCTCGAACGAGACGTCCTTGAGATATTGCAGGCTGACCGCCAGCGGGGCGAAGTTGGTGGACTGGGCTTGAGGCTGGTCGACCATGAGGCTGGATCCTTTTTTCGATCGAAACGCCGGCGGCTCTAGCACGCCGCCATCGGGTGCGTCCACGCAACGACTTGTTGACTTGGCAAGGGGGAGGGCGAGATGAACGTCTCTATCAGCCCTGAGTCAGGTCAATGCGCACGATTTCGCCGTTCTGGACCTGCTGTCCGGTGAGGGCTCGAACGAACCCCCAATGGCTGACGACCGCGACATCGCGCCAATCCGTCCGCTGGACCATGGAGCGGCGAAACGAGCCGGCGCGGGTTTCGAGTTCGTCTTCCGTCTCGGCGCGACCGATGCCGAGATGATCATGCCACCAGGTCTCGTCTAGGTGGTCGAAGCGCAGGGCCGGGAACCGCGCCGTGAGCACGCCGCGCGGTGTCCCGATGTCACAATGGAAAGCCGCGCGCTCCCGAACCCGCGCATCGATCTCGATCGGGAGATCCAGCTGCTCCGCGATGATCTGTGCCGTCTGCAATGTACGGGTATAGGGGCTTGCGATGAGCAGCCGAACGCCCGATGCACGGAGCTGGTCGGCTGCCGTCGCTGCTTGCGCGTGACCGATCGCCGTCAGGGGTGGATCGGGAATGCCCGGATCGACGCGCGTCAGGGTAAACGCGGCGTTGAATTCGGACTGCCCGTGGCGGACGAGAAGCATGAGGGACCGTGCTGCGCTTGTTCGGACTTGGCATCTTCCTATGTCACATCAGATGGCGAAGGGGTAGACTGACCCTTCGCATCGTCGAGTGGCTTCATTAAGCAGGTCGGGACGCCATCTACGGTTTCGCCCCGCTATTTCCGAACATTCCCTTCGCCTCCAGTCCTCACGCAAGGACAAGTCATGGATCAGACTGGCATCGCCTTCCTGGACATCATCTTCTTCGCCATGGTCGCGGGATTCCTGATCCTGCGCTTGCGCAGCGTGCTGGGTCGGCGCTCGGGTGAGGAAAAGCCGGAGCGCTGGCGTTCCCAAACGAGCAAACCGCCCGTGCCGGGCGCACCGCGGGCCGGCGACGCAGCGGGCGACAACGTCACGCCGTTGCCCGATCAGGCGACTGCACCAGCCGCCGCCAGCGAGCCCCCCGTGCCGGGGTCGATCGAAGCGGGCGTCGCGGCCATCAAGGCGGTTGACGCTTCGTTCGATGCCCAGGGCTTCGAAGGCGGTGCGCGCGCCGCTTTCGAGATGATCGTCGCCGCCTTCGCACAGGCCGATACGACCAATCTTCGCCCGCTCTTGGCTGATCCCGTCTTCGAGAGTTTTTCCGCAGCGATCCGCGAGCGTGTCGCCGCCAAGCACACGCTGACCACCACGCTCATCGGCATCAAGAGTGCGAATATCATCGACGCCAAACTGCAGGGCCGCGATGCGAGCGTGACGGTGCGGTTCGTCACCGAGCAGGTCAATGTCACCCGCGATGCGGGCGGCGCGGTGGTGGATGGCGATCCCAATCGCGTGGAATCGATCACCGATACCTGGACCTTCTCGCGCAGCACGCGCGGACGCGACCCGAACTGGCTGCTGATCCAGACGGCCGCCCAGCACTGACACACCCCGGGGCGGCGATGAGCGGGCTGCTCCGCTCGATCCTCGCTGCACTGGTCTTCGCGCTCGCCGGCTGCGCGGCGCCGCAGCCGCCCGGCACGATCAGCCTCGTTCGCCATGACTTCATCGCGCTGCCTGGCTGGTCCGCTGATCGGATCGATCAGGCGATGGTCGCGCTCAACCGGTCCTGCCGCCGGATCGTCGCGCTGCCGCCGGATCGGCCGCTCGGTCCGGCCGCGTTCGGCGCCGCCGGCGAATGGCAGCCCGCCTGCATCTTCGGCGCAGCGATTCCTGCCGGTGACAACGTCGCGGCGCGCGCGTTCATCGAGCGTCACTTCACGCCTCTCGCCGTGTTCGATGGCGAGGCGATGGACGGATTGTTCACCGGTTATTTCGAGCCGCTGCTGCGCGGCAGCCGCACACGCGGCGGAAACTTCCAGACGCCGCTCTATGCCCGTCCCGATGATCTCATCACCGTCGAGCTCGGGCGCTTTCGTGAGGCCTGGCGCAATGAACGGATCGCCGGTCGCGCCGTCGACGGCGCCTTGGCGCCTTATGACACGCGCGCCGAGATCGATCAGGGCAGCCTCGCCCGGCGCGCGCGCGTGCTGGCCTGGGTCACGGATCCGATCGACGCGTTCTTCCTGCACATCCAGGGCTCGGGCCGCGTCGTGCTTGCCGAAGGCGGGGAGATGCGCGCGGGGTTCGCCGCCCAGAATGGTCACGCCTATGTGCCGATCGGCCGCGTGCTGGTCGAGCGTGGCGTCCTGACGCGCGAGCAGGTCTCGATGCAGTCGATCCGCGCCTGGCTGGCTGCCCATCCCGATGAGAGCCGCGCCCTCCTGCATGCCAATCCCTCCTACGTCTTCTTTCGCGAACTCGACGGCGAGGGTCCGCTCGGCAGCGAGGGCGTGGCGCTCACGCCTGGCCGCAGCCTGGCCGTCGATCGCTCGCAGATCGCGCTGGGTGTGCCGATCTGGCTCGATGCCGAGGATCCGCTCGACCCCGACCGACGGCTCCAGCGTCTGATGGTCGCCCAGGACACCGGCGGCGCGATCCGCGGCATCGTGCGTGGCGATGTGTTCTGGGGCGCGGGCGCGGATGCGGCCGAGCGCGCCGGAAGGATGCGCGCCCGCGGTCGCTTCTGGGTGCTCCTTCCCGTCGCCATCGCACGCCGCCTCGACGCGCCATGAGGCGCAACGAGTTACGATCTCTTGACGCCGAGGACCACTCAGGGTCGTGATGCGACCTCGTTTTGAGAAGGACCGCAAATGTCTGCCGATACCCCGAGCGCTGAGACGTCAACCGCCCAGGCCGCCGCGGGCCTGCCGCAATTCTACCGCCGGCCGGCGGCCGTCAATCGCGAGCGCCACGCCAACAAATCCATCAGCGATGCCGGTTTCGGCTTTGCCGCGGACGCCAATGCCGTGGCGTTGAACGCCGTGGAAATGCTGCATGCCGCGCGCTGCTATCCGATCGTCTTCGCGACCTCGGCGCCGGCGATCCCGATCGCCGTGCTGGGTTTGCGCGAGAAGCAGAACCTGTTCGTCGGTGCGGACGGCACGTGGCGCGCCGACACCTACATCCCCGCCTATGTGCGCCGCTATCCCTTCATCTTCTCGCAGACGCCGGGCTCGACGCAGCTGACGCTATGCGTGGACGAGGCGGCGCCGCATCTCGTCGATGGGCGCGCCCGGCCGCTCTTCGATGGCGAGAAGACGACGCCGCATACCGACAACGCGCTCACCTTCTGCATGGCCTTCGAGGCCGAGCGCGAGAAGACGCTGCCCTTCGCGCGCGCCTTGGAACAAGCCGGCGTGTTGACGGAGAACCGCGCCGACATCAATCTGAACAGCGGCGAGAAGCTCCAGATCGGCGGCTACCGCGTGATCGATCAGGCGAAATTCGAGGCGCTGCCCGATGCCACGATCCTCGAATTCCGCCAGCGCGGCTGGCTCGCGCCGGTCTACGCGCATCTCGTGTCGATGACGGGCTGGCAGGTCCTGCTCAATCTCGTCGGCCAACCCGCCCGGCCCGCGGGGCCCAGCAACGGCTCGGGTACCACCAACGGCTCAGGTGCAACGAGCAGTTGACGATCCGCCGCGCGGCGAGTGACATAGCCCGTGATGAAACTTCTCAATGACAAGCGCGTTGGCTGGGTCGTCGTCGCTTTGACCGGCGCCGCGTTGCTGATGACGATCACGACGATCGCCATGTCGAGCGGCAATCGCGCCCTGCAGCGCGACGCCGCGCTGCGCCAGCAGGAGGTCAACCAGGCCCTGCAGCTGGCGCCGCTCAACACGCAGCTGATCCAGGCCCTGGCGGTGATGAGCGTTCAGCGCAACGACCAGCAGATCGCGAAGATCCTGGCCGACAACGGCATCACTGTTCAGCTCAACCCGCCGCCGGCGACCGCCGCGCCGACTCCGGCCGTGCCGGCATTGCCGAACCTCTCGCAACCAGGGATCTTGCCCAGTGTCCCCGCCCGTTGAACCCGAGATGGAACCGTCGGAGCTCTTCAAGAGCACACGCGTGAGTTCCCGGACGCCGCCGCGGAGCGTAGACCCGATCCCGCTCGGCCTGCTGCTCGCGGCGATGACGATTGCGATCGCGACTGGTTTCAGCATGGTCCAGAGCTTCGAAGATCGCGCCACGCTGCGCGTCGCGATGACGAATCTCGAGGGACCCCTGCAACAGGGTCAGCGCGTGAAAGTTCAGGTTGAGACGATCGCCAAATCGGTTGCGCGGCTTGCCGATCAGGGCAACCCCAACGCGCGTGAAGTGATCGAGGCACTGCGGCGCCAGGGCGTCACGATCAACCCGAACTGACGGCGCGCGTGCGTCCGGGCACGATCAAATCGTCGGGATACGTTACAGTGTCGGATCGAGGGTCTTGGCCCCCCTTTGATAATCAATACTGAATCCGACTCTCAGATCAGGCATGCTTATTGCTCATTGAATCCTCGTAGCGCCGGGACTCGGATTCAGACGGCGCTCGGAGGGGTTGATGGCGAAGCGGAACAATCGCGCGCAGACGAGCGCGCGCAAATCCGGTGCGGCAGGCGCTGCGCTGCGACAGATCCTGGCCGCCCAGCTGCGCCGACCCCTCGGCCGCCTGCTGGCCACCACGTCGGTCGCCGCCCTCGCGATCGGGCTGATGACGGCGACGCCGGGTCAGGCTGCGACCTTCACCTGCACCTGGACGACCGGCGCCAGCGGGACCTGGAACATCGCCAGCAATTGGTCGGCCTGTAACTCGGTCTTCCCGAACAACGGCGTCGACAATTTCAACGCGACGATCGCCGCCGCCGGCACCTACACGGTGTCGATCACCAATCCGAACATCATCGACAATCTGACGCTGAACTCCGCCAACGCGACATTGTCGCTCAACAGCGGCGGCACGCTCCAGGTCAACACGCTGGCGACGATCACCAGCGGAACCCTGCTCATGAATGGCGGCACGCTGCGCAACACGACCGTGCAGCAGACTGGTTCAAATGGTCTTCGGTTCTCGAATGGGAACAGCAACACGCTGGACGGTGTGACGCTTCGCGGCACGCTGGACCTGTCTTCGGCGGGCACGAGGGCTCGGGTCGTGAACGGCCTGACGTTGCTGACG
>Ga0163144_10014390_pt1 | contig 16420 bp, 15 predicted proteins | sample OliLak19BULKMAT1_FD_123175 | JGI IMG/M metagenome (GOLD analysis project Ga0163144, IMG submission 123175) | Freshwater microbial mat bacterial communities from Lake Vanda, McMurdo Dry Valleys, Antarctica - Oligotrophic Lake LV.19.BULKMAT1 | ecosystem: Environmental > Aquatic > Freshwater >... | reverse complement strand
GGCGTTCGTCGAGCGATAGTTCTGCTCCAGCTTCACCACCGTCGGGTTGGGAAAGTGCGTCTCAAATTCCAGGATGTTGCTCACCTCCGCGCCGCGCCAGCCGTAAATGGATTGATCGTCGTCGCCGACCACCGCCACATTCTTGCGCGCGTCCGCGAGGTTCGTCACGAGTTCGAGTTGGAGCCGGTTGGTATCCTGAAATTCGTCCACCATCAGGTAGCGAAACTTCCGCTGCCACTTTTCGCGCACCGCCGCGTGCTCGGTCAGCAGCTTGTATGTCAGCAGCAGCAGATCGTCGAAATCCACGGCGTTCATCGTCTTCAGCTCCTGCTGATATTTCGCAAACACCGCCGCCACCAGCGACTGCTCATCGCCCGGCGACACCTCGCTCCAGCCGTTGCCCTTCGCTTTGCTGATCAGGCTCTTCGCCACATTCGGCTCCAGCTTTTCGTCCTTCGCCGCCGTGCGGGTGATGATCTTTTTGATCAGCCCCGTCGTGTCGCCCTCGTCGTAAATGCTGAAGTTCCGTTTGTAGCCCAGCTTGTCGATGTCCTGCCGCAGCACCCGCACGCAGAGCGCGTGAAACGTGGACATCGTCACCTTTTTCGCCTGCTCCGGCGCGATGAGTTTCGCCAGCCGCTCGCGCATTTCCGTCGCCGCCTTGTTCGTGAAAGTGACCGCGAGGATGTGCGCCGGGTCCACGCCCTGCGCGATGAGAAAAGCCACGCGCGCCGTGATGACCCGCGTCTTCCCCGTGCCCGCGCCCGCGAGAATGAGCAGCGGCCCCTCGGTCGTGCGCACGGCGCGTTCCTGCTCGGGATTGAGATCGAAAAGGCGAAAGGCGGACATGCAGCGCGCGAGGATGCCGCGCCGCGCGCACGGCGCAAGGTGCGAGTGACGTTCGCCGCTTGAACGCCCAGATTTTTCCCGCGCGCACCACCGCCGCCGCTGACATCCGTCAATTCCTCGCCGAGATTCCTACACCGTGAATCCCGCCGCGACCGCCACGCCCATCCCCCACCCGCCCGCCGGCAATCCTGCCCGCGAGCCGCTTTTCTCCGCCCGCGGCCTCACCAAAATCTACCCCAGCGGCGAAACGGAAATCCGCGCGCTCGACGGTCTCGACCTCGACCTCTACCGCGGCGAACTCATCGTCCTCCTCGGGGCCTCAGGCTCCGGCAAATCCACGCTGCTCAACATCCTCGGCGGCCTCGACACCCCGACTACTGGCACCCTCACCTACCGCGGGCGCGATCTCGCCGGAGCAGACGAGGACGCCCTCACCCAGTTCCGCCGCGACTCCGTGGGCTTCATCTTCCAGTTTTACAACCTCATCCCCAGCCTCACGGCCCGCGAAAACGTCGCCCTCATCACCGAGATCGCCCGCGACCCCATGACCCCGGACGCTGCCCTTGCGCTCGTCCAGCTCACCGACCGGCAGGACCATTTCCCCTCCCAAATGTCCGGCGGCCAGCAACAGCGCGTCGCCGTGGCCCGCGCCATTGCCAAACAGCCGGAAGTCCTCCTCTGCGACGAACCCACAGGCGCCCTCGATGTGAAGACCGGCATCTCCGTCCTCGAAGCCATCGAGCGCGCGAACCTCGAACTCGGCACCCTCACCGTCGTCATCACGCACAACGCCGTGCTCGCCGCCATGGCCGACCGCGTCATCCACCTCTCCGACGGCACCATCCTGGACATCCGCGAAAACAAAACCCGCCGCCCCGTCCGCAGCCTCGCCTGGTAGCGCGACGGTCGGCAGTTGCGCGACAAATTTGCCCCGCTATCCTCCGCGCCCCACATGTTCACCCTGCTCCAAACCGATTCCGCAACGCCGGCCCGGCGCGGGCGGCTGGTGACCAAGCACGGCGTCATTGAGACGCCGATTTTCATGCCGGTCGGCACGCAGGGAACGGTAAAGGCGGTGGCGCCCGCGGAGCTGCGCGAGGTGGGCGCGCAGATCATCCTCGGCAACACCTATCACCTTTTCGTCCGCCCCGGCATGGATGTGCTGCGGCACTTTGGCGGGCTGCATCGCTTCATGAATTGGGACGGGCCGATCCTCACCGACTCGGGTGGGTTTCAGGTCTTCTCGCTGGCCAAGCTGCGCAAGATCACCGAGGAGGGCGTCCATTTTCAAAACCACCTCGACGGCTCGCCGATGTTCCTCGGCCCGCGCGAGGCGATGGAAATCCAGGCAACGCTCGGCAGCGACATCGCCATGCTTTTCGACGAGTGCCCGCCCTTCCCCTGTCCGCATGAAAAGGTGGCGGAGAGCCTGGAGCGCACGCTGCGCTGGGCGGCGATCTGCAAGGAGGTGGAAACGCCGGGGCTGAAATTCGGGATCGTGCAGGGATCGAGCTACGAAGACCTGCGCCGGCACTCGGCGGAGGCGCTGGTGGCGCTGGGCTTCGACGGCTACGCGGTGGGCGGCGTGAGCGTGGGCGAACCGGAACCCGAGATGATGCGCGCAGTGGAATACAGCGTGCCTTTTCTCCCTGCCAACAAACCGCGCTACGCCATGGGCCTCGGCACCCCGCCGCAGCTCGTGGAGATGGTGGCGCGCGGGATCGACATGTTCGACTGCGTGCTGCCCACGCGGCTGGCGCGCAATGGGACGGCCTTCACCGCCGGCGGGACGATCAGTTTGAAAAATGCCCAGTTCAAATTGGACGAGCGACCGATCGAGGAAGGCTGCGCGTGCGCGGCGTGCCGGGGCTTTTCGCGCGGCTACCTGCGGCATCTCGTGAAGTCCGAGGAAATCCTCGGGCTGCGCCTGATCTCGCTGCACAACCTGCACTTTTACCTCGAACTCATGGCGCAAATGCGGCGCGCCATCGAGGCGGGGACGTTCGCGCAGTTCCGGCAGGCCTTTGTGACCGGCTACCGGACGAACGCGGAAGCCTGAAGCCGAGGTGTCCTTTCAGGCGACGTCGCCTGCGCCCAGCTCCACCGCATCGACAAACTGGCAGGGCAAGTCCAGGCAGGCGCGGAGGCGGCGGCGATAGATGGCGCGGGAGATTTCGTGGGCTCCGAAGGTGACGAGGTGCGGGGTGAGCCACTGCGTGTCGAGCAGCGTGAAGCCGCGCGCCCGGAGCCGGGTGACGAGGGCGTGGAGCGCGACCTTCGAAGCGTCGGTGACGGTGTGAAACATGGACTCGCCGAAGAACGCGCCGCCGAGGGCCACGCCGTAGAGTCCGCCGGCGAGCTGGCCATCGAGCCACGCCTCCACCGAGTGCGCGTGGCCGAGGCGGTGGAGGTTCAAGTAGCTGGCGATGATCTCCTCGTTGATCCACGTCTCGTCGCGCGTGGCGCAGGCCCGCATCACCGTCTCGAAACCCGCATTCACCCGGATTTCGAAGCGGCCTTTTTGCAAAGTCCGGCGGAGCCCGTGCGGCACGTGAAAGCCGTCGTCGAGCGGGATGATGGCGCGCGGGTCGGGGGAAAACCAGGTGAGTTCGCCATCGGGCGCGGCCATGGGAAAGACCGCGCCGCGATAGGCGTAGAGGAGGAGTTCCGCAGCGATCATGGGCGGTGTTTATGGCGCAGCCGCGCGCGCCGTGCAATGGCGCCGGGGCGACGATTTTCACCTTCCCATTGAAACGCGCCACACTATCTACTGCCCGCCATGAAACTCATCCTTGCCTCGATTGTGCTCGCCGCCACGGGCCTCCTGTTCAGCGGTTGCGAAACCGATGTGTCGCCGGACCACAACCGGCCCAATGCCGCGGAAAGATTCCACCGCGGCATGCGCGGCGAAGGACAGCTCACGCAGCCGGATCGTTCCGGCGATCCGCTCATCCGCGAGAATACCCGTGTCGGCTACTAGCTCCCCGGAAACGCTGGCGGCGTCGCGGATCGTCATCCTCGATTTCGGGTCGCAATACACGCAGGTCATCGCGCGGCGCGTCCGCGAGTGCCAGGTCTATTCGCAGATCGTGCGCTGCGATTTACCAGCGAAGGAAATCGCCGCGCTCCAGCCGCGCGGCATCATCCTGAGCGGCGGCCCGTCGAGTGTGTATGGCAAGGACGCGCCGCAGCCCGACCGCGCGATTTTCGACCTCGGTCTGCCGATCCTCGGCATCTGCTACGGCATGCAGCTCATGGGGCACCATCTCGGCGGCAAAGTGGAGCACAGCGCGCGGCGTGAGTACGGCAGCGGGATGTTGCAGATCAAAGAGCGGGCGTGTCCGCTTTTCCGCGGGCTGCCCGCGGCCATCGACATCTGGAACAGCCACGGCGACAAGCTGACAAAGCTGCCGCGCGGCTTTCGCACCGTGGCGACGACGGATAACTCGCCGTTCGCCGCGATCGAGCAGCCGAAGAAGAAATTCTACGGCCTGCAGTTTCATCCCGAAGTCGTCCACACGCCGCGCGGCAAGGAACTGCTGGCGAATTTTCTCTACGAAATCTGCGGGTGCAAAATGGATTGGACGATGGGTTCCTTCATCGACCAAATCTGCGCGCAGATCCGCGAGCAGGTGGGCAGCGATCACGTCCTGCTCGGCCTCAGTGGCGGTGTGGACAGCAGCGTGGCGGCGGCGCTTTTGCACAAGGCCATCGGCGACCAGCTCACCTGCGTCTTCGTGGACAATGGCCTCCTCCGCGCCAACGAGGCGGAAGCGGTGCAACGGCTCTTTGGCGACAACTTTCAGATCAAGCTCAAGACCGTCCGCGCGGCGGCGCGTTTCCTCGGGCGCTTGAAAGGCGTCACGTCGCCCGAGCGCAAGCGGAAGATCATCGGCAACGAATTTGTGCGCGTCTTTGAGGATGCGACGAAGGCGCTCGCGCGCGGGCAAAAAACGAAATTCAAATTCCTCGCCCAAGGCACGCTCTACCCCGACGTGATCGAAAGCGTGGCCATCGCCGGCAACCCCGCCGCTTTGATCAAGAGCCACCACAACGTGGGCGGGCTGCCCAAGAACATGAAGTTCCAGCTCGTCGAGCCGCTGCGCGAACTTTTCAAAGACGAGGTCCGCGAAGTCGGCGCGCAGCTCGGCCTGCCCAAGGAAGTCACGCTGCGCCAGCCCTTCCCCGGCCCCGGCCTCGCCGTCCGCATCCTCGGCGAGATCACCACCGAGCGGCTCCGCATCCTGCGCGAGGCCGACGCCATCGTGGTCTCCGAGATGAAGGCGAGCGACTGGTATTACCGCGTGTGGCAGAGCTTCGCCGTGCTGCTGCCGGTGAAAAGCGTGGGCGTGATGGGCGACGAGCGGACTTACGAAAACACCATCGCGCTGCGTATCGTGGAATCGCAGGACGGCATGACCGCCGACTGGGTGCGCCTGCCGTACGAACTGCTCGCGAAGATTTCCACGCGCATCATCAACGAGGTCAAAGGCGTGAACCGCGTGTGCTACGACATCAGCAGCAAGCCGCCCGCGACCATCGAGTGGGAGTAACTGCGGCGGACAACGCGCTGTAACTCGCGCGGGAATTCGGGTAACGGTGCGCGCCTGATGAAAACGAACTCGCTCTTCCTTGCTCTCCTGTTCGCACTTTTCGTCGCCGCCATCGGCCGCGCGGAGCATCCGCACGGGCTGCCGGACGGGCTTTACACCGAGATCACCACGGAGCGCGGCGTGGTGGTCTGCGAGCTGTTTTACGAAAAGATGCCGATGACGGTGATCAACCATGTGTGCCTCGCCGAGGGCAAGCTGGGCCCGAAGCCGCGCCAGCCGTTTTACGACGGGCTGACCTGGTGCCGCGTGGTGCCGGGGCTCGTCGTGCAGGGCGGCGATCCCAAAGGCACCGGCGAAGGCGACGCGGGTTATTTGTTTCCCGATGAAGTCGTGCCGGGGCTGCGTCACGACGGGATGGGGACGCTGCAAATGGGCAACGACGGTCCGGACACCAATGGCTCGCAGTTTTGCCTGATGCTCAGCGCGCAGCACCGGCTGAACTATCAGCACAACGTCTTTGGCCGCGTGGCGCGCGGGATGGAGTTGCTGCCGGAGATCAAGCAGGGCGACACCATGCGCGTGAAAATCCTGCGCCTCGGCGCGGCGGCGCAGGCCTTCCGCGCGGATGAGGCGACCTTCAAGGCGCTCGTCGAGCGCTCCAGCCGCTACTCGGGTCCGCGCGAGCCGGGACCAGATGCGCCTTTCGACGACCCGGAAAAAGTCCTGCCGACCGAGTGGGATCGCGCAAAGCACTTCAACTACAAGCTCGTGAATTTCGAGCGCTTCACGGGCACGAAGCTCGCCGCGCGCGTCTATGCGCAACCGCCCGCGGAGGCTGCTGGCGACAAGCTCGACGCCTGGCTCGCGCGCGAAGCCACGCGTCTCGGTGTCGCCAAACGCGGCGCGCTCGCGATCTATTTTGCCAAGCCCGACCAATGGCACATCCGCATCGGCACGGACTCAGGGGCGCACTTTCTCGCAACCGACGCGCTCGGCGAAAAATCCACGCCCTCCAGTTCGGTAAACGAAGCTGTGCGGCAACTGCTCGCAGCCGCGAACACGCGCTCGGCGGAGACCATCGCGGCGATGATCAAACGTCTGCCGCCCGAAGATCCGATGACCGATGGCCGCCGGATCAAACTCAAGGCCGACGCGGTGCTCGACGGCCTGATTTTCAAACTGGAAACGCGCTAGGCGCGGCGGCGGCGGAGCCCGGCGAGCAGGCCACCCGCGAGCAACGGTGCGACCCTCCCCGAAAGCCCGTGTTACCCTGCCCGTGTTACCCGTGATATCCGAATAACAGACGACCAACGCCGCGTCGTTGCTCCCATAAGGCTTACTCTTGGTGCCAGTGAATGGGTTTCATGGGTAAGTGCCGCGCACGCTGCCCGGCGCGGACGGTCGCCGTTAAGGGGTGTCGCCGCGGATTCTCTCAATTGTGAGCCAGTCAAGCCGAATGGCACGAGGTCTGCATTGGCGAAGGCACCATGAAATCGCACGCCATCCATCCAGGCCCCGTCCGCAGCGGGCCTGCACTTTCCGCTCTATTTACGGCCTTTGTCGCCGTCGCCCTGCAGGTCCAGCCTGCCTCCGCCGCCACTTTCAGTTTTGCGGGTTACTCCTGGGATCAAGATAAGACGCCCAACATTCTCGGCCTCATCAACACCGGCCCGAATCTCGGAGGCGCGCAGTTCACCCCGGTCGGCGTCACCCCATCGCTTCTCATTACCCGTTCCGTGGGATTCCTCGCCACGAGCGGCAACGCCAACGCCGGTTTCTTTGGCGTCCCCGGTTTCAATCCCACGCTCACCCTCGGCATGCAGGCCAATGCCCAGCACGGTCTGGTCCAGCCCATTCCCTACAACAACACCGATGGGTCGCTCTTTTCCTCCGGCATCAATCTGCCCGCCGGCGACAACGGCACCGTTGCGCGCAATGGCATCACCATTTCCTGGAGCGGCGGACGCAGCCTCGCCAACGGCCCCGGCGATGAATTCATCATCTACGAATCCGCGAGTTCCGCCACGGCCTCCGAGGGACAAATGGTGCGCGTGCATCAGACCGGCGAAGGTTACTCGCTCTGGTATTACCGCTCGGTCAATGCCTTCAATATCTACACCCAGACACCAGTGACCGCCGACGGCGCATTCGCCACGGTTTTCGATCTCTCCGATCTCGGCCTGCCCACCGGCGCGCTCATCGACCAAATCCAAATCGCCAACATGATGCCGAGCGACCGCATCAATACCGTCGGCACGTTTGTCCAAAGCGGTCAGGTCGTCTTTAACGACCTTAGCGGTACTCTCGCACGACCAAGTGTCGGCACCCTGCCCGGTATGAATCCCAGCTCCACCTTTGGAGCCACCGGGTTCGATCCCGATCCCATCTACATCGGCGTCATTGGCTCAGTCATCCCCGAGCCCGTCAGTGCCACGCTCCTCGCCCTTGGCGGCACGCTCCTCCTGCGGCGTCCGCGCCGGACGCCGCCGCGCGACTAACACCCACACCCAATGGCTTCACCCACTTTCTCCATCAAGCCACGCCAGAGCCGCGCCAAAGCGGAACTCCCTTTGTTTGGCCGCGCCCTTTCGCCCCAAACATGGGGTGTAGTATCCATCCCCGACAGCGCCGTACCCGCCTTGCGCCGGCCCGCCGTGGACGCGCACAATCATACGCGCACCAATTACCACCACCGCCCGCGTTTCGAGGTCGGCTCCGCGCGCAGCGGCATTACCACCGGGTGATAAGCGCCGGGCCGCTCAGGCGCGCTGCACCTCGAAGTAGAGGATGCCGTGATCTGAAAAGCGTTTGATCCACGCATCCCGCGCGGCGGGAGTCGCCTCCTCCGGCCAGCCCAGCACGCGGACATCGGTCCCGCTGAACTGTTTGAACTTGAGGTGATCCGCCGCAATGACGTGATCGAGGTTACTCGGCTTGAGCCTGCTCTTACTCCCATTGGACCACGTCTGCGGCTGGCTCTTCCGCAGCACCCGCATGCTTCGCTTTTTTGCGATGGCCTCAATCTTTTTCACCTCCACCTCGGGGAGGATGTTATTTTCCTTGAATAGGTATTGCATCCCCATCGTGTTGAGGTCGCCGAGGAACAAGTAGTTCACCGGCTGGCCTGGGTTCGGCGAGGAGTTTTGGAGGGTGCGGCGAAACTCCAGGGCGCGCTCCAGCATGTCGTCCCGCAGACCCCAGCCGCGCGGATCGGGGCCGGAGCTGAGGTGGAGGAAAAGGATGGGATAACTCTCGCCGCCGACCGTCACGGTGAGCAACGCGCCGGGCCGCATGAAGCTCGCGCCCGCCTTGAATTCCAACTTTTGCGTAAAGAACGCGGTGAACCCGCTGCGCACGCCGACGAGAATTTCCTGCACCTGCGGCCCCTCGGTGATGTGAAATTGATAGCCCGGCATTTGCGTTACCAACTCGCCAAAGACATCCTTCCCCTCGACTTCGTAGAGCGCGAAGACATCCGGGTTCAGGCTGGCTAAAAGGGTGATCACGTCACCCACGCGCGTGGGCGAGTTTTTGAAGTGTTCGACGTTCCAGGAGGCGACGGAGAAGGCGATAGGCATGGTGTGGCTGGGTAGGTTGTTGCGGGCGATCAGGCGGACGGCCTCACGTCGGAATTGCGAGATGCCGCGCCACGGTTTCCGCAAGCCGTTTGGCGTAGTCCGCCTCCCAGCCCTCGATGGCGTGTTTCGCTCCGCGGTCGTTGGGCGCGGAGTCTTTGCCGAGGTGTCCGATGGACAGGCCGATCTTGTCGCCGCTGGAGGTCTTCGCCTTGATGGCGCGCGCGATGCCTTGGCCGAGCGCGGCGAGATTCGCGGGATCGCGAATCCACGCGGCTTGGGTGGGATTGGAAATGAAGAGCGGTTCGAGCAGCACCGCCGGACCGGCATAGGCCTGAATGAACGCGGCCCGGCTGCCGCCCGCCGGTTTGAGCGGATCGCCGTGATCGGGGAGATTCAGTCCGCGAAAGACATCAATCACCGCCTTGGCGAAGTCCTTCGCCTTGCTGTCGCCGTCCTTGAAATAGACTTCGCCGCCGAGGGCGCCCGAGCCGTTGCTGTTGAAATGGAAATCGATGGTCAGCGCGCAGCGTTCGATTTGGGCCTGGAGTTGCCGCGGCTGGCCCCGCACGGCGTAGTCGCCGGTGAGGAAAAGATACGGGCGCGCCCCGGCGGGGACGGCGGGCGCAGCGACGATCGGGCTGGGAATTTTCGCGCCGCTGGCCGCGCGTCCGGCGGGCGTGGAAATGGTCACCTGCACCAAATCGTCGGTGGTCAGTCCGAGCTTGGCCGCGACAAACGGCGAGAGATCGGCCGCGCGTCCGGTTTCGATTTCGTGCGGACCCCAGTCGATGGGCCGGACTTGGATCGTCCTGCCGTTGGCGGGATTCGTCACCGTGGCCCAGGTGGTCGGTTGCGCGAGATACGACTTCGGCAGCACGCGGTAATCCCAGCGGCAGGCCACGTACGGCACGTCGTCTTTGCGCAGCCGCCAGGCGAAACCCTCGAAGTCCTTGCGCGCATGGAAGAAGCCCGGATACGCCGCCGCCTGCGCCTCGTTTTCGATCCACGCGAGGTCCTCGCGTTTCGTCATCCCGGGGTCGCCCCAGCCGCCAAACGTGGACATTTTTCCCTCAAACGAAACGCCCGCCTGCTCCGCCGCCGTCGCCTTGAGCGCGGGGTCAAAGAGCGCCACGACTCGCTCCTCGCCGCTCACGAGGACGTTGCCGTAGCAGCGCAGCAGCAGCTCTTCGTCGTCCTCGATCTTGATGATTTCGAGCGCCAGCGCCTGCTCGGTCAGTGTGCGCGAAAAGTCCATCAACACGACCTGCGGCGGCTTCAGCGCGGCGTCGTCAATGACGATGACATTGTGCCCGAGGTCGTGCGGCGCGGTGCCGAGCGAGAAGCCGCAGACGGCCTTGCTCTCGTCCTTGAAAACTTGGGCGTCCACCTGCCGGAGCAGCTCGGTGAGGGCTTTGAGGTCGTAGTCCGTTTTGCCGATCTGGATGGATTCTTTCATGGGGCGTTGGAGTTGAGTTTGGAAATGGGGAAGCCGGGATCAGCGCTTCTTGATCTCGATCTCGCCGTCCGGCGCGAAGTCCACGCTGCGCCCGCTCGCCGGCACCTCGGGCCGCCGCTCGCTCGGGCCATCCGCGCCGAGATCCATGCTCCGCCGGCTCGCGGGCACGTCTTTCGTCCGCTTCGCCATGATGCGCGCGACGCGCTCCGTCACCACATCGGCGCCGGGCCGGCCCTCGGCGGTGGTCTCCCCGGTTTCCGCCACCACGCTGATCGGCGCGCTGTGCATGAGCACGCTCACCGCCTCGGGCGAGCCCGCGCTGCGCGTCAGGTTCCGCGCGGCCATGCCGCTGGCGAAGTTGTTCGTGATCACGATGCCCTCCGAGGTGCCGGCGCGGACGTTGAATTTTGAGACGAGCGAGAGCGCCTCGCCGCGGTTGGTCGCGGTGCGCTCGCTCCCGCCGACCGGGACCGCGCGCTCCTGCGCCGGGACGACGGCGACGATGCGGCGCTTGTAGCCAAAGGACGTGGCGAGCGGCTGGGTGTCCGAGGTGTTGTAGTCGGCGGCGAAGGCGACTCTCGTGGATTCGTGAAAGAAGAGCGCGCGGGGCGCACACGCGCTGAGGCTGAGGGCGGCGGCGATGGGCAGGAGATGGAGACGCATGGTGTGGGTTCCTCAGCGCGGGGGTTGGGTGGTGGGCACGGTCAGGGTCAGGATCTGGCCGAGCGCCTTGGGATCGAGCGCGAGATTGCGCGCGGCTTTGCCGGTGGCGAATTGCTCGGTGACTTCATGCAGCCCGAGCCACTTGATTCTCACCTCGCTGGCCGAGACCACCGACATCGCCTCCTGCTCCGGCTCGTTGTGTTCGTTGGTCGTCTCAGTTTTCGGGATGAGCGTGTTCGTCTGCCGGTCGTAGCCAAAGGCGACGTGGACCTGCCCGGTGTCCGTATTCGCCGAGGCATCCGCGCCGATGGCGGTGCTCTGGTGAAAGACCAGATGGCTCGGCGTGGCGCAGCCGGCGAGCAGGCCGGCGCACAGGACGCCGAGCACGATGGAGGGTTTTGGTTTCATGGCCGGGAGAGGCTGGGGAGTGGGTTCATGGCGAGGATGGTTTGGTCGGGCGCGCCCGCCACGTAGCGAAAGGAGACCACGCGGGTTTCGTCGGCGTGCGCCGCAAAGGTGAAGGCGTCCGTGCGAATGCCGACGTGCGCCTGGAGCACGGTCGGATATTTCACCACCTCGCCGCCGATGCTGGTCGCGGCGAGAAAGAACGGCTCCACGCGCAGCTCCGGCACGATGCCGAAAGTCCAGCGCGGGCTGGCGGCGGCTTCGTCGCGAGAAATACGCGGGCAGATGTAAGTCGCGTGCCGCCAGCCGAGGGTGAAGCCGCCATCCACGCCGCCCGGCCGCAGCAGCGCGCCGAAGCCATACACCTCAATAACCTCCGCCGTCTGCGTGAGCGTGCGCCGCGCGGCCACGGTGCCATAACGCCCGCAGGCGCAACCCGTCGCGAGTAGCGCGAGCATCCCGGCGAGACCGAGCTGCGCCCACGCGCTCATTTTTTTCGCGACGCATTTTTCCGTGGTGCGGCCGGTACCGCCGGGCCGCCAGGCACCGGCTGTTTCAGGATCTTCGCGGGGCCGACGAGTTGCGGCGTCTGCGCGTAGCCGAGCTTGGTCAGCGTGGCGGCGGTCCGGGCGAGGAGCGCGGAAAAACTGGCGGTCGGCTCGTTGCGGAGATTCTTCGCGAACGCGTAGGTGAACGCGCCGTAGGACACGGTGCCGTGCCGGTATTCGTAGGAAAGCTGGTTCTCGCCGCAGGCTTCCACGATGACCGGCAGAAACAGCGCCCGCTTTTCTGCCACGAGCCGGTCGGACTCCGTGGCCGTGATGTGCTGGCGCAGGCGCATCCCGCGCCCGAGCCGGAAGGTCGCTCCCTTTTGGCCCATCATCTGATGCCGCTCCTCGGCGGTACCGCCGAAGCTCTTGTTGATCGGCGGCAGCTCGCGCGCCTGCCACATCTGCTCCGCCGCATCCCAGCGCAGCAGCCGATGGCGAATGTCGTCGGGTGCCGTGAGCCCGCGCGCCTTGTGGCTGCCGTCGCGCGTCATGCCGCCGGAATGGCAGCAGTCGAAGATGGTCAGCAGCCGCGCGCTGAACGGCAGATCGCTGTAGAGCCGGAAAAAGTCGTCATCGGTGATCGCGCTTTCCTTGGTCCACGCGAAGTCGTGCGGCACAAGACATTCATCCACGTGATCAATCTTCTCCGTGGCGTTGTAGCCCGGCAGTTGCGCGCCGTGGCCGCTGTAGAAAAGTACGCGCTCCATGCCATCGCCCGCGTCTTCCAGCAGCCACGCCAGCCGCTCGCGGATGCCCGCCGCGGTGGCGCGCCCGTTCAACACCACGCGGATGTCTTCCGCCGCAAAGCCGCGCTCCTGCAGGACGGACGACATGAGGAAGACGTCGTTGACGCAGCCTTCGAGCCGGTCCTCGGCTCGCGGATATTCGTTGATGCCGATGAGCAGCGCGCGGCGGCGCGGCGGTTCGACCACGGCGTCGAAGGTCGCCAACGGCTGCCGCAAACTGCGCGCGCCCGTCTTGCCCGCGAGCGCCGTCCAGACGTAGCGCTGGGTATTCGGGTGATCGAGATAGCCGGGATTGCTGCCGACCAGCGTGGGCGAGTGGCCCGCGGCGCTGGTCGTGGCGATGGAGCGAAAGGCCGGCGCATCGGGCTGCGCGATGTCGGCCGTGAAGGCTTGGTCCTGCGCGTTGTAGAGGTGATACCACGCCGTCACCGGCGGCATGACGATGCGCCCCGGCCAAAGCCGCGAGCGCACGAAGACGTTGTTGATTTGCGAGCCAAAGGTCAGGTAGGTGCGCCGGGCCGACGCCGCCGCGCGCGCGTCGTTGTGGAGAAAGTCGAAGGTCAGCAACGTGCCGAGGCTGTGTGCCGCGATGACGTCCGGCGCTTCTGCGGCCAGCGTGGTGGCAAGCCGGTCGCGCAAGTCGCGGCGCAGCTTGGGCTGGGTCGTGAACTGCGCGACCATCCCCGCGAACCAGCGCAGCGTGTCGCCGCCGTAGGTCAGCCCGCGCGACGGACGAAAGAGATTCCCGAGCGCATTCGTGACCGTGTGGACGAGGGCCGTCGCCGTCAGTTCAGCCACCGCCACCGTGTAGAGGCCGGGCCCGGAGTAGTGCTTGTCGAAAAGATCGTCGTAGTGAAACCCCGTGAAGGTCGGATCACTTTTCAGCCCCGAAGCTTTCAAGCCCGCGCTGATCGCCGCCTTCCAGCCAGCGTAATAATTGGGGTCGCGATCAGCGTTACCGATGCCGTGAACGAGGAGGATTTTCATAGGAAAAATTGAATCCGCAATGGGGTTGCCCGCCAGCGCCGGAGCCAAGCGCGCCGGGTTTGCGCTGTCACGCGGAATCTTCCGTTCTTGCGAGGCGCGCGCCGGCCTGTTTGAAAATCCCGCGCTTATGGATCTCTCGCCCGATAAACCGCTCGCCGGCCTGCTCGCCCCGCTTTTCGCCCTGCGCGGAAAGGATGACCTCGGCGTGGGCGACATCGGTGCGCTGCGCGAGCTGGTGGACTGGGCCGCGGCGGAGGGTTTCGGGATGGTGCAGTTGCTGCCCGTAAATGAAACCGGCAACGACCACTCGCCTTACAACGCGATTTCATCCGTGGCGCTGGAACCGGTGACGCTGGAAATTTCGCCCACCGCGCTGCCCGATCTGAGCGCCGATGAAATCGCGCTGATCACCGGCGGCGGCGTGCTGGAAAAGCAGCGTGCCGGGTCGGTGGATTATGTGGGCGTGAAGGCGCTGAAGGAGCGGCTGCTGCGGCGCGCGTTTGAAAACTTCCTCGCCCACACCTGGCGGAGTCACGGCGTGCGGCTGCGGCGCTACCGGCAGTTCTGCCGCGCGGAGGCGGGCTGGCTGGAGGACTACGCGCTTTTCCGCATGCTCATGGAAAGGCACGGCGGCAGCGAATGCTGGGACCGCTGGCCGGAGGAAGTCCGCACCGCCGCCGCCGCCCGCGCCTGGCTCGCCGCGCTCCCGCACGCCCGCCGGCGCGAGATGGATCTGCACATGCGCTTTCGCCGCTACGTGCAGTGGCTCGCGTGGGAGCAATGGGCCGCGGTGAAAAAATACGCCGACACCAAAGGCGTGGCGCTCATGGGCGACATCCCGTTTGGCGTGAGCTACTACAGCGCCGACGTGTGGGCGCAGCCCGAGCTTTTCGATCACACCTGGAGCGGCGGCTGTCCGCCGGAGCGCGTTTTTCAAACCGATCCCTTCACCTACAAATGGGGGCAAAACTGGGGCATCCCGCTCTACCGCTGGGACACAATCCGCGCGCGGAACTTCGACTGGTGGCGGCAGCGCGTGCGCAAAGTGCGCGGCTGTTTTCATCTCTTCCGCATTGATCACATCCTCGGCTTTTTCCGCATCTACGGCTTCCCCTGGCGGCCCGAGCACAACGCCGAATTTCTCGCGCTCACCGACGACGAAGCCCGCGCGCGCATCGGCGGCGAACTGCCGCATTTCATCCCGCACGAAGATGACACGCCCGCGCACAAGGCCGCGAACTGCGCGCAGGGCGAGGAGATTTTGCGCGTGCTGCTCGCGGAGTGCGGCCCCTTCCGGCTCATCGGCGAAGATCTCGGCGTGGTGCCGGACTACGTGCGCCCCGCTCTCGCGCGGCTCGGTATCGCGGGCTTCAAAATCCCCTACTGGGAAACCGCCGCCGACGGCACCATGACGCCGGGCGCGGACTATCCGCGCCTCTCCGTCACCACCTACGCCACGCACGACTTCGAGCCGCTCCGCGCCATGTGGGAGGGCTGGATGGCCAAGATTGAGGCCGCCGAAACCGGCGGGCCCGAGACCCACGCCGCGCGCGACACCGCCTGGCGCGAAGTCCGCCAGCTCGCCGTCTGGGCCGGCTTCGCCGTCCCGCGCATCACGCCCTACACCGACGCCATCCACGAGCAGCTCCTCCGCGCCCTCTGCGCCAGCCATGCCTGGATGGCGATCTACATGATCACCGACCTCTTCGGCAGCACCCAGCGCTTCAACGTCCCCGGCGCCATCAGCGACACCAACTGGAGCCAGCGCCTCGCCCAACCCATCCGCACCTGGCGCACCGACCCCGCGCTCACCCAGCGCATGACCCGCGTCCGCGCCGTCCTGCGGGAAACGCGGCGCGCTTGAAATCGCGGAGCCGTTTCCCAAAGAAGCCGCTGCATCGGGATGCCGATCCCAATGCCTCCGCCCCGGTCGGCGGGGAAAGCCGGTTGGCCGTCACGGCCCGCGCGGCCGTGCTCATGGGGTCGTCTGCTCGATGAGCCAGCGCGGGCGGCGGCGGAGACTTCGTGGATGGCGGTCTCGCGGGAAAACCATGTGTGGCAAAGGCCGCGCGGGCATCGCTCTCGCCCGCGAGTTTCGCCGCGCCATAGACCGTGGTGGGGAAAGTGGGATGCTCCTCGCACAGCGGCGCGGTGCGCGCCGGGCCATAGACCTCCGAGCTGGCGACGTGGACGAAGCGCGCCACGCCGGCGGCCCGCGCGGCCTCCAGCACGGTGAGCGTGCCGGTGGCGTTGACCTCGTGGTTTTCGCGCGGCGCGTGCAGCGCGTGGCGCACGCCGCGGCAGGCTAGGTGAAAGACCGTGCCGCCGCGCGGCATGACCTCCGCGAGCACGCGCGCGTCGCGCCCATCGCCCTCGGTCACGGTCAGCAGTTCCGGCGGCAGGCCGGCGAGATTTGCCCGCGCGCCGGTGGCGAAATTGTCGAGCACCCGCACGCGCCGCCCTTCCCCCCACAAGCTGCGCCACCAGCTCCGCGCCGATGAAGCCCGCGCCGCCGGTAACGAGGATGGCGGGGCCGTCCTTCAAAAGCTCACCGCCACGCGCCGCGCACGGCCTCGATGCGGCGGTTCGCCTGCGCCAGCAGTGGCGCCTTGGCGGGGCCGCGGGCGTAGGT
>Ga0163144_10014389_pt1 | contig 16422 bp, 12 predicted proteins | sample OliLak19BULKMAT1_FD_123175 | JGI IMG/M metagenome (GOLD analysis project Ga0163144, IMG submission 123175) | Freshwater microbial mat bacterial communities from Lake Vanda, McMurdo Dry Valleys, Antarctica - Oligotrophic Lake LV.19.BULKMAT1 | ecosystem: Environmental > Aquatic > Freshwater >... | reverse complement strand
GCGCCGATTACTCCCGCCGATCAAGCGGAAGCCTACTTCCTGCTCGTGACACAGCGGCTCAGCAAAACCACCGGCCAGGTTATCGCGGTGGACGGCGGGCTGCATGAGGCGTTTTTGAGGTAGCTGAGACAAAGGAAGTCATTGCCGCGCCGCCGTCCTTTGTGGAAAACGTGGGGCGGTCATGCTTTCCTCGGATCTCTTTCGCGAAATAAACCCGGATTTTCTCCGCTTGTTCGGAACGCCGGGCGCGCGGATCTATCTGGATGCCGTCGAGGCGCTGGAAGGGGAATCCGCTTTGCGCAGCGGTGCGCTCGTCCGCGAGGAGGCTCTTGCCCTGATCGAGCGGGTGATCGAACGCCACGCCGAAGTGGAAGTAGAGGATGCCAGGAACCTTCCAGTGCGGGAACGTGCCCGTGTGGTGATGGAACGCCTGCTCACCGCGCGGTGGCTCGCAGCCGACGACCGCACGGATTACCGGCGGTTTGTCACCGTCGAGCCCAACGCCTCGCTGCTGCTCGAAGCCCTGCGCAAGATTGCCCGGCCGGGCGCGACGGTATTCTCGGACAATCTCGTCACTACCTGCAACCTCCTCCACAATACCGACGCCCTGCGCGCGGAACCGTGGCAAACCGTGGAAAAATGCATGGAAAGCGTCCGCCATGGCATCCAGGAATTGAAGGCCGTGGCGAAATCGGTCGAACGCCACACGCGTCAGCAACTCGAAGCCCAGTCGCTCCGCGAAAACCTCGAAGTCGTTTTCGACCGCTACGCCGGAAACGTTGGACACGGCGCGTATTCGGAGCTGGTGCGTTCGCGGCTTCCCACCCGCCTGCCCGCCGCGCGCGAAGCTGTCGAGCGAATGCAAAACGACGCCGACCTCCTCGCGCGCATGGCGGGGGAGATCCAGCGCCGCCAGGACGGCGAAGCCTCCGGAGCCATGGCCAGCGCGCAGAATCGCCTGCATGAACTCGCGCAGGCCCTCGACCGCGTGGTGCCCAGCGCGGAGGAAGTGGACCGCCGCACGGCGGACTTTACCCGCAAATCGCTCGCCCGCTTTCGGTATTTGCAGGAGGTCACTGGCGAACGCCGCACCGCCGTGCAGCAGTTTTTTGAAACCCTCAATGCCCGCTTTGCCGGCCGGCGTTTGGCCGAGGCGGAGGAGGAAATCGCCGACCTGCCGGCCCTTCTCGTCACCGACATCAAGCTCCCGGCCGGGCTGGACAGCCTCTACCCTGTGCGCCTGCGTCATGCGCTGGGCGAAGTCGAGGCTCTGGATGACGAGATGCCTGAAGACCACCTGGAACTCTCGCGTCTCCAACTCGCCGCGATGCTGCGCGATTCCCTCACCGTGGCCCGCGCCAATCGCTTTGCGGACGAGACTTTTGCTAAAAAAGGCACACGCGTCGCCTCGAATGAACTCCTGCGCTGCGACGACGATCTGGCGGACCTCATCGCCTGCCTCCTGCACGCCGGCTCGCGCGAAGCCCATTTCCACGTGGAGGTGAGCCGCGAACTGAACGATCCCGCCGCCGACCAGCGCATCCACGACCCCGTCCTCGCCGGAACCCGCCGACTGGAACGTTTCCACCTCGTGAAAAAATGAACGAGCTGACTCCCGATCCGCTTCTCCGCCTGGAGGATTCCGACCGCGCCCGGCTGGGCGAAACTTTGCGCGTGCTGCTCGACCGCGGATCGATCCTTGGCGGTGAGGGACCGCATGCCGACTTGTATTCCTGGGCCTATGCAAACCGTCCGTGGGTGGACGAAATGGCCGGGCTGTTCGATTTGCGCCTCTCGTGGGAAAACGAATCGCGGCTTGTGCAGGCCGTGCCGTTGTCGCGCGCTTTTTTGTTGCGCCTGCGACTCGATGCCACCCTGGTTCTGCTCACGCTTTGGTATGAATTTGACACCGCCGTGCGCGATCGTGGCGAGTCACCGCCGGTCACTCTCACCGCGCAGCAGCTTAATGACGCGCTTGACGCCAAGTTCCGGCCGCTTCGCAAATCCATGCCCACGCAAACCCGGCTCGTGGAAATCCTCCGGCTAGCCCAGCGGAAAAATCTTGTGCGTTTCACCGCCGGTCCCAATCCCGCGCAAACCCGCATCGACATTCTGCCCACAATTAAGCGTGTGATCCCCTTCCAAGATATCGAGGACTGGACCCGTCAGGCGGAGCGTTACCTCGCCGGAGCTCAAAACGAATCGCCGGAAGCGGCTGCCCCATCTGATGAAAACGACGAGGAAGATTAGTCTCACCCGGCTTCACGCCATCAACTGGTATGGCTACGCGGACAGCATTCCTGTGGCCGGCAACCTTTTGCTGGCGGGCGTCACCGGGAGTGGCAAGAGCATCCTCATGGACCTGCTTCAGTTCGTATTGGTCGGCGACCGCAGGCTGGTGAAGTTCAACCAATCCGCCACCGGCGCGGCCTCGGCCCGCGACTTGAAGGGCTATTGCCTCGGCGACATCAAGGAGGATGAGGGCGGGGTCACGCAATACATGCGCGATTCGGCCATCACCTATGCTGCCCTGGAATTCACCTGGCCGGGAAAACCGGAGCGGATCGAGACGTGGGGGCTTCGCGTGGAATACGCAGGTGCCGCCGAACACCAAGGCCGCATCTCGCCCTGGTGGTGCGAGGGCCGGCTGGAACGCGGAGATTTTCTCGTCACCGACCCGGCGGGCAAACGCCGTCCACGCGAAGCCGCCGACTGGCGAGCCTTCGTCAACGAACGCGGGGGCGAGGTCTTTGTCGGCATCGAGGAATACCGCCGCGACATGGCCTCGCCCGGACACCTCAATTTCGACCACGGCATCCTTTCGCGCCTGCTGCCGACGGCGATGTCCTTCACTTTCCTGCGCAGCTTCAACGAGTTCTGCCGCCTGTTTATTTTGCCCGCAGACAAACTCAACGTCAGTGATGTCACGGCGAGCTACCGGACGTTTCAGCGTTATGAAGAAGAGCTCGGCGAATTGCGCCAGCAACTTGAGGACTTGCAGGAAATCCGCGCCAAACATCTGGCGCACGCCGGATATGCCCGCGACGCGGCGCTCACCCGACACCTTGCGGCGGACTTCGGCTGGCAACACGCAGAGGCGCTGCGGACGGATTTGGAAAAACGCTGCGAGGAACTGAAAAATGCCGCCGCCGTGGAGGAAGCCCGGCTGGCCGAACTCGACGAGGCCATCCCGCGCCGCCGCGAAGCGATCGAGCAGCTCAAGAATCTCATCGGCGAATCCCCCGACGGTCGCCTTTACCTGCACATCCGTGGGGAAAACCAGCAGCTCGCGGTCCAGATCGCCCAGTTGAAAGACATCGGCACGACGCTGGCATCCGCCTTCGGAGCGCGCCTCCGCGCCGCCCGCGCCTGGGCGGCTGACGTCGCAAAACTCCCGCTCGATCTCGACGCCGTCGCGGTGGAGGCCGTCGAAAGCGCCGCCGCCCGCGCGGAGGCCGGCGGCCTGCCGCAAGCCGAGTCCTCGTTGCGCGCCCTTTCCGACGCCGCTCAAAAAGCCGCCGCCGAGGTCAGCCGCGCCGCCCGGCCCACCCAGGATCGTCTGGCCAGGATCCGCAGCGAACTCGGTGCCCTCCGCGAGGAGGCCGCCGCCCTCAAGCTCGGCCGCCTGCCCTTTCCCACCCGCGTGCTGGACGCGCTCAACAACGGCCTGCTCGCATCGGGTTCCGGGCCGGCCGCGCAGCATCTTTGCCAACTCTGCGAAGTGCGCGACGAACGCTGGCGCGCCGCCATCGAAGTCGCCTTCACGCGCAAATTTGCCATCGTCGTGGACGCCGGGAATTACGATGCGGCGGAGCGCATTTATCACGAGCTCAAGACCGCCGGACCCGGCCAGGAATCCCTGGTTAATCCGGCCAAGGCCCTCAAGCTCGCCGCCAAACCCAAGCCGGGTTCCCTCGCGGAGAAAATCGAAACCTGCCACCCGGTTGCCGCCGCCCTCGTTAACAGCCTCTTCGGAAACCTCATCTGCTGCCAGACGCTCACGGAACTGCGGGACCACGATTTCGCGATTCTACCGGATGGTTTCCAGACGCGCGGTGCCTTCGTCGAGCGCGTCCGCCACTACGACAACCTTCCCTTTGTCGGCAGCCGGGGCCTCCAGCAGCAACTCGCCTGGAAAGAGGCGCAAATTCAGGAACGCGTGTCCGAGGAAAAACGCCTCTCCCCAATTGAAAGCCTCGTCACCGACATCCAGCGCGAGTGGCGCACGCAGTTTGAGAATCCCGCTCCGCTCTATCAGCAGCTCGCAAAGATTTCCGAACTGCCCGAAAAAGAAACCGTCCTCGCGGCCAACCTTGAGAAACTTAAACTCATTGACCGCGACCAGTTCGACGAATGGGAAAAACAGCGCGCTTCCCTCGACAGCGAATTAAAGATCTGGGAGCGCGAACAGCGCGAACTCCTCACCAATCAGAAACGCAAGGACATCCAGCAGGCCGAAGTCACGCTCAAGGAAGCCAGCGAAGATGCCGTGAAGGCCCGGGAGGATTTCGACCAGATCAAGGGCGCAACCGACGTCTCGGTCTGGCTCCCCCGCCTGGAGGAGTTGCGCGCGGCGATGCTGGCGGAATTTCCCCTGCTCGATGTGGCCACACGCCGATTCCACGCTCAGCACACCCAAAACGTGCACGACGCGGATGTCACGCAGTCCGACCTCATCGGTCTGCGCCGGCTCTTCGCGCAACGGTTTCCAAAATTCGACGACCTGCCGGTGGAGACGGGGGACAACTCCGCCCACGACCGGGTGCTGGCAAAGATCGAAGACGCCGACATTCCCGGCTACGAAACCAAGTCGCGCGACGAGCGCAAAAAATGGGAGCACCTTTTCCGCGAGCAGGTGTTGGAAAAACTCCGCGCGGCCCTCGTCGAGGTGAAAAACATCATCGCCCTGCTCAATGTCGCGCTGAACAAACCCATCGGCAACAGCCGGTATTTCATCGAACATCACAAGAACCCCGACTTTGAGATCTACCACCGCATGCTCGATGCCACCGCCGCCGCAGGCAGCGATCTTTTTGCCTCCATCGCCGACGAAACCCTGCGCACCGAGATCGCCGGGTTTCTGGAAATGCTCGTTTCTGCACCAGACGGGCTCGAAGCCGCCAAACTGCTCGATTACCGGCATTACTTCGCATACGACATGACCGTCGAGGATATCTCGCAGCCGGCCGACCAGCGACGGAAAATCAGCGTGGACCGCCAATCGGGCAAATTCAGCGGCGGCGAAAACCAGTCCCCGTATTTCATCGCCATCCTGGCCAGCTACCTGCGCGCCTACCGCCGTCACGACCGCTACCGCGACACCCCCACGCTCTCGCTCGTGCCGATTGACGAGGCCTTTTCCAAGCTCAGCGGCGAACGCATCGCCGACTGCATTGAGGCCCTGACCCAACTTGAACTTCAGGGCATGTTTTCCATGAGCACGGGCAATATTCCCTATGCCTTCGAGAAATGCGACCACCTCCTCGTCGTCTCCAAAGAGGAACGCCGTGTCGGCCGCCGCCTCAAGGTCCGCAACGTGGCCGTGAGCATCGCCCGCGACAGCGAGGAAGGCCGGCAGTTCCTCGGCGAAATGGCGTAACGGGGGAAATTAGGGCGGACTAAACGCCGGTGCAAAGCCGCCATAACATGATCTGCTATCGACTTATGGCGCTTTTGACTTGTGACAAAACCCGCCACAACTTACCTTGGCCGTCGAGTTATGGATAAACAGGACGAATATCCTCTGGTGGGCCGGGCAGACGAGCAGGACATTCTCGGGCGGCGACTGAGATCGCGTCAGCCCGAGCTGATTGCCCTTTATGGACGGCGGCGGGTCGGGAAAACGTTTCTGGTCAGGCGTTTTTTTCGCGACCACCTCCGCTTCGAAATGGTCGGCAACAGCAAGGCCACCTTGCGGGAGCAACTGGCCAATTTTGCGGCGGCGCTCACAGAGGCCTCCGGTCTTCGCGCGGCTCCTCCGCGGAGCTGGCAGGAGGCCTTTGCGGATCTGATCCGCTGGCTGGAACAGAAAAAAGGTGGTGGACGCCTGGTGATTTTCTTCGACGAGTTTCCCTGGCTGGCCTCGCCGCGATCACGGTTTGTGCCTGCCTTCGAGCAGTTTTGGAATGCGTGGGCTTCCACGCGTGCGGACATCGTGGTTGTCATCGCCGGCTCCGCAGCGGCCTGGATGATCCGGAACGTCGTGGGCGACCGTGGCGGGCTGCACGGACGGGTCACGCAATCCCTCCAGGTCCCGCCTTTCAAGCTTCACGAGACACGAGCCTTTCTCAAATCGCGCGGCGTTTCCTGGAAAAACCATCAAATTCTTGAGCTGCATATGGCCTTGGGAGGTATCCCCTTTTATCTCGCACTGGTCCGCGGCGACACCTCGGCGGCGCAGAATCTTGACCGGCTGTGCTTCGCGGCAAACGCTCCCCTCGCCGGGGAGTTCCGCAGGCTCTGGGCCTCGCTTTTCGACAACCATCAGGACCACCTCAAAATCATCGCCGCCCTGGCCGGACGTCGCGAGGGCATGACAAGGGACGAGTTGCTGCAGGCCACTGGACTGAGCTCGGGAGGAGGAAACTCTGCCATCCTCGAAGAACTGGATGCGTCCGGATTTCTGGACATCGCGCCACCCTTTGGCAGAACAAGCCGGGACGCGATCTACCGGCTGATCGACGAATTTTCCCTTTTTCACCACACTTGGATGCAGCGGCCGGCACGGAGCGGAAGCCGCGACCATTGGATGCAGATTCGCAACACGCCGCGGTGGAGAACCTGGAGTGGTCACGCCTTTGAGATGGCCTGCCTGAAACATGGGGATTCCCTGCGCCAGGCGCTGGGCATTTCCGGGGTGAGAACCGAATCTTCCACTTGGCGAAGCCGGGGCGGAAAAGGAAGCGAACCTGGAGCACAGATCGACCTTCTCATCGACCGGGCGGATGGAGTCATCAACCTTTGCGAAATGAAACACGTCGAGGAGGAGTTCGTCATCGACAGGAAATACGCGGAAGTTTTGCGCAGGAAACGCGAAGTGTTTCAGCGCGCGACGGGAACCAAAAAGACCCTGTTTCTTACGATGGTCACGACGGTCGGCGTCAAGGCCAACGAATGGCGCAATGAACTGATCCAAAGCACGGTGGAAATGGACGCGCTCTTCGAAAAATGACCGCCCCACTCGACCGCCGCTCGACGGTTTTGGAATACCTCGCGAAAGGGTACGAGGCGAGCAGGGCGGGCAAAACAGGCGGAGAGCAGACGACCCATTGGGTCGCTTGGGAGAAACTTCTTTCCGAAGCAGGCTGCGCGTCTGGCGAGGCCTACGACCTGGCGCAGGCCGACCTGCGGCGGGCAGACCAGGAGGGAGCCATCGAGATCGAAAACCGTCGGGGCGAATGGCGGCGCATCCGGGTGACACAAAGCTGCGAGACCCATCTCTATCGCCTGCTTGGACGCCCTTCACCCTCCGAACGCCGCGGCGCATGGAGGACACTGTTCGAAGAAGCCGGCGAATGGCTCGTGCCCGAATTCCGGCGTCCGGCCTGGCAGGCGTTTTGCCGGGAACGTGCTAACCTTGTCGCGCGCGGTGAGGGGTTCGAGCCTTTTTCGCGCGCGAAACTCTCCCAAGCCCGGCTCCAATTGGATCTGGCCGCCCAACTCCTCGCCTGGGACCGTCCCTGCCTCCTGCGCAGCGCAAGCGCTCAGCTCTGCCACCACTCCAAACGGCTCGGGCTCTGGCGAGGGACTTTGGAAAAACTTCTCCAAGCGGCCAGCGGTGGCGCGGTTTCCGGATTCCTCGATCTCGGCATCGAAGACAATCCATCCACCGTGCGCCTCCACGGCCCGCTCCGTCTGCGTCGGGGCGGACACTGGATCAACTACGCCTCTCACACCGGCGAATACGCCATCTCGGAATCGGATCTGGAAAATGTCGAGAAGGTTGAAACCACTGCGCCCCGGTGCGTCACAGTGGAAAACCCCACCACTTTTCATGAACTCGTCCGACTAGGATGCGGCGACTTATTCGTCTGCACGAGTTATCCCAATGACGCGACGGTGCGCTTCCTGCAGAGCTTTCCGGATGGTGTCGTACTCCATCATTTTGGGGACACCGACCCGTGGGGTTTTGACGTGCTGCTGAGCCTGCGCGTCAAGACCGGTCTGCCTATCGCGCCCTTGCATATGCGGCACCGGCCGCAGACTGACGCGGACGGACTCGACCTCCGAGATCGCCGGAAACTCGACGACCTTCGCCGCAATGAACGTCTTGCCGATGTTCGAGAAGAACTCGACCGTCTGGCCGCAAGCGGAACCAGCGGAGATTTTGAACAGGAGCGGTTGGCTATCAATTTACCGGAGTTTCCCTACATCCAAGAGTGAGATTTGAATCAAAGTGAACGAAGCGGTGCGCGCGAGGTTGACATGCCAACATGTCGTCACTAATATGTCGTCATGATTCGAACGCAAATCCAATTGCCCGAAGAGGATTTCGCGCGGGTTCGCGTCGAGGCGATGCGTGAGGGATGCAGCATCTCGGCATTTGTGCGTCGAAGCGTTCAGCAAGCCCTGAATGCGGGCGATGGGCGTGGACACCGGCAGGAGGCCGGGAAATTGGCGGGAAAATACCGCAGCGGTCTGCACGACCTGGCCCGCAACCACGACGCCCATCTGGATCGTGGCTGGTAACGCCGTCTATCTCGATACTTCTGGCCTTCTCGCCATGCTTGATGCCGGTGACTCATGCCACCAGCGGGCCGCGTCCGTCTGGCAGGAACTGCTTCAAACGGAAACGAAATTGGTGATGACGGACTATGTTCGTTTAGAGTGCTGGTCCCTCATCCAACGACGGTTGGGGATCGGGGCGGCGGAGGATTTCCTGCGAAATATTCTCCCGGTTTGCGAGTTGCATCCGGTGGGGGAAGCGGGATTCGCGCTCCTTGCCGGCCAGATTGTGCTGGCGAATCGCCGCCAGCTCAGCCTGGTGGATCTTTCCAGCTTCGACTGCATGCGGCGGGAAGGTTTGCGCCGGGCCTTCGCCTTCGATGCGCATTTTGACAAGCAGGGCTTCATCACCCCTGAGAATCCTCGCTGGAGATCCACCGGCAATCCGGATTGAAACTTCTGGCCGTAAGAGAATGCAAGGCGCACAAAGAAACATGCGGTGGTTGAAAATCAGGCACCCCCCCTTCAAGCAAGGGCGGCGAGAACCGGAGCGCCAGTGCAAAGAAGGAAAAGGAGGCTCTATGCGAGCGGGAATATTTTGCTCAAGCGACCGCGTGATTGGTTCCCTGGCGAAATACAATATTCCTTACACGGACGATGAAGCCACCGAATCGCTCGTCACTAAGCTCGCCCGATTTTACGCCGACCGCACTCTGACCAAGGCCCCAATTACTCCAGCCGATCAGGCGGAAGCCTACTTCCTGCTCATGACACAGCGTCTCAGCAAAACCACCGGCCAAATCATCACGGTGGACGGCGGGCTGCATGAGGCGTTTTTGAGGTAGGACTCACCACCGAGACGCGGGGTTCTTGCTCGTGGTGAGAGCAGTTTCACAAGCGCACCATTTCTTGAGGCGTGGTGCCTTTTTGCGATATTCGCATATCGAGGTTCGGTCGATTTACTCGAACGTGGCTTATTCGTCTAACCGGGCATCGAGGACGACTCCGGCAATTACCGACACATCCTTCTTCCCATCATAATAGAAGCAAAGCTGGTTGACCTGTTGAACGGCCTCTTCGAGGGTCGCGGCTCTAAGTGAATTCTTTGCTAACTTCCACCTTGGGCATGCAAACCACGCGACCAAAAAAACGCCATGCGTGCGTCCAAAGGGCCGCAGGTATTCATTAACCAATTGTGTCTCCACCGCGCTCGGTATCGATGGATTCCAACACCCTTTGATCTCAATGGTTACGCTGAGTGAAACCTCTTCCGTTAGACGTGGTATTCGGCCAGACGGCAGGTTGGTTTGGACGAGTATGTCGGTGCGGCGTGCTCTGATCGGCTGCACCTCCCGATTCACGATCAAGCCATGACGCCCTAACTCGCGATCCAGCCAGCGTGCCACGTAGTCCGATATATATTCCTCATCTTTCGGACGAAAGTTTCGTCGCTGATTACCTGCGCCGTCATGGTTCCAAAGGTCTTCCACAGCGGGATTATTTTGGCTGCGGAGCGATGCCTGTAGCTGCGCCAAAGACTCGAGTATCAATTCAAGCAGATCATCCTCATTATTGATCAGCCTGCTCTGCGGGTTCGAGGTCAGGCGTTCGATAATTTCGACAGGCAGCGGAACCCACTCGCCACGTCGCTTCGCGGTGAGTGTGCTTCGATACCGCCAGCGAAGCCATGTTGCATCTTCAGGTCTATCAGCCGCAAGGCGCAAAAATTGATCGCACGCCGGTTGATTTGCGCGCGCAGCAAGAGCGTTAAGCAGCCCACTTCGAGCATAGGTCACGGATTGCCTGGGAGACACTGTTCCACTCGGACTGGCAGGGTCTTCCTTTGACGGGAAAAGACGTGCCATCAAAAGATATAGATCGGCGATCTGTTCTTCACTCAGTGCCGCATAAGGTGCTCGCTCCATGTCGTGTGCGGAATTCAGAAATACTGCTCGAGCGAGATCGTCGTCCTGCGACAAGGCCGGAGATATCCGTTCCCAAGATCCGAAGAGCTGGTGTTTGATCGCCGATGCTATCGTTTCGACAAGACATTCGCGGGCCGAAGCCTCACCTTGGAAACGCTGTAGAGATCGACAAACGCTCTCTTCGGCAGCCGGGACGTCCAAATCCGCAAGTTCTCCAATCCCGCTTCCTACGCTCTGCGGAGAGATGCATCCCTCCATGAAATCCAGTGCAGCTTCGCTTAGGCGGTTATCCCAGCAGGTCTTGCCGCGACGAAAGGCAAAGACATGGCCATGCCGTTCGCGATCCTTTACGGCTTCAAACAACATTCCCTCAATTGCTGCTTCGGGATTAATTTTGTAAGCCAGCGCGAAAAGTTCATTCGCACGGTCACTGTCATCTAAAAGCCAGCCCGTCATCGCGCGAATCCAGTTCGCACTCACTGCGGCCTGCAAGCCAAGGTCGCTTGATACTTTATCCTTTAGAAACTCGACGGCGTGAACCCCGGGATTTGCATAATTTGATAGGCCACCAAATTTGGCATAACCGTCTTCATGGTTTAGCAAAAACGCATGAGCGACTTCCTGAAAGTCCTCACGCTCTTTGTCACTTGCTGCCGTCCAGCCGGGCGTTTCCACAATTTCGGACCGCAGGTGCTCGTATCGGACGGCTCCCGGCTTAAGAGACAAATCGTAAAAAAGGCGATACCATGCATCTGTCTTTCCGTCGCGAAAACGGCGAAGATCATTGGAAATGCGTCGCTTTGCATTGAGGGGAGGTTTGGTTTTTCTGCGGTCATTCAATCGCCGCATCCTCCTTTCATGCCGGAGGTGTCGAGCTTTCGCCGTACGGCTCTCAGGAGAGTTGATCTCTGAGAAGAGTGGAAAAATCTCAGCAAGTTGTGGAATTTCCGCCCGCCGGGCGATGAACAGGTCCCAACAGGAAACCGAGTCCCACCACCACATAGCGGTATGAATTGCCGAAATCCAGAGGGGCAGCCGATCAGCGTTAACAACTCCAATCACTTCTAAGAGCCAGGGCAAATCTTCTTTTCTCAGAATTCCCCAATCATCCGGCATCGAGGAGAGCAGGCGGTGAAGATCATCTTTTGTCGTCTGCCCGTCGTTTAGAATTACGCGGGCGTAAGCCCGTCTGATGCCATCGTCCTCCAAAGCGTCGCGAATCTTTGAATCTTTTCCTCTACTGAAGGGATGGTGGTTGCGAGATTTTGTGAGCCAGACCTGAACAATTTTCGCACTGATCGCTGGGTCGTCAAGTCGTGCTAAAGCCATGCAGAACACTTTTTCTGCAAATTCTTTCCTAGAATTATGCGAATCGAAGCAACCTTGCCACTCGCTGAGCAGCGCTAAGACTGGACGAACATCCTCATCAGTCAGGCGGTTGGGGCAATCGTATCGGAGAAACATCTCGTAGCTGCCCATGAAATTACGTTCCCGTGGGGCATGAATTAAGGGCAGCGCATCGCGAACAGCCCATACCGCAGGAATCAATTTCTTCAGAGCATCACCGCGTATTGAGTCTTGCGGATCCGGTCCCACTTCTCCGAGGGCTAGAGGAATTAGCTCGCTCAGGCGACCTTCAGGCATGCAGTCGCAAAGTGCGTCCGAGGCCGCCTCGCGAATTTGCTGACTCTCCTGCTCGTCACGCAACGTGGCAAATAATTCGTTGACCAATTCCGGAGGCCGGCAGATTTCCGCGATGTCGAAAGCTAAGCGCCGAGCAACAAATCCCTTTTCCCTATTCCTCACATATGGTTGTAGTTGCGCCGCGAGGCTCGGATGAGAAAGTCCGGCATAAAATCGTCTATACTCTGGCTCGTCAAAAATTTCCTCGCGCTCTGCTCCCTCCAGCAAGGCTGAGACCAAATCCGCCTTATGAGTTCCCTGGATGCGCGCGACATCGCTTCGCAGCAGAATGGCGGGATCAATTCGCAAAAGGTGTTCCAAAAACTGTGGATTGTAACCCGCCGTCCACGCCGCGAGTTCGGCCAATTGGGGCACGACGTGCTCCTCCCTTCCGTCACGGTGACAAAGCAATCGCCGCAGTTGAAGTGTCGGCAGTTTCGCGAGTCGCCCTGATGCTAGGCACTCTGCGAGCGTCCGATGGATGAAAGTAAACGTATTTTGCCTCACGCTCGTAAACAGTGCGGTTTCAAGCGCAGCCAGCCACCCAACAGGCGTCGCATCTGTCACTTCTACACATGCCAGCCCACTCAAAAGAGTCCTTGCGGCGATTTCCCGAGCGGCTTCCATTCGCTCTTCCAGCGTCGCGATCGCAGTCGTCTTTCTCAAGCGTCGGGTCAATTCGCTGCGTCGGGGATCGTGCTCGCCGCACAAGGTTCTGGCACCGCTTTCGTAAAGCTCTCGATGAGTCTTTCCGAAGTCGCCAGTGGCACGAAATTCTTTCAACAAAAACGCAAGTGTGACAGGGCGAGCTGCAAGTGGCTCCACATGAGCTTGATAGACCGCAGAAAAGAACTTCTGCGAATCCACGCCACACACATCGGCTGCAATGGTTACATCTTCCCTGCGGAGCGGACAAAGTTCGAATATGCGGGGCTCTTTCTCGGGAATATTCCACAGTCCAAACAGTGGTGCTTGGGCCGTCGTCGGCCACTCGGCAGTGCGGCAAGCCAGAAGCAAGCGAAGACGCTTCGTTGGAGTCAGCCTGAGTTCACGAGAGAGCGATTCGACAAAGGACGGTATACGCATGATCCCCTCATCGACACCATCGACAACCAGTGTAAGTAAACTTTCACCAGCCACCCAACTCGTCCACTGCGGAGATTCAAAGACGATTTTTGCGAAATCTGTAAATTCGGCGATTTCGCGAAAATCCACGGTTAGCATCACGCCTCCTTCTTTTTTGCATTGCACGGTAATGCTCTGAAGTTCAGTGGATTTCCCGAGACCTGGTTCCCCGCAAAGCAGCAGCGGTCCGAGAGTAGGAAGAAGCGCCGCGGTCTTTTTCAGATGACCATTCTCGCTCCCGAAAAACCTTTCATTAGGATCGGTGAGAAAGGCACTTGATGCCCCGCAATGAATAGTCCCCGGATACGGGCACCAATAGCGAACCCAACTCAGCTCTTTTCCCGAGAAGAGATTAAAATCCATCGAAGCAAATTATGGCTTGCGATACTAGGGCGAGCAAACTGCAAATGCGCGATCTTCTCATCCCCGCCTCTTGCAGCTTAAAGCGCAGGGGTGACTTTACAAGTGGACCAAGTTGACTAATTTTAGGGCCCTTGTATTATCGAAGCCATGCAAACCGTCACGACCCACGAAGCGAAAACCCACCTTTCGCGCTACCTTGCGGCCGTGGAGGCTGGCGAGGAGATCGTCATTTCGCGCGGGCGCAAGCCGGTGGCGCGGTTGGTTCCCTTCGCATCGGGACGGGAAAAGAAGCGCCCCAAAGTCGGTCGGACGCTCGGCCCGCAATTTGACGTTCCCGACGAAGCCCTTGCACCGCTCACGAAAAAAGAACTCAAGGACTGGGGGCTGTGAAGCTCCTGCTGGACACGTGCGCATTTCTCTGGCTGGCGGGGAAACCTTCCAATCTTTCTCTTGCCGCAACCCAGGCCATCAATGACCCCGGCAATGAGTTGTACCTCAGTGACGCGAGCATTTGGGAAATCGCACTCAAATATTCCAAGGGCAAATTGCCATTGCCGGAAACTCCGCGCGTCTGGATTCCGAAGCAGACGAAGTTTTTTCAAATTCAGCGTGTCGAAATCGGGCAGGAAGCTCTCTTTCGCTCGGGCGAATTGCCTCCAGCCCATCAATATCCCTTCGACCGGCTCATTGCCGCCCAGGGACTATCCGGGTCATTTCACCTTTTGTCGCCCGACGAACCCTTTCGGGTTCACGGGGTGAGTTGCGTCTGGTGAAAAACTTGGTCTCGGCTTCGCCGTGCCACCCGCCTGATAAGCGCGGCCGGGTGCGGTGAGCTTGCCGGTCCTGGGATTCACCAAGGCGACTGTGGCCCAGGGGGCCTCGGTCCATTTGAGCTCAAACCAAGCGTACCGTTCCACGTAAGGCAGCGACTCCAGCATGGGGAGGGCCTTGCGGATGAAGGCGGCGTTTTTTGCCGTAGTCACCGGAGGGTTTTCGAGTTTGAGCCAGTAGCCGGTGGAACCGGAAAATTCCGTGAGCCAAATCGGACGCCGGTAGCGTTTCCATTGCGTCTCGAGAAAATTTCTCAACTGGTCCACGGCATCCGGTGCGGTGATGTCGCCATACCAATGCAGGCAGATGAAATCCACGCGGTAGCCGCGCGCGTCCGCTTCCTTCATAAAACGCCCCAGCCAGTCCTTGCTCTTTGTGATGGTGGCCGGAGCCGGGCTGCCGAGACGCATGCCTGTGCGCATGAGACGGGGCCAAAGCGCGAGCGCCTGCTCGACGGTCATGTCGGCCTGCTCCTTCCCGTCGGGTTCGTTGAAGGTGAGGAGGGTGCGGAATCCCGCTTTTTTCAGACGGGTGAGATTTTTGTCGGTGACGTCGCGGCCATTCCAAACCATGGGGATGAATTCCGCCCGGATCTCGCGCGCACGGGCATCGGGGTTCGGCGTCCAGTTGTAATACCAACCGCATCTCAGCCGATCAATGTCCGGGCTGAAGCGGTTAAACCTCTCGTCGGCATTCCAGTATCCCACTCCCTTTTTGGGAACCGTGGGCGCTTGCGCAGGGAGGAGGTGGGCGGAGAAAATCATCGCGCAGAGGAGGAAAAAAAGGGGCTTCATGCGAGCGGGAAAAGTTTTGCTCAAGGGGGTGTACGGTGAGGGTTTAGTCGTCCTTACGCAAACGGGAAATGATGGCGAGAATCGCTTCGCGGACTTTGAAAAGCTCGCTGCGATAGTAAGCGAGACGGGCGGACGGAATGAGGGGATGATCGGCCAGAGTCGAACTGGCAGCGAGGATCTTATTGTGGATCTCCAGATCGCGCTTGAGCCAGGCGATGAGGAGGGCGGGATCGTGGAGATCATCCCGTACGAGAAAATTCAAATGAGCGCAGAGTTTCACGCTGAGAATCATAAGTTGGCTCTCGAACTCGCCAACCGCCGCGTCCTTTTCCGACAAATCCGGAGCGAGGACTTCGAGTTCGTTCCGCAGGTCATGAAAGGTGTCGCGGGCGTGTTTGGCCGTGGGGTGAATGAAGCCTTCGTCCCTGTCACGCACCCAATCAATGCCCTCGCGCGCCGGATCGGGTGCGGGTTCCTCCGGCGGGTCTGCGCCCGATACATCATCAGCAAATTCTTCGCCGCCTTGCTCATCCGCTGGAACAGCTTCCCCGGCATCGAGGGCTTCCTCGATCCATGTCCAACCCATTTCGCGGGCAATGAGGCGTTCGCGGTCGGGATGGTCGAGATATTTTTCGAGAAGGCGGCGGTAACGATCACCTGTGGCATCGCTTTCGCGAAGAAATTGCTCGGCTCGAAATTCGTCCCAAGGCGCCTCGTCCGCAGATTCGATGCGGGTGATAAATTCCCCCGACTGATCCGCAGCCCGGCGGGCACGCTCAGCGAGTTCTTCCGCGGTGAAACGCCAGACGGGTTCGGAAATTTCAAGGCGGTAGCCGGTGCTTTCGATCACGACGCGACCGTTGGAATCGTTGAACCATTCGAGGTAAAAACTGTTGGCCAGGTGTTCGCGAGGTTTCCCGCCCGCCTTGAGCAGGGAATAGGCTTCCGCCACGGGAAGATCAAACACCCGCACTTTGCGCGCCGCCGTAATGTCGCCGGTCGTACCTCTTTGCCGGGGAACCGGGGGTGGTGTGGTG
>Ga0163144_10014388_pt1 | contig 16422 bp, 15 predicted proteins | sample OliLak19BULKMAT1_FD_123175 | JGI IMG/M metagenome (GOLD analysis project Ga0163144, IMG submission 123175) | Freshwater microbial mat bacterial communities from Lake Vanda, McMurdo Dry Valleys, Antarctica - Oligotrophic Lake LV.19.BULKMAT1 | ecosystem: Environmental > Aquatic > Freshwater >... | reverse complement strand
GACCGCGCCCCAGCGCCGTGGTCGCGAGCGGATCGAGGAGCGCCACGGCCCGCCCGATCCCAAGGCCATCGAGATCGACATGGCGGCGGCGATCCGGATGGCGGCACCGAAGCCACAGTCCCTGCTGGTGCATTCGGATGAGCATCCGGCGTATCCGCGCAGCTTCCGACGCCTCCCCGGGCTCGACATCACGCACCACACCACGCACTCGAGCGTGCCGCGGACGATCTGGAACAAGATGCACCCGTGCAACCGCATGGACGGCTTGATCCGCCACAGCGGCTCGAACCACAAGCGCGAGACCATCGCGTTCTCCAAGCGCCACCAGTGCGTGATCGAACGTGCGGCGGTGCACTTGGTGTGGTGCAACTTCAGCAAGGGGTACTCGGAGAACCACGACCCGGCGACCCCGGCGATGAAGCTGGGACTGGCGAAGACACCGCTCCATCCGGCGGCGATTCTGGGCCATCGGCGGTTCCCGTCGCGGATCCAGCTGCCCGAGCCGTGGAAGGAGTACTACAGGAGGGGCATCGACACGCCGGGGATCGCGAACCCCGTGCGGCACCGGCTCAAGCGGGCGCACTGAAACGCGCGAAGCGGCGCGGGATGGTGGCCCGCGCCGCTTCGCAGCAACATTCTACGCTCCACAACCTACTGGGCCGAAGCGGCTTTCGGGACCTCGATGAGCAAGTCATTCTGCACGCGCAGCACGCCCGGCGTGGCATAGGCGATCCGCACTGCGGTGTAGCGCTGCGAGGGGAAGCGGACGGTTCCGCTCAGACGTGCGGTGGCTGCTTTCACGTCCACCTTGATATGAGTATCTTCCATCTTCGCGGCGGCCAAACGAGCCCGGACTGCAGACTCGATGTGGGCATCATCCGCAGTGGCCTGACCCTTCTTGGATGCCCGCACGACCCGGAGTTCATTCTTCACGGAGTGCACGCCGCTGACTCCCTTGGCCACCGTAACGGCCTTGTCCGATACGGCGGCGCTGGGGACCGTTCCGAACAGGGTGACTTCGCCCCGTCGGGTATCCACGTTGATATCGCTCGCCGGGATGTCGGCGTCGGTCATGAAGCGGGTCTTGGTCTGAGTGGTGATCCACCCATCCGTCCAAGCGTTGCCTGGATTCGCGTCGACCGGCGAGTCGTCATACCAGACCTCGCGATCGCCGAACTCGTTCGGGCTGTCCACCTGCGATGCGACCTGTCGCACGCCCGGAACTGCGCCCGCCACTTCGATTGCGAGCAGGTGATCCGAGAGCGAAGCCGCCTTACCGTCCAGCAAAACCACGCCCTTGGTCACCGTCTTGGCGTGGATGGAGCTGTTCTTGAGCGCCGGTTCGTCCTTGAGGGCGGCTGCGATATCCTCTTGGATCCGATCGTCGGCGACCATGACGGCCTTCTTCGACTTGTTCGGCACGACCTGAAGCAGATTGCGGACGGCCAGTACTCCCGTGCCGGCCCGCGCGATGCGTCCAGCTTCGGTCTTCTGTGCGGTCGTGGGGACGCGACCATGCAGCGTCACGCGGCCCTCGTTGGTGTCAACGTTGATCGGTGTTCCGCTGACGCGTGGCGAGTTCATCAGCAGCATCTTGACTTTGGCCGTCACCCACGCGTCCGAGACTCCGGCACGCACAGGGGAGGCCGCGCCGATGAGCATCACGGCAAGCACGGACATCAACATCCACTGCAAAAGCTTGGAGGACATGGCAACTCACTTTCTTCGGGGACGCGCACGGCCGCCTCGCGGAGAGCGAGGCGGCAGCAGCGCGCCGTGGGTCAGAACTTGAAGGCGAGGCCGACCGAGGCATTCCAGTAATCCGGGTTGAACTTGCCCGGGATCAACTGAGTGTCCGTTTCGCGGAGCATCACGTAGCGACCATGCAGGTCCAGTGCGAGCTTCGGGGCGAGTGGGATGTCAGCACCCCCGCCCACGTGGATGCCGAACTGGTCATCGGTGAAGTTCTTGATGTTGAGGTCGTTGTCATAGTCGAAGGTGACCGGGTAGTAGCCGACGCCGACACCCGCGTAAAGCGTTGGAATCGGACGAACCCAGAGCGATGCGGTCACTGGCCACATGACCAGCTTGAGCTGGTCGGGGACGATCACTTCCTGGCGATAGGAGACGCCCAACTCGACATCGAAGAACGGTGATAGAGGCGCGCGCACTGCTAGGCCACCAAAGCCTTTGACATGGCCCTGCGAGTTGTCGAGCGACTTGGTGATGCCGATGGACGGGATGATCTCGGTCGCGTGTGCCACTGACGACAAATAGCCAATGGAACTCATGCTGATGGCGAACACCATGACGACTCGCGCCGGGATGATGGAGAATCGCTGGACTGGATTGGGTTTCATACGGACCTCCTGGATAGGTGGATTGTCGCGGGACTTCTCGATGGACTAGCACTGCAAGCCATGTGCCGCGCTTGCCGTTCTCGTAGGTCGTGATAGGGAGAGGAGTTGGCGGTGTAGTCCTCACCCGCTCGCGCGCCGGAACGAGTGGGATGTTCAAGTGGGGCATGTAATCGTTGCATTGTCCGGTCGGCGTGTGGTGCTCGACGGCGCCGTTGTTCGCGCGCAGGTGGTGGGATTGAAACGACGCACGCAAGGTGGCAATCTGCCGCCATGGATCCCTTGGCCGAGCCGATGCTGTCCGCGACGTTGGAAGGGCTCGACGTCGGAGTCGTGGCGATCGATTCGTTTGGCGTGGTGCGCTATGTGAATCCAGCCGCGGCCCGCTGGGGCGAGATCACAGCGGACGAATGGCTTGGGCGAGCGCTACCCGCGAATACTCCGGGGTGGCTCAGCGAGGAGAGCAGCGCCGAACTGCGTCTCGCCATCGTAGAGCACCGAGCGCTTCGGCTCTGTGAGCTCCCGCCGCGAGGGGAACGAATCCTCGAGACCCTGGTCTGCCCCGGTTCCGGGGGAAGCATGATCTGGGTCGCGCAGGACGTCCGAACGAGTGCGGAGGCGAGCCTCACGCACGACCTCATGCAGCCACTCGGCTCGATCAGCAACTACGCCGAGATGATCCGTTTACAGGGCAACGAGGCCACGCTCCGCCACGCGAAGGAAATCAGCCGGATCGTCGCAGCACTGGCTGCTCGGATCCGCCGCTCGGCGACCTAGCTCGCGAAACACTTGCCGCGATTTGGCTAGGCGCGACGTTTGTCCGCGACGACGAGGAGCACTCCCGCCAGAACCGCAACTCCGCCAGCGATCGGGGAGATGGGCAGGCTCTCGCGCTGGTCGGCACGCACTTCGAGACCTCCGAGGTCGAGCACCTTCTTGTTACGGGTGTAGCTGAAGCCGCCGTAAACGAGAACGATGATACCGAGGATGATGAGGCCGAATCCGAGGATCTTCATGGCGTGTGCCCTCGCGGGAAAGATGTCATGAGGCAGATAAAGCGGGGGGCACCGCTGCCGACTCCTACGAACCCCCCCTGAAGTTCGTAAGAAGTACGGACTGCGATACCCCCGCGCAATGACTAGACGTGGTCGCGAAGGACTGCGGACTTCTCAGCGCTACGGCGATAAGCTTCCTTGCCGGCGTCGATCGCGGTGCTCACGTCACTGGCGCCGTGCTCGATGGCGCTTTTCACGTTGTCCATCTGGTCGCGGGTACCGTCCTTGAGTCTGCGGGCGGTATCGCCAATGCGGCGGCGAGTCTCGTCACCTGCCATTGGGGCGACCAGCAGAGCCACTCCAGCTCCCACCAGTGCTCCGAGCAGGAATCCCCCCATCATCGAGCCAGCGTTGTTCTCCGACATGATCGTCTCCTGGATTGGTGTGTGTGTGACCGGTGAGTCGTGACGTCCAGCGGCGCGCAAGAAAGTCGGCGCCGGAGCGGATGCCCTGCATCACCCCGACTACCTTCGAGATCGGCTGCTCCACTTCATCAAGAACGACGTTCGCCATTGCGCTGGTCCGCGTCGACAAGCTCTCGACCTGAGTGATCACGGTCTGTGCCGCGTGCGAGATCTTCGAGAACGAACCCAGTAGTTCATCCGCTCGCGCCGACGTCTTCCGGATCTCCTGGATGAGCGCGGGAAGCTCAGCGAGCGAGCGACTAGCGGTCTCGATCAGGAGATTGGTCTCGCGGATGAGCCGAATCGCCACGACCGCGAGCCAGACCACCGCAAGGGTGACCACGACAATGCAGATCTGAGCGATGAGTGGCATACGCGGGAATCCTTTCGACGGGAGGGCGTGACGAGCGAGTGGCGCTCATCGGGCCGACTGGCCTGACGGAGGATTCTCAGAGCAACATGCGGGCCAACGCCCGTTCAGACGGCTTTGTAGACGTTCAGTCGGTTATAGAGGGTTTTCAGACTGACGCCCAGCACGTCCGCGGCGCGACGTTTGTCATTTTCACAATGCTCGAGTGTAGCAAGGATCACTTGCTGCTCGACATCCGCCAGCGAGCTTCCGATGCTGATGTTGCGCGAGGGGCCGTCGCTGACCGTGGCCGGGACTCGCTCGCCGGTCCCGACGGCAACCTCGATGACGCCTTCCGACATGATGAACGCGCGGTGCATCTCATTCTTGAGCTCGCGCACATTGCCGGGCCATTGATGGCGCACCAGCCGCAGGCGACTACCGTCGCTCAGGACCTTCGAAGCATTATTCGCCCGGTTCAGTTCGTCGAGGAAATGTTCGGCGAGCATGACGACATCGCTCGCGCGCTCCCGCAGCGGCGGCATCGCGATGGGGAACACGTTGATGCGGTAAAGCAGGTCCTCACGCAACTTCCCGTCCCGCACGGCGACCTCGGGAGGGCAGTTCGTAGCCGCGATGATCCGGACATCGACGGGTGTCGTCTTGTCCGCCCCGACGCGCATCACACTGCCGGTCTCGAGTGCACGCAGGAGCTTGACCTGCAGGTCGATCGGCATCTCGGTGATCTCATCCAGGAACAAGGTTCCGCCGTGAGCGCGCTCGAAATGGCCACGCCGCAGCTGGGTCGCCCCCGTGAAGCTGCCGCGCTCATGTCCGAAGAGCTCACTCTCGATCAGGGCCGCTGGCATGGCGCCGCAATTGATGGCCACGAATGGCGCGGTGCGGCGGCGACTGTGCCCGTGGATCGCCTGGGCCACGAGCTCCTTGCCGGTTCCGCTCTCGCCCATGGTCAGGACGGAGGCATCGGTTGGGGCCACGCGCGTGATGAGGTCATAGACCTTCTGCATCGCAGGAGAGGTGCCGACCAGTGGCCCGAAGCGGCCCAAGCGGCGTAGCTCGCCGCGCAGAGAGCCAACCACTTGGAGTAGCTCTCGCGAACGCCGGACATGCGCGAGCACCATGCGCAGGCGAGGCTGATCGATCGGCTTGGTGAGATAATCGAGTGCTCCGAGCCGCACGGCTTCGATCGCGGTGTCGATCGTCGCTTCGCCCGAAATGACCACGATATCCGGGTTGTGACTGCCTTCCGCCTCGCGCACCAGATCCATGCCGCTGCCATCGGGAAGCATGAGATCGGCGACGATCAGCGCGGGAGTGCGTTGGACGAGCAGCGCGTGCGCTTGAGAGATCGACGACGCGGTGTCCACCAGGAACCCTTCCGCACGCAGGAGTTCCGTGAGGCTGGCGAGAAAGTCCGCGTCATCATCGACGACGAGCGCGTGCAAGGGATGCATCAGGTCACCCAGACTGCTGCGGTGCGAGGCCGACACGATTGCTTGAAGACCTGGTCGGCGAGAAGCGGGAGGGAGGACGAGCAGAGTATGTGTACAGAATGCTCTGGCTTGCAAGCTTGCCTTGTCAGGACTGCCGCGGATCGGACTTTGGACATGCAATCCCTACAAACCTCCACGCGCTTCCTACACGCCGAAGACCGCGCCGGCCCTTTTCAGCGGTTGCGCTCATCCGGATGGAGCATCGAGCGCCGCTCAGGCGCTGGTACGGAATATGCGTTCGAGCCCCGGTAGCAGTCCGGGCACCGGAGTGGCCCCGATACTCCTGATCGACATCGTAGGGATGGGAGACTTGAGCATGCTCTGGACAATCGCAGTCGTACTCGCCGTGCTGTGGCTGTTGGGTCTCGTGACGTCGTACACGATGGGTGGGTTCATCCATCTGCTGCTCGCCCTGGCCATCATCACGATCCTCATCCGGGTGATTCAGGGGCGTCGCGCGGTCTGATCCCCATGCACCCGGCCACACTTCAGGATCATTGCGGCATGGAGCGCAGGATGGATTCGAGAGCCTTCCAAGTCACCGGTTTCGTGAGGAATGCATCGAATCCAGCCTGACGCGCCTGCCGCTCGTCCTGACTCCCGCTACGGCCCGTGATCGCGATGCGAAGCACCGCAGCGAACTGCGCGTCATCGCGCAGCGTGGTGGCAACGGCATGGCCGGAGACTCCACCGGGCAGCCCGAGATCGCAGAGCAGGACATGGGGCAGGAACTCCGCGGCAGCGCGGAGCGCTGAGTCGCCATCGTGGGCCACATGCACCGTGTGCCCGGCCATCTTCAGGAGCAACTCGAGGCTCTCCGCGCTGTCTGGATCGTCCTCGACGATGAGGATCCGATGTGGCGCTGCGGTCGACTGGCTCATGTCAGACACCGTACACCCAAATAGGGGTCTGGGATTGAAATGTCTGCTTCACGCTTGCATATCCTACACCCCCAAGGTTGACCAGCCAGTCGTATCCATGCTGTGGACATTCGTTGCACCGTGCTCACCTGCAACAGCTTGCGGGAGCCCCGGATGGTTCGAGGCGGATGGCACTGTTCGTGCCCTGTACCCAAGGCGATGGACCGCGGATGGGCGAAGTGCCCCGCGCGCGCCCCTGTCTCGGCATCTCTCCTCGAGCTCACTTCCCGCGGCGAGCCTGCCTTACCGAAAGGAACACACAATGCGCAACCACAATCGCACCACCTTGATCAGCGGCGTCCTGCTGACTCTGGCCCTCGCGCTGTCGCTCGGTTGCAGCGAGACCAAGACCACAGATGCCGTCTCTTCAAGCAGTTCGAATCGCGTCACGCGCAGTGCGCCGGCCCGCTCGCTGACCTCGGGCACGATCCTCAATGTGACGCTCGGTAGCACGATCGACTCGGAGACCGCTTCGGTGGGGGACAGCTGGCAGGGCACGCTCACCGACAACGTTCAGGTACAGAATGGCGACATGATCGCGGCAGGCAGCAATGTGCGTGGTGTCGTCACCGCGGTGGTGCCGGCCAAGCGCGGCTCGCGGGCCATGCTCGACCTGTCCGTCCGTGGTATCACGGCCAATGGGCGTGACCAGGCAGTCACCGCCAACGGGGAATCGGTCATCGCCGGTTCGACCCGCGCGCGGAATCTCGGTGCGATCGCTGGTAGCGTGGCTGCTGGAGCGCTGATCGGCAAGGCGGTCGGCGACGGCAAGAATGGAACGGTCGGCGGCATCATCGGTGGCGTCGCGGCAACGGGCGTGGTCGCCGGTTCCAAGGGCTATCAGGTCGTGCTCAAGCCGGGTACCGTGATGAGCTTCACCGTGAATCAGTCCGTTGCCATGCGCTAGGCGGACTCGACTCTTCGAATCGGCAGGCGCACTGTAGCGGAACCGCATACGGGACCGGCGGCCAGTTGGGCCCCACTGGCCGCCGGTCTCTTGATTGATTCAGCTGTCGTGTGGCGAATCGAGGTCTGTCCGTGGGGGAGTGGTCCTTCCAGCGAAAGCTCATCACCGGCGTGATCCTGATCTGCCTCTTGGCGATCATGACCACCGGCGTCAGGCTGTTCACATCGCGTTATCTGATCGCGAACATCGCGCAGGTGGGCGCTGATGAAGGTGTCGATCTCGATGCAGCCCGCCAACTCGAACTGCTCGGTATCCGGAACATCGCGGATGTGCGCGCCTTACTCCTCTCCGCCAACCGTGACGATTCGACTGCGGTGTTCGCGGGAAGCCTCCGGATTCGCGAGAACATCGCCCGGCTGAAGCAGCGCATGCGGGACCCCGAGGATCAAGCTCTGCTCGATCGGGTGGCGTTTGCCGAGCAGTCCTATCGCCAGGCGTTCCGCCGCGCGCTGGCCGGGGTGGGAACCAGCGGGACCGTCGAGGCGCGTCAACGTCTGGTCGAACCCTTGTTCCGCCAAGGTGCTGAGTTCGATCGCGCCCTCGCTGCGTTGGTCGGCCACATGCAGTTGGCACGTACGAACGGTCTGACGCCGGGCCGCGCCGCCGTTCGACGGGCGGACGACATGCTGTTCTGGGTCAGCATCTCGTCGTTGGGCCTGCTCGTCTTCGTCTGCTTCGTGCTGTTTTTTGGACTGAATCGAAGTTTCCAGATCCAGCAATCTGAGCTGAATCGGGCCGAGCGAGGGCAGCAGAAGGCTCGCGCTTCTCTGAGCGAAGTGGAGGCGGCCAGTCATCTGAAGGATGAGTTCCTGGCGACCGTCTCTCATGAACTGCGAAATCCTCTCGCGCCCATTCTCACTTGGACCCAGTTACTTCGCAGCGGAACGCTGGATCATGAGCGCACGCAACGTGCGCTCGAGGTCATCGAACGCAACGTCATGTCGCAAGTCCAGTTGATCGATGATCTGGTGGATGTCTCTCGAGTGGTCTCGGGCAAGTTCCGACTCGAAGTCCGGCCGATCGAACTCGCACCGGTGATCAAGATGGCCGCCGACGCGCAGAGCCCCGCAAGCCAAGCCAAGCAGATCCAGATGCAGCTACGGCTCGAGGAGCACGCCGGGCAGATCTCGGGCGATCCCGATCGGTTGCAACAGGTGATGTGGAATCTCATCTCCAACGCCATCAAGTTCACGCCTGAGGGTGGCTCGGTTCAGGTCGTCCTCGAGCGCGTGGAATCCCACGTCGAGGTTCGTGTCAGCGATAACGGTTGTGGAATCGAGCCTGAGTTCATGCCCCACATCTTCGAACCGTTCCGCCAGGGAACGGGTGGATCGATGCGTCGACACGCGGGACTCGGGCTTGGGCTCTCGATCGCCCGCCACATCGTCGAACTGCACGGCGGCGAGATCCATGCCGCCAGTGCGGGTGCCGGTTGCGGTGCGCAGTTCACGTTGCGTTTCCCGTTGCTCGCCAAGGCGCCCACGTTCAACGGTACATCTCCACGTCCGCAGATTCTGGGAGACGACTCGCCGCCGGTCCACCTTGGACGATTGGATGGCCTACGCGTCTTGTTGGTCGAGGACGAACCAAGTGCCAGCGAATCGCTGCAGGCGCTGTTCCACTCCTGCGGCGCGGAGGCGCGCATCGCGAGCTCGGTGCCCGAGGCCATGGCGATCTTCGAGGTGTGGCAACCGAATGTGCTGGTCTCGGATATCGCCATGCCGGGAGAAGACGGCTACTCGCTCATTCGCAGGATCCGTCTGCGGACAGCCGCCCAGGGCGGAACCATCCCTGCGGTGGCGCTCACGGCCTATGCGAAGATCGAGGACCGTGTCACCATCCTGAGCGCGGGTTTCCAGATGTATCTCGCCAAGCCCGCCGATCCGAACGAGCTGATCGCCGTGGTGGGTAGCCTCGCACGGCACCGCGTTCCGGGAGTGCCGCAGGTCGGGTGAGTCGGCCGAATATCGTACACGCGCGGCCTGTACTCTTGCGGGGAGGTAGGCGCCTGATGCGGTGGGCAGGTATCTTCTGTCCGGCCCGCCATTGGGGCGGAACGCCATACCCGTAGGGACTTCGCTCATGCCCATCCTCGTGATCGTCCTCCTGCGCGCCCTGCACGTGCTGACCGCGTCCATCTGGGTCGGAGTCGCGGTGTTCAACGCGTATTACCTTATCCCGTCGATCATCACGAGTGGGCCTGCAGGAGGCCAGGTCATGCGTGTGCTCGCCCAGCAGCGCCGACTCCCGGTCTTCATGAACATCGTTTCGGGACTCGTCCTGCTCTCCGGCTTGGGCCTGTACGACTGGGCCTCGAGTCACTTCAGCCTGAGCTGGATCCTGTCGAGGCCAGGGCTCGCTTTCACGGGCGGTGCGCTACTGGCGTTCGCGGCGAGTGGCGTCGCGGTGTCCGTGACTTTGCCCACGGTGAACCAGCTGGGACGCATGAGTGCCGCCATGGCGGACGCGGGTGGGACACCGAATCCGGTGCAACTCGCAGAAATCGGAGCGCTACAGCAGCGACTGCTTCTGGCGGCGCAGATCAGCGCCGTGTTCGTCGCTACCGCAGCGCTCCTGATGGGAGTCGCGCGCTATCTCTGATCGTCCCTCGGTCTGATCAGCGGCCGACGCGGACGTTCCCGAGATTGCCGATCAGACCGAATGCGCTGAGCAGCCACAGAACGACCGCGATGATGACCACCGCGTTCAGGATCTGTTTGATCTTCCCATCCATCGGGATGTAGGTGTTGACCAGCCAGAGCAGGACTCCAACGACGATCAGGGTGATGACTAGGCTCATGAGTGGCATGGCGACCTCCTGAATGGATCCAACGGGACGATCTGCGGCGGGATCATGCGCTGTGCGTCACGAGCTGCAACGAACGCAGGAAGCGTGCCATTCGCATTCGTCCTGAAACATCGCGTTAATCGTATTCGAGAGTGGCGCGGGTAGTGCATACACCCGTTGTATGCGCCGTCACGGGGTAGAACTTACAAAGGGCGCGGTCGTTGTCGTGCTCGCGGCCGTGGTCTTGGGGATTGGCGTCTGGAGTACCATTGCCATCCGCCGACATCTCGCGCGCCCGCTTGTTCTCGATGCGCCACCGCCGGCTGTGGTCGCGGATCTTGTGGACGTCGTCTATGAGATTCCCCCTTCGACCCTCGGCGCGCTGGTCACTTACCACCTCGGGGCTGCTGTGGATTCCCTCGAGGCGGCGGTCCCGCTCGCTTTTGGGGACATCGAGGAGCGTCACCCGATAGCCGGCAGGACGCGTGCGAGCTTCGGTTACACCGCGAAGCGTGAGCCCTTCCGGATCCGCGTGGACAGCACGACCGTCACGCTCGGCACGGAGATCGAGTACCAGGGGAGAGTGTGGTACCGCCCGCCGCTCAGTCCCGAGTTGAGCGTTGGCTGCGGGGTCGGGGATGCACCGCGACCGCGGCTGCGCGCGGCGTTGGTCTCGACATTCCATCTGACGCCGCAATGGGAGCTGCGGACCGAAACGCACGTTGTCGGAGTGGTCCCATTCAGCGATGCGCCGAGGGATCGCTGTCGGATGTCGGTCCTTCGACTGGACGTCACGGACCGCGTCATGGAAGCGGCCCAGCGTTCACTGGAGGGCCGCGTGGTGAAATTCGATGACGCGGTCACTCGTTGGCCCGTGCGCCGCAAGTTTGTCCGGCTCTGGAGTCTGCTGCAGCGTCCCATCCGGCTGACGGATGGCGTTTACCTGCAGATCGATCCGTACTCCGCACAACTCGGGGCGATCACCGCAGAGGGGGATACGATTCGCGCCCCGTTGCGGATATTGGCTTCGCCGCGCATCGTGACGGGCGTCCAGCACAACGCGATCCGGCCATTACCACCGCTCGGCACGAGTCGTGGTCCCGCCTCGGAGGCGCGCGTTGTCATCGAGGGATCGTTCACCTACCCCGCCGCGACGGCGCTCCTGCGACGCTCACTCGTCGGGCGCGGGGTCGTGCAGCAAGGACGCAGACTCCGCATCAAGGATCTTGAGCTGACTGGGATCGGAGGCGGACGTGTGGCGCTGGGGGTCACGGTCGCGGGGAGCGTTCGCGGGCGACTCTATTTCACGGGGACACCCAGCCTCGATTCGGTGACGCGTCAGATCAGCGTGCCCGACCTGGACTATGACGTTGGCACCGCGCGGCTGCTGGTAGAGGGCTTTGCTTTTCTACGCGGGATGGATATCCGCGACTTCCTGCGGGAGCGGGCGCGGCTGCCGGACTCCTCCTCGGTCGGTCGGCTGCGCCGATTGGCGGAGACGGGCATCCACCGCCGTCTCGCGTCTGGAGTCCGGCTGAGCGGTACCATCCACGATGCTCGAGGCGTCGCCGTGCGTGCGTCGACCAAAGAGCTGCGCATGATCGCCGTGGCGGATGCGGAGTTCCGGATCGATATCGACCGCGGTCCGAAGATTCCGCGACTTCAGAAGACTCCACTCGCTGCAGGCCCGGTTGCGCCGACTTCGTCCGCTGACGATTGAGGCGGAGAGCTGGGCGGGACTCCACCATGACGTGGTGGGAGCAATGCGAGCGGCGCACTCGCGCTGACTTCAGGGCCGCTCGTCCAACCGCAGGGACAGTGCCACGCGCTTGCGTGGCAGGTCGATGCTCAGGACCTTCGCGTTCACCAGATCACCGGCCTTGACCACCTCGCGCGGGTCTTTGACGAACCGCCTGGCCAGTTGCGAGATATGCACGAGCCCGTCCTGATGCACGCCGACATCCACGAATGCGCCGAAGTTCGTGACATTGGTGACCACACCCTCGAGCACCATGCCGGGTTGCAGATCCGCCAACTCCCGCACGTCCTCGCGGAAGGTCGCCGCCTTGAACACCGGCCGCGGGTCGCGACCCGGTTTTTCGAGTTCTGCGAGGATATCCTTCACCGTCGGCAGGCCGAAGCGCTCGTCGACCAAGTCTGTGGCGTTCACTTGGCGCAGGAACTCGCCGTCCCCAATGAGCTGATCGACTCGCCGGCCGGTCTTCGCCACCAGCCGCTCGACGATGGGGTAGGCCTCGGGATGGACCGCAGAGGCATCGAGCGGGTTGGTACCGCCGCGAATGCGCAGGAACCCAGCCGCCTGCTCGAACGCCTTCTCGCCCAGGCGCGGAACCTGAAGAAGCGCTCTCCGATCCGGATAGGAGCCGTGCGCATCGCGATGCTCGACGATCCGCTGCGCGAGATTCGCGTTCAGCCCCGAGACGCGCGACAGCAGCGCGACGGACGCGGTGTTGAGTTCAACGCCGACTGCATTGACGCAGTCCTCCACCGTGGCATCGAGCGCGCGTGCCAGATGCGTCTGGTTGACGTCGTGCTGGTATTGCCCGACGCCAATCGACTTGGGGTCAATCTTGACCAGTTCGGCGAGTGGGTCCTGCAACCGGCGCGCGATCGAGACTGCGCCGCGCAGGCTGACATCCAGCTCGGGGAACTCTCTCGCTGCGAGTTCGCTCGCCGAATACACCGAAGCGCCGGCTTCCGAGACCATGACCTTCGCGAGCTTCAGTTCGGGCTGCGCCCGCAGCAGATCGCCCGCGAGTTGGTCGGTTTCGCGCGAGGCGGTGCCATTGCCGATGCTCACGAGAGAGACGCCATGCTTGAGCGCCAGACCCGCGAGGGTGGTGAGCGAACGATTCCAGTCGCGCCTTGGCGCGTGCGGGTAGATGGTGGCGGTATCGAGAAGCTTTCCATTCGCATCCACGACCGCGACCTTCACGCCCGTGCGCAGGCCGGGATCGAGTCCCATCGTCGCGCGTGCGCCGGCCGGGGCCGCGAGGAGCAGGTCGCGCAGGTTCAGCCCGAAGACCTGGATCGCCTCCTGCTCAGCGGCCGCGCGCAACGTGCCGACCAACTCCACTTCGAGATGCAGCAGCATGCGCGCACGCCACGCCAGGCGGACTGTATCCGCCAGCCAGCGGTCCGCGGCACGACCCCGTTGCTGGATGCCGAAATGCTTCGCGACGATCGCTTCACATTCGGACGGGGCGCCCTCCAGTCGAGCCGGCTCGGGGTCAAGCGCGATGCTGAGGAAGCCCAGTGCGCGGCCGCGCAGCATTGCGAGCGCCCGATGCGAGGGGATGCGCTGGATCGGTTCGTCGTACTCGAAGTAATCCGAGAACTTGGCGGCCTCGGCCTGCTTTTCCGCTGGGATGTCCTTCGCCACGCACGAACGGAGCGACCCCTGCTTGCGCGTCCGCTCGCGCAGTGCGCCGATCAGCGCCGCATCCTCCGAGAATCGCTCGATGAGGATCTGCCGCGCCCCGTCGAGTGCGCTTTTCATGTCTGCGACCCCACGCTCGGCATCGATGTAACCGGCAGCGGCTTCCTCGGGCGAGGTTGTCGGCGCCTCGAGCAGCAGCGTGGCGAGAGGCTCCAGCCCCGACTCGCGCGCGATCTGCGCGCGCGTACGCCGTTTGGGCTTGTAGGGCAGGTAGAGGTCCTCGAGCACTGTCTTGGTGTCCGCCCGATGGATGGCTTCCTCGAGCGCGGGGGTCAGCTTGCCCTGCTCGGTGATGCTCGCGAGAATCGCGATGCGACGTTCTTCGAGTTCCCGCAGGTAGGCGAGGCGCGCCTCGAGCGTGCGCATCTGCGTGTCATCGAGCCCGCCGGTGACTTCCTTGCGATAGCGAGAGATGAACGGGACGGTGGAGCCTTCATCGAGCAGCCGGATCGCGGCATCGACTTGCGAAGCATGAGCGGAGAGTTCGGCGGCGATGCGGGAGGAGATCGAGGTCATGACCGCATTACTAACGGAAGTTCCGTGATCGTGCCAGTCCCGGACGAGTGTCAGTCCGCGGAATCGCCGAGTTGCGTCTCCAAGTGCTCGACTCGCGATCGCAGTGCGGCGATCTCCTCGCGCAGTGTCGCGACTTCAGCCGCGAGCGTGCTGGCCGCTTCGGCCATTGGAACCGACCGCGGGGAGGCACTGTCCTGGTGAGCGGACACCATCGACGTCTCACGCGGCGCGTGACCGGACAGTCGCGCCCGCAGCGCTGCGAGTTCGGGTTCGAGATACAGCGCATGACTCACGATCTGACCGCGCCCGGCCGGTGTCAGCTCGAGCATCAGGCCGCGCGCGAGTAGGCCATCAACAATCGGCTTGAGTTCCGTAAGATCGCTGATGGGTTCCATGCGGGCAGCCCGAGCTCGCAAGTCGCCCAACGTCTGCTCGCCGCGCAACAGCAGCTCGGTCATCACCGCGAGCTCCGGCTTGTTCACTCCAAGCCACTCGTAGGCGTTGTGCTTGAACTTGGAGGAGCGTCCCATCCAATCGATCTCGCTCACCACACCGAGCGTCTCGAGACCCCGTAGCGCGCCCGCGACGTCGGTGTCGTCGAGCTGCGTGAGGGGCTCGCGATTGTTCTTCTGGTTGCTGCCGGTGACCATCGCATTGATCGTCATCGGATAGCCGGCAGGCGTTGTCTTGGCCTTTTCGATGAGGACGCCGAGCACACGTCGCTGCGTGGCTTCGAGTGGCTTCCAGCGAGGACGTGGGGTCGCGGTGTCGGAATCGGAGTGAGTCATTGGAGCCTCGTCAGGACACCGGGCCAAGGTAGCGGTCGAGCCACGCCAGCGATTCGGTGATGAGGTCGGGCTTGGGCACCGTGTGTCCACGGGGGAACGTGAGACGCTTCTTGTGCTCGGCGGGAGTGCCGAGCATCTCGAACATGGGAATCTGCGACGTCTCGGCAGGGAAGAAGAAGTCCAGCTCACCATTGAGCATGAGCGTGGGCTGTAAGACGCGACCCACGTAGTTGATCTGGTCCGCCTCGGGCAGCGCCCGCTGGAAGCAAAGTCCCGCCACGTAAAGGATGTTGGCACGGATGCGGCGTTCGACGGCAGGAAGGATCGCGCCGAGCGCACCTCCCCAGCTGGTTCCGAAATAGGCCAGACGACTCAGGTCGAGGTCCTCGCGCGTCTCCAGGTAGTCGATCGTGCGCGAGAGATCCTTGCCCCACATGATCAGGTGCTCCTTGTAGAGCGCCGTCATCTCGGGATAGTCCGAGGCGATCGCGCCGCCACGCTCGAAGGTGGACTGGTAAATGGGCAACACCACTGCGCGACCGCTCTTGACCAAGAAGTCCACGCGATTGAACTCGGCCAGCCCGAACGTGCGGGTGTGAAGTGCCTGCGAGCCCGGGAACAGGACGACAGTCTGCAGGGGCGGGGTGCCGCGCCCGGGCAGGAACACGTGCACCTGCATGCGTTCGCGCCCGTACGCGGCGTCGATCTCGAATGTTTGCCAGCGGCTGGTGCCCAACGGCTGTTCGGCGAGCATGACCGCATGGAGCGGCGTGCGGTCGTAAGTGAATTGGCTCAGGAAGTAGCGGAAGACCTCATCGGGCACCGGTTGCTCAGCGCGGAAGTCCCTGAACGGGAATGCGAGCGTGCGCGCGAGTTGCTCGAGATTCGGTTCCGGTTCGATCTCACGGATGCAACGAAAACCATTCGAAGCGGACCGATCGAAGCTTGACTGCGCGTAGGCATCGACGAACGAATAGGCTGGATCATTCCAACCGCCGCCCAGGATGAAGCGTTGGCCCGGTCGGTCGACTGGATTACGCACCCACTCGCGGACATTGCCCGCAAGATCGCGTGCGCCGAAACGATTCCAACTCGAAGTGCTGCCGACCGGCACCGTGTGCCGCCCCGAGAGGTTGGCGAGCGGGGAGATGAGCGAAGTCGCGAACGGGAAAGCCACGCGGTTCCAATGGAAGATCGTGGGCAACGACTTGCCAGCCCAGACGGCGTACGCGGCTGCCTCATACCAGCTCACGCCGCTGACCGGATGATCCTCCTCGCCGGCCGGAAAGTCCCCCATCTCCCAG
>Ga0163144_10014386_pt1 | contig 16423 bp, 16 predicted proteins | sample OliLak19BULKMAT1_FD_123175 | JGI IMG/M metagenome (GOLD analysis project Ga0163144, IMG submission 123175) | Freshwater microbial mat bacterial communities from Lake Vanda, McMurdo Dry Valleys, Antarctica - Oligotrophic Lake LV.19.BULKMAT1 | ecosystem: Environmental > Aquatic > Freshwater >... | reverse complement strand
ACTGGGCCACGCTGCGCACGCTCTATCGCCGCCTGGCCGATCGCAAGCTCACCATCTACGGCTTCTTCGCGCACGCGCGCCTGGTGGCGCGGGTCGTCCGCATCCTGTCGTCGCGCGGCTGACCGTTCGCCGCACCGATCCGTCGCTCGGCCGGCAAATCGCTCCGCAAATCGCTCCGCAAACCGCTCCGCAAACCGCTCGGCGAATCGCGCCGCCACGCGACCGATCGCACGTGAATTTTCAACCCGGGGCATTCCAGACCACACTGGCAGGTTTCCGCTTTTGACGAGCCGTGCTCTGGTTGGTATGGCTTTCCCCGTATGTCGGTCAGGTTGCGCTACCTCGCCCACGACCTCGAGGTACCGCCGGGGGAGTTCGTCATCGGGCGAAGCCCCGACTGTCAGCTCTCGCTCGACGATCCGCTGGTGTCGCGGCGCCACGCGATCCTGGTGGTGCACCCCGACGCCGCCTTCATCGAAGACCTGGGCAGCCGCAACGGCGTGCTCGTCAACGGCAAGCGCATCCAGGCGCCGACGCGGGTCAGCGACAGCGACGAGATCACCGTCGGCTCACAGGTGATGACGCTGGTCGGCGTCCCCGGCTCCGAGCCCGCGCCACGCGGCGCGCCCGCCGCGCCGAACCGCCGCACCACGCAGGGCGCCGAGGTCATCACCCTCACGGGCGCCGAGAACGAGGAGCTGGCGGCCCCCACGCAGGAGCACAAGGCCAACACCGTCCCGCCCGAGAGCCCGGACAAGCGCGTCTCGTCGCTCGCCCTGATCGGCGGTCTGGCCGAGAAGGCCCTCGCCATGGGCCGCGCCGAGGAGGCCGAGCGCATCCTCACGCGCTCGCTGCGCGAGGTCCTGCTCAAGGCCCGGGCGCGCGACGAAATCCGCCCCGAGCTCGCAGAAAAAGCCGCCTTCTACGCAGCGCGTCTCGCCGCGGCGACGGGGCGCGGCCTGTGGATCGATTTCATCTTCGAGCTCTACGGCTTGCTCGCCGCGCTGCTGCCTGCGAAACTCGTCGACGAGCTCTACACCGTGATGAGAAAAGTGAAGTCCGTCGATAGGACGATCATCACCGGTTACATCGACAAGCTTCGAAAGAACGACCATCTCGGACCCGGCGAGCGATTCATTCGCCAGCGCATCGAAGGCCTCGAACGTCTCCTGCGGTGAACCTCTGAACGATGCCGTACCGGCTCCGTTACCAAGCTCACGACATCGAGCTGCCCCCGGGAGAGTTCCTCATCGGTCGCAGCGCCGAGTGCCAGCTCGCCCTCGATGATCCGCTCGTGTCGCGCAAGCACGCGGCCATCCGGGTGCGCAAGGACGGCGTCACCGTCGAAGACCTCGGCAGCCGCAATGGCGTGCTGCTGAACGGCACCAAGACCGAGGGCGCGCAGGCCGTCGGCGACGACGATCGCATCACGATCGGCGCCCAGGACCTGCGCGTCTACTTCGTCGACGAGACCGCCCAGGCGCAGGTCCGCGAGCAATACCGCCGCCACACGCAGACGCTCGGCATGGGCGTCTCGGAGCTCGAAGCGCACCTCTCGTCGGCGGTGTCTGCCGTCGCACCGCCCGTCGCATCCCCCGTGATCGTCGTCACGCCCGACGCGACCGCCAACGCCCGCGGCATCCAGTCGTTCCAGCTCCTCGGCGGGGTCGCCGACAAGGCCCTGGCCATGGGCCGCGCCGAAGAGGCCGAGCGCATCTTGCAGGCGCTGCTGCTCGACATCGTCGCGCGCTCCAAAGAGGGCAAGGCCATGGAGCCGAACATCGCCGAGCAAGCCGCTCGCTACGCCGCGCGCATCGCCGGCGCGACCACCAAGTCGAGCTGGATCGACTACGTCTTCGAGCTGTACGCGGCGCTCACCCGCCCGCTCCCCGCCGCCATCGTCGACGAGCTCTACACCGTCGTGCGCAAGGTCAAGGGCCTCGACCCGAAGGGCCTGCGCGCGTACCTCGTGGTCTTGAAGGACGGCCAGGCGTCGTTCGGCCCGGCGGAGCGCTTCGTGGTGCAGCGGATCGAGGGTCTGGAGCGCCTGATCGCGGCGAAGTAGCGCCGGCGTCGGACGCGGCGGATCGCGGGGAACCGGCGCGCGCGTCGGGCGCGGCGGATCGCGGCGAAGTAGCGCGGGCGTCGGACGCGGCGGATCGCGGCGAACCGGCGCGCGCGTCGGGCTGCTGCGGGTTCGAGCGGAAAGTGGGCTTCGGCGAGACGGCGCGTGCGTCGGACGGTTGTAGATCGGCCGCTGCGTCCGGCGGCGTGCCGGATCGCACCCCCGGGCGGGGCTGGACGGTCCGCGGTGGCAGCTTCTCGTAGCCCAGGCTCACCGACGCGGCCCTCGCGATGGCGTCCCGCAGGCCCACGTCGCTCACCTCTGCGAGGGTCGCGCGCACGTCCGGCGGGAGCGGCGCAGGCTCGGGCGACGTGCGCTTGTCGGTGCGCCACGCCGGACGCTTGAGCGGCTCGACCACCCCCACGTGGAAGCGCAACGTCTTCACCGCGAGGCCACGCTCGCGGAGCTGCGCCACGATGGTGTCGCCGAGCAGCGACAGCTCCTGCGCCCACGTCGCGCTCGCCGTTCGAATGTAGAGCACCCCGCGATCGAGCTTGGTGGGGCGGGCCCGCCGCGCGATCTTCGTCCCGACGGCGCGCTCCCAGTCGCGCGGCGCGACCGGCGACGCGTCGACCGCCACCGGCGCGCGGGCATCCGTCGCGCGCAAGAGGACCGCGCCGAGCTCCTCGGGAGCACGCAGTCGGTGGCGGCGCGTCATGGCCGAAGGGTAGCAGCCAGAGCGCCTGACCCCGAGCCGCGCAGGCTGGCACGGAGCTGGTGCGGGCGCCGCCGGCCGACCTCCGCTTCGCGCCGGCTCGATCCCCGCTTCGTGAACGATTTCAACTGGTGCCGAAGGAGGGATTTGAACCCTCACACCCTTGCGGATAGTGGATTTTGAGTCCACCGCGTCTGCCATTCCGCCACTTCGGCTCGGGGGGCGAGAACCTACGCGAAGGCGCCGGGCTTCGCAACAGCCCGGGCGACGGGGCCGCGCGTCCTCGGGCCGCCGCGGAGAGGTCGACCGTCGAGCGCCTGCACGCCGCGCTCGGATTGGACTGACCCGAGCGGTACGTTCGAACGAGCCGGATCGCCGGGAGGGCAGGCCCCACCGTCACCATCGGCTCATGGGGCCGAGATTGTGAACCGTGGAGTAGCCCGCGTCCTTCAGAATCCGGGCCGCGCGTCCGCTGCGGACTCCGCTCGCGCAATAGAGAACCACCGGCTGATCCCTCGATTCGAGCTCTCCCATCCGGCGGTCGAGCTCCTGAACGGGGATGTTGACGGCCCCCGGGACATGACCTGCCGCAAACTCCTCGGGGGTGCGCACGTCGACGAGGCGCGCGCCCCCCTCGACGAGCCGCCGCGCCTCGGGACCCGCGACATCACCGGCGCTCATGAACAGGACATAGGCGAGCACGAGCCCGAGCGCGACGACGACGGCTATCTTGAAAGCCACGGACTTCACCCTGAATTCTCGCGATCACGTGTTCTCGACGGCGCGGCGCAGGCGCTGTTCCGCGTCCTCGGCAATGACCGCGATACCCTCCACCGTGTCGCCGACCACGGAGAACATTGCGCGGGGCGACGCGGCCGAGACCAGGACGTCCGCGCCGTCCTGGGCCAGGACCACGTTGCAGGGGAGGAGCAAGCCAATCGCCGGCTCCTTCTCGAGCGCCGCGTGCGCCAGCTTGGGGTTGCAGGCGCCGAGAATGAGGTAGGGGGCAGTGTCGACTCCGAGCTTCTTCTTCAGCGTCGCCTGGACGTCAATCTCGGTGAGGACGCCGAACCCCTCGGTCTGCAGCGCCGCCGTCGCGCGGGCGCGGGCCTCCTCCATGCCAATGCCGGTCAGTCGCCTGGTGATCGCGTAGGGAACGTCGAGCTTCATGGCCATATCCTCCGGAGACCTGGCAGAGCGAAGCTCATGCCACGCCACCTGCGCTGGGTCCACCGCGCCGTGCGCTCCGGAGGGTTTCACCCCTGACACGAAATGGCTGGTTCTTCGGACCATTTGATGGGCATGAGCCGGCACGTCGGCAAAACCTCGGGGGCCGCGGGCGACGGCGCTCGCCTCCCGGGCTCCGGCGCTGCGCAACCCGTGCGCGAGGTGCACGCCCGGCGCCGCGAGGGCCGCACCCCGCACGGACGTAGAGGGCCTGTGACGTGGCCTCCATCAAACTGTCACGTTGACCGGATAAGCCCGGAGGTCATGGCGCGCATTCTGGTCATCGCCTCGGACCCGGTGGAGGCCAAGCTGCTCTGCTCACTCGTCGGCACGGCCGGCCACGACCCGAGCGTCGCGTTCGGCGGCCAGCACGGCATCGCCGTGACGAGGGCTGCGTTGCCCGACATGGTGATCACCGACTGGGCCCTTCCCGACATGGCCGGCGCCGACGTCTGCCGCACGCTCGACTCCGAGCCCGAGACGCGCCGGATCCCGATTGTCGTGCTCTCGGCCACCAGCGAGGAGGTCGACCGCATCGTGAGCTTCGAGCTGGGCGCCTCGGATTACGTCACCAGGCCATACAGTCAGCGCGAGCTCATATTACGTGTCAATGCAATCTTGCGCCGCGCCCGTCACGAGCCCGGGAACGACGGCACGGTCGACCTCGGCCGGCTGCGCATCGATCGCGCGGCCTACCGCGTCTGGGTCGACGGCCGCGAGGTGGACTTGACCCTGTTGGAGCTCAATCTCTTGCTCGCGCTCTACGAGGGCCGCAGTCGCGTCCAGACCCGCGCCGCCCTCCTGGACGAGGTCTGGGGCATCGACGCCAGCATCACGACACGAACCGTGGACACCCACATCAAGCGCCTCCGCGACAAGCTGGGCGCGCTGGGCGAATACGTGGAGACCGTCCGCGGCGTGGGCTATCGGCTCGCCCACATCGCGCCGCTCGCCGGATCGTGACGAAGCCCTGACGGTGCCTTTCCGGGCCGGCTGCCCGGACGCGGAGCCGGCACGCGGGCTCCGAAGACGTTACCGCGGTGTCACGAGGCTGCCGCAATCGATTGGACGCGGGGCCGGCACACGGGCTCCGAAGACGTTACCGCGGTGTCACGAGGCTGCCGCAATCGATTGGACGCGGGGCCGGCACGCGGGCTCCGAAGACGTTACCTGCGTGTCACGAGGCTGCCGCAATCGACCGGCAATGTGTCGCCCGAAAGAGTCGAAAGAATGGATTTCGAAGTCATCGGCGGCGAGCTGGACAGGGCACGCACGACACGGCTCCTCGGCGGCTACGTCGCCGGAGCCCTGCTGTGCGGCGCCTTCATTGGACTGGCAGCCAGCGTGTCGGCCTCCCCCGCCGCAGCCATGGCCGACGACGAGATGATCGACGTCAAGCTGGCCGCCGAGACGCCCGAGGCCAAGGCCCCGGAGCCCGAGCCGCCGCCTCCGCCGACTCCCGAGGTGCAGGCCCCCAAACCGCAGGGACGCGCCCAGCTCGCGACGCCCACCGCCATTCCGACCACCGCGCCCGAAGAGTCCGACGCGAAGCCGAAAAGCGACGGCGACACCGCCGATCCCTATGCCGACGGCAAGGGTGGAGTCGTGGGCGGCAGCGGTGACGGCGCTCCCGGAGGCGCCGGCACAGCCACCCAGGCCGTCCCCCCTCCGCCGCCGCCGCCTCCCCCGCCTCCGCCGCCGCCCCCGCCCAAGCCCACAGGGCCGGTCAAGCTCCCGGACGGCGCCACTCCGGCCGTGGCGATCTCCACTCCTTCACCGCCGGCCGGCGACATGAATGCCATTCTGAGCGAGAGCGGCCTCGACGAGATCACCGTGACCGTCAAGTACGTGATCACCGAGAGCGGCGACGTCACCAACGTCTCGATCACGCGCGGCCACTCGGCCGCGGACGGGCGCATCCTCGCGCTCGTCCGCGGCTGGAAGTTCAAGCCCGCGATGGCCGATGGAAAGCCGATCAGCATCGTTCAAGCCAAGAGTTTCCGCTTCAAGCTAAAAACCTGAAGGTCCAGCCATGCAGTTCGATCTCGCCCATATCTTCCAGTCCATGGGGCTCGCGTCCCGCCTCATCGCGCTGGTCCTGCTCGTCATGGCCATCCTGGCCATCGGGGTCACCATCGAGCGCGCCATCGTCCTCTATCGCTCGAAGAGCGCCACACGGGAGTTCCTCTCCCGGGTCAGGCCGCTCATCGACGCGTGGGAGATCGACCGCGTGCTCACCCTCGCGCAGGAGTATCCGCGCTCCTTCCCGGCCCGCCTCACGACAGGGATCATCAACCGTTTCCAGCACGCGCAGGGCGACAGCGAGGGTGCGCTCTCCCCGGTGGAGCGGGCGCGCCGCGCCGCGGAGCGCCGCCGAGAGGCCATGTCCGCGGAGCTCCGAAAGGGCCTCTCGGTCCTGGCGACGGTGGGCTCCATCGCCCCGTTCGTCGGCCTGCTCGGCACCGTCGTCGGCATCATCACGGCCTTCCAGGGCATCGGCGCCACCGGCTCCGGCGGCCTGGGCGCGGTGAGCGCGGGCATCTCCGAGGCCCTCGTCGAGACCGCGTTTGGTCTCGCCGTCGCGATCCCGGCGGTCCTCTTCTTCAATTACCTGAACACCAGGATCAGCTCCGACGAGTCCGCGCTGGAGCGGTTCTCCGGCGAGCTGCTCGACGAAATGGAGAACGAAAGTGGGCGCGACAGTGGCCAACGTCTCGCAAAAGCAGCGTAGGGCGCAGGTCCTGCCGGAGATCAACGTCACTCCGCTCGTCGACGTCGTCCTGGTGCTCCTCATCATCTTCATGGTCATCGCGCCGGAGCTGGAGCACGGCGAGCGCGTCGAGGTGCCGGCCATCACCACGCCCGACGAGAAGAAGCCGAAGCTCGATCCGGTGACGGTGACCATCACCCAGGCGGGCAAGCTCTTTCTGGAGAAGGAGCCAATCGCCGATTTGCCGGCCCTGGCAGAGCGGGTCAAGGCGGCGCACGCGGCAGAGCCGGACCGGCGCATTTTGCTCAAGGGAGACGCCTCGGTCCCCTATGCCCGCTTCCGCGAGACGCTGGCCATGTTCCAGGCGAACGGGCTGCCGGGAGTGTCACTCTCCGTCAGCCAAAAAGGCGCGCCACAGACCGCGAAGGAGCCCTGAGCCATGGCCATGAACCTCTCTGCCGGGCGCGCTGCCAAGGGCGTCACGCCGAACATGAACGTCACCCCGCTGGTCGACGTCGTGCTGGTGCTCCTCATCATCTTCATGGTGGTGACTCCGCTGCTCGCAAAGCAGTTCTGGCTCAACCTCCCCAAGACCGACAAGACCGAGGTCACGCCGCCGCCCGTCGAGGCCGACAAGCCGGTGGTCTTGACGGTGGACGCAACTGGCACCCTCCGGATCAACCGGCAAGAGGTCGCCCGCGCCGAGCTGCGAGACAAGCTGCTCCGGATCTTCGCGGCGCGCAAAGACCAGGTGCTGTTCTTCGACGCCCGTGACGACGTCCCTTACGGCGTCGCCGCCGAGGCCATGGATATCGCCCGCACCGGCGGCGCCCGCACCATCAGCATCCTCACGGAGAAGACGGAATGACGATCTCGTTCGTCCGCGGCCGGGCGGCGGGCGCCGTGCTCTCGCTGCTCGGCGCGGCGCTCGTGTGCCCGGCGGCCGCCCTCGCGCAGACGCCGCCGCCCGCGAAAGCGCCCGCACCGGCGCCATCGCCCGCACCGGCGCCATCGCCCGCGCCGGCAAAGGCCCCTGCACCCGCGCCCGAGCCCCCGGCGGAAGAGCCGACGGTGGCAGACGAGGAGATCGCCGCCGCCGAGGCCGACGCCGAAGAAGTGGAGGTCGTCGAGATCGACGTCATCCCCGACCGGGCCAGCGCGACGACCCAGATCTTGATCCGCCGGAACGCCGCCAACGTCGGCGACGCGGTGAGCGCCCAGGAGATCGCCAAGACGCCCGATCGAAACGCCGCCGAGGCCGCCAAACGTGTGGTCGGCGCGACCATCCTGGAGGGCAGGTTCGTCTACGTGCGCGGCCTGGGCGAGCGCTACACCAACGCGCTGCTCAATGGCAGTCCGTTGCCGAGCCCCGAGCCCGACCGTCAGGCCGTCCCGCTCGATCTCTTCCCCTCGCTCGTCCTCTCCGACATCTCGATCCTGAAGACGTTCACCCCGGATTTACCCGGCGATTTCGCCGGCGGCTCGGTATCGATTCACACCCGCCAGCCCACCGACACACTCACCCTGTCGACCACGGTGTCCCTCGGGGCGAACACCGAGTCGACCTTCCGCGACCGCCTCTCGTACCGCGGCGGCAACATGGACTGGCTCGGTCTGGACAGCGGCCTTCGCTCGCTGCCGAGCGACATCCCCAGCTACAAGGTGGTCCGCGGCGGCGCGCAGCCCGACGGAACCCTCATCTCGAAGGACGAAATCGCGGAGTATGGCAGGAGCCTCAACTCGCGAATGACCACGGACCGGAGCGTGGCGCCGCCGAACCACAGTATGAGCCTCGTCGGAAGTGACACCTTCTCGCTGGGCGGCGCGGGAAAGCTCGGAGTGATGGCGGCCCTCACCTATGGCCGCCGCTTCTCGGTGCAGACCAACACCATCACGCGCCGTTTCGACTTCGATGAGGACCCGAACAATCCGGACAAACCATTTCCATACAAGCTCTCGGCTGACTACCGCGGGGAAATCGGCAACGATCAGGTGTCGTGGGGCGGTCTGGCGGTCGTGTCCTGGGAGGCCTCGACCGATCACCGGTTCACGTTCACCGGCCTGACCAGCCGCTCCTCGGACAGCGAGGCTCGTTTTCTCAGCGGGCCCAACGCAAACGCTAGCTTCGATGTCGTGAAGGACACGCGGCTTCGCTTCCTCTCGCGCGGGCTTTTCTTTGGCGAGCTCGCGGGCGAGCACAAGATCAAAGCCCTCCACGGCATGGACATCCGCTATCGCGTCTCGGGCTCGCTCGCCACGCTCGACGAGCCGAACACCCGCCAGACCGTCTATCGGAACGACCCGACGACGGGCATCGACGCCTGGCAGCAGGCCACCTTGAGTGGGCTCCACTTCTACGCAAAACAATCGGAGCAGTCCATCGGCGGCGCGATCGACGCGACGCAGCCCATCGTCGACGGCTCGCGCCCGGTCAAGGTCCGCTTCGGCGCCTTCGTCCAGGCCCGCGAGCGCGTGTTCGACGCGCGCCGTTTCCGCTACATCCAGAACCCCTTCTTCGAGGGCGATCCCGAAGTCTACCGGCCGCCGGCGGATGAGCTGTTCATCGACGACAACATCGGTCCGCTGCTCGAGCTCTCGGAGTACACTCGCCCCAACGACTCCTACCGTGCATCCCAGAACCTCTACACGGGTTACGTCATGGCAGACGCGAGCCCCGCCCCCTGGATGCGAGTCCTCGTCGGCGCCCGCGTCGAGGCCTGGAAGCTGAGCCTCCGCTCGTTCGACCCTTTCGCGGCCGATTTGACGCCGTTCGAGGTCTCCCGCGAGAACGTCGATATCTTGCCGTCGCTCAGCCTGCTCCTGAAGACCAATGCGCGCTCGAACCTCCGGGCGTCGATCGCGCGCACAGTGGCGCGCCCACAGCTCCGGGAGCTGTCGCCGTTCCTCTATACGGATTACTTCGGCGCACGGGACGAGATTGGCAATCCCGACCTGAAGCGATCGAGCATCGTCAGTGGCGATCTGCGCTTCGAATACTTTCCCGGAGCGGCCGACGTGATGGCGGTGAGCGTCTTCTTCAAACAGTTCGACGACCCGATCGAAGCGGTGATCACGGGCGGCAGTAGCAATGACCTGATCACCTATGCCAACGCGAACGGCGCCACAATCGCCGGGCTGGAGCTGGAGCTGAAAAAAACGCTCGGGTTCATCGCACCGGCGCTGACGAATCTCGGCGTTCTCACCAACGTCACCGTCGCCTCGTCGCGCGTGGAGCTGGATCCTGTGTCTGGAATCCAGACCAGCAACGTGCGGCCGCTCGTCGGGCAATCACCGTTCGTGGTCAACTTGGGTATCGACTACGGCAACTCGGACACGGGGACGCGGGGACGCGTCGTCTACAACGTGTCGGGCCCGCGCATCCGTCAGGCCGGCGCGAACGACCTGCTCGACACGTACGAGCAACCGCGTCACCTGCTCGACATCGCGATTGCACAGCAGATCGGCAAGCACGTGGACCTCAAGCTCTCCGTGGAGAACTTGTTGCAATCGCCCGTTCGCGCCACGTTCGGCAAGGAGAACCGCGACGACCGCGTGGTCGACGAGCGGCAGCCGGGCACCACGTTCACCCTGAGCGCCTCCATTACGAACTGAAGAACACGCGGTGTGACGAGCTGCGTGACTGGCTTTCTGGCGATCTGTGTGACGGACCCGCGACGGACGGAGTGAGCGACGGACGCCAACCTGACACAGCCGCGCTGCCCGTTGCAGCAAACAGTGCATCGCAATGTCAATGGAATGTCAGACAAGGCGACCATGATACGCCCCGCCATCAGGAGGCATCATGCGAAGCTCTGTTTCCTCTCTTTTCGTTCTTGGTCTGACGGTTCTGGGCACCACGGTCTCTGGTTGCGGCGAGAGCCCCGATGACGACAAGCCCACGACGTCCGGCGCCACTACCACCAGCACCACGAGCAATGGAGGCACCGGCGGGACCGGCACGGGAGGCGCGGGCGGCACGGGCGGCGGCACGACCACGACGACCAAGGAGTGCTCGGTCGTGGAGGATCTCAAGGGCGACATCAACGCCGACCAGACGCTCTCCGCCGACAAGTGCTATCTCCTCAAGGGCATTGTCTTCGTCAATGCGCCGGCCAAGCTCACCATCCCGGCTGGCACCAAGATCATGGGCGACAAGACGACCCTCGGGACCCTGGTGATCGAGCCCGGAGCGCAGATCCTGGCAAAGGGCACCAAGGACGAGCCCATCGTGTTCACCAGCCAGGCGGCGCCCGGCGAGCGCGCAGCCGGTGACTGGGGCGGTGTCATCGTGCTCGGCAACGCGCCCATCAACATCATGGGTGGCAAGGCCAACGTCGAGGGGATCACCGGGGATGGCACCGAGTACGGCGGCAACGAGCCCGCCGACAACTCCGGTGTGATTCAGTACGTCCGCATCGAGTTCAGCGGGATCCTCCTCTCGCCGGACAACGAGGTGAACGGCCTGACATTCGCGGGTGTGGGCAGCGGCACGACGGTCGACCACGTGATGGTTCACGAGACGCTCGACGATTGTTTCGAGTTCTTCGGCGGCACGGTGAACGCCAAGCACCTGATCTGCGCCAACAATGGCGACGACGCCTTCGACTTCGACAACGGGTACAAAGGCAAGCTCCAGTTCCTGGCCGTCCAGCAGGACCCGAGCGTCGCCGACGAGACCAACGGCTTCGAGGTCGACAACGACAAGGACTCGTCGCTGAACACGCCCACGACCGAGCCGACGGTCTACAACGTCACGCTCTGCGGCAAGAACAAGGATGTCGACAAGCAACAATACGGGATGGTGCTGCGCCGCTCGACCAAAGGTGGTTTCCACAACGTCATTGTGACCGGCTTCGAGGCCGGCGTGGACGTGCGCGACGCCAACACCAGCGTGGAGCTGACGAGCTCCATCTTCTTCGGCAACCTGATCCAGAACGTGGCGTACCCCGAGCTTGGCGCCGACGGCGTCGAGAAGAACGACGACGCCGGCTTCGACGAGGTCGCATGGTTCAATGATCCGGCGTCGAAGAACAGCGAGATCGACCCGAAGATCACCGACTGCTATGGCGCGACGCCGGACTTCACGCCCGCGATGACGCTGTCCACCAATGCCGCGACGCCGCCGAACGACGGCTTCTTCGATGCCGCCGCGACCTACATCGGCGCGTTCAAGGCCGGCGACACCTGGGCCGAAGGCGCCTGGGTCTCCTACGACCCCAACTGAAGGTCAGAGAGAACCTCGTCCCCCATGTGATTGGGAGGGGCAGCAACGGGACGTCCGTGAGAATTTCATCCCCTGTGGGATTGGGAGGGGCATCGAGCCTGGCCAGGTCCGTCGACCGAGCCAGGCTTTTTTTTGGTTGCCGGGGCCGCGAAGGCTGGAGTGACCATTCACGCGAATCACCGCCCGGGCGAAGCGCCGGTCGTTCCGCGATTCAAATTCTCGGGCTGATTGCCGGGGCTACCCGGGGCGTTACTGGGGCTGCCCGGGCGTTACTTGCGCGGGGGGACGGCCGGGCCGTTGCGGTCGGGCGGCGGAGGGGTCGAGTCCATGAGGGGGTCGCCCCGGCGCTTGGCGTGGCGGATGTCGGTGCCCTTGACCAGGAACACCACGGTCTCGGCGATGTTCATGGCGTGATCGCCGATGCGCTCCAGGTACTTGGCAATCGATTGAATGCGCGTGGCGCGATAGATGGCCGAGGGGTCGCGCGACATCATGACCAGGACGTGCTGGAAGATCTTCGCGTAATGCTCGTCGATCATGTCGTCGCGCTCGAGCAGGGCGGTGGCGCGGGCGACGTCGCGGGCGACCAGCGCGTCGAGCGCCTCGTGGAGCACCCCGAGCGACTCGTCGGCGAGCGAGGAGACGTCGATGGCGTCGGGCAAGGGCGGCTCTTCGTTGAGCTCGAGGACGCGCTCGCAGATGTTGACGCCCATGTCGCCGACGCGCTCGAGGTCGGTCACGATCTTGAGCGCGGTGGTGAGGAACCGCAGGTCGGACGCGACGGGCTGGCGCATGGCCAGGATGCGCAGGCACAGCTCGTCGACCTCGCACTCGAGGCGATTGATGTGGCGGTCGACGCGCCGTGTCGTCTGGGCGAGCTCGGTGTCGCGGGTCCGCAGGGCGAGGATGCCCTTCTGGATCATTTCCTCGGCGAGACTGCCCATGAGGACGACCTTCTCGCGAACGGTCCGCAGCTCGTGCTCGTAAACTCTGCTGGTGTGCTCGCTTGCCATGGTTATCTCGCGATCATCCGAAGCGGCCGGTCACGTAGTCTTCGGTGCGGGTCTCTTTGGGGTTGGTGAAGATACGCTCGGTCGCGTCGAACTCGATCAGGTCGCCCATGTAAAAGAACGCCGTGTACTCCGATACGCGGGCGGCCTGCTGCATGTTGTGGGTGACCATCACCAGAGTGTAGCGCTCGCGGAGCTCCGAAAATAATTCTTCGATGCGGGCCGTCGCAATGGGGTCGAGCGCGGAGCAGGGCTCGTCGAGCAAGATGACGCTGGGCTCGACAGCGAGCACGCGGGCGATGCAGAGCCGCTGCTGCTGGCCGCCCGAGAGCGACATGCCCGATTGATCCAGCTTGTCCTTGACCTCGTCCCAGAGCGCGACCTGCGTCAGCGTGCGCTCCACCAGCGCCTCGGAGTCACGCACCTTGACGCCGTTCAGCGTGAGGCCCGCGAGCACGTTCTCGCGAATGGTCATGGTCGGGAACGGGTTCGGCTTCTGGAACACCATGCCGACGTGGCGCCGGAGACGCACCGGATCGACGCCGCGATCGTAGACGTCCACGCCGTCCACCAGGACCTTGCCGTTCGCGCGCGCGCCGACCACGAGCTCGTGCATACGGTTCAGACAACGCAAAAACGTCGATTTCCCACAACCTGACGGGCCGATGACGGCGGTGACCCGGCGGTCGGGGATCTTCACCGAGATGTCGTGGATGGCGTGAAAGTCATTGAAGTAGGCATTGAGCTTCTCGACGACGATGCGCGGCTCGATGGAGTCGGCGGGCGGCGTCTGGGCAAGGGCGCTGGGCGGGGTCATCGCTTGGCTCCGATCCGGCTCCTCGCGCCGAGGCGCGCGAGGACATTGAGCATGAGAATGACCACCACGAGGACGAGCGCGCCCGTCCAGGCCTGCTGTTGCCAGTCCTCGTAGGGGCTTGTCGAGTAGGTGAGGATTTGCACGGGCAGCGAGGCGATGGGCTGATCGAGCCGGGTGCTCATGAAGCGGTTGTTGAAGGCGGTGAAGAGGAGCGGCGCGGTCTCGCCGGCGATGCGCGCCACCGAGAGCATGACGCCCGTGGCGATGCCCGGCGCCGCCGTGCGGAGCACCACGAACAGGCTGGTTCGCCACATGGGCACGCCGAGGGCCAGCGACGCCTCGCGGAGGTGCGACGGGACCATTCGCAGGAGCTCCTCGGTGGTGCGGGTCACGGTGGGGATCATGATGATGGCGAGCGACACGCCGCCCGCGAACGCCGAGAACTGCTTCATCGGCACGACGAGCAGGGCATAGACGAACACGCCGACGGTGATGGATGGGACGCCGGACAGGACCTCTGCGAAGAAGCGCACCAGGTCGGCGACCTTGCCGCGCCCGACCTCGGCGATGTAGACCCCGGACAGGATGCCGACGGGCAGGCCGATGGCGGAGGCAATGGCAATCAGGGTGAGCGTCCCGACGACGGCATTGCCCATCCCGCCGCCGGTCTCGCCGACGGGCTTTGGCAGCTCGGTGAAGAACGAGAGCGAGAGACCGGCGGCGCCCTTTTGCACGACGTAGACGAAGATGGAGAGGAGCGGGATCAGGACGACCACGGCGGAGAGGCCACACAGCCACAGCCACATGGTGCTGCGGAGCTTGCGGGCGCGCTCCCCCGGCGCGGCCACGAGCAGGTGAGTGTGCCGGGAGCCGGGTCCGGGCGGTGCGCCCGCGGGCCGAGCTCCCACGGGCGTGGAGTCGGCCGGAGCGGTGTCCGTGGAGGTGCCCGACGGGCTCGCTGCGGGGGGGGCTTTTTCAATCATGTCGCCTTCCCTGAAGCCTTGCGCTTGGTGCTCGCGACGAGCCACCGCGCGACGAGGTTCATGACCAGAGCGACACCGAAGAGGAGCAGGCCAATCTCCGAGAGCGCCGAGATGTAGATGTCCTTGTCGGCCTCGGTGAACTCGTTGGCGATGACGCTGGCCATGGTGTACGACGGATCGAGGACGGAGGTGGAGATCTTGGGGCGATTGCCGATGACCATGGTGACGGCCATGGTCTCGCCCAGGGCGCGGTTCAGCCCGAGGATGATGGCCCCGACGATGCCGGACTTGGCCGAGGGCAACACGGCGCGACGGATGGTGTCCCACGGCGTGGCGCCGAGGCCCATGGCGGCCTCGCGCTGGGTGTCGGGGACGGCGTGCAACACCTCGCGCGAGATGGATGCAATGGTCGGGACGATCATGATCGCGAGGACCAGCCCCGCGGCCAGCATGCCAAAACCCAGGGGCTCGCCGCGGAAGAGCGGCAGGAAGCCGAACCGGCGAATCAATGCCGGCTCGACGCTCTCGCGGAGCCACGGCACCATGACGAAGATGCCCCAGAAGCCGTAGACCACGCTGGGAATGGCGGCCAGAAGCTCGACCAGGAAGCCCAGCGGGCGGCGGAGCTTCTGCGGGCACAGCTCGGACAGGAAGATGGCGACACCGAGCGACACCGGCACGGCAATGAGCAGCGCAATGAGCGACGAGACGACGGTCCCCCAGATGAAGGGCAGCGCGCCGAACTCTTCCCGCACCGGATCCCACGTGGTGCCGGTCAGGAACCCGGGGCCGAACTTTTCAATGGCCGGGCGCGACGCGCTGTAGAGGAGCGCGATCATGACGAGGGGCAACGCGAGCACCAGCGCGGCAAATGAGCCGGTCGCCAGCTTGAATGCGCGATCGCCGAGGTAGGCGCCGCCCTGCTTCACGTCCAGGGGCTCTCGGGCGGCGGCTTTGGGGGCCGTTTCCTCGGGTACCTCGGGATCGGTCAGGCTGCTCATCGCAGAGGCTTGTTATCCGGGCCGGTGACCCCTGCGAGACGCTTCTTTGCCTGCTCGATCACCTCGGCGGGGAGCGGGGCGTAGTGGAGATCGTGGGTCAGCTTCTGCCCGTCTTCGAGGGCCCACGCGAGGAAGTCGACGAGCGCCTTGCCCTTGGCGGCGTCGAGCTGCTTTCCGTAGGCCAGGATGTAAGTGAAGCCTGCAATGGGATACGCGTCGTCGCCGTCGGCATCGACGATGGAGATGCGCATGTCCTCGGGCATCCTGGCGGCGGCGCCCCGCGCGGCGGCCGTGGTGCTCTCCAGGCTGGGAGCCACGAACTTACCGGCCTTGTTCTTGAGGCTGGCCATCGTCATCTTGTTCTGCATGGCATAGGCAAGCTCGATGTATCCAACGGAGTTGGGCTGCGACTTGACCTGCCCCGAGACTCCCTCGTTGCCCTTGGCGCCCAGGCCGCCGGGCCACGAGACGCTGGTCCCCGAGCCGGGGCCCTTCGCCCAGGCGGGGCTGACGGCGGACAGGTAATCGAGGAAGATCTTGGTGGTGCCGCTGCCGTCCGAGCGGTGGACGGTGCCAATCGCCCTGGCGGGCAGGGCGAGCTCGGGGTTGTCAGCCTTGATCTTGGGGTCGTCCCATTGCTTGATCTCGCCGAGGAAGATGCCGGCGAGGGT
>Ga0163144_10014383_pt1 | contig 16427 bp, 10 predicted proteins | sample OliLak19BULKMAT1_FD_123175 | JGI IMG/M metagenome (GOLD analysis project Ga0163144, IMG submission 123175) | Freshwater microbial mat bacterial communities from Lake Vanda, McMurdo Dry Valleys, Antarctica - Oligotrophic Lake LV.19.BULKMAT1 | ecosystem: Environmental > Aquatic > Freshwater >... | reverse complement strand
TGGTTGATGCCTCTTTCTCTGATGAATTATCTTAAATTTATTTTCTGGGTCGGTGTCCTGGCCTCCGTGGCAAATCTCGCCGCCCAGCCGTCGGTCTCCGTCGAGGAACGCCTGAAGGCTCTGGAGCAGCAGGTCCAGGGTCTGGTGCGGGAGAATGCGGAGTTGAAGCAGCAGCTGGGCGGAAAGGACAAACCTTCTCCGGTCGTGCCGCAGCCGGGCGGCAAGGAAACGAAACTGGTCATCGGTGGCTTCCTGCAGGGCCAGGCGGAGTTCGGCCGCGCCGCCGACCCGCGCTGGAACGGGGTGCGCGACCGGTTCTTTTTCCGCCGCGCCCGCATCTATGTCGCCGGCAGCTTCGCGGAGAATTTCGATTTCAAGGCCGAACTCGATCTGCAAGGCAACACCCTTGGCGCGGGCACGGGTCAGCTCGCGCGGGCCAACGAAATCTACCTCAACTGGCGGAAGTATGCTTTCGCCAATCTGCGCTTCGGCCAGCTGAAGCCCGCCTTCGGTGGCGAGGCCCTGGCGGGCGACACCAGCATATTCACCATCGAGCGCTCGCTCTCCAGCGACCGGCTCACTGATGGCCGACAGCTGTCCGCCGCAGTCATGGGTGAATTGCTGGACAAGAAGGTGAGTTACCTGGCGATCGTGGCCAACGGCAACGGCGCAAATGTCAGCGCGAACGACAACAGCAAGTTTCAGCAATCCGTCCGTGTGACCTACACGCCTCTTGCCACCGTCAAGGACAAGCTCGTGGTGGCCATGAATGGCCTCTGGACCGACGACGTCAACGTGGCCAAGAGCGACTTTGGCCTTCCGGGCAATGTCTTCACGGGTTCGCGGCAGATGCGCGGCATCGATGTTTTTTGGACGCATGGCCGGTTCGACCTGAATGCGGAATGGCTGCACGGCACCTTCAAGCCGACCGGCGGGGTGCCGGCGGCGAAGTTCAGGGCCGAAGGCTGGCAGGCCACGGCGGCCTACTTTGTCATCCCGGCCAGACTGCGTGCCGTGTTTCGCGAGGAGGCGTTTGATCCCAACACCGCCATCGGCGGCAATACCATCCACACCACGACCATGGGCTTAAACTATTACCTCAAGGGCGAGGACATCAAATTCATGGTCGATTACCTCGACGGGCACGTGCCCGGTTCCGTCACCGATGGTGGTCGGCTGCTGACGCGGATGCAGATTATTTTTTAGGCTGTTATAGGTTGGCTTCCGACCACACCGATTTCCCGTGGGCCTTACTTATAGTGCTGGGCGACTTTCCAGCCGAGCCCGACGCCGGCGATGCTGCCGAGGCTGCTCACAAGGAAGCAGCCGAAGAACTCCAGTCCGACCAGCACACCCAGAGACCAGAACGCGTAGCCGAGGATCGTGGTGCTGGCGAAGATGCAGAGCTTATTCACGAATGGGAGGGTGCGGAAAACGGGCGGGAAAGCGAGGGCCCTTACTCCAAGCTCGCATTCCAGAAGGCCTCGGCCAAAGCATAACCAAAAAATAAATTAGGCCCGTCGGCGGCTGCTAAATATTACTCCATGAACACTGATGAATCCCCTCCGACCTTCGGCTGGCGCCAACGTATCGGGTTGGTGCTCGGCCCGGCGGCGCTGCTCGCTACGCTGCTTCTGCCCGCACCCGGGGGACTAAGTGCCGCCGGCTGGCATACGGCAGGGGCGGCGGTGCTGCTGGCGGTTTTTTGGATCTGCGAATGCATCCCCATTCCGGCTACGGCCCTGTTGCCGCTGGTGTTGTTTCCGGCCTTGGGGCTCGGAGATATCAAGGATACCGCGGCGCCCTACGCGCATCCGATCGTCTTCTTGTTCCTTGGCGGCTTCATCATCGCGCTGGCGATGCAGCGCTGTAATCTCCACCGGCGGATTGCGATCAATCTGGTGGGGGCAATGGGCACGCAACCGAAGCGCATCATTGCCGGGTTCTTGCTGGCTTCCGCGCTGGTCAGCATGTGGGTCACCAACACCGCCACCGCGCTGATGATGCTGCCCATCGCCCTTTCGGTGGCGCAACTGATCCCGGCCGGAACCAAGGGCGCGCCCGCATTTACCGCGGCGCTGGTGCTTTCGGTGGCCTATGGCGCGACGACCGGTGGCATGGCCACGCTGATTGGCACCCCGCCCAACGCACTGCTCGCCGCCTACCTCAGTAAGGTCTATAACACCGAGATCGGCTTTGGCCAATGGATGCTCCTCGGCGTGCCGATCGTCGTCGTGGTGCTGCCGGTGGTCTATCTCGTGCTCACCCGGGTCTCATTCAAGCTGGAGAGCGGTGAACTGCCGGGCTTCCGGGATCTGCTCGCGCGCGAAAAGGCCGGGATGGGCGGATTCAGCCGGGCGGAAAGGATTGTCACGGCAGTCTTTGCCCTCACGGCGCTCGGCTGGGTCTGTCAGCCGTTGCTGGCGCAAGTGTCGCCGCTGGTTACAGACACGACTATCGGCATGACCGGGGCGTTGTTGCTTTTCTTCATTCCCGCCGACGCCCGGCAGGGTGGGTTCATCATGGACTGGAGCACGGCCAACCGGCTGCCGTGGGAGGTGCTGCTGCTCTTCGGCGGCGGGCTCAGCTTGGCGGGTAACATCGAAAAGCACGGACTCTCCCGCTACCTCGGTGACCTGTGCAACGGGCTGCAAGGGGCACCGATGCTGCTGACCCTGGCCATCATCTGCTTTGGCATACTCATGCTGACCGAGCTGACGAGCAACACGGCCACGGCCGCGACTTTTTTGCCGATCGCGGGCGCCGTGGCGCTCTCGTTCGGACAAAATCCCCTGCTTTTTCTCATCCCGGTGGCGCTGGCCGCTAATTGCTCCTATATGATGCCCGTGGGGACTCCACCCAACGCCATCGTATTCGGCAGCGGTCGCGTGACTTTGCCGGAGATGGCGAAGGCGGGCATGTGGATGAACATCCTGCTGGTCCCCATCATCCTGACCCTCGTCCTGCTGCTGGGCCCGGTGGTGTTCAACATCCAGATCGATGTCATCCCCGACTGGGCCCGGTAAGGCCCCCGGGTTCAGCGTTTCAGGAGGGACAGATATTTGATGACGGCCTGCGGGGGTAATCCAGAGGAGGCGCGCGCGACCATCGACCTGCTATCGACTCGGTCGTGGGGAAGTGGGCGATATTGGGTTCGATCTTCGTGTCGATATTTATGCTCCTCGGCTGGCCACTGGGGCCGGGCGTCGCGCGCTTCCTCCGCTGAAATCGGGCTACCTTTTTGCCGGCCAGGCGAAAATGTCGTCGCTAATGACTACAGGAATATAACTTTAATCACCGTCGGCGGCCGGTCTTTCCCGTTTACTCCCCAGCCAGCCGATATAACTTCCCGCCATGAAAATTGCCTCTAAGCCCCTGAGCAAAAACCCGCACCTCATCCAGTGGGTGAAGAAGATGGCCGCGCTGTGCCGGCCGGATGCGATCCAATGGATCGACGGCTCGCAGAAGGAATACGACGCGCTGTGCACCATGATGGTGAAGGGCGGCACCTTCATTAAACTCAACCAGAAGAAGTGGCCGGGCTGCTACCTGGCGCGCTCGGACGCCAGCGACGTGGCGCGGGTCGAGGACCGCACCTTCATCTGCTCGCATTCCAAGGAGGCGGCCGGCCCGACCAACAACTGGGTCAACCCCTACGAGATGAAGAAGACCCTGCGGCGCATCTTCGATGGCTGCATGAAGGGCCGCACGATGTATGTGCTGCCCTACAGCATGGGTCCGCTCGGGTCGCCCATGTCCCAGATCGGCGTGCAATTGACTGACTCGCCCTATGCCGTGGTCAACATGCGCATCATGGCCCGCATCGGGAAGCCGGTGTTCGAGCTGATCGACAAGAACTTCAAGCGCGTCGTGCCCTGCGTGCATTCCTTGGGCGCCCCGCTCAAGAAGGGCCAGAAGGACGTGGTGTGGCCCTGCAACAAAGAGAAATACATCGTCCACTTCCCGGAGACCCGGGAGATCTGGTCCTACGGTTCCGGCTACGGCGGCAACGCGCTGCTCGGGAAGAAGTGCTTCGCTCTGCGCATCGCCTCCGCCATGGCCCGCGATGAGGGCTGGATGGCCGAGCACATGCTCATCCTCGGCGTCGAGAATCCCGCCGGCAAGAAGACCTACGTGGCGGCCGCCTTCCCGAGTGCCTGCGGCAAGACCAACTTCGCCATGATGATCCCGCCCCCCTCCTTCGCCAAGAAGGGCTGGAAGGTGTGGACCGTCGGCGACGACATCGCCTGGATCAAGCCCGACGCCAATGGCCGCCTCCGCGCGATCAATCCGGAGGCGGGCTTCTTCGGCGTCGCTCCCGGCACCGGCAACCACACGAATCCCAACGCCATGAAGGCGCTGGCGAAAAACACGATCTTCACGAACGTCGCCCTGACCGACGACGGCGGCGTCTGGTGGGAGGGCATGACCGACACGCCGCCCGCGCACGCCATCGACTGGCAGGGCCAGGACTGGACGCCCGCCCTCGCCCAGGAGAAGGGCGCGAAGGCCGCGCATCCCAACGCCCGCTTCACCGCCCCGGCCAAGCAGTGCCCGACGATGGACAGCGAGTGGGAAAACCCGGAGGGCGTGCCGATCCATGCCATTGTCTTCGGCGGCCGCCGCGCCACCACGATGCCGCTCGTTTATCAGGCCTTCAACTGGTCGAGCGGCGTCTACGTCGGCGCGACGATGGGCTCCGAGATGACCGCCGCCGCCGCCGGCACGATCGGCAAGGTCCGCCGCGACCCGATGGCCATGCTGCCGTTCTGCGGCTACAACATGGGCGACTATTTCCGGCACTGGATCAACATGCAGCGCAACCTCAGCGAGACGCCGCGCATCTTCCACGTGAATTGGTTCCGCAAGGACAAGGACGGGAAGTTCATGTGGCCGGGCTTCTCGGAGAACATGCGCGTGCTCAAGTGGATCGTTGACCGCGTCCGCGCCGGCGGTCGCGCCAAGGAGACACCCATCGGCTGGATGCCCCGCTACCAGGACATGGAGTGGGACGGCCTGGACTTCTCGCGGGAGAAGTTTGAGGAGCTGCAGACCTTCGACCGCGCCGCCTGGCGGGCCGAGGTGCTCGGGCACGAGGAGCTGTTCCTCGATGTGCACGCCCACCTGCCGAAGGAGCTCATGTTCGAACGCGAACTGCTCATCTGCCGCATGTAACTCCAGCGGACGGAGGCGGAAATAAAATGGCACGGCCGGTGGGCCGTGCCGCGCGCATTCTGGAACCGACCCTTAGCGGGTGGTGAATTTCTTGGTCCCGAGGAGCTGCGGGACCGTCGAGTTTCTCAAAGTGCGGTAGACGTCGATGTGGTAACGGTGGGCGCCCGCAGCGGTGTCGTAATTCAGCTGGTAGTGGTTCCCGTTGATCGCGTAGGTACGGTCCTCGCTCGAACCGTTCCCGCGCCGGCTGTAGATGAAAATCTCAGGCTCGGAAGTGCCGCCGTTCGCAAAAATCTCGTAGATGAAAATGACCACAGAAGTGTCACGCTCATTCTTGCAATCGTCGTCATCGCGACCCCGGCTGCAGCGGTCGCAGTTGCAATCAAGCGCGAACTTGATGGGCAGGACGGAGCCGCCCTTCTGCACCTTGCCCAGGGAGATGGGGGGCAGCCAGTCAACCGTGCAATCAGGGGATGGGGCGGGGGTTTGGTTGACGGTGAAATTGACGGAAGTGGAACCGGCCATGAGGCCGCTGTTCGCGCTCGCGACAAAAGTGTAGTTGCCGGGCGTGGTGATCGAAAAACTGCCGGTGCCGTTGGCGGTGGCCGAGCCGATGCCGGCAGCGTTGACCGTGACGGGGGTGCCATTCAGCACGCCTTTGATCGAACTGATCGTCGAACCCGTGCCGGCGACTGCGTTGAAGGAAAAGGGAATGCTCGTGGCGGCGCTGCCGGTCACCCGCGTGAAGACGGTGCCATTGAGCGGCTGGACGATCGTGACGCTGGGCGCCGGGGTGGATTGGCCGGCTGTCACCGAGAAGGAACGGGTGGCTGACGTGGTGCCGTGCGGCGAGGTGCCCGTGACGGCCAGCGTGTAGCTGCCGGCCGCGTTGATTGCGAGGGAGCCGGCGCCGTTGGCCAGGAGGGAGCCGAGCCCCGTGGAGTTCACGGCAACCGGACTGCCGTTGAGGGTGGCGGTCAGGGAGGTGATACCACCCAGAAGGCTCGTCGCGTTGAAAGAGAGGGGGATCGCAAGGGTGGTACCGGTGTAGATGTAATTGCTGCTGGTCGGCTGGACAATGGTCACGACCGGGGGCGGCACTTGCAGGTTGACCGTGATTTCCACGGTATTGGCACTGGTGTCGGCGTTGTTGGTGGCCCGGGCTTGGACCGTGAAGATGCCGGCTTGGCTGAGCTGGATGGTCCCGGTCGCCGCGACGGCACCGGTGCCGATGCCAGCGGGGGTCAGGATCACCGCAGTACCGTTGATATCAGCGTCGATGCTGGTGATGGGGGAGGCCGCGGGTGCAGTGGCGGTAAAGGAGAGCGGAATCGAAAGCGGGGACCCGCCCAGCAGGTAGTTATAGACGGAACCATCAAGCGGCGCCCCGATGGTCACGGTGGGCGGCGAAGGGACTTGCGGCAGGGCGATCTTGGCGTTGATGAAACCAAAGGCATCCAGCGCGCCAGACGGCCAGCCGGGGGTGGCGAGGGCCCAGATGTAATCACCGGCGCCAGTCCCCACCGGAACACTGGCGGTCACGGTCGTCGTCAGGGTCTGATTTGGGCCCGTGAAAACCAACGTCATGGGATTGAGCGAAATGAAGCTCAGGGCCGTGGCAGTCGAGACTCCGGCCGGCGCGGAAACGGCCGAAACCACCGGCGTGATCGTTAGATTCGAGCCGACAGGGACATTTGCCGGCGAGGTGATTGAAAGAACATAACTGGTATTCAGTGGTTGATCCCCTTCGATCAGCTTGAGGGATGGCTGATAGGTGACGACAGGGGATTCATCGCGCGCGACCAGAGAGCTGGCAGCGATCAGGCAAACCAACAGGCGAACAAAATTCTTTAAGCCAGTCATGTCAGTGGGGTGGGAAAGCGTCGGGAAAAGGGAGTAACAGAACAATTTCTGCAGTCGCCAGCCGTGTGCAGCAAGCCAAAAACAGGTATTTCACCCTATTCATTCGGGCGCATTCCCTCCAAAATACCCTAGTAATAAATACTGCCAAATATCTGAAGTTCGCTGGCTTAGGATTGCGCGTAGGGGCTGCGCCCTAATTGAAATAGACTGTTCGGCGATATCGGATAGCCTGCTAGTAGTATCATGCCCCCCCGCAGTGTCATCCCGGCTACACCACTGCGTCCCAGCGTAAGATGGGGCGCGGGCGTGAGTATGGCCTTGTTGCTGGTGGTGGGTCTGGGCTTGGCGATGCCCGGCCAAGCGACCGTCATTGTTTGGGAAAATACTGGCACGACCTTCTCCACCGGCGGCAACTGGATCGGCGGCACTGCACCCGCCAACAGCCTGACGAGCGATATCGGATCGTTCGAGGATGTGACGGTGACCAACAACCCGCAACTCACGGGCAGCCGCTCCATCAACGGCCTCCAGTTCACCGCCAACACAGGTGCCTGGACCTTCACGGGCAACAGCGGCACCCGCACCCTCACCCTCGGGGCCTCGGGCATCGTCAATTCCTCGTCCAGCACCCAAACCTTCACCGGGGCCAATCTCGCCCTCCGGCTCGGCACAAACCTCAGCTTCACGGGCAACGGCGGCACGTTGCAATTCAATGCTTCCCTGAGGGGCATTGCGACCAATGCATTCCGCCTGACGCTGAATGGTTCGGGCACCACCGATAACATCGCCGATGTCATCAGTGGTTCCGGGGGCGTGACCAAGGACGGTTCCGGCACCTGGACGCTCTCGGGTGCGAACTCCTACACCGGCACCACCAACATCGGCACCGCCGCCGGGGCCAATGGCGGCACCCTGGTTCTCGGCGCCAACAACGTCCTGCCTGATACGACCGTGAACATCTTCGGCGGCACACTCGATATCAACACCCGCACCGACACCGTCGGGGCGCTCAACCTCGGCGGGGGCGCGAGTGGCAGCACCGCCAGCATCATCGGGACCACCGGCACCCTGACGCTCGGTGGTAACGTCACCTACAGCGCCACCAACAACCCGAATGGGGCCAACCTTTCCGCCAACCTCTCCCTCGGCGCGGCCGACCGCCTCATCACCGTCGGTGATTCCACGGCGGCGGCTAACGACCTGACCATCGGCGCGGGCGATTTCTCCGACACCATCACGATGGGCGTCCGCACCCTGACCATCGACGGGGCCGGCAATACGCTCATCAATGCCATGGTCGGGGCGGGCGGCGATACCGGCGCCTTCATCAAGAACGGCACCGGCACCGTCACCTTCTACGGCGACCGCAACTTCTACACCGGCACGACCACTGTCAACGACGGCACCCTCGTGCTTGACACCTCGAATTCCTACAACGACGAGACCATCCGGGGCAATCTGGTCATTGGCGACAGCAGTGGCGCGGTGGATAGCGCGACCGTCCGGTATGGCACCGGCTTGGCGAACAACAAGATCGCGGACACCTCGCAGGTCACCATCAACTCCGACGGCGTTCTGGATCTCAATAGCAAGGACGACACCATCGGCTCCTTCATCCTCAGCGGCGGCCACATCACCACGGGCACGGGGGTGCTCACGCTTAATGGCAACATCACCACGACCGCCAACGCCGCCGACCGCACGGCGGTCATCGACGGCGTGCTCTCCCTCGGCAGCGCCACCCGCACCTTCACCGTGGCCGATGACGCCCCAGCCAGCGATCTGACGGTGAACGCCACCATCAACAATGGCTCGATCATCAAGGCCGGTCTCGGCACGATGACCATCACGGGAGACAACAGCATCGGCTACGGCGGCACGACCACCATCAACGCGGGCGTCCTTAACATTCAAAACTCCCTTGCCCTCGGTCAGTCGGGAGCCAACGACCCCACCAAGGGCACCACCGTCGCTTCAGGTGCGGCGCTGCAGGTGCAGGGAGGGATTGCGGTGGGCACCGAGGCCCTGACGCTTTCCGGCACGGGCGTGTCCACGGACGGGGCGTTGCGCAATCTCAGCGGCAGCAATTCCTGGGCGGGGGCGATTTCGCTCGGCGCCGCCACCCGGATCAACTCCGACGCGGGCACCCTGACGCTCGGGGGCGCCATCACAGCGACCAACCAGAATCTCACCGTCGGCGGCGCGGGCAACACCACCATCAACGGCGCGATCGGCACTGGCACCGGCACGCTGACCAAGGACGGCGCCGGCACGTTGACCCTCACCGGCAACAGCACTTACAGCGGCACCACGGCCATCAGCACGGGGGTGGTCAACATTCAGCATGCTTCGGCGCTCGGGTCCGCGAGTTCCGGCACCAGCGTGGCCGCCAACGCAGCGCTCGAGATTCAAAACAATATCACCGTCGGCAGCGAAGCGCTTTCGCTGATCGGCACGGGCGTCTCGGCCGGCGGCGCCCTGCGCAACGTCAGCGGCAACAACTCTTGGGCCGGCACCGTCACCCTGGGCACCGGCGGGGCCCGGATCAACTCCGACGCGGGCACCCTGACGCTTGGGGGCGCCATCACGGCGACCAATCAGAATCTCACCGTCGGCGGCGCGGGCAACACCACCATCAACGGGGCGATCGGCACCGGCACCGGCACGCTGACCAAGGACGGCGCCGGCCTCCTCACCCTCGGCGGCTCCAGCACCTACACGGGTGCCACCACCGTCAGTGCCGGCACCCTCCGGCTCGGCACCAGCGACAGCCTTGCCAACCTTACCGCCGTTTCCGTGGCCTCCGGCGCCACGTTCGATGTCAATAGCATGACGGAGACGGTGGGGTCACTGGCCGCGACGGGCGGCAATGTCCTGCTGGGCGCCGGTTCACTCACGGCCGGCGGCGACAACACCAGCACCAGCTTTTCCGGCAACTTCGACGGCACCGGCACCTTCACCAAGGCCGGCACCGGCACCATGACCATCGGCAGTGACCTTAGCTTTGGCGGCAATCTGACCCTGGCCGTTGGCACGCTTCAGTTCAACGTCGACAACGCCTTTGCGGGCGTCGTCACCATCAACGCCGGCACCCTGCGGCTGACCGACGCCGATCTGACCATGGGCACGCTCAACATCACGGGCAACAGCACCATCGATTTTGCCGGCGCGGCCAGCAGTCTGAACGTCGCCAACCTCAATATCAGCGCAGGCGTGACGCTCACGATCCTCAACTGGCAGAACGCGGTGGACTACTTCTTTGCCGCCAACTGGGTCGGGGCGGTGCTCGACACCACGGGCGCCGCGCCGATGAACCAGATCGTCTTTGACACCGACGGCACGCCGCCCACGACCTACGCGGGCAGCGACACCAAGTGGCAGGGCTACGACAACCAGATCACGCCCGTGCCCGAGCCATCCACCTACGGGGCCATCCTGCTGGGCGCCGGCCTGACTTGCTTCGGGGTGCGCCGCTGGCGGCAGTCCCGCGCTAAATAATTGCCGAAACAAATTTCCGACGCATGGTTCCTACCGCCATGCGTTTTTTATTTTCCCTGATCCTGCTGGGCCTGATCGCGACCGGGCGCGCCGAGGATCCGTCACGGCCGGCGACGCCCGAGGAGGTTGGGCTCTTCAAGGAGGCGGTCAAGAACACCACCCAGGACACGGAACACTGGGCCTACACGGAGACCACGGTCATGAAGTCCACCAAGGGCAAGGTGCGCGAGGAGACCGTGGTGCGTTTCGACCCCTCGAAGCCCTGGCTGGAGCAATACACGCCGCTCAAGATCGAGGGCAAGCCGCCCACCGAAAAGCAGCTGAAGAAATACCGCGAACGCGGGGAGAAACGCGGCGAGCGGATCGCCCGGACCGCCGAGCCCGCGGACGCGACCGAGCCCGGCCAGCCCGCCGCGCCGAAGCCGGAGAAGGGCCGGAAAGTGACGCTGGACCTGGACAATCCGCGCGTGTTGCGGGACGAGGGCGACCGGCTGATCTACGAAGCCGCGCTGAAAGCCGTCACGAAGGACATTCCCGTGGACAAGTTCGAGGTCCGCGTCGTGGTCGGCAAGACGGCCCGGCAGGTCGAGCACATCTCGCTCCGCCTGCGCGAATCGTTCCGCATGAAACTCGTCGCCAAGGTCAAGGCGGGCGAGGCCAGCGCTGATTTTGCCGTGGTGGATCCAAAATACGGCCCGGTCATGACCTCCGCCACGGGCAGCTTCGGCGCGTCGCTCCTCTTTGTGCCGGTGAGCGGCATTTTCACCAACACCCGCACCGAGTGGGAACGAGTGAAGCCCTACAACGACCGGCTCAAGGTGAAGCTGGGCCCGCTCGAGGTGCTGGATTTCTAGGCCGGCAGCTTGCGGCCCGGGAGCGGGGCGAAGGTTAGACCTAGATAACTGACTGACAGACAAAAAGCGGGTTGCCTGTGCCGGCCTCACCCGCATGTTCCTCCGCGATGTCCACGCCCCCGTCGCCCTCGGATGCCGTGCATAGCGAGGAGTTCCTCCGCCTGCTCATGCGCCGCCAGCTGAAACTGTCCGTGGCCTGCGCGGCCGCGTTTCTCGTCGGCCTCATCGGCCTGCCCCTGCTGAATTATTACGCGCCGGCCCTCATGGCGACGCGGGTGGCGGGCTTCACGCTGAGTTGGCTGTTGCTGGGTGTGCTGAGTTTCCCGCTGGTCTGGACCATCGCCTATTTCTTCATCCGCCGCTCGATCTGGCTCGAGGAGGATGAGGTCGCGCAGGTCAAGAAAGGGAGGCTCGACTCATGAGCCTGCTGCCCGGGTTCGGTTTTCTGGAGGGCGTCGATCCCTGGATTTTCGCCTTTTCGTTCGTCACCGTGGTGGTGACGGTCTGGATGGGTTTCCGCTCGGCGAAGTCGTCGAAGACGGCGAGCGACTTCTTCGTCGCGGGTCGCTCGGTGTCAGTCGGTTGGAACGCCTCGGCCATCTCCGGCGAATACCTCTCCGCCGCCTCGTTCATGGGCGTGGCCGGCATGGTGATGTCGTCGGGCTACGACGCGCTGTGGTATCCGGTGTGTTACGCCTGCGGTTACCTGTTTCTCCTGCTCTTCATCGCCGGGCCGCTGCGCCGCTTCGGCGCCTACACGATCCCGGATTTCGCCGAGGGCCGGTTTGATTCGCCGCTCTTCCGCAAGATCGCCGTCTGCTTCGTGTTGTTCATCGGCTTCTTCTACACGATGCCGCAGATGAAGGGCGCGGGCACGACGCTCGCCTACATCTTCCCCGGCATGCCCTACTGGAGCGGCGTGGTGCTGGTCGGCGCCGTGATCACGCTGAACGTCGCGCTCGGCGGCATGAAGGGCATCACGCTCGTGCAGGCCTTCCAGTATTGGATAAAGATGTTCGCGATCAGTCTGCCGATCTTCGTCGTGATGTCGGTCTACGGTTTCTACGGCGCGCACCTGAAGGCGAACGATGGCGCAGCCCAGCTCACCGGCACGCCGGCCGCGATCACGCAGACTGTCGAGCGCAAGCCGCTTGTCGAGAAGGCCCCGGCCGACACGCCGTGGATCTCGCCCTTTGGTCCGCTGACGACGAAGGCCGCCAAGGCCGCCGGCCTGTCCGCCGAGGAGGCCAAGCCCTATTCGCTGCTCTACACTTACTCGCTCATCATCGCACTCGTGTGCGGCACGGCCGGCCTGCCGCACATCCTCGTGCGCTTCTACACCAACCCTGACGGCGTCGCGGCGAAACGCACGACGATGTGGGTCATGATCCTGATCGGCGTCTTTTATGTGTTTCCGCCGGTGTTCGGCGTCATCGGCCGCAACCTGATGCCCGAGCTCTACGCCGCCACCGGCGCCAAGGGCACGGACAAGATCGTCCTCGAGCTGCCGCGCGTGGTCGGCGGCGTGTGGGGCAGCATCCTGAGCGGTATCACCTGCGCCGGCGCCTTCGCGGCGTTCATGAGCACCTTCAGCGGCCTGCTCGTCTCGATGACCGGCGCGCTGGCGCATGACGTCTACGGCCGGATGCTCCGGCCGAATGCCACGCCCGAGCAGCGCATGCGGATGTTCAAGATCTCCGCCGTCGTCATCGGTGGCGTGGCCATCGGGCTCGGTTCCCAGGTCGAGCAGCTGCAGATCAACTTCATGGTCGGCCAGGCCTTCGCCATCGCGGCCGCGAGCTATTTCCCGCTGCTGTTCATGAGCGTGTGGTGGCGCGGCATGACGATGAAGGGCGCGGCCACCGGCATGCTCGGCGGCGGCCTCGCCGCGCTCGCCTGCACGACGATCATCAACTTGAGCGACCTGAAGCTGGTCGATCTCGCGGCCTTTTGGATCGCCAACCCGCTGATCCGCATCCTGTGCGAACAGCCGGCGATCTGGACGGTGCCGCTCGCCATCGGCCTGATGGTCGTGGTCTCCAAGGCGACCGCAGCCTCGGTGCCCGCCGACATCCGCATGAAGATGCTGGTCCTGCACGCGCCCGAGCAGCTCGGCCTCAAGCAGGAATATATCCAGGAACACCAGGCCGGCGCCGGGCATTGATCGGCTTGAGCTGTGGGCGAGGCCTAAGGCCCTCCTCCTGCACGGGAAATCATTCCCAAGGGTTGAGCATTTCCGCACCGGTGGCGGTGAAGTCGCTGGTGTTCCTTGTAACCACCCTCAACCCATGGGCCAGAGCGGTGGCGGCCAGCAGGGAGCCCAGGGCAGGCAGGGGCAGGCCTTTCACATCAGCGCCAGCCTGCAGGCGGCCCCACCAATCCGCGATGGAGGCATCAATACCAAGAATTCTCCCGGCGAAGCGCTCGGCGAGATCGTGCTCCAGCCAGCGCGCCAAGGCCTTGCGCTTGGGTCCGGCCGGCAGTCGGACACAGCCCCGGCGGATCTCCCCGAGGGTCAGCACGCTGAGATAAAGAGATTCTTCAGGCTGCGCGCGCAACCAGCCCAGCACCCGGGGCGACGGCTTCGTCCGGGTCGGCTCGCAGATGACGCAGGTGTCGAGCAACCAGCTCACAGCGTCACCTTGCGCGGCACATCACGCTGGCGCTTGGGCAGGTCGCCCAAGGCCCCCAAGGGCGAATCGGCAAGAAAGTCCACCAGCGACTGGCGGTGGGGCTTGAGCTTGCGGAAATCCTCAACCGCCATGATCACCACCGCGGGCTGGCCATGGCGGGTGACCACTTGGTAGCCGTCGGTCAGCGCCTTGTCCACGACGGTGCTGAATTGATTCTTCGCCTCCTACAGCTGCCAGTTTTTTGCCACGGATCCATTCTGGCTAGTCTAGCCAGAATGGCGAGCGGGTTATTCCTCGGGCGGAGTAAAACCGCGGCGCATCACATTCTCGGCGACCGAACGCGGGAACAGGAAGTTCTCGAGATAGCCCTTGCCGCCGGCCTTGGTGCCGCCGCCGGACATCTTGAAGCCGCCGAACGGGTGGCGCTCGACGATGGCGCCGGTGCAGCCGCGGTTAAGGTAGAGGTTGCCGACGAGCATCTCGTTCTGCGCCCGCTCCAGCGCCTTCGGGCTGCGGGAGAACAGGCCGCCGGTGAGGGCGTAGTCGGTGCCGTTCACGAGCGCGAAGGCCTCGTCGAGGTTCTTCGCCTTCAGCACGGCCACGACCGGTCCGAAGATTTCCTCGCGGGCGATGCGGTGCCCGGGCTTCACGTTGACGAAGACGGTCGGAGGCACGAAGTAGCCCTCGGTGGGCGCCTTGCCCTGGAAGGCGAGCTTCGCCTCCTGCTTGCCGGTCTCGATCATGCCGAGGATCTTCTTCTGGGCCTCGGCGTCGATCACCGGGCCGACCATCGTGCCGGGCAGCGCCGGGTCGCCAACGGGGAAGGAATCACAGGCGGAAAGGAAGCGCTCGAGGAAGTGGTCATATACTTCCTCCAGCACGATGAGCCGGGAGAGCGCCGAGCATTTCTGGCCGCTGAACCCGAACGCGCTGTAGAGCGCGGCCGGGATCGCCTCGTCGAGGTCGGCGTCGTTGTCGATCACGAGCGCGTTCTTGCCGCCCATCTCGCAGACGACCTGCTTGAGGTTCTGCTGGCCGGGTTGGGTCTTACCCGCGGTCTCCCAGATCTTGGTGCCCACGGCGCGCGAGCCAGTGAAGGCGACGAAATCGACCTGCGGGTGGCCGACGAGGTGGGCGCCGACATCCTCGCCGAAACCGGGGAGGAAGTTGAGCACCCCGGCCGGCACGCCGGCCTCGGTGAGGAGATCCATGAGCACGCCGCCGATGACGGAGGTCTGCTCGGCGGGCTTCATGATGACGCAGTTGCCCGCGACCAGCGGGGCGACGACGAGGCCGGTGAGGATGGCCAGCGGGAAATTCCACTGGGCGATGGCGACGCCGACGCCGCGGGGCGTCCAGGTCTGCACGCAACGCTCACCGGGGACGGACTGGGTGACGACGGGCTTCGCGAGCTTGCGCATCTCGACGGCGTAGAAGCGGCAGAAGTCGATCGCCTCGGAGATGTCGCCGTCGGCCTCGATCCAGGGTTTGCCGGCCTCCAGGATGAGGAGGGCGTTCAGCTCCAGGCGGCGCGACTCCATGAGGTCGGCGGCGCGCTCGAGGATTTTCGCGCGGTCGTCGGCCGGGGTGGCGCGCCATTTCGGGAAGGCGGCCTGCGCGGCGGTGACGGCGGCCTCGGCGTCGGCGATTGTGGCGCGGGCCCAGGAGCCGATGACCTGCGACGGCTTGGCCGGGTTGACGGAGGCGATGTATTCGCGGTCGATGATCTTTTTGCCGTTGATGATGAGCGGCCATTTCTGGCCGAGGCGGAATTTTGTAGCCGGGCTCGTTGAGCCCGGGCGACCGGGGTCAACGACCCCGGCTACAGCGCTCAGCATCGCGCGCTGTTGGTCGCGATTGGCGGCCTGCGTGTAGTCGGTGTTGGCGGCGTTCTTAAAGGTGGAACCGGCGGTCCCTCGCGGGTTCAAGCCCGCGCGGAGCGCGGGCTCCACCTGCGGTTCGCGCGCGAGGGGCGCGGGGGCGGCGGCGATGGCGTTGACCGGGTTGCCGAGGAGCTGGTCCTTGGTGGCCTCGCCCATGTTCTTGATGCGGAGGAAGCCTTCGTTGGAGGTGTTCTCGAGCAGGCGGCGGACGAGGTAGGCCATGCCGGGGAGGAGCTCGCCGATGGCGCAGTATTCGCGGACGCGGTGGCCCAGCTGGAGGAGCGACATCTTCAGCTCGTCGGCCATGCCGTAGAGCGCCTGGAACTCGTAGGCCCGCGGGTCGATGCCGAGGTGCTCGGCCTGGGCGATGACGTGGGCGCAGGAGCGGACGTTGTGCGAGGCGAAGTTCGGGGTGACGATGTCGATGTTCTCGAGGAGAAAGAGGGAGAGCTTCTCGTAGTTGGCGTCGGACTCGGGTTTTTTCTGCCAGACCGGGACCGGCCATTCGCGCTGCTGGGCGA
>Ga0163144_10014382_pt1 | contig 16428 bp, 13 predicted proteins | sample OliLak19BULKMAT1_FD_123175 | JGI IMG/M metagenome (GOLD analysis project Ga0163144, IMG submission 123175) | Freshwater microbial mat bacterial communities from Lake Vanda, McMurdo Dry Valleys, Antarctica - Oligotrophic Lake LV.19.BULKMAT1 | ecosystem: Environmental > Aquatic > Freshwater >... | reverse complement strand
GGCGCGCGCTTCGCCGCGGCGCCCGGCGGCGACGACCTCGTGGTGACCGCGGCCCTGTGCGACGCGGCGGGCCTGCCCCACGCCGCGACGTCGCGGCCGACGCCTGACGCGCTGCCCCTGACGGCGACGCCGAAGCAGGGCCGCGGCTGCGGCTGCACGACCACCGGCGGCGTCGACCTCGGCACGCTCCTGCTCGCGCTCCTGGTCCTTCGACGCGGTGCGCGGCGACGACTGACACCAGACCGGCAACTCGAGTAGTCAGCAGGCGTCCCATACCCGTCGCGGAGTTGCGGCGGCACCGTCCTTGCTGAGCACCCCGCCATGGTCAGCCGCTTCGCCCGCGCCGCCTCGCTCCTCGCTCTGGCGCTCGCCGCGTGCGCCGGCCCCGGCGACCCCGGTCCGGGCGACGAGCCCGACCCCGACGAGCCGCTGCCGGACCTGCCCACCGACGCCCTCGCGGTGATCGAGATCTACCCGATGGACCTGTGGGCGCAGCCGCTGCCCGCCGACGCGGTCCTCACGATCGAGCGAGACGGCGCCCCGATCGCGACGCTCGGCGACGCGATCCCGTACGTCGCGCTCGAGGACGCCGGCCAGTACCGCGTCACGCTGACCGCGCCGGATCACGATCCGCTGACCGTCGTCGTGTCGTTCGACGGCACGTCCGAGCTCGACGCCGCGAAGGTCGGGACCGCGCCGGCCGGCGCCGGCGTCTCGTTCAGCCACGAGCTGCGGGGCGGCGCCGAGGGCGGCGCGGTCCCCGTGCACAGCCTCTACCTCGGCCTGCGCCACCAGTGGTTCTCCGCCGAGGCGCGCCCCGCGCGACACGGCAACCAGCTCCGGTTCCTGATGGACGGCGAGGAGGCGTGGGGCGCCGTGTCGGACCAGCTCGACACCGCCGACGACTCGATCCTGATGGCGAGCTGGTGGTGGGAGTCCGACTTCGAGCTGAAGCGCACGATGACCGACCCCGGCGTCAACGCGCGCCGCGCGAACACGATCATGGCGAAGCTCGAGGCGAGCGACGCCACCAAGCGGATCCTGATCGGCCAGTTCTGGGGCCAGGACGACCTGATCTCCGACGTCACGGTCGACGCCGCGCTCGAGGCCAAGGGCGCCTCGGCCGGCGACGACTTCGAGTTCATGGGCCAGGCCAACGAGACGGAAGGCCAGCTCCACTTCGCGATCCCGGCCTTCGAGTTCGGCGAGCGCGTCCGCGCCGCGCACTCCGAGACGGCGGACCGCGCGTTCGACGCCGAGCGCGACATCGAGTCCACCGTCGCCGAGCGCGAGGTCGACCTGACCGAGTGGCCGATCTCCGTCGAGCTCCAGCACGCGAGCTGGCACCAGAAGTTCGCCGTGATCGACGACGTCGCGTTCGTCGGCGGGATGAACCTCAAGTCCACCGACTGGGACGGCGGCAACCACCGCGTCTACGACCCGCGCCGCATGGAGTTCGGCGCGACCGCGGCGGCGCGCGCCGACGTCGTCGCCAAGGAGTCGCTGCCCGACCTGGGCCCGCGCAAGGACTACATGGTCCGGATCGATGGCCCGGCGGTGCAGGACGTGGCCGATGCGTTCAAGCTGCGCTGGGACGTCGTGCGGCAGGAAGGCGCGGAGTACAGCGAGCACGCGTCGGCGTTCGAGGTCGATCGCGAGCTGGTCAGCCACGCCGACGGCGTGCAGGCGCAGATCACGACGACGATGCCCGACCCGCTGTGGGAGCACGGCATCGTCGAGAGCTGGCTCAACGCGGTCGCGCAGGCGGAGCAGTACATCCTGATCGAGGACCAGTACTGGCGCGCGCCCGTGCTCACCGAGGCGATCCTCGCGCGGATGGCGCAGGTGCCGGCGCTCAAGCTGATCGTCATCACCAAGCCGATCAACGAGTGGACCGACCCGGGCTGCGCCTGGAGCTATCGCACCGACACCACGCTCGAGGCCGCGCTCGCCGGCCGCTACACGCTGCTCCAGCTCCGCGCGTTCGACACCCACGTCACCTGGGGCTTCGACGAGACCGAGCCGCAGTTCCTCGACATGGACGTGCACTCGAAGCTGCTGATCGTGGACGACACGTTCCTCAGCGTCGGCTCGGCGAACAAGAACAACCGCGGCGCGCTCTACGAGGGCGAGATGAACGTCGCCGTCGTCGACCGCGACTGGGTGCGCGACGTCCGCCGCCGCGTGATCGCCAACCTGCTCGCGCCCGGCAGCGCGGTGAACGACGACGTCGCGGGCTGGCTCGGCCAGCTGCTCACCGCGGCGAGCTGGAACGACGCCGTGCGCGCGGCCTGGACCGAGGAGGGCGACGACCTCGACCTCGACGGCGACCCGCTGCCCGCCGCGTACACGCCGCGCGGCTTCGTCTACAGCATGGACTTCGGCTCGGTCGACGACTGCCTCATCGAGAGCGTCGGCCCGGACATGACGTAGTCAGGGTCCGTTCTTCACGAGCACGACGCCGTCGACCTCGGTCACGGTGAGGCCTTCGAGGTGCGCGATCACGTCGATCGCCTGGCGCCAGGTGACGTTGTCGACGTCGAGCGTGACGTTGCCGGTGACGTCATCGGACACGACGATGCTGACGTTGGCGGCGGTGGCGATCATCCGCAGCACGTCGCTGACGCCGGCGTCGCGGACCGCGAGATCGATCCGCGCGGCGGCCTCGCTGGGGTCGCTGACCACCTGGACCTTGACCGCGGTCTGCGGCGCCGCGGGCGCGGCGTCGGGCGGCACGGCCTCGATCGCGGCCTGGTGATGCGGATCGCGGTCCTCCCACGGGCCCTCCTCGATCTCGAGGTCGTCCGGCACGGTGTCGTCGGGCGCGGCCTTGGACCCGCAGCCCAGCGCGAGGATCGTGGCGAGCAGGGCGAGGCGCACGACCGCGAGTATGCACCCGGACCCAGCGGTCAACGCCAAGGACGCCAAGGGCGCCAAGCTGAGATTCAGAGGGTTTTCTGCCGTCTGGTGCCATGAGGGAGGGGGTGACTCCCTCGCTGCACCAGACGGCCGAGAACCCTCCGGATCTCAGCTTGGCGTGCTTGGCGTCCTTGGCGTTGACCGCTGGGTCTCGGAAGTTGCGCGCTTGGTGGACGCCGCCGAAAATCGCGCGATGGACAAGGGTTTCCTGATCGCCCAGCTCCGCGAGCGGCTCGACGACGCGGCCAAGGTGGCGTCGCACGCGAGCGAGGCCGCGGCGCTGGAGGTGCGCGAGGGTGCGACCCCGGCGGAGCGTCGCGAGGACGGGCGGACGGCGCTGGAGTATGGCGGGCTCGCCCGCGGGCTGGCCGGGCGCGCCGCAGCCGCGCGCGGCGCGGCCGATGCGCTCGCGACGTTCCGGCCCGCGCCGCTCAAGGCGACCGCGCCGATCTCGGTGGGCGCGATCGTCGAGGTCGAGGACGACGACACCGGCGAGGGCCGCACGTTCTTCCTCGCGCCGGTCGGCGCCGGCGTCACGCTCACTGGTCCCGGCGGCGACGGCTACCTGTCCGTGGTCACGCCCGCGTCGCCGATCGGCCGCGCCGTCCTCGGCCGCCGCCGCGGCGACGTCATCGACATCACCGTCGAGGGCGCCGCCCGCTCCTGGGCGATCACCGACGTCGCTTGAACCGTGAGGCGTTCGAGCAATGCTCGGAACCCACAGGGTCAGCCCAGCGCGGTGGCGAGGGCGCGGTAGACGGCGGAGGCGCTGGGCAGGCGGTGGGACTCGTCGTCGGGCTCGGCGACGGGGTCGACGATCGTGGGGGCGACGTGCGCGAGGTCCTCGACGACGGCGACGATCGTCGCGTCGGGCGGCAGGCCGAGCGCGGGCAGGACGAGCGCCGGATCGGCCCACGGCGCGGTGGCGGCGGGGACGGCGAGCGGCCGCATCGAGACGGACACACCCGGCAGCGTGCCCTTGACGCGCGAGCCGTACGCGAACACCGAGACGCGCGCGCCGTACATGCCGCCGGGCGCGCCGCCCTCGACGCGCTCGATCGCGAGGCCCCACGCGTGGCCCCAGCGCGCGGCGATCGCGCGCAGGCGGTGGCCGCCGAGGGGGCCGCCGTCGCCGGGGAGCGCGGGCCACAGCGTCGCGGGTCCGAGCAGCCGCGCGGCCGCGGCGTCGAGGATCGCGAGCGGCGGCAGGCCGGCGACGCCCCGGCGAGCGCGGAGCGAGCGCGCGGCGAGGTGCGTCGCGGCGCGGGCGTCGTCGCCGGAGGCGCGGGCGACGAGCTCGCCGGCCGCGACGTCGGGGTGGAGGTCGATCCACCGAGGCGCGAACGCCGAGGGCTGCGTCCCGACGGCGCGCACGCGCCACGCGAGCTCGAACGCCGCCGCGTCGCCGCACGCGAGCAGGCACGGCATCACGCACCACGGGTGGTTGTGCAGCACGCCGCCGGCGTCGATCCGCGTCGCGATCCACGGCACGATCGCGTCGCCGTAGCGGCGGTGCAGGTCGACGTTGTCCATCCCGCGCGGCTGGAACTGCCAGTCGAGCTTGATCGCCGCCGCGACCAGCTCGTCGCCGTCCTCGAGCGAGAGCAGCGCCGCCCAGATCTGATCGGACGCGAGCACGAACTTGCCGCCGAGGTGCTCCATCTCGCCCTTGACGAACGCGGTCACGCCCCGCACCACGGCGCGCGCCTCGGCGAGCGGCATCAGGCCGCGCTCGTCCAGCTCGGTGACGCCGCCGCCGCGCACCGCCTCGGTGACCGTGGGATCCACCACGGTCAGCCCAGGATCGAGTAGAGGCGGACCCGGGTGAAGTCGCGCGCGGCGAGCGCGGCCTTCGGGATGATGAAGTACAGCGCGTCGCAGTCGCCCCACTGGAAGTCGGCCGCGTCGTCGGAGTCGATCTTGAACAGCAGCCGGTCCTCGGTGCCGTGCTGGTGCGCCTCGACGTAGTCCTGCCCGTCGACGTACCCGAGCAGCGAGTGGAACCCGAAGTCGTCGGTCTCCGGCTGCATCGCCTTGAAGTTCTCGCAGTGGAAGTCCTGCCAGATCTCCTTCAGCCCGTCCGTCACGTACGGCGACACGCCGCCGGGCACCGCGTCGAACCTCTCGAACGACAGCGTCGCGAGCCCGTGCACCCACGGCGCCGGGTAGGGCTCGTTCATGAACTCGCTCTGGTACTGCACGCTCGGCGCCGGCGTCCGCACCAGCGACGCGTCGTCGCCGTCGTCGTGGAAGATCACCGCGCACACCGCGGCATCGGGCGCGCTGTCGGAGGTCTCCCACTGCGAGTTGTAGAAGAACAGCAGGCTCCCTTTCGCGGGCAGCCCGCCCTCGGGCGCGTGTGGCGCGACGTCGGCGAGCCGCAGCTGCGCGACGAACTCCATCGGCACGCCGTCGCGCTCGGGCCACGCGACGCCCGGCGGCAGATCTGGCAGCCCGCCGAACCGCGACGCGCCGATCGGCACCTTCGCCATCGCCGCGTCCATCGCCGCGATCATCTCCTCGTCCTGGCGCGGGCGGTCGGCGAGCTTGCTGGCGCGCACGCACACCGCCGGCTCGATCAGCGCGTCGAGCTGGGCACGGTGGGCGCCGTGACCGGCGGCCTCGAGGACCTGGAGGATCGTCTCGCGCGTGGGCATGACCGTCAGAACCTGGTCAGCGCGGTTGTGACCGCCGGATGAACTCGGCGGCGAACTCGGCGCGGGAGCGCTTGGGCCCCAGCGGCGGCGGCGCGTCGATCTGGATGAACGCGTTCTCGCGCACCTTGAGCGCGCGGATCCGGCACATCGCCGCGTCGGCGATCGGGTTCCCGAGCGTGCGATCGAGGACCATCAGCGCGGCCTCGAGCGCCTTGCTGGTCACCAGGACGGTGGCCTCGCCGTCGCCGCGCAGCTCGCTGGCGGTGAGCGCCGCGCGGAACAGGCCCCACGAGTTGCCGGCCGCGGCCAGCTGCTCCGGGATCGCGAAGTCGCCGGCGGCGAGCGCGTCCCACGCGCGCCGCTCGTTCGAGGTCTCGGGGCTCGTCACCGACGGCGGCGCCTTGCCCGCCTGGCACAGCCGGACGGTCTCGGCGAACTCGGCGGTGTTGTCGGGGAGCGGGTTGAGCTGCTGCGCTTCGAGCGCGCACCGGGTGGCGTCGCCGAGCCGGCCCTGGCCGGCGAGCGAGCGCGCCATCGCGTGGAGGCCGCACGATCGATACGTCGGGTCGGCGCCCGCGAGCTGGATCAGCTGGCGCGCGACCTCCTCGCAGCGGGTCCACTGACCCGTGCGATACAGCGCGCCGGCGAGGCCGTGCAGCGTCTGCGTGTCGGCGGCGCCGCCCGCGGCGAGGTAGCGCTCGTAGCCGATCGCGGTGTGCGCGTCGTCCTCGGCGTACCACGCGGCGACCGCGAGCAGCCGCCAGTCCTCGGCGCCCTGGAACTTGTCCGACAGCATCGCCGCGTAGCGGTACGCGACCACCGCGGGGCCGTGCTGCTGCGCCTGGAGCAGCGCGGTGCCGGCGTGGCGGCCCGGATCGTCGCGATCGAACACCGCGAACGCGCGGATCGCGTCGTGGACCTTGCCCATCGCGCCGAACACGATGCCGAGGTTCTTGCCGATCACGGCGTTGCGCGGATCCTGCGCCTGGCACCAGCGCAGGCACCGCGCGGCGAGCGGCAGGTCGTGCGCCGCGAGCGCGGCGAGCCCGGTGGCCTGCGCGGCGTCGAACGGGAACGGCACGTCGAGGTCGGCGCGGCTCCACGCCGCGGCGAGCGAGCCGATGATCGTGCGGCGCTCGTCGTCGGGCGTCGAGGTGAACGCGCGGCACAGCGCCTCGCGCGCGTCCTGGCCGCGCCCGGCGGTGAACAGCGCGCGCGCCAGGTTCACCCACGGGCCCGCGCGATGCGTCGGGTTCGCCAGGGCCGCCAGCCAGTGCACGTCGAGCGCGCGCGCCGGCGGCAGCGACGCGTCAGCGATGTCGCTCCACGCCGCGTAGACGCCGCCGGCCTCGACCGCCCGGGCGCAGCGCTCGTAGAGCACGCCGGCCTCCTCGAGCTCGCCGAGCTCGACGCGCAGGTCCCACGCGAGCCGCAGCTCCCAGCCGATCCGCTCGTCGCCGCGCAGCAACGCGCCGAGCTTCGGCAGGCCGACGACGAGGTCGGGCAGGTAGCTGCCGTTCTCGGTGTCGAGATCGAACGCGTGCTCGAGGCGGAGCAGCCAGGTGTCGAGCAGCCACTCCTCGCAGTGGGGCGCGCACGCCTCGAGGAGCTCGAGCAGGCCGCGCACCGCGGTGTCCTCGAGGTTGTACCGGGCCCGCCGGACCAGGTGCAGCGCCTCGGTCGCGACGTGGCGATACGCGCCGCCGATCGGCGTCGGCTCGCCGGCGCAGGTCGCGAGGTAGCGCGCGAGCGCGACGCCGAGCGCGTACACCGCCGCGACGGCGTGGACGTCGCGGTCGCGGTTCGGCGGCGGCAGCACCGTCCACCACTCCTGCGCGAGCACGTCCGCGGCGGCGAGCGTGGCGTCGGCGGGAGGCGCGAGCCGCTCGTCGATCGCGGCGCCCGCGGCGCCGAGCCGCGGCAGCGCGGCGGCGAACGCGACCAGCCAGCGCGGGTCGACCTGCCACGGCGTGCGCTCACCGAGCGCGTGGAGGATCGCGGGCCGCGCCGCGCCGGGGACGAAGTCGGCGAGGTCGCGCGCGCCGCGGCGGGCGAGCGTGAGCGCGCCGTCGTCGAGGCGCTTCGCGATCACGGCGTCCCAGTCCTCGGCCTTGCCGGACGCCGCGAGCCGCAGCACGCGGTTGATCTCGGCCTCCAGCCGGCTCTGCGGCCGGCGCAGCTGCACGATCTGGAGCTGCTCGAGCGCGGGCGCGAGCTCGCCGGCGAGCAGGTGGGCGCGCGCGCCGGCCAGGCGGCCCTTGCCGTCGCCGACGATCCCGGTCGCGGCCACGCCCTGGTGGTGGTGGAACGCGCACAGCGCGAGGTCGTCGCGGCCGATCGCGATCAGCGCGTCGATCAGCTTGTAGACGTCGTCGTGATCGTGGACGCCGGCGCGGACCAGGCCCTCGACGACGCGGCCAGGATCGCCGCGGTGGTGGCCGTCCCACGCGTAGGCCTGTGCGTACGCGCGCGCGTCGGCGCTCCACTGCTCGAGCTGGTCGACCGCCCAGCCGAACTGCCCGTGGCCGTCGGGCGGGAGCTCGCGGAGCGCGTCGCGTCCGATCCGCACCGCCTCGTCGAGCCGGCCGACGTCGAAGTGCGCCTGCGCGAGCAACATGCCGGCCTGCGGCTTCACCGCCCACTCCGCCGGCGAGATCTTGCCGTCCCGCCAGCGCTCGAGCACGTCGTTGCAACGATACGCCGCCTCGGCGAACGCCTGCCCGGGGCGCTGCACGAGGCGCAGGCGGCGGACGCAGTCGAGGTGCGCGGCGTCGAACTCGGGCGACGCGATGGTCGCGCGATCACCCCACCGGTAGCTCTCCTCGCGGCGGTGCGCGGCGTCGAGCTGGATCGAGTAGTTGTGGCAGGCCCACGGGTTCGCCGGCGCGAGCATCGCGGCCACGCCCTGGTGGTGCACGCCCATGCCCTCGCCGACGCGGTCGGCGGCGAACGCGTCGCCCCACGCCGACAGGCGCGGCTTCGCGTACATCCGCGCGTCGGCGATCAGCGGCAGGATCGCGCGGCGATCACCGCCCGCCGCCACCGACGCCAGGTAGACGTTGCCGCGCGCGACCACGTGGCCCGGGTCGAGCGCGAGGATCCGGAGGTCCCAGCCGGCGTCGACCTCGGTCATGTCGGCGAGCACGCGGAAGAACGCGACGCCGAGCCGCGGCGGCGCGGCGAGCAGCGGCTCCGGGATCGCGCCGTCGCGCGCGGCGACCAGCGCGCGATCGATCCGCCGCGTGACCTCGGCGAGATCGTCGAGCGTGAAGCCGGCGAGCGCGCCGGCGCGCGGCAGGCGCCGCGCCTCGAGCCACTGATCGAGGGTCGCGGCGAGCTGCTCGGACAGCGCCCCCGCGGGCGCGGTCCACTCGTCGATCGGGCCGGACGCTCGTCGGGAGCGCAGCCGGACCGGGCCGGGGCGGGAGGGTTCGAGCGAGACGTCGAACCACAGCACCTCGTGCCGCCGGCCGACCCGCAGGAACGCGTCGATGGTCTCCTCGGCGCCGGCGTGGCGGGCGTCGATCAGGCGGTCGTCCTCATCGGTGAGTCGCTCGTCGTCGAAGTCCCCCACGCTGACGATGGGGTGGCGGACGAGGTGGTCGAACACGAGCGAGGCCAGCACCTTGGCCGACAGGATCGCGAGGTGCTCGAGCGGCTGCGGGAGCGTCAGCGCCGGCGCGAGGAAGCTCACGCGGTGCGGGTAGGGCAGCGGCGGCATCGCGAGCGCTGACTTTGCCAGAGCCAGGCTACGCGGTGTTCCGGGTGGGCCGGGTTAAGGCGTGAGGCCGGCGTCTGGCTCGGGGAAGCCCACCGCGGCGTCGACGCCGGACCACGGGGGCTCCAGCGGCTCGAGCGGGCCGCCCGGTCGCTGCCCGTCGGTCAGGTCGCAGTCGGTGTCCTTGCCGTCGCCGGTCGGGTCGAGGTTTCCGGGGTTGGTGGCGGGGTCGAGGTCGTCGCAATCGCAGTACATGTCCTCGGGATCGCAGGTGCCTTCGTCGTCGTAGCAGCCCGGCAGCCAGCCGTCGCCGTCCTGATCGACGCACGTGTCGATCGGCGGCGGCGCCCCGTAGCAGGCGGCGAGGGTGACCAGGCTGGTCAGGCCGAGCAACGCGCGGCCGAGGCGGGCCCACCGTGACGGCGCGGCCTCACAGTTCGGACAGACGGAGACGTGGTCGGGGACGAAGCCGGCACACCGGGGACACGCGAGCATGCGGGGACCCTACTTCACGGTGAGTGCCAGTCGCCGGGGGGTGAAGTGCTCGAAACCCCGTTACCGACTCGGCCGCGAGCCTCTGGAACAGGACAACGATGTCACGACAGACCCTCGGAGAGCTGTGCTAGGTTCGGACCGCGTGACGCAGGCGGTCTGCGTCCGCGGCGCAACCACGCGAGCGACTGTCAGTCCGTTTAACGAGTCCGAGGAGACGTCTGGTTCCCATGGGTACGAAGCTCTACGTCGGCAATCTGAACTACAACACCGGCGAGCAGGCACTTCGTGAGCTGTTCTCCGCCAACGGGCGTGAGGTGGCGAGCGTCGCTGTCATCATGGATCGCGAGACCGGGCGTTCCCGCGGCTTCGCGTTCGTCGAGATGGCAACCGCCGAAGGCGCGCAGGCAGCCCTGCGCGAGCTCGATGGTCACGACCTCGAAGGACGTCAGCTCCGGATCAACGAGGCGCGCGAGCGTGAGTCTCGTGGTGCCGGCGGTCCGCCGCGTCCCAGCAGCGGTGGCTACGGTCCGCCGCGCACCGGCGGTGGCGGCTACGCAGGCGGCGGCGCCGCCGGTGGCGGCTACGCAGGTGGTGGCACCGGTGGTCCGAGCGGCGGTGGCTACGGCGGCGGTGGCGGCACGGGTGGACCGAGCGGCGGCGGCTACGGCGGCGGCGGCGCGGATCGTCCGGCGAGCCCGCCCTCCGATCGCGCGCGCACGTTCGGTCCTGCGGCGCCTCCGGCCGGCACTCGCCGTCCCGCGGGTCGCAAGGACAAGGACAAGGACGGCGGTCGTCCGACCAAGGAAGCGCCCGGCGCGAAGCGCGGTGGCGCCAAGCGGCGCACCGGCGACGACGGCGACTATTGATCCGTCGTCCTTGAACCCTACCTGAGTGGGGTCGCCTGGCCGGCATCGACGAAGTCGAGCGACGCCGAGTTCAGGCAGTAACGCTGGCGCGTCGGCGCCGGGCCGTCATCGAAGACGTGCCCGAGGTGGCCGTCGCAGCGCGCGCAGCGGATCTCGACCCGGGTCATCCCGTGGTCGTGATCCTCGAGGTTGCGGACGTGCGCGGGATCGAACGGCTCGAAGAAGCTCGGCCACCCGGTGCCGCTCTCGAACTTCGCCTTTGACGCGAACAGCGGCAGCCCGCACAGCCGGCACACGTACGTGCCGTCCTTCTTGTTGTCGAGGAACAGCCCGCAGAACGGCCGCTCGGTGCCCTGGTGGAGGAGCACCTTGCGCTCCTCGGGCGAGAGGCTCTCGGCGAGCGTCGCGATCCGCTCGTCGCCGAGCGGCGTGACATCGAAACCGGAGGGCGACATCATCGGGTTCATCCCGACTGCATAGCTCACTACTCGGGATCGACGAACAGCCCGGCGTCGATCTTGATGCGGACCGCCGGGGCGGCGTCGATCGGCGGCGGGCGCGTGGCCGCGCCGGCGTCGACCTTGCGCGGCCGCGGGTCGCGGTCCTTGTCCTTGCCGCGAGGCTTGCCGGCGTCGATGGAAACCCCGGCGTCGACGGCGGTGATGGTCGCGTCGGCCGCGGGCAGGCGGGCGTCGGCGGCCGCGGGGATCGACGCGCGCGGCGCGGCGTCGGCGGGCGCCCGGGTCGTCCCGCCGCGCAGGAGGAACGCGCCGGTGCCGCCGATCGCGGCGAAGAACGCGAGCGCGAGGAGAATGCCGAGCGTTCGCCGGGAGCCCTTCGACGGCGCGCTCGCTGGGGCTCGCGCTGCGCTCGGGGCCGTCGGCGCGGCGGACGGAAGCGCGTCGAGGCCGGAGGCGACGGTCGGGGCGGACAGCGAGACCGGGGTGCCCGCGACGTGGTCGCCGGTCAGGACCAGCGCCTGATCCGAGGTCGGGTCGTCGAGCACGAGCGTGCCCGCGATCGCGGCGTCGAGCGAGGCGCGCAGCACGGCCGCGGACTCGATCCGATCCTCGGGCTTCTTCGCGAGCAGCTTCTTCACCACGTGCGCGAGCTGCGGTGGCACCGCGGCGTCTAGCTCGGGGATCGGCGCGTACGCGTGCTTGGCCAGCATCACGTTGGCGTTCGGCGCCGAGAACGGCAGCCGCGTGGTCAGCATCTCGTACAGCATCACGCCGAGCGAGTAGAGGTCGCTGCGCTTCTCGGCGGGCAGGCCGGTGATGATCTCGGGCGCCATGTAGCTGGGCGTGCCGACCACGCGATCGCTCTGCGTCAGCGTCGACTCGTGCTCGCCGTCGAGCGCCTTGGCGAGGCCGAAGTCGAGCACCTTGACGAAGTCGCGGCCCGCCGGCTCGTCGAGGATCATCACGTTCGCCGGCTTGAGGTCGCGGTGGATGATCCCGACCTTGTGCGCGGACTCGAGCGCGTCGCACAGCTGGCTCGCGACCCGGCCCATGCGCGCGGGAGAGAACGCGCCCTCGGCGCGGTAGACCTGCGACAGCGTCCGGCCGCGGAGCAGCTCCATCGCGAGGTAGAGCGTGCCGTCCTCGGTCGCGCCGAAGTCGATCACCATCACGATGTTCGGCTGCGACAGCTGGCTCGCCAGCTTGGCCTCGCGCAGGAACCGCTTCGCCGTCGAGCTGTCGTCGCCGGGGCGCGGCGCGATCACCTTGACCGCGACCTCGCGCCCGACCGACGCCTGCCACGCGCGGTAGACGACGCCCATCCCGCCGGCGCCGAGCCGCTCCTTGATCGTGAACCGGCCGTCGATCTGCCGGCCGATCATCGGATCGGCGGGGCGGGTGAGATCGACGAGCTTGGTGCCGTCGTTCGGGCACAGCTTCAGGTCCGAGGTGTAGGACCGGTCGCACGACGGGCAGTACGCCTCGCCGGTCACCTGGGGCGCGTCCAAGGCGGTCACGGCGTCAGGTCGATCCAAACCATCGCGCCGCCGCCGTCGGCGGGCGTGATCGCGACGCGCTCCTGGTGGGACGACAGGTAGAGCAGCACCGCGCCGGTGATCGCGGCCGCGGCGCCGACGCCGTAGAGCCCGAGCGTCACGGCGCGCTGGGTCTGGAACGTGGGCAGCTCGTCGTCGTAGGCGTCGCCCGACAGGCCGGCGAGGTCCTCGCGGGTGCGCGAGGTGATCGCGTGCATCGCGCCGCCGCCGGCGAGCAGCACGGCGCCGCCGATCACCGAGATCCACCCGGCGGTGCGCTTGCCGTTGCCCGGCGGGTCCTGGACGACGACGCGATCGCGCACCTCGGGCGCGATCACGACCGCGGCGAGCTCGAGGCGGACGCGCTGCTTGGCCGGATCGGCGAGGTCGATCGTGATCGACGACGACGCGTCCTCGTGACCGGCGAGCACGCCGCGGATCGTGTGCGTGCCGGCGGGCAGCCACACCACGGTCGGCGCCACCACCGGCTCGTCCTCGGCGAACGCCGACACCGTCAGCGTCGCGCCCGCGGGATCGCTGACGACGTCGACCGGCACCGCGCGGCCCGGCAGCGCCAGCTCGATCTGGTCGAGGTGGGTGCGGAACTGCGCGACCGCGGTGGGCTGGACCGCGGACAGCCGCTGCAGGCACTGGGTCAGCAGCGCGTGCGCGCGGGGGAGCTCGTCGATCAGCATGTACGCGACGCCGGCGTTGCAGCGGTACAGCGGGTTGGGATCCACGCCGTAGGCCTGCTTGTAGAGGGCGATCGCCTCCTCGAGCTTGCCGCGGTCGTTGCCGGCGGCGTTGCCGTCGATCGCCGCCTGCTTGGCCTGGGCGGCGATCGCCTTGGCGTCGTCGACCGGGTCGGCGCTCGCCACGCCGGTCCACCACACCAGGGCCACGACCACACCGATCGCCGCGCGCATCGGGCCGAGGATAGGCGACCTGCCCCGCGCCCGCCAGACGGTGATCGAAACCTGCCATTCTCGCCCCGTGACCGTCACCCGCAGCCGATTCGTGGTCGGACCCGAGGATGCGGGCCTGCGCCTCGACCAGGCGCTGGCGAAGCACGTGCCCGGGCTGTCCCGGCGCAAGGCGCGCGTGCTCGTCGACCTCGGCGGCGTGTTCGTCGATCGCGCGCGCATCAAGGTCGCCAGCCGGCCGCTGCGCGCCGGACAGGTGATCGAGGCGGTGCTGGGCGGCGTGCTCGATCGGGCGGGCGAGCCGGCGACTCCGCCCGAGGTGCCTGTGGTGTACGAGGACGCGGACCTGATCGTCGTCGAGAAGCCGGCCGGGCTGGTCACCGCGCCGACGCCCGAGAGCGATCGCGGCGATCTGCTCGATCTGCTGAACCGGCGGGCGGGGCCGGTGTGGCTGGTCCATCGCCTCGATCGCGAGACCAGCGGGCTGCTCGTGTTCGCGCGCACGCGCGAGGCCAACCGGGCGCTCGGCGAGATGTTCGTCGTCCACGATCTCGAGCGCGCGTACGTCACGGTCGTCGCGGGCGCGTTCGCCGAGGAGGCGCAGACGATCGATCGACCGGTCGGCGGCAAGCGCGCGGTCACCCACGTCCGCGTCGTCGCGCGCTACGCCGAGGCCACGCGCCTCGAGGCGCGGCTCGAGACCGGCCGCACCCACCAGATCCGCCTCCACCTCGCGGGCCTCGGCCACCCGGTGCTCGGCGACACCGAGCACGGTGGCGAGCGCGCACGAACGTTCGCGCCGCGCCCGCCGCGCCTCGCGCTCCACGCCGCGATCCTCGGCTTCAAGCACCCGCGCACGCAGGAACCGCTGCGCTTCGAGCGCCCGCTCCCGGCCGACCTCGCCGCCTGGCTCGCGTACCTCCCGGAGACTCAGAAGGATTAACGCCAAGGGCGCCAAGGGCGCCAAGCCGAGATTCAGATGGTTTTCGGCCGTCTGGTGCAACGAGTGAGCGGTCGCTCTCCCTCTGTGCACCGGACGGCCGAAACCCCTCTGAGTCTCAGCTTGGCGGGCTTGGCGTCCTTGGCTATTTATCTGGGTCTTCGTTTGGCGGCAGAGGCGCGGGCGCCGCGGGGTCGGGCTCGTCGGCGGAGGTGATGCGGCTCGCGCCGGCGGGCGGCGGCGGTGGCGGAGGGACGGCGGCGCCGAGCATCGCGCCCACCCAGTCCGGCGAGACGTCCTCGGCGGGTGTCTCGGCGCGCGCGGCGGCGGCGGCGGCGGCCGCGCCGTCGTTGGTGTCGCCAGCGGCGGGCGGCGCGGCCTCGACCACGTCGTCGAGGGCGTCGTCCTCTTCTTGCTCCGGCGGGACGCGCTCGGCGCGGCCGTCGTGCCGGCGCCCGCCGTCGTCGTCCCCGCGCGGGCTCACCGGCCACCGTGCGCGATGATCTTGCCCATCGCCGCATACTCGAGGCTGCCGCCGCGCAGCAGGTGCTTCATCGAGATCGGTTCACCCTCGTCGGCGGCGAGGAACGCCGCGCGCACGACCGCGTTCTTGATGTAGCCACCGCTCATCTCGAACCTGGTCCCGAGCTTGGCCCAGTCGACGTCGCGCGCCAGGCTCGCCGCCTTGGGGATCATCGCGCGCCACAGCTTCTCGCGCTCCTCCTCCTCGGGCAGCGGGAAGTCGACGCGGAACGACAGCCGGCGCCGGAACGCCTCGTCGATCGCGGTGTCGAGGTTGGTCGTGAGGATCGTGATCCCCGAGAACGCCTCCATCCGCTGGAGCAGGTAGTTCACCTCGAGGTTGGCGTAGCGATCGATCGACGACTTGACCTCGGTGCGCTTGGCGAACAGCGAGTCGGCCTCGTCGAACAGGATGATCGAGTGGCCGACCTCGGCGGCGTCGAACAGCAGCGACAGGTTCTTCTCGGTCTCGCCGACGTACTTGGAGACGACCCGCGAGAGATCGACCTGGTAGAGATCGAGCGACAGCTCCTCCGCGATGATCCCGGCGACCATCGTCTTGCCGGTGCCGGGCGCGCCGGTGAACAGCGCGCTGAGCCCGAGGCCCTTGGCCACCTTCCGCGCGAACCCCCACTGCTCGTAGACCTGGCGGCGGTGGCGCACGCGCGCGATGAACTCTCTGATCTCGAGGAGCGAGTCCTCGGGGAGCACGAGATCGTCCCAGGTCTGGCGCCAGGTGACGCGCAGGCCGAGCTTCGACATCTTGACGTCGAGCGTCGAGCGCACGCCGGCGTGCAGGTCGCCCTGCGTGACCGGCTCGCCGCGCGAGGCGGCCAGGGCCATCGCGGAGGTCGCCGCGCGCGCGATCAGCCCGCCGGTCATCACGTAGCGCGCCGCCGCGCCGTCGGCGGCGGTGGTATCGCCGTCGGCGTGCAGCGCGGCGCGCCACAGCTCGCGGCGCACCGTCTCGTTGGGCACCGGCACCTCGACGATCACCAGGCCGCGCGCCGACGACATCGGCTTGCCGTCGGCCCGCGCCGCGGTCGCCACCACTGCGCCCGGGTACCCCGCGAGGTGGGCGTCCAGCATCCGTCCGCGATCCGGACGACCGTCCTCGGGAGACGGCGCGAGATCCTCCACGCCCTCCAGCAGCGTGATCGCGCCGGCGAGCGTGGCCTCGCGCAGGATCGACTGCGTCAGCCGGGACAGGTCGTAGGGATCCCGCGGCAGGTCGTTGCATCGCACCTGCAACACCGGCCGCCCGAGCGCGTGCCCGGCCGCGTAGACCAGCGCCTTGCGGCCGCCGCCCTCGGCGCCGGTCAGCACGAGCATCGGCGTCGGCCGCCCCGCCTCGAGCGAGACCTTGCACAGCGCGACGACCTCGGCGCGCAG